>OJBM01000253.1_pt1 | contig 17685 bp, 18 predicted proteins | sample 1591061 | NCBI WGS metagenome assembly OJBM01 (sample SAMN05416872, study PRJEB24817) | seawater metagenome | isolation source: Sea water | place: Canada:Atlantic | collected 2013-11 | reverse complement strand
CTCTATCACTCATCAATGCTTTTCCATTCACGCTGATTTTTTAGTGATAAATCCAGTTGTTTTTGTATATTGTGTAGATATTAAATCAATGAGATATTTGTGCCTGTCCAAGATTTTTTTGTGCCTGTCCAAGATTTTCTAATGTTTACAGTCATTAATTTAGAACACCTCTATCACTCATCAATGCTTTTCCATTCACGCTGATTTTTTAGTGATAAATCCATTTGTTTTTGTATATTGCGTAGATATTAAATCAATGAGATATTTGTGCCTGTCCAAGATTTTTGTCTACCAAAGACACCAATATATTCAATTGAGATAAGTTAATGCCAAATCCCGATCCTACAAAAATTCTGACATTTGAAGAGCCGCAGCAATTAGGGCTGTGGCTTGAGAATAATCACGCGAATGAAACTGAGTTATGGATAAAAATCTTTAAAAAGCATACTGGTGTACTAAGCGTGACTTGGGATGATGTTGTGGTTGAATCGCTTTGTTGGGGATGGATTGATGGCATTAAAAAATCTGTCGATGACCAAGCTTATCTTCAACGTATTACCCCAAGGAAATTGAGAAGCAATTGGTCAAAGAAAAATAGAAAACACGTTGAAGATCTGATTAGTTTAGGACGAATGCAATCATCTGGTCTCTCACATGTTACTGCAGCTAAAGCTGATGGACGTTGGGAAAATGCTTATGCCGTGAGTGAAATGACAGTGCCAGAAGATTTTATTGCTGCGTTAGCTGATATACCAATCGCCAAAACATTTTATGACACGCTTAATAAATCAGATCGATGCACCATTGCTCATGGGTTAACCAGTGCGAAAAAAGCCGACACTAGAGCGCGACGATTTAATAAATACATCAAGATGCTTGAGTTGAATGAAAAGCCAAGATAATAGTGCATTTACGATAAGAAATGGATATTTGTGCCTGTCTGACATTAATCTGCACCATTACAGTAAGTAGTATAAACTAAAGTACTGAATTTAATGAGAATAGAGTAACTTAGTTATACACTAGTTTTAAAATATTAGGGCTTATACATAGGGATATATGCATGCGAATTATATTATTTTTTTTCACTACAATACTACTTATAGGTTGTGATACATCGATACGCTATTCTGATTACACTGACACAACTTATAAAAATGGGGTGATGATGACGGTCAATATCTCCATCGTTAATGAAACGGCTAAATTCAAATGTGTAGAGAGCGATACTGACAATTGTTTTTTAAAGGTGTCATCTAAACGATGCCATCAAAAAGAAAAAACGAATATTTGCACGATAGTCGAGCTTGAAAACTTCAAGTTATTAGTAGGAGAAATGAAAGAGTTTGTCGGTAGGGATAGTGATGAGCAATTTGCTCATTGTGCATCAGCTAAAGAATTTAATGTCGATGATGAATGCAGGCCTAATTATAACGCCTATAATACGCTTTAATACTAACTTCACTTAAAGGGAATGATATGTTGTTTACCATGAAAAATTTAACAACGGCTATAGTCATGTGCATAGTAATGGCTTTAACATTATTTCTTCTACGTTGGTTTAATGCTGATGTTGAGTTAACAATCATTAATTTAGTACCTTAACTAGTGTCAGGTGCTATCGGTTTGTTTTTAGTTTTTATGTATTTACAATTTTTTCCAAATCAACGAAAGGACAACTCTCTGGCGCTGTTCTCTCTTGGTGTAGTTTTAATTTTGGTGACTATTGTAACTGGTTTAGCTGATGTATGGATAATTGATGAATTAATGTTGGCGTTGAGTTTTATATTTGGTGGACAGGAGATATCGAAAAATATCTTACAATCGTTACAGCAAGTTGAATAGCGTCTTGTATTTGATTGATGGTCAATTTAATAAGGGGCAGTAGGTAATAAACCATAATACCCCTTTCTATAATTTTTCGAGTTAAATCGTTGCTTTTCTCGCATCTAAATATTTTGGCGGCTGATGAATATTCATTAAGTGACGTTTCACTAAATCTAATCCAGCCGTTGCTACGTATTGTTGGAAGTACGCGCGGCCTAGTGGCAAATACAGTGCGGCGGTTCGGATGTTGTCTTTATCTCCCCAAGCAATCCACACTAAACCTACTGGCTTTTCATCGCTGCCGCCACCGGGGCCAGCAATGCCTGATACGGCTACGCCGACGTTTGCTTCGCTCACTTCTAATGCGCCTTTAAGCATTGCAATCACGACTGGTTCGCTGACAGCGCCATGCTCAATTAACGTTTGCTCTGGCACATTAACGAGTTTAGTTTTCATGGCGTTAGAATAAGTGACAAAACCCGCTTCAAAGACGGCTGAAGAGCCTGCTTCTTTGGTGATCAATGATGCCATTAAACCGCCTGTGCAAGACTCAGCAAAGGTGACTGTTTTGTTTTGCGCTTCTAATTCATTGATTAATGAACGTGCCATCGATATTCGACCTTCACCGATGACGTGGGCACCTAACAGATTGTATAGTTTTTGCTGCCAAACTGGTTTGTCATCATGGCCTTGCTGGTGGTGGCTTGTGAGCTTTATTTCAAGTAGCGGCATCGCAGCGCGATAACCAAGCTCAATATGTGATGGCCAATCTGGTAAATGTTCATTCACCAGATCTTGAATTGTCGATTCGCCAAGGCCAAACACTTGAAAACGGCTGATATCTGTTGTGTCGTTGATGGCAAAACACTGCTGAATGTGGGGCAGTATTTCGCTACCCATCATTTTCTTGAGTTCACGTGGGACGCCGGGGGTTGTATATATCTGGCATCGCTCAACTTTCATCGTAAAACCAACGGCGCTGCCAGATTCGTTCGGAATGATGTCACAGCCAACAGGTAGCATCGCTTGTTTTTTGTTGGAGTCGCTGAGTTGGTAGTTTCGTCGTTCACACCAATCTACTAAATGTGCCATGGCGTTTTTATGTTCTGCAATATCGACATTAGCAGCCATTGCTAGTGCTTGTGCAGTCATATCGTCAACGGTTGGCCCTAAGCCGCCATTAATGATGAGAATATCAGCACGTTTGGCGTGTTGCGCAATCTCGTCTGCCAGTAACCTGACATCATCTTTAACGGTAACGCGGCGCGTGACCTCAAGACCTAGTTGACCGAGTTCTTGCGCTATGTGTGCTGAGTTGCTGTCAATAACGTCGCCTGACATTAATTCGTTACCTGTTAGCAGTAGTTCTACATTGAGCTTGGTGGTATGCATTAGCGGTTTCCGTGGCGTGTATTTTTTAACGCGATGAGTGTAACAAAATTGAGGTTCTAAGCGGAAGATAAATCCCTAAATAACTGGACGTTTTCATCAGTTGTCGTACCATTAGCCATCTTAAAATTTCGGGATTTCCCTCATGGCGCAAAAAGCCACTATTTTCAAAGCTGAGGTTAACTTAGCTAACATGGATCAAGACATTTATCTTGACCAAAACCTGACTATTGCGCAGCACCCATCGGAAACCTTACAACGTATGATGTTACGTATTGTTGCGTGGGCATTGCACGCCAATGAGCAATTAACATTTACCAAAGGATTGTGTGAAGAGGATGAGCCTGAGCTGTGGCAAAAAAACTACAGTGATGAGATTGAGCTATGGATTGATTTAGGTACGCCAGATGAGAAGCGCATCAAGAAAGCGAGTGTACGTGGTAAACAAGCAGTATTATTTACCTACGGACAAAATGTTGCCACTGCATGGTGGAAGCAACATGAAAGTGTCGCTCGTAAATATAACAACTTAACGGTTAATTTCGTGAGCGATGAAACAATGGAGCAGTTGGCAGCGCTTGCGCAACGCACGATGCAGTTACAGTTTTCAATTAGCGATGGTGATGTGTGGTTAAGCAGTGGTGAAGAGTCAATTCAACTCGATATTAGTTGTTGGCAGGAAGCTGCTCAGTAATTGTTTTATCAGTCGACTTTAATATAGTGGGGAAGGTTATTTTGAAACAAATGCCTTCTTCACTTGGCATTAGCTCGATTTGACCTGCGAGTGAATTCTTCATCAAATCTTCAACGATATGCATACCTAACCCTGTACCGCCTTGCTCTTTCTTAGTGGTGTAGAAAGGATCAAATACTTTATCCGCTTGTTCTTCTGTTAGCCCTTTGCCATTGTCTTTGTAGATTAGCTCTAAATTCCCTCCCATTAATTTGGCAGACAAACGAATTGTGCCGTGCTCCATGTGTTCAAATCCGTGAATTAGACTGTTCATGATGAGATTGATGATGATTTGAGATAGCGGACCAGGTTTGGTATCTAGCACAATATTATCATCACAGGTGATGAATATTTCATGCTGTGTTTTGCCTATGCGAGGGTTTAGGCTTAGTAATATCTCTTCAAGGTATTCGTTGAGATTAAACAAGCGCTGCATGTCAGTCACTTGATCTGATGAAACCGCTTTAAAGCTGTGAACTAGGCCAGCTGCCCGTTCCATATTGCTTAGAATAATCTTTGAGCTTTGTTCAACCATGGCCAAGTAAGAAGTGAGATCGCTCTTAGTTAATTTATTGTCTTTGATACGGCCATTGAGGCTGGTGGTTGCTTCTAGCACGTTAGATGCGCAGGTAACGCCAATGCCAATTGGGGTATTAATTTCATGTGCAGCGCTAGAGACCATTTGGCCAAGCGCCACCATTTTTTCTGCATCAATTAGCTGTTGAGTTGCTGCACTTAGGCTTAGTGTACTAATTTCTAATTCGTCGGTACGTTCATGAACTGTCTCTTCAAGCATTTTCTGATAATGCTTTAGCTGCTGATTGTTTTGTTTGAGCTCTAATGTCTGCTGGGCGATTTTTTCTTGTTGAATGAGGCGATCTGAAATATCAAAAATAGCGGCAATGAACAGTTTTTCTGATTTTATTTCAACTTTGGTGATATCTAACTCGACCGGAAACTCTTTTCCATTTTTACGTAAACCAGACACTCTTGTTCCCTCGCGCAAGCTTGCGAATTCTTTGTCAGAATTATCAAAACTTTTAACTTTATTATGGTGATCTTTGCGATATCTCTTTGGCAGTAAAGTCACTAAAGAGCGGCCAATAATTTCATGCTTTTCATAACCAAAAAGACGTTGTGCTGCTTGATTGAATTGCACAACTTCTTGAGAGTCATTAATGGTTAATGTGGCTGTTGCTGTGACATCTAGCAGCATAAAGTAGTGTGCTTTGCTTTCACCCAAGGTTTCAATAGAGCTTAATAGTTCTTCTCGTTGACGTTCATTTTTTCGCAGTTTTTTCTTCATGCGATAGATAAATACGGTTAGGTGTTTGAGCAGTGAGTTTTGTTGTAATGTTTGATAATTCGTTTTTTCGCCGTTGAGTAAATGTTTAATGGTGCTGTCGATATCTTTGCTTTCTTGTTGCTGGGCAAATTGTAAAAAGTAGATACCAATCATCAGCGCGGCAATTAGAACAAGGCCAATCATTAAATTGATTTTTGGGAAGTTAAAAGCAATATAAGCAAAGGCTTGTTGAAGCTGAGTATTCGCCTGATTTTGTGAAAAGTATTCTGATAATGTGAAGAGTGTGAGTAGTATTAAAATATCGCAGATTGAGATGGTCCACAGTAACTTTAAGATCAGGTTTTTATTTGCATTAATCTTTATATTTTTCATGGGGGATACTCGTTGGTAACCGCGTTACCTGCTTACGTTAATCCAAAGGGCGTTTCATCCACCACTAAGCACTTGTCTGTTAAGTGATTAGCGGTGATTATCAGAAAAGTATAGTCGGGAAAATTTACTTCGCCATCAATATGGCTGCAATTAAGTTATTGATCGTTAACGCGACTTGCTAAATAGGTTGGATATTGTCGTGCTATTGCTAAATTTGTTGCCGTGTTAGCAACGTCTAGCTCGCTTAACTGTCTTGTGAGAGCTGGCATATCAAAAGGAGCATTATCAAGCGAAAATTTGTCACTAATATCTTTGTAAATCAACGCTGTTGCATCAATTGCAGACGACGCTTTGACAATTTCGCTACGGGCATAAAATGGTGTTGAAAAATCAACATCCGTTGCGCGTAATTTGGGATCGCTACCGGGAATTTGCTGCGCGCCATAGAGCGGTTTTCCACCGACCTGAGCCGTTGAAAATTCCGGAATAAAGTGCGCAAGAAAATCGATTGATTTTTCGGTGCGCGCGTTGGCAACGTCTTCAGGCCATTGGTGACTTATCTTACTTGCTAGCGCATTTGGCAGCTGGGGCTGTGAAGATGAGGTATCACTGGCCACGAGTCCGTCATTAAACAACGTAATATCCTTCGTCATGCCGTGAATTTGAAAATAGCCGTTAGGGTAGGGCGTTAATTGAGCCATGCCATTTGGGGTTCCACGTTCGCCATAAAAAATAACTTCTGGCCAATGCCCTTCAACATCTTGCCAGCGTGTTACATAGGCGGCTTTGAACTCAACTAGACGTTGTTGCTGACAACCTATTAAATCGTCGATTGTGCCGCTTTTAAAGCCACAGGCATTCACTAAATAATCAACAACTAACGTTTTGGATGATTGCTCTGTGGTTAATGTCAGATGCCATTGGTTGTGATGACGGTTAATCGCCGTTACTTGTGTGTTTGTATGAACATGACAATGAGGCAATTCTTTACTAACGAGTGTTGCGCTTGCGGCCAGTCTAAATACATTTAGGCCATATTCTTCAACCAGCACCATTGGAAATTTAATGGTATCTAAATCGAGTTTCTTTACCACAGGAATTAACCAATCGCTCGCTGTTAATGCCTTTGTGGGATTTGGTTTTGATAACAAAGCGTCGACTTCTTCACGCTCAAAAACGCGATAGTAATTGTCTGGTTCACCGAGTACTTTATTGTCGCTATGATCTAACACTAATTGTTGATAATGGCGTTTTAATAGCTCTAAACGAGGCATTAACTGCTCGAACGTGCCGGGATCTCGCTTGGGAATAGCAATGAGCGTTGGACGGTAATCAGCACAATGAGGATAGAGCTTTAATGTATCAATTGATTGGCGAAGCAACGTGATGCATTGCTCATCGTCTATTTCACGATAAAGATTGCCGCCCGCATGTAAATGACAAATCGGTGGACCATTCACTAAGCTTGGGCCAGCTTCGATTAATACGGTGTCAATGTGATGACTTGCTAACCCTAAAGCGGCAGTTGAACCTGCAATGCCACCGCCGATAATAGCCACTTTAGGCTGCGTTGTTAATGGTGTGTCTTGTAACGTTGTTGTGTTCATGAAACCTAATGTTTTAAAACAGCGTTAGCCAGAAGGCATCGCTAGAATGTCTTTAATATTGATGGCGTTTGGATAGGCCACAAAACCAGTTTCTTTAGCAGTACGTGCGTAAACGGCCATACGATCAGATAATTCGTTACCTTCGATATTTGCATGCCCTTTGACGTGGCTAATTGTTACGTGGTTTTTAAGTTGTTGATACAAAGAAAAACACTCTTTAATCACTTCAAGATTTTTAATTGGTTCGTTTTTACCACGCGTCCAGCCTTTCTTTTGCCAACCAGCTGCCCATTTAGTAATACAGTCAATTGAGTACTTAGAATCAGATAAAACTTGAACGCTAAGTTGCTTGTCGATAAAGGTTTGAGCTAGCTTAAACGACTCCAACATGCCTAAAAGCTCGGCAGAGTTGTTGGTGCCGTTGGCATCAAATAATCCGTAGTAGAGCGTTGTTGGTTGGCCATTTTCATAAACCGCAACGCCAGTACCTGCTTTACCTGGGTTTGGAGAACAGGCGCCATCGCAATAAATGTCGACGTCACAACTATTGATCGCTTTATTGGTAACCTTCGGTTTTGATGAGGCAGGCGCTGGTGTTTTGCCACCTTTTTCTAATGAGCGTTTCATGAGAGCACGGGTGTAGTTTTCTTTAAAGGCTTCATCAGCAAGCTCTTTTGAAGCAAATCCCATGTATTGTGCATCTGCTTGACCGTCGATATAACTCTTAACCTCGGCCCATGAATCAAAAACGCCAGTTTTTAATCCCTTCCACACCACGTAATGTTTTTTGCTCATTGTTGTATATTCCTCATCACTAATGGCAGCAGATAATAGCGCCATAGCATTTAGTTACAAGTGTTATTTAACAATTGCTGGGGCTAATTTAAGCATTGGTGTAAAATCGGCCGCGAAATAATAATAACAAGACCTTTTATGCTAATTTGTGGCTGTGAATAACCCTGATTTTTATCGGTGTTTAGTGGCTTTTAAAAGATTGAATTAAGGGTTTCAACTGACTTTTATTAAGGACAATTGTATGAACTTTAAGCCTCTTGCCGTCATTTGTGTGGCATTGTCGCTGTTGGCAGCGCCTGTCGCTAGTTATGCGGCAAAAAAAGAAAACCCTCGCGCCGACTATATCCGCGCAAATTACACCAAGTATGAATACCAAATTCCAATGCGTGATGGCACTAAACTATTTACAGTAGTTTATTCGCCAAAAGATCGTTCGCAAAAATATCCAATGATCATGCAGCGTACCCCTTACACTGTTGGCCCATATGGCAGTGATAAATACAAAACACGCCTTGGTCCTGATGCTAAATTTGAAAAAGAAGGCTTCATTTTTGTATTCCAAGATGTGCGCGGTAAGTTCATGTCTGAAGGCGAATACGTCAATATGCGTCCTCAAGATGCTTACAAACGCGGCAAGAAAGCCGTTGATGATGCGACAGATACCTACGATACCATCGATTGGTTAGTAAAAAATGTTGATAACAACAACGGTAAAGTGGGTATGCACGGTACTTCTTACCCAGGTTATTACACCTCAGTTGCTGCGATCAACAGTCATAAAGCGTTAAAAGCAATCTCTCCGCAAGCGCCAATTTCTGATTGGTTCTTTGACGATTTTCACCGTAACGGTGCCTTCGTTGTGCCAATGGCATTTTTGTTCTTTGATACCTTTGATAAAAAGCGTGAAAAATTACACGCCGCTTGGCCAAAAGGCATGAAAAGAGAGACAACTGATGGTTATGATTTCTTTTTAAAATTAGGTCCGTTATCTAACGTTAACAAAGATTACTTCCATGGCGAGCGTCCGTTTTGGAATGAGCTGACCGAACATCCTAATTATGATGAGTACTGGCAAGCACGTAATATTTTACCGCACCTTAATAAAGTAAAACCTGCAACACTTGTTGTTGGTGGTTGGTATGACACTGAAGATTTATACGGGCCATTATCAACGTATCAAACAATGTCTAAGAACAACAAAAAAGATAACGTTAAAATGATTATGGGACCTTGGTATCACGGTCAATGGAATCGCGGTAAAGGTCATAAATTAGGGGAAGCTGACTTTGGGTTTGACACCAGTAAATGGTTCCAAAAAGCCGTGTTACTGCCGTTCTTTAACCATCACTTGAAAGGTAAGAAAGATCCAAACCTTGCAAAAGCAACCATGTTTGAAACCGGTGCTAATCGCTTTAGACATTTCGATGCATGGCCGCCGAAAAACGCTAAGCAAGAAACGTTGTTCTTAGACGAAAAACAAATGTTAACAGCAAGCAAGCCTAAGCATGCCGAAAGTGCTAGTGATTGGGTAAGCGATCCTAACAAACCTGTACCACACTCAGCTAAAATCAGTCGCGGTTGGGATAAGCCATACATGGTTGAAGATCAACGCTTTGCAGCACGTCGCTCTGATGTACTGGTCTTTGAAACGCCAGTAATGGACAAAGACAAAACGATTGCTGGTGCCATTGATTTAGACTTATGGTTCTCTACCTCACAAAGCAGTGCTGACATTGTTGTGAAAATGGTTGATGTGTTCCCAAGCATTAATGAAAACACTGACAAAGTGGATACTAAAAAAGCTAATCGTCATGAGTTAGTACGTTGGGGGGTTATCCGTGGTCGTTTCAGAGACAGCATGAGCACGCCAAAGCCTTTCGTTCCTAACAAACCAACGAAGGTTTCATTTGAGCTATATGATGTATTACACACCATTAAACGTGGTCACAAGTTACAAATTCAAATTCAAAGTAGCATGTTCCCGTTTATTGATCGTAATCCACAACATTACGTAGACAACATCTTTAACGCTAAAGAAGTGGATTTTGTTAAAGCAACACACAAAATTTATCACAGTGCTAAATACCCAAGCTCTATTAGCTTCGGCACTATCAAGTAATGAGTGCTAAGCGTTTGATAGTTAATTGATGAGAAAAGCGAGTGATTATTCACTCGCTTTTTTGTTTGATAATAATTAGGAGAAATGATGAAAAAATTACTATGGCTAGTCCTTGCTTTAGTAGGCGTGAATGTGAGTATGAGCGTGCAAGCCAGTGATGCAATGAACTCTGCAAAGCCAATCCATAATATGTTTGACGCGATGCGCGAACATGACGGCAAAAAGCTGTTAGCGCAATTTTCGCCAAACGCCATGTTACAGCGCGCGGGAAAGGGCAGCGAAGTCAAAACAAATGATCTCGCCAAATTCGCTGATTTTGTCTCTAAAACAGATAAATATTTAGATGAAAAGCTGTTATCGGTCAATATCTCGATTAGCGATAACCTAGCGTCAGTGTGGACGCCTTATGCGTTTTATCTTGACGGTAAATTGAGCCATTGTGGCGTTAATAGCTTTCAATTGGTTAAGTTTGAACAGACGTGGAAAATTGTTTATTTAATCGATAATACGCACAGTGGTGATTGTAAAGTCTTTATCAAGAAGTACAGTCATTAGTAGCTTTATATAATGATATAGTTTTAAACCCTTCTTTGGCTGATGAAGGGCATTGCGATTTGTTAAAACAACATGAATGCATTGTTTAACACAAATATCATTATTGACATTAAAAGAGTTGTTATTGCGGGGATCGCATCCTTTAATGTGTCGTACTTGCAATGGAAATATATTGCGCCACTCGACACTATTGTGATGGATAAAGCTCCGTATATCATTAGGGTGGGCATATTAAGAATATTTGATACTAACAGTGATATTGCGGCACTCAATTCAACTACACCAATGAGAATCATGTGTAATCGCGTCAACCCATACTTTTTGAAGAACGACATTTGTGTTGTATGAATGTAATTCTGCCAGCCGGTAATTTTTATTGAACTAGCAAACAGAAAAAATGCAGATAATAGAATAGATAATATAGTCATGTTGAATCTCTAAAAAGGAATGTGGTAAGTATTTAATCATTCCAGTTGTTTATGATAAATGCTATTTTGGCACTTATATCTATTCTTATTTGGAATCATAGTGGATAAACTTACCTGCATCGAAATTTTTACACATGTTGCGCGTTTGGGCAGTTTTACTGCGGTTGCTAATGAACTTAACATCACGCAAAGTGCTGTAAGTAAAAAAGTTGCGTGGTTAGAGAAAGAGCTTGGACTCTCACTTTTACATCGAAACCCACGTAAAGTGACACTCACAAATGTCGGCGAAAAATATGTGCAATTTAGCCAATCCTTGATTGAGCATATAAAACTTACTGAAGAGAGCCTAAGAGGTGAACTCAGTCAGGTAACTGGTAGTTTAAGAATATCGGCACCGTCAGCATTTGCAACTCAATTACTTGCTAAACCTATTTCTGATTTTGTTGAGCTCCACCCTGATGTGAAAATTAATGTGTCCGTTACTGACAGACATATTGATCTCTACAATGATGATATTGATATTGCAATTCGAGCTGCACATCTTAAGGATTCAGGACTTAAAGCGAAGAAATTGATGGATCATGAATTATGTTATTTCGCATCTCATGAATACATTAAAGAGTTTGGTGAACCTTGTCATCCAGATCAGCTATCTGAACATCATTGTATTACTTACTCACTTATGTCTCCTTCAAACATTTGGACAATTAATCAAACTAAATACATGGTTGAGGAAGTTCTAACGAGTGATAATCCTGAGGTCATTGTTCAGTTTTCTTTATTTGGAAAAGGTATTGCAGCTATGCCACGATGGATGGTTCAATCATTTTTTGATAGCAACCAATTAAAGGAAATTTTTATCGAAAGTCAAAGAAGTCGTTTACCTATGTATGCAGTGTACAAAGGGGATGATTACTTGCCGCATCGAATTAGAACGTTTGTAGACTATTTAAGTCATTATTTTGAATGAAATACTTAAGTTAATGTCTGCAGAATTTACATTGAAGAATTTATCGAAAATGAATAATGCTGACTTATTTTGTGGGCTTGTTTAATCGTCTATGGCAGTGAATTTAACTCTCTGCTATTAACCTCTGTGGATCCTTGATAAAATGTATTTTTTATTAATAACTCACAGGCATTTCATGCACGCAAACAGCAATGACCCACTTCACGGCTTAACGTTAGAAGCGGTAGTAACCGCACTTGTTGATCGTTATGGTTTTAAGTCTTTAAGTCGCCAAATTGAAATTCGCTGTTTCTATAGTGATCCTAGTATTAAATCGAGTCTTAAATTTTTGCGTAAAACTCCATGGGCACGCACGCAAGTAGAAGAGTTGTATATTAAGACTTTTGCAAAGTCGGCAAGCACAAATAAGAGCTCAAAACGTACTGTTAACAGTGATAAGTCCACCGCTGATTCAACATTTGTGTGGCCAAGCGTTAAAGATTAAAGACAAGGTTATCGTCCAACCTTATCTATTTTATTGCTGATGTTACATATTGAAACATTTTCGCCGTAACAAAATACTCCTCAAAAACGCTACTTTATTGATTATTGTGATATAAACACTGCACTTAGAAGCGGCTAATTGCCGCTTCAGCCTTTGATTTCAATGGAAAGAGCACTCAATATGAAATTTACCCCGTCTAAAATTGCACTGGCTAGTGCGTTAGCTATTAGTTCGTTAACGCTTAGCGGTTGCATGACAACAAATAACACGCCGTCAGCGAATGTTATGGAGCAAGCTGCTCCATTGATACGTGAAGTTAATGAAGCACTGTCGGCAGAATACGCTGCAATGCGTAAACAACAAATCAGTGATGTTGCTTATAGCCTTTATTTTAATATTGGTCATGAAAAGAAAACGTATAACGGTACGTCAGTTATTGAATTTACAATGGCGAAAGGCAATAAATCGCCAGTAACCATTGATTTTGAGTCTGGTACTGTTGAGTCGGTGAAGGTCAATGGCAAAGTAGTACCATTTGATTATTCAAAATGGTTTATTTCAATTGCGCCATCGGCATTTAATACGGGTAAAAACAATATTGAAGTAGTGTATAACCGTCCGTACTCAAATGACGGTTCAGGTTTACACCGTTTTGAAGATCCTGCAAACGGCGACGTTTACTTATATTCAGATTTCGAACCTTATTCGGCAAACAAAATGTTTCCACATTTTGATCAGCCAAACTTAAAAGCAACCTATAAAGTTGAAGTTGACGCACCAAGTCATTGGCAAATTATTTCTACAACGCGTGAAACGTCTATCACCGAGAAAAACGGTGTTAAGCATTGGGACTTCCCAATTTCAGCTAAAATTTCAAGCTATGTATTTGCACTTCATGGCGGTAAGTACGCCGTTTGGGAAGACACGTTCCACGGTAAAGAGGGTGATATTCCATTGCGATTATTTGCTCGTCAAAGCCTTGCTGAATATGTAAATACTGATGAATGGTTCATTCCAACAAAACAAAGCTTCAAATTCTTCAATAACTATTTTGAAATCGCTTATCCATTTGGCAAATACGATCAAGTCATGGCGCCTGACTTTAACTCAGGTGCCATGGAAAACGTGGCGGCAGTTACCTTTAACGAAAGCTTTATTTCGCGCGGTGAGAAAACTGAAGCTCAACGTTTGTCACTGGCTGATACCATTGCTCACGAAATGGCGCACATGTGGTTTGGTGACTTAGTGACCATGGATTGGTGGAACGGCTTATGGTTAAACGAGAGTTTTGCTAGCTACATGGCTGTGTTAGCGCTAGAAAAAGGCTCTGACTTTGACAATGTGTGGGACGATTTTTACACCGGATTCAAGCAATGGGCTTACAGCACTGATAAGTCTGTTAATACTCACGCCATTGAATTACCAGTGCCAACCACTAGTGATGCAATGACCAATTTCGACGGCATTACCTATGGTAAAGGTGCATCTGTTTTAAAACAGGTACCGAAATACCTAGGTGAAGAAAACTTCAGAAAAGGGGTGAGCAACTACCTGAAGAAATTCTCATACCAAAACACCACATTGGATGATTTTATTACATCACTTGCCGAGGCATCAAACACTGACTTAACGCAGTGGACACAAGATTGGCTGTACAAAGCTGGCTTAAATACAATTGAAGTTAGTTATCAATGTAATGCAGGCGTTATTGAGCAGTTTGCAGTTAAACAAACGGCACCTGAAAAATATCCTACATTACGCCAACAACGCGTTAATGTTGGTTTATTTAATTATGATAACGGGGTGATGAAACTTAGCGATTCAATGCCTGTGACCTACAAAGGTGCACTAACGAAAGTTGATGGCATGGTTGGCAAACAATGTCCTGATTTAGTGTATCCAAATCTGGATGACTGGGGTTATGTACAAGTTAACCTAGACAAGCAATCGCTTGCGACACTTAACAAGCATATTAATGACTTTGAAAGCCCATCGCTTCGCTTAATGTTATGGCAAAGTTTGTCAGACAGCGTTAGTGACGCGAAGCTTTCACCAGAAACCTTTGTTGATTTTGCGTTGGCGAATCTTGAAGGTGAGAAAGATCTTAATGTTATCCGCTCTATTTCTGGCAAGTTATCAGGGGCATTAGGATATTTAACAACAGCAACGCGTCAAGGCATTGCTGACTTTAATGAAAAGCGCGATGAAGTGAATGCGTTCTACTTTAAGCAATTGCAAAATGCCGAGCCTGGTAGTGATTTGCAAAAACTATGGTATTCACGTTTCCAAAGCACGACCCGTACTCCTGCTCAGTTAGCAAAACTGGTTGATATTTTAGATGGTAAGTTAAGCTTTAAAGGCCTGACGATCGACCAAGATAAACGCTGGCGCATTGTTCGCACACTTAACCATCGTGAAGTAGGCAACTATAAAGCGCGTTTAGCAACTGAAATCAAACGTGATAAATCAGACATAGGTGCTAAAAATGCAATTCTAGCCGAAGTACTGCGCCCAGATGCGGCCGTTAAAGCTAAGTGGTTTGATATTATTATCAATAACCCAGATAACTTGAAACTGGCGACGTTGCGTTACGCAATGTGGGGAATCTTCCCTGGCAATCAAAGAGAGCTATCAGCGTCTTACAAAGCGCGTATTTTGGCGCATATTGAAAAGCTTAATAGCGACGGTAACCTAAAACTATTAGGCGCATTTACAGGGGCAATGTTACCCACAGAATGTACGAGTGATAGTCACGCCGAACTTGCTGGCCTTGTTGAAAAATACAAAGACATGAAACCACAAGTGCTTAAGGGTGTTAAACGTAGCCATCAAGAAATTGGCCGCTGTGTGAAAGTGTTAGAACTTTTAAAATAGCGTTTAATCCTATCTAGCTTAAAGCGCCGTTTAGATGACTAAACGGCGCTTTTTTTTGCATCCAAAAAATCGTACTGAATTTTAGATAATTGCATCGTTTACACAGCGCTAACGGGAGATTTTCATCTTGCACAATACTGGTATCTTGAGATAGTTTGCGTATAGTACGTCAAATAACGTTTAACTCGTTTTAAAAGAGCACCTTATGATTAACCAAGAAATTGCCCAGTTTGAAAAATATTACGCCATGTTAATGGAGTATTTAGTCACCTACAGCATGCAAATTGTGGGCGCTGTTTTTATTCTACTTATTGGATTGTGGGTTGCTAAAAAAGCCGCCGCGTTAGTGACTAAAATTATGGTTCGCCATGAGGTAGACATCACACTAACTAACTTTGTTAGTAGTGTGGTCAAAGTGCTTATCATTATTGCTGTGGTCATTATTTGTTTAGGCAAGATTGGCATTAGTGTGACACCTTTTGTGGCAGCGATTGGTGCCGCATCACTTGGCGCTGGTTTGGCAGTACAGGGCATGTTAGCTAATTACGGCGCTGGTTTAGCCATCATTGCAACAAGACCTTATGTCGTTGGCGATACGATTATGGTCAAAGATGTCAGCGGACAAGTGAAAACTATTGATTTAGGGCATACCATTTTAATTAACGAAGAAAACGTTGAAATAACTATCCCTAACAAACATGTTATTGGTGAAATCCTTCATAATTCCAATGAATATTCGTTGGTACAAGGTGAAATTGATATTGCTTATAGCGCATGTGCTGATACTGCAATCTCTTCGGTTGAGAAGGTGCTTAATGAACATGACTGCGTTGCTCAGTCACCACAATGTAAAGTGGGTATCGAAGCATTTGCTGCTAGCGGCGTAACCATTAGTTACCGCTATTGGGTACCGACTACAAAAATTATTGAGACGAAACTCGCGGTCAATGGACTAGTTTACAAAGCCATGAATCAACAAAACATTGAAATACCTTTTCCACAACGTGTTGTTACTATTCAACAAGACAATGCCTCATAAGGCATCGTTAATTATCGATTAACTATAGGATTGCATAGCTTGATAAAATTCTCTTTTCTACCTTTAAAAAAGCTGTCAGCAGCGCACATTAATGAACACCGTTTTGACATCGAAGAAGTGATTTCATTAGCATCGGTAGAAGAACTCAAGTTACTGCTGAATATGTATGGTTCAACACTTAGCGAAAGTGACTTAAATAATGTAGCTGGTGTCAGTCACGTTTGGTTGATCGACAAAAAGCTCAAGCCACAAAATGAAGCATCCATTGATAGTTTTTATAATCAATGGCTCGCAAAATCAAAGCGCGACAACGACTTTGGTGAGTTTTGCCAGTTAGTGTCTTTTAATAGTTTTATTACAGCGCTAAATAAAGGGAAGTTTAAAGTCGTGATGGCATTAGCTAATCATTAATTAAGCGAGCTGAGATAAATCTCTAAAAGGAATTTTTGATGTCTTCAGTCCCCAAAGATAAACAGCAATTACTTGATGCAATAAACACAATATTTCCTAAGCTGATGGCGGACTATCGCGCTGTGCCAGTTGATTCATCGCGTATCTGCGCAATTGACGGAAATGTAAAAGGCACGAAAGTTAGTGTTTGCGATACCGTTGCTTACCTCATTGGTTGGGCAACGCTGGTGCTTAAGTGGCATCGATTAACAGCACAAAATCACAACGTTGATTTTCCAGAGACAGGTTATAAATGGAATCAGTTGGGGTTATTAGCGCAGCATTTTCAATCTAATTATCGCGATTGGTCATATGATGCGTTGTTAATAGAGCTCGAGGCAACAATTGCTGAGGTGAATGGCTTGATTGATAATCAGAGTGACGACGAGTTATACGGTAATGCTTGGTACGAAAAACACACCCTAGGAAGAATGATTCAATTTAACACATCATCGCCAATGAAAAATGTGCGATCCAAAGTTAGACGGTTTATTCGAGAGCACTGTAAATAACCCATATTTACCAGACTTTCAAAAATCTAATTTAATTGATTTTATTCAAATTTTAGCGCTAAATAAGAAGAAATGATTGGATTTGATTAAATAGCGGATGCTATCCTTTATTTTTGTTATCGTCGGAACTTTATATGCCTAAAGTTAGTCAACAGCAAGCGAAAATTACCCGGCAACGGATTATTGATTGTGCGCTTGAGATTATTTTATCTAATGGCATTGAGT
>OJBM01000252.1_pt1 | contig 17694 bp, 12 predicted proteins | sample 1591061 | NCBI WGS metagenome assembly OJBM01 (sample SAMN05416872, study PRJEB24817) | seawater metagenome | isolation source: Sea water | place: Canada:Atlantic | collected 2013-11 | reverse complement strand
GATCTACACTATCCTCTTCGTCGGCAGCGTCAGATGTGTATAAGAGACAGTAATTTGCTTTATCACGGAAAAAATCACTTTTACCTCCCATATGATAATCATCTTTCACCCAAATAACGACACCACTTCTCGCTGCACTAATATTTGTTCTCATAGGAAGAGCAACGTCTACGGCGAACATACTAGGTTGCTTTGAGTGTGAAAATTTACCATGAAATGCTTGAGTAATTTTGTGGGACGATTTTGAAGAAACTGGAAATTTATAAAGGTAATCATCTTCTGAAGCAGAAGGGTCACCTAGCCGCCAATGATACTTATACTTTCCAATTTTTTGCAGTTTGGTAAATAATATTTTTTGACTAGCAGCAGGAACAATATATGTTTTTAGGCCACTAACTACATTCGAAGATTTAACAAGAAATTCAACAGGCGCGTGGTACGGGTTATCAGCAATTAGAGAGCTTCTCCCCTCTTTTTTAAGAACATAAATTCTTGGCTCTAACTTACGTTTTTCATTCTTATATTCAACACTTATATATTCATCATCACTGAGGTTCAATGGTCGTTTATCAGTAAATATCCACCTACCATTCGCGTCTTTATATTTATAAACTTCCTCACTTATTACATTTGTAGAAAGCAATAACATCAATAGCGCTAATCTAGAGATAAAAATAATAAATTCCTTTTTATACATACGACATTTAATAAAAAACACTGGCTTAGAGTCAATTTGAAAGATAACTTTTAATTATTGTGCTGGTATACATCTACAACATTATGCTCTTTCTTAAACTTATCTTTGTCGTCTTAAATCATTCCACCAACACTAGTAATAGAATTTAATATTGTCAAAACCTTAGTTCTACGCCTGCTCTATCAATTTGACGTAAATTGGATAAACACCACGAATGATACCTTTATCATTCTCACGTTTAATCACTTCCCCTCCCCTACAACCTTAGTTACACTAGCCTGCAATTATTTCTATTCACTCAAAGGTTATTTGTGACTCAGCCCATCGCGCCTATTGCCAGAAAAATTCCGCATCAATTAACAACCCACAATGAAACACGAATCGACAATTACTATTGGATGCGTGACGACAGTCGCTCCGATAAAGAAATATTGGCGCATTTAACCGCTGAGAATGATTATTGTGATGCGATGTTAGCTAATCAAAAGCCACTGCAAGAAGAGCTATTTGAAGAGTTAAAAAGCCGTATTTGTAAAGACGATAATACAGTGCCGGTGAAAGATGGTGACTATTGGTATCACAGCGAAGTCAGTGGCGATGATGAATATGCGCGTTACTATCGCAGTGACGATAATATTGGCACTAACAAGCATCTACTACTTGATGTGAATGCCCTTGCTGCGGCTCAAGAGCACTTTGAGCTCGGTGATATGTCCATTAGCTCTGATGATAAATTACTGAGCTGGGCCAGTGATTTAGATGGCAGACGCATTTACACGATTTATTTCAAAGATATCGCCACAGATAAGTTGCTCAACGATGTATTAGCAAACACTGAAGGCCAGGTGATTTGGGCGGCGGATAATAAAACGGTATTTTACGTTAAAAAAGATCCACAAACCTTACTTGGCACTCAGGTGTATCGCCACACGTTAGGAACACCACAGTCTGACGATGTTATGGTGTACGAAGAAGAAGATCACAGCTTTTACATGAGTTTGAGTAAAAGTCGCGATGAGTCGCTGATTTTTATTAATCTTGAAGCCACCGAAACCACTGATACGTTATTTATTGATGCCACCGCGCCTCATAGCGAATTTGAACCGCTTGTCGATGCCATTGAAGGTCATGAATACGACGCCGACAAGCTAGGTGATACCTTTTATATCATCTCAAATGACAACGCCACAAATTTTAAGGTGATGACAGCCACTAAAGAGACGGTTGGTGATATTGACCAATGGCAAACGCTTATTGCCCATCGTGACAATGTACTGATTGAAGACATTGAGATATTTAATGACTTTCTCATCGTTGTAGAACGGGAGTTGGGGCAAATTCGTTTTGTGATCCACCGAGGCAATGAAAGCTACCCAATTGAATTTAGCGATCCGTGTTACTACGCCTGCCTTGCTGATAACCCAGAGCCAGAATCTACCAGTGCACGCATTTATTACAGTTCGCTAACCACGCCGGGTTCGTTGTTTAATGTGGATTTAACAACCACGGCACAAACGTTACTAAAAGAACAAAAAGTACTGGGCGAATTTAACCGTGATGACTATGAATCACAGCGTCTCTTTGTGACGTCTCGCGATAACGAGCAAGTGCCAATTTCGTTGGTGTACAAGAAATCATTATTCAAGCAAGACGGCACTAACCCTGTGCTGCAATATGGCTATGGCGCTTATGGCATTACCATCGACCCTAACTTTAGTTTCCACACACTTAGCCTACTTAACCGCGGTTTCGTGTATGTGATTGCTCACATTCGTGGCGGCGAGATGCTAGGTCGTCATTGGTATGAAGATGGTAAAAAAGAACATAAACAAAATACCTTTAATGACTTTATCGACATCAGCCAATATTTGATTGCTGAGAAAATTAGCCACCCCAACAAACTTTTTGCCAGTGGCGGAAGTGCTGGAGGTTTGTTGATGGGCGCGATCATTAACCAAGCACCACAACTATATCGCGGCGTTGGTTCACATGTGCCATTCGTCGATGTTGTTACTACTATGCTCGATGAAAGTATTCCGCTAACAACCAATGAATATGATGAATGGGGCAATCCTAATGAACTGGACGCTTACAACACCATAAAGGCCTATTCGCCCATCGATAATGTCGCTGTACAAGCCTATCCAAATTTATTAGTAACTACTGGCTTGCATGACTCTCAGGTGCAATATTTTGAGCCGATGAAATGGGTTGCAAAGTTGCGTGAATTAAAAACGAATGACAATCTATTAGTCTTTAAAACGGATATGGAAAGTGGCCATGCTGGCGCATCAGGCCGCTTTAAAAGCTTAGAAGAAAAAGCGTTAGAAATGGCGTTTTTTATAAATCTTTGTGATTAGTTCTTTAAAACAAAAACGCCTTAACGACATTAATCGTTAAGGCGTTTTACTATCATCAGCAGATAGAATTAACGACGTTTATTACGTGCAGTAATAGTCGCTAAGAAACCTTTAAGCTCTTCGTCAGCCCAAGCTTGTGCTTTTGCTTCGCTTTCAAATCCAGTTTCAGATTTTGAAACAATAGTTTCTCTAGCCGTTTTACGACGGGTGATTTGTGCTGTCCATTGACCGTTTTCTTCAAGTAAACGGATATCAAATTTTTTGCTGTTGCTCATTTTTAGATCCTAGCTCATTTAACTATTTGTCACGACGTGACGAGAATTGGCGCTAGTTTACAGATTTATCGTCATCTATGCTTGTAAATTTCTCAAAAGAGTGACAATTGACCGCAGTTCTAGCCTTGTCTTCTCCTGAGTCAGATTACTCACGCAATGTTACTTTCTCAGTAAATTCACGTGGTGTAGTTGGTTTGGTACGGCGTGACAAAAAAATAGCTGAATGGGTAAATTTCTTCGCTTGTTTCTTGGCTTCACTAGCCATTTCAGCGACATCATGATGGGAGCTACAAATGCTTACATCTGGCGCAACGACGCCAACAGCCAGACTTAACAATGGAAAAAATTGTTCCTCACCATTACGAGACTTTGCATAAATACCAGACTGACCAAGATCTTGTTCGTTATAAAACTTACGCACTTCTCGATCAAACTCACCTAAGATCAACTGACAATGATGATGCCAATTTTCCCGTTCGAAAATAGCCACGAAATCATCGCCACCAATGTGTCCAACAAAATCGTTTGCTTGACAATAATTCTGCATTAGCTTTGACACAAGAGCAATAATCGCATCGCCTTTTGAATAACCGTAAACGTCATTAAAAGGCTTAAAATTATTAAGATCGAAATAGGCAAAATAAAACTTGCGTTGTTCGCTAATCAAACGGTCAACATGGCGATAAATGGGTACGTTACCCGGTAATAATGTCAGAGGATTAGCATAACTTGCGTGCTTAATTTGCTGTTGTGTTAGTTGGCGTAATAAATCGCGAATAGACCCAATGCCCACATAATTATCTTGGTCGGTAATGATAAAATGCCATTGCAGTTGATCATCTTTTTCTGCTGTCACTGTCTTAGATAATTCATCAAGGCGTGTATTAGCCTCAACAATGACAGGATGCTCATTCATCACTTCTTTGATGCGTTTACGTTCATTTAGTGCACGCCCATAAGGCGTTGAATAGAGTTCCAAAATATCATTTCGTAACATCATCCCCACAGGTTTTTTACCGTCTAATACCGGAATCGAGTTTACCGTCGCATGTTTATGAAAGTAATTCACCACATCTTTCGTTCGGGTATTCATGTGAAAGGTTTGAGCTGGTTGGAGTAATGAACTTGCTGTTTGTTCTAATTGAGGCAGATAAAGCGTTGAGCGCTGATGGTTGCAGATAATTGTTGGGACGTCCCGCACAGGATACGATTCGGGACGTGCGAACAAAAAGCCCTGTCCAAAACAAATACCCAAATCTTGCAATTGCTCAAATTCTTGCTCTGTTTCTATCCCCTCAGCAATGACTCGCGCATTGATTTTTTGACCAAGCGACAAAATACTTTTTACAAATTCACGCTTAACAGGATCAAGGTGCAGTTGATTAATAAAGTAATAATCAATTTTTACAAAATCAGGTTTAACTTGTGACCATAACTTCAAACCTGCATAGCCAGCGCCTAAGTCGTCAACCGCAATACGAAAGCCTAGATCGCGATAATGCATCAGCGCTTTTTGCAACACAGACGGACTATCGATAGGGTATTTTTCGCTAAGTTCAATCACCACCTGCTCAGGTAATAATCCACTTTCTTTGACATAGGCTAGTGTTTTGCCATGTGGATGATCGGTTTGCAAAAATATCATCGGACTAACGTTTAAAAACAAGAAACCACTGAGTTCTAATTGTGCAAAACGAGCGATAGAATTTTTTCGACAAACCAATTCAAGTTGCGACAATAGACCGCACTCTAGCGCCGTATCAAACAACATTTGCGGACTCGCTAATGGACTGTCTGATGGCCCTCGAATTAATGCTTCATAGCCATATAATTCACATTTATCCGTTGCATAAATAGGTTGAAATACAGCGGTTAGAGATTCTTCTTTAATTATTTTTGTTAACTCAACGCCTAGATTCATAATAGTTTTGTATTAGTTATCATTAGCAGAAAGTGTATTAAATAATCATGACATTAATGTGACAAAAGCGGATGAGTGGACAGATTATGAATAATTTATGAGGTACAGATAACGTCCTTGTTATCCATAATTACCCTTAAGAATAGCGTCGACGAACGGCGAAGAAAGTAGCACCGAGAAGTGCAATAAATCCAACACTACCACCACCTGAATCGCCACCAGTTGGCGCTGTAGTTTTAGCTTTTACTGGATTTAAACTCGCTGCGGTATTAACGGTGGCATCTTTAATGTCAACGTTAGAAATGCTAACAAAGTTCTCAAAACCAGCAACAGTACTACATTGTGCAGTCGTAAAATTATCTAATGGTGTTTCACCACAATGCGTTAACCCTTGGATTTTCTCTAATACATCAAAACCACTAACCACTTGACCAAATACCGTGAAACCACCATTTTGGAAATCAAGATTTGCCGAGTTGTCTGCCATGTTAAAAAACCACTGATTAGTGGCACTATTGGCATCGCTGCCAAGTTTTGCCATTGCAATAGTGCCTTTAACGTTCGAATAAACAGGCTCATTAACAACAGCGGCTTTGGTATCTGCTTTCACCAGTTTCGCGCCATCATAAGTAAAACCGCCACCTTGAACGATAAACCCTTTTACGCTGCGATGAATTACTGTGGTGTTATAACTACCATCATTGACGTAACTTAGAAAGTTAGCGACAGTCTTAGGCGTTGCATTATCAAACAAGTTAACTTCGACATTACCTTGCGATGTTTGGATTTCGACGATAGTTGCGAAACTTGATGCGGTGAACATGCTTAGTGATGAAGCGACTAACAATGATCTCTTTAAAAATTTTAAAGCCATATTTCTCTACTTTATTTTATTTGTTATTTAAGCGTAACGAAAACGTCACTGGCACTGTCGTTGAAATCGACGGCAATCCAGCAAGCTCGCGCAGTTTTTCAATTCCTTTGACTAAATTAAAATCACCAGCCTTCACAAATACTGGCTTATTACTCGATACCAATAAGTTACCGTCACTCAATAAAGTGACACTCACATCGGCATTAATGGCTTGCTTTTCACCATGTAGACTTAGCGAAGCAGGCACTTTCATCATCGCAGTCTGATTTACAACTAATTTAGCCAGTGCTTTGGTAGGCAGCGTTGCGCTTAATGTCGCCTGTGGGAATTTATTTGTCTCAAATAAATGCTTTCCCATTCGTGAATCACGTATCGCTATTGCAGTATCAACTGATGATAAGTCGATAACTAATGAAAACGCGCCATTGGCTGTTAGCGTGCCATTGATATGGTTAAAGTGATGCGCTTCCATCACGTCACTTTTCTTCACCGAAACAAAGCTTAATGTTGAATTGTCTTTGTCTAATGCCCAGTCAGCATGTGCGGTATGACTTAGTGCCATTAACAGCGCTGCAGCAACGGTTGATTTAATCATTATTTCTCTCCTAGGTGGGCGGTCATAGTAGCTGACATTTGGTAATATTCAAGCAATTCGCTCAATTTTTACCTTTGATTACACTTACTTATTAATGTACTAACACTTGATAACATTATTACTAAAAAAAAAGGAAGCGCTAATTAACTTAGCACTTCCTTTCTGTCGAATTCATCACTATTTGCTAACAACGTTAGCTTTTAGTTAGAAGAATGTTGCTTTGTACTCAACACCCCAGAATGCCGGTTCTTTAACCATTCCTGTTAGGTTATTGAAATCAACACCGCCTGTGATGCTGTCATCATTGGTAATGTTACGGCCAAAGATTGCAACTTCGTGACTGTTGTTATCTGTATCCCATGCATAACCAACACGAACGCCGCCTTCAAGCATGTTGTCATCGTTGAACTCAACTGACTCATACAAGAAGAAGTTAATTTTGCTGCGGTATGCCCAATCAGTGTATGCAAAGATCTCACCTTCACCGAATTCTTTCGAATAACGTAACGTGAAGTTAGCAATCCATTCCGGTGCATTGGGAAGGCTGTTGCCGTCGATAATTGCTAAGCCATCGCTATTTAATGGATCCGCGATTGTACAAGAACGACAGAATTGTACAGCTAGGTCGCTATCGTTAATTTCTGTCTTGTTGTAACTCACACCAGCGGTCATTAATAGATCTTCAGTAATTGCCACTTCAGAGTCTACTTCAAAACCGTAACCTTTAGTGTTATCAGCATTTAGAAGACGCGTAGTATTTGAACCACCACCAACAGCCGTTAGTTGTTGATCATCCATGGTGTAGTAGAACGTAGAAACGTTAACACGAGCACGATCTTCCCAAACGCTTGATTTAACACCAAACTCAATAGAGTGTAGTGTTTCTGAATCAGCGGTAGTAATATCATCACCGAAAGATACACGACCTTGGATAGACGGAGCACGGAAACCTTTTGCAGCGCGTGCATATAAGTTTACATCTTCCGAGTAGTTGTAGAACGCACTTAAGTCCCAGCTTACTTGTGAATCGTTAACATTTAATTTAGTAAGCGCTAAGTTAGCACCACCAAAGGCTGTTTGCGTACGCTCAGCTTCGAAATCTTTGTCATCATCAGTATAACGAACACCCGCAGTCACTTTTAAGCGATCTGATACATCATAATCAGCCGATGCGAAAACAGCCCAAGCAGTTGTTTCTTGATTTTGGCGAGCAAAAATATTTTGCGCGCCGCCACCTAACGTATCAAAACCTAGGTTGTTAATGGTTAAGTCTTCTTTAAAGAAAAATACACCGTATTGGTAATCTAGTTTACCTAGCTCGTTTGAAGCAACACGAAATTCTTGCGTAAACTGAGAGTGGTCTGGAATTACGCCAGCACTTTCAGATGGAAATGGAATTGGCGTTTCATCTGTACGCGGGCCACTTACAGGTAGGAATACAGCGCCGTAACCACCGTCGATATCGCCCTGTGAGAATACTTCTACAGATTCATAACCTGTAATAGAGGTGACCGTGTGATCACCAAGGTTATATTCTAGATTTAAGCTAGCGCCTTGGTTATCGACAAACTGCTTAGAGCGGCTAGCCGCATCATGGTAAACAGTTTCGTAATCGAAATCTTCAACGAGATCATTGGTGCCCGGCTTAATGATATTTGCACGGAAGTTAATCGGTGTGCCATTCATGTCGCGCCAGTGGTAGTTGAACAACGCGTTCATGTTGTCGCCTTCGTAAAGGAACTGAACACGACCAGCGATTTCTTGGTAACCGCCAACGACATCGTTTTGTTCAAAGCCAGGCGCTTTATTATCAATAAAATTATCACGTGATTGACGTAATAGAGAAACACGAGTTGATAACTCATCAGTTAAGCCGAAACCCGCAGCGCCTTGAAGATCCATAGAGCCCCAAATGCCGTAAGATGCAGACACATAAGCGTCAAACTCTTGTGAAGGCTTAACTGAATCAAATTTTACAAGACCAGCAGGTGTGTTACGACCAAACAATGTGCCTTGTGGACCACGAAGCATTTCAACGCCTTCAAGATCAAATACTGGGAAACCTTTTAAGATAGGGTTTTCCATAACTACGCCGTCAAATACTAGTGATACTGGCTGAGATGCATTTAAATCGAAATCAGCGTTACCTAAACCACGTACGTAAAAACGCGGGAAGGTACGACCAAATGACGTTTCAATATTTAAACTAGGAATTCGACCTGACATAAAGCGAATATCCATACCACTTGAACCATAAGCATCAAGCGCTTCGCCTTGAATGGCAGCAACAGATAATGGTACTTCTTGTAAGTTTTGAGTACGACGCTGTGCAGTAACTTGAATGGTTTCTAATTTGATTTTCTTTTCATCGGCTTCAGCAGCTAGGGCGTTGGCACCAGAAAAAGCAGACGCAAGTAAAGCAGCCTTAACACAAATTGCTAATGGCTTATGTTTAAGTGAGTTCATAGTATTCTCTAAGTAGTTAATTATCGGCTCCGTGGATATGTAGCCAACCAAATTTAACAATTGGTTAACAAGATGCCATCCTTGAAAGTTCCGCAGGGTGTGCAAAACGCGCATATTTTAAGATGTAAATCTCATTTCTCACACCTCACCACGCAATTAATGTGACAAAAATCACATTTAATTATCATGTTATTACAAGCTAGACTTAAACTTCGCAGTTGAGTGCCTTGAGCAAGGTGAAACATCTCATTAACTTGTACAAAGTGTCAACTTTTAATTAAGTAAATATAAACGCATTAATAAGAGTGCTTTTTCGTATTTTTGATAAACATGTGCTGGTTTAATAACGCGTTGAGACTGACTATTATAAGCAACACCATATGCGCGACCTTGACGTCTCATCAAATCTTGAAGTAACACCCGATTCATCACAGTTATAGTAAAAACATGAATTGGTTTTATATTCTTATTATCGTAAGGGCTGTAATAAGGACGGCCAGGATAATCGATGTTATATTTTAACGATGTTGCGCTCATTAAGGCATTAAACATATTCTCGGCATTTACAAACACATCATTTGGTTTTACGTCGTCATATAACGCATATTGTTGCTTCACTAATGTCGGATACTGTTTACTTACTTGCTTCGTTAGCAATTGTTCTATTTGTTTAACAACGCCGAATGGCGAAGAAGGCAAAAGTTTTTTGTCGAGTAAACTATCAAGTAATAAATTACTGCGCACAAGTACTCTAAGAACATCTTTAGGACGTTTGTTTTTCGCTAGTTGAACCTTAAAGTCAGCGTTAATATCAAACACCTTCAAGTTGTGTTCAATAGCTAACATCAGCTCTAGAACCTGAGCAGGTGTAATATCTTTGTTGGGAAAATTAGGCCTTAAATGTTGTGACTTGTTATTTAACTGATTAAGCATAATCACTTTTTCATTAAGCGCTGTCGCGATGGCGTAAACATGAAGCGGTTTCGCGTCAATGAGTTTGATGCTTTCGATTCTTTCCTTTTTATTAGCACTCATTTGTTTTACGACAGATTCAATTGCTTTCACTCGTGAATAAACATCGCTCGGGGTTACTGCTGCTTGCGCTGAAAATGCCGATAATAGACCAACGATGGTAAAAAATACTGGTACATACTTCACTATAAGCCTCTCTTCTACACCCTTAAAAACACGTCAAATTAACGCTCTTTTTCCAACTTAACGCTTTATGACGCGATAGCAAGTATAAATACGTGCGTAAATTAGAAAATTCAGCGTTTGTGAATAAAAACCGCTAATAAATAAGTGGTAAAAATAACGATTAAATAGCCTATAAAACTAAGTAGAAACCAATGAGAACATATAACCCTTTAATTTAAAACACTTTAAATCAATGGCAAAGACATTGCTATTCCCAATGAAAAGAAACGGAAATAATAAGGAACAGCGATGACATTGGAAATTAAAAATTTATCACTCAATTACGGTGATAAGAAGCAGGCACTCAACGATTTAACACTTTCTGCTAATACTGGCGTGTTAGGATTACTCGGTCCCAACGGGGCAGGAAAATCCTCCTTAATGAGAATTTTGGCCACATTAAAAAAACCAACCTCAGGTAATATTCTCTGGCAAGGGAACGATATTATCGGCAAGCCGGCATTACTTCGTGAAGAGTTAGGTTATTTACCGCAGTATTTTGGCGTTTATGAACAATTAACTGCCAAAGAGTTTTTGCATTATTTAGCAGGCTTAAAGGGGCTTAAGCACAATGACGCAGAGCGTCGTATAATAAATTTACTTTCCCAGTTTAATCTCGCCCACGTCGCAGACTCTCCACTCGCCAGCTTTTCAGGTGGAATGCGCCAGCGTATTGGCATTGCTCAAGCGTTACTTAATAACCCCAAATTACTTATTGTCGATGAACCTACTGTTGGTTTAGATCCACATGAACGTTTAGTGTTTAGGCAGTTAATTGCAGATATCAGCAAGGACGCCTTAGTCATTCTATCAACACATATAGTGTCTGATATTGAAACTATCGCTGATTCGATTGCAATAATGGATCAGGGAGAGCTCATCACCCACGATTCACCAGAAAAACTGATTCAAAAAGTCGCCCCTTATTGTTTTGAGATAACACTGCCACGTGAACAAGCTAAAGCACAGCAATCTCAGCTTAATGTCAGTCACAGTCTACGCCAAGGCGAAGATATGACACTTCGTTTTGTTAGCACAGAAGCTGTTCCAGCAAAGGCTGTGTCGAGAAACCCAACATTGGAAGACACCTATTTATATTTCGTCAAAGGAAAAGAACCTGCCATTGAGCCTGTGAATACAAATATTGCGCTGGAGGCGGTATGAGTAATGTTCTTATAGCGAGTATTAAAGCGGATTTTAAGCAACGTATTCGTCAATCAAGCTTTGTCATTACGTTATTGGTAATGGCTTTGCTTACTGTACTATTTTTCCCTGCGCCAAGTGCCGACTATCAAACGCTAGTCATTAATGGTTATCGCGGTATATACAATAGTGCGTGGATAGGTATTTGTTTAGCCAGTCTCAATATCACCTTGTTACCAATTATTTGCTTCTATTTAGTGAAAAATACCATCAACAACGATCGGCGGTTACTTGTGTCTGAATTAATTGCCGCAACTCCCGTTAGCAAAATTCATTACCTATTTGCAAAATGGCTAGTTAGTGTCATTGTTTTAACAGTCATAATGACGGTGATGATAGCGATTAGTGTGTTAATGCAGCTTTATTTTGGTGAGAGTTATGTCATAAATCTATGGCAAATTATTTGGCCACAAATGGTGTTTGTATTTCCGCTTTTACTAGCAATTGCGTCAATTGCATTGTTGTTCGAAACTGTGCCTTGGCTTCGGGGTGGACTTGGAAACGTTGCCTACTTTTTTATTTGGGTAACAACACTGGTTAAACTCGTCGCCTCAGGCAGCGGCATATCCGTGATCCACACACAAATTCAACAGGATATTGCAACGCTATATCCACAAACAGCATCAAATTCCAGTATTAGTATTGGTACCAGCCTTTCAGAAAACGAAGTTTCGACCTTTGTTTGGCATGGTGCATCGATATCGTCAGACATATTTACCGATATATTGCCCATTTTATTTGCCAGTGTTGCCTTCCTAGTAATCGCCATAATTCTTTTTGATCGTTTTACTCACAGTGGCGCAGCGGTAAGTAAAACGTCTAACCATTTTGTTGATAAAAAACTGTCATTAATAGGCACTACATGCGATGTGTTGTTCAAAAAAGTAACCAACATTAGTGCGTTCACTCGTCAAGTTAGACTTGAGTTATTATTGTTAATTAAAGGCTTATCCAAATACTGGTATATAGCTATTATTGGTCTTAATATAGCTCAAATATTAGTGCCATTAGCAACACTCAGCCAAGCCGTTATTCCGCTAAGCTGGTTAATGTGCGTGTTGATCTTGTCACCCATTGGTGTACGCTCGTATCTCAACAATACTGATTCTTTGTTGAGCTATTGCAATTTTTCCATCAATAAACAGGCATTAAGCGTTATTTCAGCTGCAATTTTACTGCTATTACTAACAACATCTGGTGGACTTGTTCGATTGTTGATGACGGGAGAGCTATTAATTGTCGCTCAAATATTCATTGCGACCTTTTTTATCAGCTCTCTCGCTTTTTTCTGCGCGAGTTTAACGAACACTAATCGAACCTTCGAAGTTATCTACCCGGCGTTATGGTATTTAGGACCGTTACATGCCGCACTTTATCTCGATTATTTTGGTGTGAATAGCCAACTAAGCTGGCAAGCAAATATGCCGCTCTACTTTCTGGGCATCGCCATCTTGCTCTTTATGATTGGATTACTCAAATCTCATCGCAATTACGCTGTTAGCTAGGGTCTATTGTGCTTTATGGTTCATATTTTGTTCAATCTAAAAGTGTTTTGAGCAAGGAATGAGGATTGATGCCTAGTTTATCTAGGTGAATGACGAATAACGCCGCACAAAATGCTTTTAGGTGAATCCTATGGACAGTATTTGTTTTTAATTTTTATGGCCTTATCGCCGATTTGTGCAGCCAGCTGCACAATATAAGCTCTTCTTTGTAGAAAGCCCAAACAAATTTCTGCAAAAATGAACTCAAAAGAACAATAAACCCTAGTACCTTGTTGCGCTAAATTTGTTTACACTAGAGCCATTGAAAATCATTACTTAGGACACTCAATGGCTCAATTCATTTATTCAATGAATCGCGTTGGTAAAGTAGTACCACCAAAGCGACATATTCTTAAAGACATCTCACTCAGCTTTTTCCCCGGCGCCAAAATCGGCGTACTAGGTCTTAATGGTTCAGGTAAATCAACCCTTCTAAAAATCATGGCAGGGTTAGATACCGACATCGAAGGTGAAGCGCGCCCGTTAGCTGATATTCGCATTGGTTATTTACCACAAGAGCCTGTACTTGATGAGCAACAAACAGTTCGTGAAGCAGTTGAAGAAGCATTTAAAGATGTTAAAAATGCATTGACTCGTCTTGATCAAGTATATGCTGAATACGCTGAAGAAGGCGCAGATTTTGATGCGTTAGCCAAAGAGCAAGGTGAACTTGAGGCCCTCATTCAAGCAACCGACGGCCACAACCTTGAACATGCTCTTGAACGCGCTGCCGATGCACTGCGTTTACCTGAATGGGAACAAAAAATTCAAGTATTATCCGGTGGTGAACGTCGCCGTGTTGCACTGTGTCGCTTGTTATTAGAAAAACCAGACATGTTATTACTTGACGAACCTACTAACCACCTAGATGCCGAATCAGTCGCTTGGTTAGAGCGCTTCTTACATGATTATTCTGGCACTGTCGTGGCGATTACCCATGACCGTTACTTCCTTGATAACGTTGCCGGTTGGATTTTAGAGCTTGATCGTGGTCAAGGTATTCCATGGGAAGGCAACTACTCTAGCTGGCTTGAACAAAAAGATGAGCGTTTGGCGCAAGAAAAATCATCTGAAAAAGCACGCCAAAAATCAATTGCTAAAGAGCTAGAGTGGGTTCGTTCTAATCCTAAAGCGCGTCAGGCAAAAAGCAAGTCACGTATGGCACGCTTTGAAGAGCTCAATACTAATGATTACCAAGCGCGTAATGAAACTAACGAGTTGTTCATTCCACCAGGCCCTCGTTTAGGCGATAAAGTATTAGACATTACTAACCTCAATAAATCATTTGATGGCCGTGTATTGATTGATGATCTAAGCCTTAGTATTCCTAAAGGTGCAATCGTTGGTATTGTCGGTGCCAATGGTGCAGGTAAATCAACACTATTTAAAATGATTACTGGTAGTGAGCAACCAAATAGTGGTGACATTACCCTTGGTGAATCAGTTGTTGTGGCAAGTGTTGATCAATTCCGCGATGACATGAATGAAAACAATACGGTATTCCAAGAAATTGCTGAAGAGCAAGATATTCTAACCGTTGGCAATGTACAAATTCCATCACGTGCTTATGTTGGCCGCTTTAACTTTAAAGGCAGCGATCAACAAAAACGTATCGGTGAATTGTCTGGCGGTGAGCGAAACCGCGTTCATTTAGCTAAACTATTAAAAGCTGGTGGCAACATGATCTTGCTCGATGAACCAACCAATGATCTAGATGTTGAAACATTGCGTGCGTTAGAAGATGCCTTACTTGAGTTTCCTGGTTGTGCCATGGTTATTTCTCATGACCGTTGGTTCCTTGACCGCATCGCCACTCATATTTTAGATTATCGCGACGAAGGAAAAATCAACTTCTTTGAAGGCGCATACTCTGACTATGAAAAATGGTTAAAAGAAGAGCTAGGTGAAGCGGCTGTTAATCCACACCGCATAAAGTACAAGCGAATCTCTTAAAGTTACACTTAAAAAGCGGCCAAATGACTATTCATTTGGCCGCTTTTTTATTTAAATTTTAAGACGATAGATTTGCTTTCGTTCGACTGACCAGCTAACTTAATAATTAATTCTATTTCATCTTAGGTGGTGAGGTCATTATGCAAGATAAACGCATTTTTCAACGTGTCTTATTTAGTCATGACGCAAAATTGGTATGTAATGGCGAAAGTCATATCGTTCAAATCTTAGATTTGTCTTTACATGGATTCTTGTGCACTAAACCAGATGCGCTCAACGTGCTACTAAAAGATGAAACGACGCTCATTCTAACCCTTGAACAGGGCCGAAAAATAGTCATGGAATCCACCGTGGTACACGTTGAAAACTCACATCTTGGTATGAGTAGTCATCATATCGATATTGATAGTGTCAGTGAATTAAAGCGACTTATCCAACTCAACCTTGCTAATGACGATTTACTCAATCGAGAGCTTGCTATGTTGGCGCGCTAAACTAATGCAGTAATATTGTTTATTGGCCTTTTAAGTTAATACTAAGACGCTTGACGGCGCCCTACTTCCATTGCTTGACCCAAATCACTCACTTTTTCTACTGGAATAAAAGCTATTCCTTGATGATTAGTGAGCTCTTTACTGTAATTCTTCTTTGGTAAGATAATAGTTTTAAAACCATTTAAAACCGCTTCTTCGACACGTTCAACGCCATTTCTTACCGGTCTAACTTCACCATTTAGTCCAACTTCGCCAAATGCAATCGTATCGTTTGGAAAGACAATTTCTTGATGAGACGACATCAAGGACATCACTAATGGTAAGTCACAACCAACATCTCTAGTTAAGTTAACACCGCCAACAACATTGGCATAAATATCTTTAAAGCCAATCATCACGCCCATTCGCGTTCGCATTATCGCCAGCAACATATTTAGTCGTTTATAATCGATACCAATAACGCCACGTTCAGGTTTTTCTGACGTGCTGTCACTCACTAATCCTTGCATATTAACCAACAATGTTCTGTTATCTTCGCTATACGCATAGGCCATGTTGCCTGTGGCTTCAACACCGCTGTGCTCGAGATAAATGGCACTCGGGTTTGTCACGTCTTTCAAACCATCTGACATCATGGCAAAAGTGCCAATGACATTAATACCGCCATAGCGATTCTTATTAGGTTTCATGGTTCGATATTTAGCGTCAATTTCCGTTTCTAATTTAAACGCACCATCGATGATGTGACTTAATGTCTGCGGACCAGCAAAGGAACCATCTTTAGTTTCATGGCCAACTAAAAACACTGAAATACCATCGGCCTTCGCTTTACGAGTAAGAAATGCAGCACTCTCTTTGACTTGGGTAACACTACCTGGGCTATTGTCTAATGACGGTAAAAAGGCGGTTTGAATTGAATCAACAATCAAAAACTTGACGCTCAAACGATCACATTCGGCCGCTATTTCATCCACATCACCAGAGGTCATAATATTCACGTTATTGATATTAAGCCCTAAACGAACCCCGCGCGCTTTGACTTGTTCAGCACTTTCTTCACCAGTAACATACAACGTCGGCATTGATTGTGAGACAAAACAAGCGGTTTGAATCAAAATAGTACTCTTACCCGCACCAGGTGAACCAGAGAGTAAATTTACCGATCCGTAAGCGGTGCCGCCCCCCATCAGTCGGTCAAGTACTTTAGAGCCAGAACTAAATCGTGCTACTTCAGAGTCTTTTACATCAGAGAGCTTTTTAGATTGAGCACTCGCAGCACCAGCGTAACCTGAACGCGCAGTCGTCTTAGTGCTATGTGTTGCTTGCGTTGGGCTTTTTGCGGCTTTAAATTCAACAATTGTATTCCATTGACCGCATTCACTACATTGCCCTTGCCAGCGTGGATACCCGTCAAATCCACAATCTGAACACATATATGACTTTTTCTCTTTAGCCATGACTACTTTCCACTCATTTATTGTCTGTTTCACTAATACGCTCTATCATACTGTAAAGCATAATTTATTGATAAGAATTACCTGTACTTTCTGAGCCATCATTACCTAGTTTATTGCAGTAGCATTCCATACTCGTATTTGGAAATAATAATTAGTGCCACAGAAACGTAGAACAGGCATAGATATTGCTATGCAATACTATTTCTGCCGTTTCCACAACTAATCGCCAAATTAGTGACATTCGAGGCTCGGAAACAGTATTAACACCATGAAATTTGGATTTTAGTACCACTATGTCTTTAGACGATGACAAAGCATTTATTAAAAAGCTGATCCCGTATTATCAAGACTCGAACTTTAATGAAAGATTCGAGCATGTGACCCGTGCTCTTTCTAAATCACGACGCTTTTTAGTCAAAATGGAAATTAACCGCCTCTTCAATGACTGTAATCGCGTTATCGATTTACGTGGCCGTGTGGATGCTCCGTGCTTTGAGCACCCTCATGACGACCTCATTCATTACCTAGATGATGTGGCGTTAAATTTATTTGAAGAATCAATATCTGTATTTGGCAAGTTTACCGTCGGCGTTTTTGAAGAAGTGACTAACGCTAAAAATCTGTCTCTTATACACATCTCCGAGCCCACGAGACTAGG
>OJBM01000251.1_pt1 | contig 17775 bp, 13 predicted proteins | sample 1591061 | NCBI WGS metagenome assembly OJBM01 (sample SAMN05416872, study PRJEB24817) | seawater metagenome | isolation source: Sea water | place: Canada:Atlantic | collected 2013-11 | reverse complement strand
ACGAGATCATGCCTAGTCTCGTGGGCTCGGAGATGTGTATAAGAGACAGCGGTAGCCCAGATCTACCACCGGTGGGGTTAAGCCACATATTTAATCAACTTATTCCTAAAACTGGCGGTTGCGAAACGGGTAATCTGCCTGCCTCTTGTCCTATTGGAGACCAATAATATGAGTTATCTAGATTTTCCACGCATTCATTTTGCCGGTGGGTTTACCTCTGCCCCCAGTACCATTAACAACCCGATTGATAATTACAAGCGCGGTCAAGACTCCAGTACGAAGCCATGGGATATGGAAACATGGTGGCAGCCATACGGGAATGCAATCTTTACTCTCAACCCTGATTGCAAAGTTACGGCAGTACAAACTGCCGGCAATATAATTCCAGTAGCTGATACGCTTAATGGTGTAGATGTTTTTGCGGGTAATACGTCTTCACTGCCAAAAATTGCAGATTTAGATCCAGAGCAACAAAACGTGAGTGAATGGTGGGGTTTAAATTTACAGATAGGGCTTGGTGGAAGTGCGGGCAAGCTCAGTGGTGACTTTTCTGCTGTTGCATTTCGTAATATTTGGATGCAATCTAGCGGGAAGAAATTCCGATCGGCTTCTGGATCAGGTGTATATCAATCTGTACTTGAAAATATTGATATTGATGCTGGAGATTCTGAAGTGCTCGCAGCGCTTAAGAAATATGATGCCTTATCTGTTCGCATGCACTTACGTAGTTATAACGGCATGGATCAGTCTTATGACCTTACACAGCCAAACTTAGCCAATCTACGTGAAAAAGAAGTTATAGACTTACCTGATGATGTGTGGGCGAATCTAGCAACCCTGAGTAAATATCATCAATCTGTAAATGAGGATGGAGAGCCAGTTGATTGCGGAATGATTATTACCACGCAGTTTGTGAATTATTTAATGCAGCGCTGGCTGGGTGAGCGAGATTACAATACTTACGGTGAGATAATTCGTAATGCGACTATTGTTACGCCATACAGCCCCCTTGTAACTACGGACTTTAACTGTGGAAAATTGGTGGGCACCATTGGCCCCTATGACGCACAAGAGCCCAAATTCTTTACAGCTAAACGTAATATGGGGCCTACACCATTTCAAGTGGATCTGAAGGAGAAAAAGGACAAGGATCAAGGATTGAAGGCATTCGCGCCAATGGCACACTACGCCAACTTTCAAGTATCGGGCAGCGGAATATTAAGTGTTGATCTTGTTAACGCTTTAGCTATGCAAAACCCTACGACAGGCCCATTTATAGATTCTGGAAATTTGGTGTTAGCTTTTTCTGGTGGAGAAGAAATAACTGGCGGTACTATTAATAATAGCGATTTTGATACCTTTATGGAGAGTGACGGGGGCATTGTTGATGTGCAATTGAACCCTAAAGATCTTCAAACGATTAAGAATACGCCAGTGTGTGTTCGCACCACAACGACTGAACCTGATGTACTCATGGAAGAACCTGCATCGGGTTATTGGTTGCGGGCCGATCAGTTTGTTTTTCGTATGAATCCAGGTGTCACTACAAATGCGCAGCAATCCTGCGGTGAAACAAATCAAGTGAAAGTCTATCTACGAAAATTTGGTGAAATATCAAATGGTGAAAAAATAACTCTCACAATGATGTCCTCTACAGAGTCCTTTGATTATACCAATCAGACTATAGGAACTGGTGACACACCAGGGTTAATAGATGTTGACATGGGAATTCCCACTAGCGCCTTAACTTTTGAAGCTACTTCAATCGTAACGGAGGGTGTCGCTACCTTTGACTTAACCGCTACTAATCCCGGTAATCCTCGTCAATTTATTGATGGGCAAATTTACTTTTTAACATATGCAATGCAGGGTATGCCTGCTGGTTATGTTCAAAGCCCTGACGACATTGTATCTGTATTAGTTTTTGAAAATAAAGAAGTAAAAATCCCGGTTTGGACCAACTGTATCGATAAAATATTAGGGCAATATGGACGTCTTTACCCAATAATGTCGAATTTTGGTTTAGACGATTATGATACGGTGAAGGAGAAACATGTACAAATTCGTAATGCACTTGAACGACCAATTACGGATCCTTTTCATATGCCAGTCACTCGGGATCTTTCCGAGTCGCGCCGACAGCAAATTTTCACATGGATGGATATAGGTATGCCCAAGTCACTTCCGCCCCTTCCGACACCTATTCTTCCCTATGGAGTCGCAATACAGGAAGTGTTGGCTTCGGGTGATCTAGAGAAGATGAAAGCGATGGCAGAAAAAGCGGAACATACATTGAATAAAACGGATGATATTCGTGATGCACTCAATACTCTCAATGAACATATTAATAAGCTCGAAGAGTGATTTTCCGTGGCGCCTACGCAGACAACTTGGCGTCACCTAAAATCTTCATCTAATGCTAATAAGAACGAGGGGAATATAATGATAGCACGGGAACGCAGTATCAGCGACTTTGAGAATCGTGTTCCTGTGCATGTAGTGTGGGAAATTACATTGGCCTGTGACCTACACTGCAAACATTGCGGTTCTCGTGCGGGAAGTCGGCGTCAAGATGAAATGAGTACCGAAGAATGCTTGGAGATGATTGATAGCTTAAGCGCGATGGGTACCAGAGAAATAACCTTGATCGGTGGAGAGGCATACCTTCGTAAAGATTGGTTAATACTAATTGAGGCCATAAGAGATAAAGGCATTCGTTGTGCGATTCAATCAGGGGCAAGAAATTTTACCGAAGAGCGAATTGTTGCTGCCAAAGTTGCGGGTTTACAAGGCATAGGTGTATCGATTGATGGTTTGGCTGATCAACATAATTATATTCGTGGTGCAGATAATTCTTTTGAAAGAGCCATTAGGGCGTTGATTGTCGCTAAAAAACACGACCTAAAAATTAGTGTGAATACCGTAGTTTGTAAAGATACTTTGTCTCAATTACCTAGTTTATTAAAAATATTAGCAGAAGTAGGCATCACTCATTGGCAAATTCAGCTAGCCGTAGCCATGGGTAATGCAGTAGATAATCCTGAGCTTTTATTACAACCTTACGAATTATTAGAAGAGCTTCCTAAGCTGGCCAATATTTATCGTCAGGCTCGCCAAATGGGTATTATCGTATCGGTTGGAAATAATATTGGTTACTTTGGCCCCTATGAAAGTTTATGGCGTGGTTTGGGCGATCAAACTCAGCATTGGACAGGGTGTAGTGCAGGCGTCTCTGGCATTGGAATCGAAGCGGATGGCACAATAAAAGGTTGCCCATCACTGGCAACTGAAGATTTTTCTGCAGGCAATGTACGTTCAGAGTCACTGGTTGAAATATGGGAGGGGGATAATGATATTGACTACATTCGCAAGCGTACAACCGATGATCTCTGGGGGTTTTGTGGCAGTTGTTATTACGCGGATGTTTGTCGAGCGGGCTGTACTTGGACGTCGCATTCTTTATTGAAGCGCGCTGGAAATAATCCTTATTGTCATTATCGAGCCTTGAGTTTGGCCAAAGATAATATTCGTGAGTATATAGTGAAAGTCGAAGATGCTCCTGATCGGTCATTTTCCATCGGCGAATTTCGATTGGCAATGGAACAAAAAATCCAAGGTCAATACGTTGAGATTGATAGTGAAGAATATCTTAAGAATAAAAACAAAAAAACAGTATTGAAAAAGAAGAAAGCACGTGACTATATGCCAGAACAATTGGAGCTTTGCTTTGGGTGTCATGAGTATATTTGGGGTGAGCCGTATTGCCCTCACTGTGGTTGCGACGTAAAAAAAGAAAAAATAAAAGAGGATGTAAATCGTCAGCGAGTAAATTCGGCAATGCAACTCATTCAAGATACTTTAAATTATCAACGTATTTCGGAAAAAAATATCCCTATTGTTCAGGTAGATTGTTCGGGCTGATAAATTCACTTATTTTCAATAAACCTTAAATTGAATAAAGAGAACCCGCTTTATAATAGTCAGGGAATTGATCAAATAGAGGAACTAATGCATGAGACTAATTAGTCATAAAAAGGAGAATAGAATGTACATAGGTGTATCAGATGGAATCGATAGTCTAAATGGTTTTCAAGTGGTAAGTAAGCAAATGGAGGATCTGTCGTGATTAAATTAACTTGGATAACGCCAACCTGCATTGAAGACGCTCGCAAATTAGTTCAAATGGCTATTGACGTAGAGTTTGGAACATTGCCTCCTTATTTGTATGCCATGATGTCTATCCCTGAAGGTGAGAATACAATTGCCTTTGTTCGTATCAAATCTGTGGTCATGCAGGAAATGATTCATATGTGTTTGGCCTGTAATATATTAAATGCCATAGGAGGCTTACCTAAGATAAACCCTCCCGTGTACCCAGGCCCTTTGCCTGGAGGTATAGATGACAATTTGGATATTCATCTCTATCCTCTGTCGAAAGAGGCAATGAAGCAAGCTATGGATATTGAGCAACCAGAAGATCCCATAAAATTTCCGGTTCTAAAGGCGACAGAAGGAGCTCACAGTCTTACTATCGGTCAGTTTTACGATGCACTCGATAAATACTTAGGAACCCTGCCTGACAATGAGTGGAAGGTAAATCGTCATCAAATTAATGATAGTCAGTTTTTTCAGGGGCAACTCTTTGCTGTTAATAACTATAAAGATGCACAAGAGGCTATTGAAATTATCGTGTCTGAGGGTGAAGGTGCTCCCGACAGCCCCTTGGATTTTCAGAATCATTTAGCGCATTACTATCGCTTTAAGGAAGTCTACAAAAATAAGGTATTGGTTAAAGATAATAACGAAAAGGGTTATGCCTGGGGTGGAGATCTTGGTGTGAATTGGAATGCGGTATACCCGGCGATTACTGACCCACAAGTGCATGATTTTTCAAATGATTCAGCCGCGGCTAAGCAAGCGCAGCTCGATTGTAATATCGCTTATACAAAAATGGTTGATGAATTGAGTATTGCTTTTAATGACTCGCAAGGGCATTTAGGAAATGCCGTTCAAGCGATGTTTGATCTTAGAAAGGCTGGACTGAAGGCCTTCAATACCCCTCTGAATGAGCAAACCAAAGAAGTGGCTGGTCCTAGTTTTGTCTATACCTCTAATGAAGAACAAGGAGTGTTATCATGAGCATACTTGAAACACCACGTATCATGTTTAGTGGAAAGATTAGTTGGGACCCCATTGTTACGAACAACTACGAAACTTTGTATGATGAATCCACAGCATGGACAATTTTACAAAAACAAAAATCCGTTGCAGAGTTTCGTAAAAATGCCCAGTCAAAAGAGTGGGTGAAAGATCATGGTAACTGGAACCCTCAAGGGACACACCGGTCAAAATTCTATAATACTTATGTCAACTGTACGAACACCGAAGATAGTTATAGTGACGACGATCCGTTTGTTGGAAACCCTGTTGACTTTGTAGGAATGTTAGTCGACTGTGAACCCTATGGTTCAATGTCATCACAATTATTCTTTGATGGTTTGACCTTAGGTATTGAAGGCGGTTGTCGTATCTCTTTACCTCGCTCGAGTCGCGTAACAGCTCGTTATATCAATTTTTCTCGATTACCCCGTGATGTCTACAACTTTGCGGCAAGTATAGCCTCAGTCACTTGGCAAACCTCATTCCCTAAGGACAGTTTAAATATTGATGCTTTTGACTCTTCGGCATTGAAAGCATTAGTAAAAGCATTAGAGGATGACGATGTACTGGGTTTAACCGTACGTTTTAACGCATACTCCACACATTATTATGGCGCTCAAGAGAGTTCAGAGATTGACGCTCTAGAGACTGCATTTGTTGAGAAACTGAGCGGCGGCGGATTCCAACCTAATCCGGCTACCAGTGAAATTGTGGGTGTGATTGGGCTTTGGCGCAAGGGTGAGCCTGCACATGAACCGGGTGATCGTGCAATGTTGGCTGCAAGTCAAAACCCTGATGAGTTTGTCGGTTCGGCCTCTGCTCTTATTAATGACAATGCTTTAGTGGTTGATTTTTCTAATAGTATCTCAGAAACAGACTTGGCGATGACTAAGCAGGATTTAGGCCCCTTAACTTTTTTTGCAGTGGATGTAAAAACTAGTAAAAAAACTGAGCTGGCTACTATCGTGTATGAACAATACAACCGAACAGCCTATCTAAAGGGATCAGGAATTATTACTATACCACTTGAGCACTCTTTAGTTGATGTCGCTCATAATGGTGAATTACTCATGGAAGGGCGGGACGGAACAGTATATTTAAAAGAACAGGCACTACGCGCAATACCTTGTGATCCCAATTTATATATTGATGAAGGTGATGAAACGAAAACGGATGTTTTAGTTTTGGACAAGGGGCAGCCTGCAGCGAAAGGTCTGAATATATCCATGCTGTTGGCTGATGACAGTATATCAGAATCTAATCGGCAGTTAACGAATGAACAGGGTATTGCGACTTTTGAAATTGCTGGTGTTACTGGGCAAGTTCAAGGGTTTTTATTTGATCCAAATAATTCTTTGGATTTCCCAGCAAGTATTGATACACAAACTAACACCTATATGTATATTCGAACCCTACCACTCGATTCTAAGTTAGATGATATGACAAATCCTACGTGGGATGATGTGTACACAGGCTGTTTGGAAAATTGGAATGCGATGGCACCGTGTATGGATAACTGGCTTGACCTGAAAGACGAGGACCAGGTTCGGGAATATGGTTCCATGCTGAAAGAACTTACCGATCCTAAAAACTTCGAACGTTTTCAATTTATGCCTGTAACACGGGACATGACGGCGAGTGAAAGGAATTTATTGTACCGTTTTCTTGAGGGTGAAGGCGCAGACTTAACAGCGAAGTCGAAGCTAACAGCTAAAGTGAAAAAGCATATCAATCTTAAAGACCTTAATCGTCAAATGCGATCCCGTTAAGTGCTTAGCGTGGTTAAGAGCAGGGCATAGCCTTAATTTTAATCACGTTATTCTGATGCTTTAAATACTGGGTTTTGAAATCATTTCTTACAGATTCTATCTCTGCTCACTGCAACCTTTGTTATATATAATACTAAAGAGTGTTGTGAGATGGGCATAGAAAACTAACTCAGATATTCAACTCATTAATCCCAACTTTTACTCATTGTTTGGGTTTTAGAAAACTAGTCATGCTAATTTTAATTGATATAAACGAGTTTAATATTATCGATCAATAGCCAGCTGAGTAGATTATATTCCGAAATCTACTTAACCCTCGAGGTCTAGCCATTGCTGACTCAGGTGACTTGTTACTGATTGAAGCCCAAGCTGCAGAATTCAAACCACCTTATTCTGGTCAGTTAACCATTAGAGATAAAAATACTGGTGCAATTAAACAGAGCCTTCTTAACGGTTATCATGCACTAAATATGTAGTCGTGCATGTTACGAGATGAAATTATAGGGCTAGCGGATATAGAGCCTACACAGGCACAACAAACCGATAATCCTCCCTGGTTAGTGGCTTTACCGACTACATCAATGGCTCAAAAATCATTGAGGTACAGGGCGATAAATCCGTACCATTACTTGAAACTAACGGAAATATTAATAGCCTGTGTTATCACCTGGTACGGTATGCCTGGTTTTGTATCAAGCCTGATTCTAATGAGGTCGTTGAGTTTATTCGTGATCAGTCGGAGCGAGTAGTGTGCGCATTACCTGAATTGGCTTAGCGCAAGAGCCGGTGTCAGTTAATATTGATTATCAGGATTCGACTGGACAACTTTTGATTTATCTATTCTTTGGGGAGCAAGGCAGAGGTGGAGAGTTCAAAGGAATCGGTTTTGTTAAAGAGCCGGGATTGATTGTCTCGGTTGATCCAGAAAGTGGCTTTATTACCGAATTGGTTAGTGATTTAACCTTGCCAACCGGTTTATGTATCACTGACGATTTTTTGCAGCCGATACCTACAGAGGGTTTACCGGCAGGGCCTCTCTATGTTGGTTTTAAACATTTTAGTGACCGTTTATTGCAGATCGATTTATCACAAGGGACTGTTGAGCTATTGGCGACAGATTTGGATACGCCTTCTAAATTGGTAATTTATAAACAAAGTAATTATATCAGTGAAGGTATGGATTTACCTGTGCGAGAAATTTCTGATATCAATGGTGAAAGCTAGCCTTTGAACGGCTATATACGGCAATTTATAATGTCTAATGTCTAATGTCTGTATGAGAAGGGCTAAGAAATCTGTAATTATGGCGCAGAGTGTATCAGCACTATTATGGAATTATGGGCTGAAACTAAGGCTTTGAATTATTTTTATTCAGGCTAGAAATCTTTTTTAGTATCTATATTAAGCTAGCTAGTTAAACAGTTAGATGTGGTGTGGCTGTAAGGTATAGTGTCTTGGCAGCTTACAGTAAAATTAGCTTTGCTTTTTTTCGCACGAGCATATATCTATGTATTGCACTGAATAAAGGGCCGAGCTTTGTTAAAACTATGCCCTTTAATTTTTTGTCTATGTCTGCAGAGCGAACGAGTGCTCGCCCTTTAGAAACCGTTTAATTAATTTCTAACAGACTAATCCTTTTTATACCGACCAATGTCATTCCATGTTGGGGGCACTTTAACTTTTTGGGTCGTATCATTATTATGTCCTTCAAATGTAGCTAATTTTATTTCCTCATGTGGCGTAAACATATCACAGACTGGTAATTTTTTAGGGTCTAAAGAACTTACCAGGTCCCAGGTTTTAGAAGGGTCAGGTTGTTCTATTTTGAATTCAGTATAGTTTTGCGAAACAATCGGCGCGAATGGCTCTTTGGGTGTATATGGTACGCTAGAAGGAAAACCTGGAAAGCCTGAGAAATAGAAGGACTGGGGCATTTGTGTGCCTCTTGATTCTTTCGGGGCAAAACCATAACCAAACATAATAGCTTCATCATTTGTCCTGTCAGGTTGGACGCCAACTTGAATAGGCTTTCCGTCTTCTGGCTCTACCCAGAAGGAATAACCCTGCCCGCCAGAAATTCCCATGCGTAGGCTGTCATCTTTACTGTAAGGAAGATGTTTAATGAAGTCGCGGCGAGGCGGATGGTTATAATTTGAAAATAAACATACTTTGGGCTGCCATTTTGGCCTGGTTTCCCCTGCCAGGAAGAATGCTATATCACCTAAAGAGATAAATGAGCAGCTGTAATCATTACCATTTGGGAAAATAGGAAGGCATTTTTTATCATATTTCTCCATCATTGCGCCTACAGGAACGGAGCTACCAGGTTTCGTCCAGTTCGAATCATAATACGTAGTCCCGTAAGATATATGATAGTCCTGCTCAGCAACCAGAGCACTTGGCGGTGCCCCGTTATAGGGAGGAGAGTACTTTTCATACCCCTTGAAAACCGTATACATTGTCCAGTTGGAGATCCAATGTTCAGGGTAGGTTGGGTTTTCAGGGCGATCACCACCTTGGGGATAAATACAGTCTTTGTTGGTACAAGGGCTCTCATCTGGTGGATTATGAACGCCATATGTAGAATATATTGGTACGTCTTGATTATAATAATAGGCTCCTATTGCGCTGATGGTGATGAGCGCTCCAATTAAGATAGTTGCTTTTTTCATAGCTTTCCCTTTTGAATTTATGAAAATTTATTTAAGTGATTTATCATGCAAGTACGCTATACATACCTGCGCTTAGTACATTCGCTATAAGGTTGATGACAACCATTTTTTTATGAGTATTCGATTGACGACTGTTTGCAAGAAATGTTTTCCCACCCAAAAGTGGGAATCTTGACTGATTGTTCTAACTAGATTGATCAAGGATAATATCAGCCCCTCAAAAAGTCGCTGCCATATGGTCATATTTAACTCAGAAAAATAACTAGCAAACAGCTTGAAATGCGATATTCGATATATCCAACCAATACTGGCAACACCACCTGCACGATTAGACTCGCGCCTCTCAGCGACTGCTAACTTCGCTCGCATTATCTATATTGTAATGGCTAGCTCATTGCAGGCTGGGAGAAAATCGTTTGAACCCACACCATGTAAATACCCCAGACTGCAAGTTAAAATAATATCTAACCAAATGCCCAAGGTTCCTAAATTAAATCAAGTTACTGTATTAAGATAAGCTACAAGGCAAGAGTGAGCTGACAGGCTACATTCAGAGCTAAATTTGCTATTCATCTATTTACAGATCCCATGAATTATTAAATGAATTTTAAAAATAATAACATCAATAAAATATAATAATATTACAATGCATTACACGTAATCATTCACAATGATAGCGGTGCTCTCATTGGCGATGTACCCTGTTAAATTTAAGTTCATATCCTCCCAATTTGTTTGGCAGAGTACACCGTTTATAGCCGTTCTCGGACAGGTACAGAATTTCATGTATGAGCAGTAAACTAGCAAGTTTTACGGTGCATTGATGTCGAGGTTGGTATTCTCTAATCAATTTTAATTTTCAGTTAAAATTTCTATACAGCACTTATATACAAATAGTGTTAAGAGGACTTAGGAAGTAAGATGTGACATTAGATTTTTGTCATTAAAAACCCAGTGTAATAGGGAGTAATATTTTATATCTTATTATCCTGTTAAATTAAATTTTAATTAGGTACAACGAATCTGTATTTCGTATTTTTAATCTAATAGAAGTAACTTTCTAATTAAGCCTATAAGGTTTACCGTTGGGCATTGAGAACTAGCCATGACAAATGTAATTGATATCATCGAGTGTCAAATAACAGACAAATTAAAAGAACAAAAAATTGTTTGTGATGATTTGCTTAATCCCCGAGGTTTAGCATTTACCGGAACGGGTGACTTGTTACTCATTGAGGCCGGAGCAGGCGAAGTTAAGCCACCGTATTCCGGGCAGTTAACCATTAGAGATAGAAACAGCGGTAGAAATAAGCAAACTCTGCTTTGTGGTTATCGTGCCTTAAATATGCAGCAAAGAATGCTGCGTGATGAAATTATGGGACTGGCGGATCTTGCACCAACTCAAGCAGAGCAAACTGACGATTCATCCTGGATGGTGTCATTTACCGACTATATTAATGGTTCAAAAATTATTGAGGTGCAGGGCGATAAAGCCGTACCTGTGTTTGAAACCCAGGGCAATATCAATAGCTTGTGTTATCACCCGGTACGTAATGCTTGGTATTGCATCAAGCCAGATACCAATGAGGTGGTTGAGTTTATCCGCAATCAGCCGGAGAGAGTGGTTTGTAAATTACCTGACTTAGCTTTGGCGCAGGAGCCGGTGCCGGTCAATATTGTGTGTCAGGCTTCGACAGGGCAACTCTTGGTTTCTTTATTTTCTGGCGAATTAGGCAGAGGTGATAAATTTAAAGGTATCGACTTCGTTAAAGAGCAGGGGGCAATTATCTCGGTTGATCCACAAAGCGGTGAAGTTACCGAATTGGTTAACGGTTTAACCTTGCCAACCGGTTTATGTATCACTGACGATGATAAATTGCTGGTGACCGAGTTGTGTGACGATTTTTTGCAGCCACTATCGCCTGAAGGCATTTCGGGTGAGCCACTTCATGGTGGTTTTAAACGTTTTAGCGGCCGTTTACTACAGATTGATTTAGCAATGGGGAGAGTTGAGATTTTGGCGACTAGTTTAGATACGCCTTCTAACCTGGCAGTTTATCAACAAAGTATCTATATAAGCGAAGGTATGGGCTTACCCGGTCGACCTATTCCAAGTATTAACGGAGAAATTCAGCCGTTGCGCGGCTATATTCGGCAACTTAAAATTGGTTAGCGCATGTAACAAGAGCAGGGACCTAGAGGTGTCACCTGTTTAAATTTATGTGGCGGGGAGTTAATAATCCTCCATTGGCACTACGACGTTGCCAAAAAGTTGAGTCAAACTGGTCGACTTTTTGATATTCAGTAAAGCGTTGCTCCAAAAACTCCAAAAACGTGCGTTGCATTAAAGTCTGATAGGAAGCTAGTTGATTTGGCTTACCTTTCAATTCTCCCGCTAAGGCAGCGGCTCCGTAGTAGCCACTGCCTAATGCAGAAGTGATGCCGTAAGATGAAAGTGGATCGAAACTACATGCTGCATCGCCAATCGCTATCCAGCGGTTGCCCACGCATGCCTCTAAAGCGGAAGTGTAAGCAGCTGTTCGAATGAGAGGTTCATATTTCGGGATTATAGCACCCAATAGTCGACGCTTCATATTTGGTAGTTGTAGTGACCAGTCTAAAAGCGTATTTGAATTTTTGGGGATTGGAAGGTCACCATCTGTGAAATAACACAGTGTTGAGTATTTGCTTGAAAAAGGTGCGCTATACCACCATCCATTGGCGGAACTTTCGATTAAAACATCTTGCGGCGGCAGAGTATGACATTGGGTGTGATCAACCCGGCTAACAAAAGCGATTAGGTTATCATCCCGGCGGCTTTTACCCCCCAAGCGTCTGGCCACAGAGCGTGAACGACCACTAGCATCAACGAGCGCCTTTGCTGTGAAATAAACTGGTTGTTTATCTGTTAAGCATTCTATCTGCCAGTGTGGGTTTGTTTCGTTTTGGGTAATGTTAATCAGCTTCGTTTGCCAATGGTATAGACCCCCAGATTCCATGCCAGCATTAACCAGCATTTGATCAAAACGCTTGCGATTCAGAAGCCAGCCACAGCCATAGGGAGATCTTAAAAAATCTCTTTCGTACTGGCCACTCTTATCCCAAGATACGCAATAGCCTTGCATACTAAGGTGATTATCGGCTAGGAATGCATCTTCAAGGCCGAGTAGACGCAGGGCTGGCTTTACTCTAGGGGGCAAGCATTCTCCAATACTACTGCTTCTAGGTAAATTTCGCTCAATAACAGCCACGCGATAACCCTGGCGTGACAGTGTGAGGGCAGCCACAGAGCCGGCAACACCAGCCCCAACGATAAGAATGTCGACTCCAATCATCATGCGTGGCTTTTTAGTGCTCGTTACGGCGATAGACACGGCGTCCCTGGGGATCCTTATCGGCCTCATTCTCATCAATACCACAAATGTTATTGAGCTTATCTTCACGCACTGGCGTAGCGAGATTCTCAAGTGCAATGAGTTGTTTGTAGCTTGGATCGTTGTTAAATAGAGTATCGCTCAGTTCTGATTCCACCCAAAGCTCAGAAGGAATTCCAATTTCAGCATTACTATTTTTGATTACTTGGCGGGTTACAATACCAATTTCATTCCACTTTTGAACCATTGCATTGGTTTGCTGCTGATAACCGCCTTGGAAAAAGCGTAGCCAGTCTTGGCGATGATCCATATGTTTAAGTCGCTGGCCCACAGGAAGGTTTTCATCTTCTATTCGCTTCAAAGAGCGAGTGCTCATTACTTGATTGGGAACACGTGCTGACCAAAAACTAGGGGTTGGCAAATATAAGGCTGTATCGTAGCCGGAACGACAGCTAGCTTCATCTGTTTGCCAAGGCACACCCATGAATCGGGTTAGTGTTCCAGGCCCGCTGCTGTTGAACATTGAGTCTAATGCTTCTTTTGGTCTTAAAATCGGCCCATAATTATCTCGGGGCTGCTCATCTTTTGGCATTATGTTTAAACGCATGGGGTCATTTTTGTCTTTGATATCCCACATAGATAACCGCCTTAAAAACCAAGTTAATTCGATGCCAGGGTGGAAAGGCCCGCCCAAACATTCTAGTAAATTAGTAGCAGTTAGTGCCTCAGGCTGATGCTTAATCGGGATGTCATCAATGGAGGTAGCTAGGAAAATGCTTTTTTTATTGTTATTAAACTCACCGTTAGCCCATCGCTTTAGCTGATTATATTGTGTATTGGTTATACTCAGGTTAACTAACGGGGTATCGTTGAAATCACCAAAGGCATCACCATAAAAAGGCGGTTGTTTGGCATCTTTCCTGACTGTGGAGGACGGATCTCGAAACTGATTGAAAAGATATTGGCGTAACTCAAGATATTCATCATCAGCATTGGATAGCTTCGCTAATAATTCAGGATTACTGAGATTCCCTGGGGAATTTTGCCCAAACTGGAAGTAAATTCCTTCATTAACGGCTTGATTGTCTACAAGACGCTGAAAAATCGGATGTATATCTCGCCAAAACTCTACTTCGCTTTCAAGCGGAATAACATTTTGTTGGTAAAATAAATCCTTAACTACGTCATACATGGTAACAACACCGCGCAAGCCCGGTGCGAAATTGGGTGGGGTAACGGCAACCATGGCGGGTTTGGCTTCGAAAGTTTTTTCTTTTTCGCCAGTTTTTCCTTTAATGGTGATTTTGGCGCGAACCGGACCGTCGCTAACATCGTCATGCCAGTCATCGTTATTGGCAAAAGTAACTGCTTGGGCACCGTCTTTATTGGCTGAATGGCCAAAACCGCCCAATACTATCAGGCGGCCAAGGTCATCGGTTTGTAGTGTCCCCAATGGGACTTCTTTTCCATAGAAGGTTCCACTATCAAATTCATACCTTGCATCATCTCGTATATTTTTTCCAGATATCGAACGAGAACCAGAGTCAATCAACAGTAGGCTGGTTCGTTCCTCCCAATCTGTGATGGTTTCGTTACGTAAGCGGCTTTCCAGTGCTATTTCACCTAAGTCCATCGCATTATTGAACTGATAGTTTATGGCCTTGCGGTTGGCTAGATGTACGTTCCATTCTATTTTTGTGTGCTCATCTTCAGTAATTTCCTTAACAATAATTCCTGTAGAGTCCAGTCCGTATACGCGGAAACGAGCGGCTTGACGTTTGACTCGGCCTTTTTCATCCTTATATTTTAATCCGGGTAGTGGTTGTTGGGACGGTGCCTCTGGACCAATATAGAATTGATCAGGGGAATTACCTACTCGGGCGATACCAATTGCGGGATAGATATAGTAACTGGTGATTTCTGGCTGTTGCATAGAAAGGCCTGTATTTTTGATAGTACTTTTATAAAAATAACATATTGGGATTTTCTAATACGGTTGTAACCGTAATTGTGTTAAATGTAAATTACACTTTATTACATTATAAAATCACTTAAAAAACTCATAGACCTTTAATCGATAACGTAAGATACGTAATTTTTCTCTTTATATTGGGTCGGTGTCGGAATAAAAAATCAGTAATCGGTATTCAGTAATGCTTTACTATGGTTTTTGATTTACTCAATTTAGAAATTAATTTCTTAAAAAAATTAGTTTCAATGGTGCATAGGTGAGGGAAGGTTATGGCAGTTTTAGTTAATACACATACAAAAGACAATATAAGCCTGTTGGCGCATCATACTTTGGGGCGAGGAATTGGGTGCAGTACGGTATTGAAAGAAGCTCCAGAAATTTCTAGAGTCCATGCTGAAATATTTTGGAGCGGAGAGTTTTGGCACCTAAAGGATTGCAGTACTAATGGAACTATTATTAATAATGTTCGTGTCTCTCCTGAAGTGAACGCAAGACTAAAAGAAGGGGATGTAATTAATTTTGGTGGCAATAGTAAGCATAATTGGCGATTGCTTGACGTAACAGAGCCAAAAACGATGCTAATAGCCATTACTCCTGGCTTAAAGGATGTCGAAGTAAAAGATATTATGGCTCTTCCCTCTGAGTCGTTACCAGAAGTGACTGTTTACATGTCGAATGGGCTGTGGATTTGCGAAACTCAATTTGGAAGTTCAGTTTTAAAATCCGGAGATATAGTAGGAGGGCAGGATTCTCAATGGCGTTTTATCGAAGCAAAATCTAACATGCAAACCAAGGCATTAGATAAAGAAAAATTTACTTTTGTTCGCAATATAGAATCTATTTTTAATGTCAGTCAGAATGAAGAGCATGTATCGCTATACTTTAGATTAAATGACTTGCAAATTGATTTGGGACAAAGAAGCCATCACTATCTCTTACTACTATTGGCTCGTAAGAGAATAAAAGATAAAGAAGCCGAGTTAGCCGATAGCGAACAAGGTTGGTTAGACAAAGGCTTACTTAGTAAAATGGCTGGTTTAGAGGAAAGCCATATTAATATTCAGATTTATCGATTTCGAAAACAGCTAATGAAAGCGCTTCCAAATTATCTGGAATTGCCTAAGGTCATAGAAAAAAGGTCTGGAGAAATACGCATTGCGTGCAATTCAATTGACATAAATGGTAGGTTTTACCCGTCAAATTCATGCGAGAAATCAAATGCACAAGTTCATTAGGGGCGATAAATAGAGCGTAATTAATGAATGATTTGTCCAAGCTGTTAAAGTTAATTCAATAACAAAGAGTCATATTTAATTTAACTTCTATTGGATTTTATGGGAGGTAAGATATCTGGTTTTCATAATGTATTCTGGTTAAAAGAGATAATTAAAGGCTGGAATTCTTTCTTATTTATATAAATATAGTGTAGTGATTCGATGTATATTTATAATGCTATCTGTGTTATCCATTTCAATATTCGTGACGCCCGACATCCCTAATAAATATTAGGGATTCTCGAGGATCGGATTAAAAATAAATTTCCTTTAATAAAATTTAAATATCCAAACAATACCATCCTCTAAAGTGAAGGTTTATGGTCCTTTACTTCTGTTTTAGGTGTTAGCTCTTATCATCTATAGGATTAATGTTATATATAAATATTAAGACTTGGTAAATTTAGTAGGTTATTTTTATTAAGAATTGATCTTTAATCGATATTTATAATAAGGTTTCATGAGTTTTATTAACTGCTTCACATGAAGTTGAAGAAAAATAATAAGTAGCATTCAGAAACCTGACAACACAAAATTGGGCTGTATAAGTAATGAAACTCTCACTTTTAGATGCTCCCAAAAAGTTTCAATCTGATGCTTACGAGTTGTTGGAAAAAATTGGCCAGGGTGGTTTTGGTCAGGTATACAAGGCAAAACAGTTAATCACAAATCAATTTGTAGCGATCAAATTTTTAACGCTTAGTCCTGAATTCGATGCGGATAAAAAAAAGCGTTATATCGAACGCTTTGAACGTGAAACGTCATTAGTTAGTCGGCTACAGCACCCCAATATTGTACGCCTTTTGGATAAAGGCCGAAATGACGACAACCAGATTTATGCCGTTTTTGAATATGTTGAAGGCGTAACATTAAAAGACATGTTGGCGGAGTCTGGGGCTTTATCCCCTGTTGAAACCGCTGAAATAATGGCTCAAGTACTAGACGCGCTTACCCATGCACATGAACAGGGTGTGATTCATCGTGATTTAAAGCCAGCTAATATTATGCTGAGTAAAGCAGGTGTCAAAACCCATTCAAAAATATTGGACTTTGGTATTGGTTCTTTGACCAAAGAAGCTAGGCAGCTTGAGTATAAAACCATTACCCTTACTCAAGAGACTTTAGGTACACCTTCATATAGTGCGCCTGAGCAATTACGCGGTGAACCACCCACACCGAAGACGGACCTTTATGTTTGGGGTTTGGTATTTATTGAATGTTTAACCGGCCAGCCTGCTATGAGTGGCAGTACCCTTGCGTCAATTTTTCACAAGCAACTGAGCCCGACTAATGTTCCTCTACCGCCTGCGGTGGCAGGTCATCCAGTTGCGGGATTACTAAGGAGGGTATTAAACAAGAATAGCCATGAGCGTGTAGCCAAGGCGGCTGACGTATACTGTGAATTAAACCAAATAAATTTTTCTAGTTTGGTCGGAGATCTGCAATCTCAGGCTCATAAAAGTAGCTCTGATATTTTCAATGGCCAGGTGCTCGCTAACGATGAAACTATCATTAATGACGATGAGTTTTTTTACACTGGCCTGGTCGAGAAAA
>OJBM01000249.1_pt1 | contig 18026 bp, 17 predicted proteins | sample 1591061 | NCBI WGS metagenome assembly OJBM01 (sample SAMN05416872, study PRJEB24817) | seawater metagenome | isolation source: Sea water | place: Canada:Atlantic | collected 2013-11 | reverse complement strand
GGCTTATGCCCTAGTCGACAATGAAATAGGCGATGGGGGTTATACGGTTCAATACTATCATGAGGCTGAAGGTGAGAATGAGGGTGAATGGAAAACCGCATTAGATCATTCTAATTACATGGCTTTAAGTGGCTTTATTGATGGTGGCGATAACCTTCAATGGTATTTACGCCCTAAAGACGATGAAACCGCTATTTTGTTAGGGCGCATTTTAAAAACGGAGCTAGCGGGTATGAACGATGTGTTATTGGCTAAACCCTTGTCGGCTTCATTCACAAAGGTCACCCACAATCCCATGTTTAAATACGATAACCATAATTTTGCAGTGGGTTACGATGATGCCAATAATGTACTTATTGAATATACCTTTACTGCCAGCCAAGACCACTTTACAGATAACCTAGGTAATGTATCCGCCACCACCGTTTGGCAGGATAATAATGACAACCAATACTTGTTTTACACCAAAGAAAACGCAGTGAAGCAGCTAAGTTTTACTGTTGATGGTGTACCCACCACCCAAGCCTTTGATATGAGTCCGCTTGAACAGTTTATCCCTGACTGGGTGGGTGGCGATTTAACTCAATTGGTCGCCGGTCTAACGGTTAGTGAAGATTACGGGATGCTGACTTATTTACGGGTGGGGGAGCAAGCGTTGGATGCCAATGAGGTGATGGAGTTATTTGAAACGCGCAGTGAAGTACGGGTTTTATTTGAAAAATCGACGCAGGTCATCAGCAATGAAGGACATTTACTGGTGTACGTTGGGCAAGATGCCACAGGCTCGGTTTGGCTAATAGATGGCCTGAAGCCTTATAAGGTAGAAGATAATGTGAGCTGGGATAAATTTGTGTTGGGTTACAGCATTGAAAATGTCTCACCCCAGCATGCCAGTGTGTTGGATAGTGAGTTGAGGATTCATGAGGTGTATAAGCAGTAAACTTGCTTGAAATGTTAAGTGTGAGGAATTTAAAAGCCGCTTAATGAGCGGCTTTTTGGTTTTGGTCTATTAGATAGTCCTGTGTTAAATCAATATTCATTGTTAAGAACAGTAAATTCCACACAAGGGTCATGGTTAATTGATAGACAAATCTGTATAAAGGTGTGGATTTAGGTAAGCGTACCAGTTTAGGGCGGTTTTTCGTCAGGAATTAAAGATGTGAATGATTCATTTAAAAACAGATATTCAAATTACGTTTTAGAAACCAATGTGGTGGGCAGTGGCAAGGCTAGCTCTTATATTCGTGCCTTAGACCTGCTAAGTGAAATGTTATGCATTCAATCTTTTGGTTTTGACGACTGTATAGATATTTGGCATGTCACATCGCTTGCGCGCATTAATGATTTAAAAGAATTGATTGCTATAGAACAACGCAAGGGCACAGCCAGTGAATGGTTAAGCGCGGGGGTTCCTACAAGTTATTTACTCAAAGGGTATTGCAGCGCAGCACTTTCAAATTACGTAAAGTTCTTATGTGAGGCGAATCAAGAAAACGATCTATTTGATATTTTTAAGAATCATAAAGGAAGCGCTGCTGAACTTACTGGCCAGTTAGACACCACCCCGCAGAATATCGACATGATAATAGAGGGTTTAAAAGGGGCTGAAGGTGAAGACGTTATTCGCAGTGTTAAAACCCGCTTAAATCAAAATACCTTCAGGCGCATGTTAAGGGATATCTACAGTGATAAATGTTGCATCACTGGTTTAAATATCCCTCAAGTAAACCGCGCCAGCCATATTATTCCGTGGAGTGGCGATGTGAGTAAACGGCTAGACCCAAGCAATGGTTTATATCTGTCTGCCACCTACGACGCTGCCTTTGATCAAAAACTCATAAGCCTAGACGATGACTACCGTTTGGTACTGGCTAACAATGTAAAAGATTATTACACCAGCGAAAGTGTCAATGAATATTTTGTTAAAAAGGAAGGGCAGGTGATTAGCCTGCCTTATAAATATTCTCCTGATAAGACGTTTCTTGAAGCGCACCGGAAGGGTGGGTGGTTTTAGAGGAGCATACTCTTCGCTTCACTGGAATTAATAACTTTGCCAGTTTTGATTTAATTTAAGCTCACTTAAAGTATATAAAAGATACGGAAATCTAATGTTTAAAAAATTAGCTAAAGATCATTTAGAGCTTGTTTGCCCTGCATGTAAAGTCAATACCAAAGTTAAAACAGAAAATGGTGTTCAGTGTTCAGGTTGCGAAGAGTCATTTAAAGGAATGATTTTTAAACGCAATAAACTACTAAAAGCATCGGCGGCGTATTTACTGGTAGCAGGTGCCATAGGTGGTATTACGCTTGAAAATAGCGTTGAAGATACGCGTTTACCCTATGCCGCTGAGTATAAGCTGATGGATGCGTGTTTAAGCAGTCGCTCTGGCATGGTTGATGTGGGTAGATACTTAGAAAGAATTGAAGCCTGCTCTTGCGCCATTCGAAAAGCGGTTAATACACTAGGTGTTACTAGAAAAAGAAATGAGCCTGACGAAGTTTTAGAGGCTTTCTCTCAAGAAGTTAGAATGGCTTCAAAAGAGTGCTGATATATGAGTGAAGAACGTGCATCAGTGGAAAAGATTCAGCGCTTCTTAAATGACTTAAAGGATATTAATATTTCCGTTAGACGATTCTGTGAAATAGCAGCAGCGGAAGAATATAATTTAACAGAGGTAGAGATTAAAAAACTCGCTGAAGCATATCGCAAGCGATTCAGCCGAAAATCAATGGCGCTATTCGAATTTAATGTGATGCTAGATATTTTAGAAAAGCAGCCAGAATTTAAATCATCTAACAAAATTCGATTGTCTAGAAAAAAGAATATATTTAGGGATCTTGAGTTTGAAAAATCGCTACGGTCTTCTTTTGATTTTTTACAGTAACACTAAAAAGGGCTTCCAATTGGCAGCCCTTTTCACATGCTAGTTATTTTGGTGAGTTATTTCCTCGCCCACCACCTGATGGTTTACCCGTAGTACTTGGTCCGTTTGGTGGACGAGGCGCTGATCCTTTAGCCATTATTTATCTCCTATATAATCGTCATTGTTTGGGTTGTGCGAATCGGCCCAATCGTCCATATCCGCGTCGTTGTTTGGGTTATTAATATCAGACCAAGTGTCTAGCTCGTCTTGTGACATATCTGAAGTATCAGGCATGCTATTCCCCTTGGTTGGTATTCTTATCAGCAGCCGCTTGTGCTTTTGCTGGAAAGGAACCTTTAGTGGTCGCCCCTCCATTTTGCTTTGCATTGGCCGACTGAATACGTGCAGCAGCGGCTGGTGTCATGGGTTTTTTCTTTTCAGACATGGTTATCTCCATTTATGATCGAAATGGCCTTTTAATACAGCTCGCTAGCTGCTTCAAAAGGACCGTTGCAATATAAAGGAGGAAATGGGGACATCTGGGGACAATTTCAAAAAAGACTATTCTTAGTGAGGGCGCTAGAGCCCTTTAACTGGCAAAACAACGTTAAAGCAAACACACGAGCCCAGCTCGGTAAAACTGCCGTTATCAAACTTCACAAGCGCAAGCCTAGCCTCCTACCTACCCATTAAAAAACAATCCTGTATAATTTCGCGCCGAGCCAACGAAACCGTCCACCTTAAGCTTTAGGGTAATATATGATTGACGAGCTATCTGAATTTTTACTAGAACAACTGGGTCAATGTTTACTGCATGAAGACTTAGCACAATTTAGAGAAGCCATGTTTGTTCATTTGGCCCATGAAGTTGAGGGTGATATAAGCCAACACCCCTTATATGTGGTGCTGCCGGTTTTGTTTGAATGTTTGCCCAAGTCGGCTAACCAATTTTCTTTTAAAGGGGTAAAGCTTCCGGGTCGAAATGATGCTTGTTTATGCGGCTCGGGTAAAAAAACCAAAAAATGTTGCAGCGCCATGCTCGATTTTCCAATTCCTAGCCCCCTAGTGATTTTTAATCAGGCGCTATCGGGTTTGAGCGACGATGATTTTATTGAGCTGGCCAATAAACCTAATTGGAATATAAAGGCCGCCACCGAGTATTTTCCTTATGCCTTAGAGTTCGACCACTTCCAGCAGGTGGCAGATATTGGCCTTAGCTGTATTAAGCCCCTGTCTAAAATTCGGAACGAACATCAGGATTTTATTTCCTATTTATTAGATGCTTTGTTTGAGAGCGGGCAAAACTCTGTGCGCATTGATTTAATGAAGCAGTTAAGCGCGCTAAACCATGCAAATAGCATTCAGTCTATTGCTCACCAGCGTTTAGCCATGATAGCCGGTCAGCAAGGAGATGACGAAGCCGCGAAATATGAATTGCAGCAGGCATTCCGCTCAGATCCTGACCAGGCCGAGCTGCCCATGGCCGAATTAAGTATTTTAGGCATGGTGGCAGATGATGCTGAAATTAAATCCAGAGCCAAGTTTTGGCAAGCCAGGTTAACTAAAAAATATGGCGACGATTACCCCCCTCTTGAATTTTTAGGTCAGGTGGTGAAATCGGGTAAGGCAATTTTTGATGGTTATCTTCAAGAGCTTGAAAGTTATGATGATGAACTGTTTGACTCTATGGTTCCTGAAATAAGTAGTGAGGTACAGGAAAACGCACTGCGATTAGCAAACGCCTTTTCAAGTGAAGTGGGTCAGTTGAATTATGATTTAACCCTGACGGGTAACGAGGCCAAGTTAAACCTAAAAAAAGATCTTAAAAAGCCCTTTAAAATATGGATGAGCCTGTTTGAAGAAAACACACAAGAGGTGCTGAGTGTGTATTCCCATGATATCTCCTTCGACGACCTTAATGACTTAAGGTGGAATATTTCAAACAAAGCCTGGGTAGATTACCTGTGTTGCCAACCTGAATTATTGAATAACATCGATGTATTAGAGCAGATATCCAGTTATATAGCGCAAGCGCCCACCCCCATCGAAGACGATGATGAAGAAGATACCAATAAACTAAGTATTTTAAGTAAAATACAACTGGCTTATCAGCATTTTAGCCATAGGGCGATCCAGAATGTGATACAGAGCGTGCCCAAGGGCATGACATTGCCAGAGCGCTTCAAAGCCAACAAAAATTTTTGGCGGTTATGCCAGGACTATTATTTGTATATTAATGAATACGAAGGGACCGAGCAGGACACTGTTGAGTATTTACAAGAAGCATTGGCACTAGACCCTCAAGAGTTACCATGGGCCGTAGAAGCCTTGTGTATACTTTACTTTGAATTGGACCAAGCGCAAAAAACAATTGAGCTGTTAGAGGCAACAACAAAACACACCATGATATCGGTCTACTTGTTGGCTTATGCCTATCACCAAACTGGCGATTCAATTCAGGCCAGCGAGCAGCTGCTTCGAATACAAAAAAAGAATAAAAAATTATCAAAGATGTTTTCAAATGCTTTAAAAAATGAATCCTTTAAACCCTTGCTAGGTACCCAAATTTTTAAATTATATCACCTACTAGACAGTGGAGATTTCCCACAGGCGTATGCTTGGTTTGTGCGGCAACTGCCTAATAAATAAATGATGGAAGAGCACTCAAGGGCGCCTCTATTAATAGAGGTACCCTAGATGGCGGGATGACGAGTGGGCAATGTTAAGCCCTACCAATACAGCTCTTTGTTTAGGCTTTCATGTTAATTTACAAACCCTGCCGCTTAAAAAATCGTACACAGGCCAGCCTGACTATTTGGGCTGTCGTTATCCCCATATAAATAAGCAATCGTGCAGTTTGCCCAGTCATCGTTTAATAGATTGGTACCGGATATTTCATCTATGGCTTTTGCATAACGGGCAAATCGGCCTGTAAAATAATTGTCAGGGTCCGATTCGATATACATGGGTAGATAGGTTAATGCGGCAAATAAATCAGAGCCAACTGCCCCTATGGTTTGCACTGTGTCTGCTTGATTAAGCTGTAAGGTTTCATAGGCATTAATTAATGACTGTACCGAAGCCTGTACGGCCTCTGAAATAACCAGTTGGTCTTCATCGCTTAGGTTATTTAAATCACCATCTCCCGATACATTGAACACATCGCCTCTTAAGTTTTTAACCAGCGCCCCTTTTTCGTTATGATCTTCGTGTAATTGCATTTCTTTGTTTGCCCAAAATAACCAAGTGCCGCGATCACTGGCCATGTAATCATTTCTTGGGTTAGTTGAGATATCGGAGATGGCAGGCAAATTACTCACTAAATTTACCTTACCGTTATTGGCCCTTTGGCCACCGCCCATGCTGATAATTTGTTCCATCCACACATAGGCATCATGATTTTCAAGGGATTTATTTTTTATCATGCCGTGGGACGACTCACCGCGATTGGTGACCACATGGCCAAAGGCAAATAGGTCCACTAGGCTGTGTAAGGCATTGGCTTCATGGTGCAGGGCATTCACCCAATAATTGGGGTCGGTTTGGGCAAGGCCTACATAATATAACGCCATTCGGTGTGCACCCACATACCACGCCACGGCGGCATTGGAAAAGTGCCAATCATTTACATTGGCCACACGCAGCATTTCGTCGCCCCACCAGGCGGCTTCATAATATTCGTTAGGATTCGCGGTGTTTGAAATGGTATTGCCAAAGCTGCCATAAGGGGGCACAACCCCAGAGCCTATATAGCGTAAGTATGTATCGGCATTCATGTCTAACGGGCAGTAGTAGTCGGTATTAAATACATTGCCGCGGCTAAAGGTCATATTGGGTGTATCGGTATTGCTTAAATAACATTCACCGGCGCCACTGCAATAACTGGTACGGCGGTAGTCACCGTACAAAGCAGATAATTCACCTAGGGTAAATGGTAATGCGGTATCGGCCATTTTGGTGGCGACGGTAAGCTGGGTGTCGGGCACATGGGCTAAATAGGGGATATGAATGTATTTATTAAAGTCTGATTGCCCGAAGCTAGTCCAATAGCAGTTGTCTTGCACCTGTTGTTGGTAGGGGTCGTATTCAGTTATGTCGTTTGAGTCAAACCCTACCGCTAAATTTTTGGCGTCTTTTAAAAAATTTAAATAATCACTTCCCGCTGCAGTATCGGTACTAATGCCCACAGGTAGAGTATTTTTTAGAGCTTCGGGAATCAATAAATTTTGTACACCTCGGTCGGTGATTAATTTATGTTCTTCAGAATTAAAGCTGTGGCTAAACGAGCACAAGGTGAAACCAAGTGCCAATGCTATATGTTGTTTAATCATTTTATACTTATTATTGTGAATAATTTTATTGTAAGTCACTTTACTGTGGGTAAATAAAGTGGCGCCTGCGGCGCCAGCTTATCTTGGCAGGCATTTGTGAATAAACAATGACTATTAATGTCTGTAATACACCAAATTTATGACAATTAAATATTTCAATGAATGTGCTGTAGCAAGCTTTATTAAAAATATAGGTGGGGTGTGAAAAGACGCTCAGCGAAATGATTTTAAGCATATCACTTAATATTTGTCTGCCCATGCAAAAAATAAAATTGACTGGATATCACCTCTATAAATTAAAAACCCTCTGCTATGGTCATTAATCTAATTTAAATGTTTTATCAGACCATTCACGCTTATAAGACGCATATAGCTTAAATGGTCTGATTAATTAGAGGCAAGTATTAGATTGATGATTGGTTTCACTATTTATTTAACGGCTAATTTCACTGGCTAGTTAGGCATTTAGTTAAATCTTTAAACCCTAATAATAAAGGATATTTTCATGATTAAAAAATACCTCACCCATTGTTTGTTATCTGGGGCTTTACTGGCGCTTTTTCAGGTTCAAGTACAAGCCACTGAAATTCTTGCCCATCGCGGGGCGTCTGGTCAGTACCCTGAAGGCACTTGGCTGGCATTTCAAAAAGCTTTAGATCAAGGGGCTGATCAATTAGAGCTGGATATTCATTTGTCGAAAGATCAATACATGATTATTAATCATGATGCCGATTTAAAAGCTAATGTGGGCGTTGATGACAAAATTAAAGATTTAACACTGTCGCAAATTAAGGGCTTGGATGCGGGCCATGAGTTCAGTGAAGACAATGGCGCCAGTTTCCCGTTTCGTGGCTTAGGTATGAGTTTATTAACCCTTAACGAGTTATTTGATTACTTTCCCCATGAAAAATTTAACATTGAAATAAAAGCCAATGATGAAGCGCTTTCAGAAAAACTATGGGCGCTAATTGAAGCGCGTGATATGCAAAACAATATCGTGGTGGCCAGCCAGCATACCAAGGCCATGAATCATTTTCGTGATGTGAGCGATGGGGATGTGAAAACCAGTGCCACCATTAGCGAGCTAGTAGTGGCCAGCGTGGCGTGGAGCACAGGGTTTAGTTGGGCTTATAAACCTAAGTTTGAAGTAGCTCAAATTCCTTATGCCATTATTACTCAGCCTTACATTAATTTTTTCCATAAAAAAGGCGTGCGCGCCGATGTATGGACCGTGAATGACATGGATGATATTGAACGGGCATTAGACTTAGGGGTAGACAGTATTATTGGCGATTACCCAGACCGAATTTATCAGGCCTTGGTGAATAGAGGGGAGCGCCCTGAGCTTTAAAACCTGACTGATAGCCGTGCTGTTAAATAATTGAATCATGGCAGCACGGCTTTTGATTAAGACGACTTATGGTTCTGCGCTAACCGATCTTAGTGCATTCTCTACCCTAGCTATCGAGGCATCTCTAAAAATTGCCACTACATGATACAAATCACCCAACAATCGACTCATGAGAAAAGAACATGTCCCAGCTAGGATTTTTCGAATTATCAGATCGTTTCAAGGAACTGGATGAGAACGATCCGTTGGTTAGCTTAAAAAGTTTAATCGATTGGGAAAACTTCCGAGATACGTTTAATAGAATTCGTGTGAAAGATCGTAAAAGTAATGGGGGTCGAAAGCCTTTTGATGTGGTTACCATCTTTGAAGTGCTGGTGCTTCAGCATTTATACAATATTTTAGATGATCAAACCGAGTATCAAATAAGGGGGCGTTATTCATTCTGTCGCTTTTTAAGGTTTACCCCATTAGACAGAATTCTAGACGCCAAGACAATATGGTTATTCAGGGAACACCTCATCAAGCTCAATTTAATTAAAGAGTTATTTAATGACTTTAACTATCAGCTCGATGATTAAGGTTATAAAGCCAAGAAGGGACAAATTATCGATGCCAGTTTCGTTGATACTCCTAAGCAGAGAAATAAAAATAATGAGAATAAGCAAATAAAAGCCGGAAAAATACCAGATAGGCTTATCGAAAATTCGAATGTAGGGGTACAGAAGGATACAGGTGCTCGCTGGACAAAAAAGAACAATGAAGTTTACTTTGGGTATAAAAATCACGTCACGGTTGATAACGCACACAAATTCATTTAGGGGTATGAAGTCACATCTTCGGAGGTTCACGACTCATAAGTATTTGATGAATTTTCTGAATACTTTAAATAAATTACAGCGCTTTATATCGCCAAACTTCACCGCGATGAATTTCTTGGTTGTTAGATTGCGTGTAGGTCACATACACATCCCCCAGCTCCTTTGGAAAGACAACCGATAACTGCGCTAAATCTTGTGTGTTGCCTAAGCGCACATCAAAATTCATGACTTGATAAAAACGCCTGTCACTGAAAGTATAAGGTTTTTTGTGGGTGATTTTTGATTCTATAAATTCAGTTTTAATTAAACTAAACATTTGTGCTTGCGTGGGTAAGCGCATGTTGGGGGGCAGTGTTTTTGAGCCCTTTTTTATTTTTAAGTTATTCTTAAACAGTTTAATGACTTCATTGTATAGCAATCCAAATTCCTTTTCTGAAAGCGCGGCAATCACTGGCAAGGAATAATCGTGGGAGTTGTGGTTGAGTAAATCGATAAAATTAAACTGTACACTGATTTCCACAACGCCTGCGGGCCTTGCAGATATTTTAGCGGTGGCCGAGCTTATGCCATGACTGTAACTGTTAATTGACAGGGTCATGGCGGTGAGAAAAACCGCCACGATAAAACTTATTTTTCCATTGAACATAATAACACTCATGATAATTCTTATTAAAATTATGCCTTCCATGGCTTTTATTTGGCTCTAACATTAGCCTCAATTATTAGGCTCGTTATTTAATCGCTTCTACGGCGCTGCTATGGTGATTCGGCATAAAAGTGTGTTGTTGGTTTCTAAGTCGGGGCCCCAAATAAGTTGGGCGTTGCTATCCCAGCTGATTTCATCGTAACCATCTTTAGGGCTCACATCAGCTTCAGAGTATTCACTAGCATTGCTCCATGCGCTGTCGTTGTAATCGGTATCTTTCCAATCACTGGGTTCATCTTCACTGGTGAACGTACAAGGGGCCACACCTGCAACTGGGTTAGATTCATTTTCACAACTGGTATCCAGGGGTGCTTCATGAATCACGTCGCACTTCCAGTCGCTATTGGATACCGCAATTACTTGGTTAGAATCGGTGTCGGTAATTTGAGCAATAAAACCGCCATCACCCATTTGTTGGTTGTTCTCGCCAATGTATTCAAGGCCCGTGTCGTTTTCTTTAAAGTCTTTCATAATAACGTTCAGTGTTATGGGGTAAGTGTCGGTAAAGGTAGCGGTTTCGGCGTTGAAGGAGCGCTCGGTGGTGATGGAAACCGAGTCTTCAACAATGAGAGTTTCGCCAGAGTAAGCGGCAAACCAGTTATCAGACCAGGCTTCCAGTTTAAAGGATTGGCTTGTACTGGTAGTGGTGGAGCTTACCGAATCAAACGGGCTAAAGTTTAGTGTGGTGGCGGGCACACTGGCCTCGCTGCAAATGGTTTCGGTTTCGTCACTGTCGGTGACGGTTTTATCTTTGCGGTATCTAAATTCAAAACAGGTGGTGCTGGCATTGTATGCCGCATCAGACGAATCTAATACGCGCCATAACATTTGTGCATTGGCACCGGCCTCTAAAAAAGAAAGGCTGGTATCGCTCACCACAAACTCTGTCATGTTGTAGCTTTTGTCATTAAAGGTGGCGGTGGTATTGAGTATCACCTCGCCTTCCATTGCCTCTCCTAAGTCTTGACCATTGAAGCCCTCGCGCTCGCTTACTAAGCGGGTATTTTCAGAACCTGGGTTACCTGCATTGGTAAGGGGCTCGCCCATGTAGCAACCAATGGTATAAGGGGCATCTTTACTGGTGTAGTACACATAGCCCGATGTGGTGCCATCACCATTAATGTCGTAGGCGTTGCATTCGTTCAGTGGGTTGCTGCCATCAATAACATCGCTAGGACGATAGTCTAAATGTTCATACAACCCGCCGCCGTAGTTTAGATCGGTAACAAAGTGACCATTACTTTCTGCGGCCACGGCGTGAGTAGTGCTCGTAATGGTGCCGCCCCCTTGGCCATAGTACAAAGGAATGCCGTCGGTCATGTAGGCAATGGGTTTGCTTGGGTTATGAACATCCATTAAACACACAGGTGCGCCGTGCATGTGATAACCCTCGCCATTTGGTGAGTGGCCGTAACATTGATCTACTTCGCCTAATACAACGGTGTCGCGGTCAGAGTAATCGGTGCCATCGGTAGGGCCACAATCTGAGCTGCTGCCACCGTCGCCCCCTTGCTTGTAGTAGGGAAGAATCACTTGGCCATCTACCGTGATGCCCAGAGTTGCTACCCCATCACAGGCTAAATTATTGTTCACGCCAGTTAAAAAGGTGGGCTCAATGGCAATAGAGTGGCCTGTTTGGCTAGGCAGGGATAAACGGCCTATCCAGCGTTGTATGCCCACTTGTATTTGTTGTGCATCAAGCGGGGTTTTTAAACCGCTGGCAATGTGGGAAATAATGTCCATTTGATTATTGCTGGTGTCGCATTCAATAGTGTCATGCACACGAGAGTACTCATTAAAGTGGGCACTTTTTTCAGCACAGGTTGAGGGCACGGCGACAGGCACATGGTCGTCATTAGCAATGGCGGTGGCATCAAAGCGGATGCGCTGGGTAATTAAGCTGCTGGATTCAAGGCTAACCGCTTGTGCGGCTTCTATAACTTGGGCCTGAGTGGCAGCAGCAGTTAATGATAATTCACTGGAAAGGGCATACAGGGTGAAAGTGTATAGGGTTTCAATGCCGGAGCCATCCGCACAGGGGGCTGCATAAGGGGTATCACCGGCGGCGCTAATATCTGCTGCATCCATGTCACCGCTTGCGGCGGTGCCCACTGAAAAGTCTCCTTCTGGCAGGGTAGATACAGAGGTTGGGATATTAAACACCGTGAATATCGGCGTGCTGGCGTCATCATTGGTGTGCATCACTAAGGCTAATGAAGCCGCATCATCATGAATATTAAGCCAAGAGATTTGCGGCGAAATCCCTCCCACAGTGGCACTGCCCGCTGGGGCGCCATCACAAGTGTAATTAATGGGGATATTAAAGTAGTCGCTGCCGGTGTCTTTAAAGGCATCGCTGTATATAGAAAAGGCATCGCTTGTGGTGCTGGTGGCTGTGATGGAAACGGTATCGGCTGAGCTATTAACCGTACCATCGTTTACGATTAATGAAAAAACATAGGTGCCATCCACATCTGGGGTAAAAGTTGGCTGAGCAATGGAGGTTGAGCTTAATGTGGCACTGCTGTCGGTGGGGGCGGTGGAAATGCTCCATACATAACTTAAGGTGTCGTTGTCAGCGTCGCTACTGCCTGAGCCATCTAGGGTAAATTGCACGCTGGTGGTGGCGGTGTTGTCACTGCCAGCGGCGGCCACCGGGGCAGTATTGCTACTGCCACTTGAGCTGCTGCTTCCGCCACAGGCTGCAAGTGTGGCGAAAGCCACACAAGAAATTAGAAATGCTTGATACATTCTCATGTGATTCCACCCCTTAATTGTTGTTTATTTTCATTGCTACTTAGGTAATGAATAAGTCTAGCCAATAAATATGGGGGAAATGTGTAGTTTGGGAAATAAGTAGATTGAGCCGCTTCTTTTAGACAGCGACTGTTAAGTATTTCAGAGGCGTTGTTATTCGATAATAGATATTTCTACGCTGTGTATATCCACTAGAGGCGTAATGTCCCAACTATCAGATATTGACACATCATCAATGTAATCTTCTAAATAGCTACTGTCTATTCCAGTGGTGTATTGCTCGTTATTGTTACCAGATATATTGTTAGGAAAGCTATCACCTTGAGTTTGATCATCAAATTGAGCATGAACACTTACATTAATAGGTGTGCCTGTGTTGATGTTATTGAGTAATTTAAAATTAGCTGCATCAGCGCTTAGTGTTAAGCTATTTTCTTCAATTTTTATATTGAGGTCCGTTACTTCAGCTTGTAGATAGCTTGTGGGACTTAACCGTTGGGTGATGAGAACCTTTGCACCCAGTGCCTGCCATGAGGATTGGAACATTTTATTTGAGTATTCGTAATGGAGTAAAAAATTTAAGTCTCCGCTTGATCGCGTACCGTCGCTATCCATGTCAAATAAAATTGATACTGTAAAATACAATTTTTCATCTATGGTGCTTGGTACATAGTTCTCTAATAGGTCAGGTAAATGTTTAAAGCCTATTTTTGATTCTATTATTTTAGTTAAAGACGGGTCACTGCAAAAATTGATTGGCTGGTTTTCAATATTGTAGATGTGTTGTAAATCAAGGGCTTGAATTTCGCCGTTAAAAAATTCTGCTTCGTGCCAGTTTAGGGTTAATTGCTCCCCTTCAACTGTGTAGCTACCTTTCCAAGTTTCATGGAGATTAGACATAAAAAATTTATTGTTATGAGCATGGTAAGTGAAAGGCAGGGAAGTGGAGCAGGCATAATCTTCAAGTATTCTGTAAGGATTATATTTCCCAGTTGAAAACTCTAAATAGTAAGGGATGTCATCACCAGCTGATACCCACCTTTCTTGGAGGTCAGGGGCACTGCAAGTGGTAGGGAGTGCCTCGCTGAATCTTTCAAATTGAGTGCTAACTGAGTTTTTATCAAGCAGGGTTAGCTTATTCTCGGTTAATTCATAGCCTTCGATTTCGGGGCCATTTTTTTCAAAAGTAAGAGTGCGTGCTTTGGCCTCAAATGAATTGTCTCCCTGTGATGCTAAGCAGTCTAGATATTGATTTTTATTTAACTCTTGAAAATTATTGCGGCTAATCACTAAGTATTTTTCTTGCTCAGGGTGCACCGAGCGCCATGTACCAATCAGGTTTTTTTTATAATCAGTGGAGTTATGGCTATTACTTGAGTCAAGCTCACAGCCGCCCAGTAAGCCCAAACAAGCAACGCTGAATAAGGTGGTGAATTTCATGATACAGTCCGTGTGAATGAATCCCACATACTATATGATCGCGCAACCGTTTTTAACTTTAATGACTAAAACAATCTGTTGCATTAATCGGCGTGTATTAAATTTTCTACTTTAGAAAGCCTACTAATATCGATCAAGTTAACAAAAGTGAGCCGGGTTGTGGATTGTCGCGATAAAGGTCCGTACACGTTATGGGTGTACAGGGCTGCCTAGCTTGGTTAGTCTGTTTAGATGAATAGGCCATTGACTCAAGAATCTATGCTGACATTTTTAAAGCTTGTAAAAGAGACCTCGACCAATAGCACCTTGTGGTTACGAATTTTTCAAGAAAGCATCAATATTGCCAATACGGTGGATGCGCTTTCGCATCGAATTAGCGAAGTGATTACTCAAAATGGCAACATGACATTAGGCGATGAAACGCTGGAGACACTTTTTAGCTTTGTGACCCGTTTTCGCAGTAAAAATCATTCCATTCAGGCGGTTATTCACGCTTATCAAGCTGAAATGAAATTGTCACAATCGCAATCTCCGTGTGTGTTAAAAACCCTTGAATGGCTTGAAAATCGTGATGCCTATTACAGTGAGCAATTAACGCTCTTATCGAAGAATGACAGTGTATTTGCGGCCTCTGGTTTTCGGTCTAACCTAATTAAGGATAATCAAACGTGGCAAGACATTCGTGAGTACTGTCTATTGGCCCAAAAAATATAGCTTAACGATTCATTCCAGGGGGCTGTAATGGGCTATGAAAACAAACTTGGGCCAGATATTGATCATACCAAACTCATTATGAGCGGAAGCCTAGACAGTGTTTCTGCCATTACTCATTATGCATTGACCATTCGCGCTTTAGACATTAACCCTGTACTGCTTAATCACGAACTAGCCCAGCCATTACAAACATCCATAGAGCGGGTTAAACGCCACGCCGATGTTTGGCTTAATACCCTTATGCCTGAGGTAACCTTGAGCTTTCCTGAGGTGGTGAAATCATTCTCTAAAAAATTTGAAAGCAAAAGTGCCTCCTTAATTAAATTAAACAAGATCATTTTAAAAAATGGGCATGGGCCGGCCACCCAAATTCAAAAAACTAAGGTCACTAAAAGAATCGCCTACCTTCTTACCGAGATAGAAGAGCAGCTAACACAGCAAAAGAAAATTCGCCTAGAACTCGATAGTTTTAATGAATTATTACAAGCAGATCAAGCATTGCTTCCCTGTGAAAGTGTTGAAATAAAGCAAGTCCAAAAAGCGCACTTAACAAGCCCAGAAACCCTGCAAGGTAAGGTGAGCGGTGTGCAGCATGAAATATCAAACGGCCAGAATAAGTTAAAGCGCATGTGGTTGTTAGGCCCCATGACGCAAGTGAACATGAGTGATCATGTTAGTGAGCTAAGGCGTAAACTCACTGGTTTAAATGCACACTTGTCTAAGGAGCAGGCACAGGCTATGAGACTTCTGATGCTGAGCCACACCTTTAGGGACCTTAAAAACAGCCATCTTAATACTCGGTCTATTTATTCCTTGGTAATTGACGCATGGGAAATGCTTAAACAGAAATACAATAGTGCCCTTAAAAGCCTAGAAGACAGCTCAATGGATGAATTGGGCGCGACCTTATTAGAGCTAGACATTGAAGCCGCTCAAGTGGGGTGGCAGCAGCTGGCGGATTTTGTAAGTGGATTACAGGCTAAAGAAGAGCAGCGTTGCCTTTAATGGAGACTAAGCGCAGTAAGAGTCCTGTAAATAAATGCCCATCATGGTGTCCTCATTTTAGGCATTACCAGCTATAATTGCGCCAGAATTAAATTAAGGGTTTGCACATGCGAGTTTGTGGCGTTGAGTTAAAAGGTGGCGAAGCCATCATCTGTTTATTAACCCATGATAAAGGGGCGTTTAACGTAGCCGAATGTCGCTTGCGCTTGTTTACGGTCTCGTCTTCTATGCCTACTGATAATATCCGTACTTTTCAAGACGATTTTGAAAAGCTAATGGAAGACTACAAAGTGAACGAAGTGGTGATTATTGAGCGTGACCAAAAGGGTAAGCTGGCGGGCAGTGCCACCAGTTTCAAGTTGGAAGCGGCCATACAGTTGCTTAATATGCCGGTATCGACCATTTCAAATACCACCATGAAAGAGCAAATTAAGCGCAACCCCATTCAGGCTGATATTGAAGAGCTAGGTTTGAAGAAGTTTCAATTACCAGCCTTTAAAGCCGCTTATGCATTTCATAATCAAACGATTTACTAAACACAATTTAAACGGCGAATATTTTAATGTTGCCATTTTAAAGGGGGCCTTAGCAGCTGAGGTGCCCGAAATTTAGGGCTTACATCCCTGTAAGTCCCGACTTATCCACTGTGTGTTTAAAATTCGATCAATTTATTCTTGATAAGATCCAAAGCCCTTTTTCACATTGCCTTAAAAGTCTTTAAAAAAGCCATTGCCAAAAAAATTCTATATGCTTTAATACTGGATATATTTACAGTAATTTAAAATTACCCTTGGGTAAAACCGCAGATAAACAGGTGATAAGCATGGATCAAAATCGTCAAAAAGCTCTAGACGCAGCACTTGGCCAAATTGAGCGCCAATTTGGTAAAGGCGCCATCATGAAAATGGGCGATCAACCAGTGGAAGCCATTCCTTCGGTTTCAACCGGTTCATTGGGCCTTGATGTTGCTTTAGGCATTGGCGGTTTACCTTATGGACGTATTGTTGAAATTTACGGTCCTGAATCTTCTGGTAAAACTACCTTGTGTTTATCGGTTTTAGCTCAAGCTCAGAAGCAAGGTAAAAACGTTGCCATCGTTGATGCCGAGCATGCCCTAGACCCACTATACGCGGAGCGTTTAGGGGTTAACTTAGATGAGCTACTGGTGAGCCAGCCAGATACCGGCGAGCAAGGTTTAGAAATTGTCGATAGCCTAGTACGCTCTGGCGCAGTGGATATCGTGGTGGTGGATTCCGTTGCAGCACTGACCCCTAAAGCAGAAATTGAAGGAGACATGGGGGATCACCACGTGGGTCTTCAGGCTCGCTTAATGTCTCAGGCGCTGCGTAAATTAACGGCCAATGTAAAAAATGCTAATTGCTTAGTGATTTTCATTAACCAAATTCGTATGAAAATTGGTGTGATGTTTGGTAATCCTGAAACCACCACAGGTGGTAATGCATTGAAGTTTTACTCTTCTGTGCGTTTGGATATACGCCGTACTGGTGCCGTTAAAAATGGCGACGAAGTCATTGGTAATGAAACCCGCGTTAAAGTGGTTAAAAACAAAGTGGCGCCTCCGTTCAAACAGGCTGAATTCCAAATTGTTTACAATGAAGGCATTAACTTATCAGCTGAATTAATTGATTTAGGTGTGAAGCTTGGTTTGGTTGATAAGGCTGGTGCTTGGTACGCATACAAGGGTGATAAAATTGGCCAGGGTAAGGCCAATGCTTGTAAGTTTTTACTAGAGAACCCTGAAATATTTAAAGAAGTGGAAGATCAAATTCGTGCTCAGCTGCTTACTAAACCAGGTAAGCCTGAAAAAGAAGATAAAAAGGCTGAAGCGAAAGCAGAAGCCAAGTCTGATGCTAAGTCTGACACTAAGGCAAAGGCTAAAGAAGAAGCGCAAGCAAAAGCCTAGCGGTGATTGATTTGTTGCATAAAAATAAGGCCAGCATTGCTGGCCTTATTTTTGAAAAACGCTAAATTACGTTTAAAAAGGGCAGTCACTTTTAGCAAGGGTATTGAGCGTTAATA
>OJBM01000247.1_pt1 | contig 18535 bp, 10 predicted proteins | sample 1591061 | NCBI WGS metagenome assembly OJBM01 (sample SAMN05416872, study PRJEB24817) | seawater metagenome | isolation source: Sea water | place: Canada:Atlantic | collected 2013-11 | reverse complement strand
TACGAGATCATGCCTAGTCTCGTGGGCTCGGAGATGTGTATAAGAGACAGTTCTGACATTGGATCGTCAGTTGTTTTAGGCTGGTTAATCACTTCAATGAGCGCATCATTTTTAAGATTACGATGACCTTTGATAACGATTTGAGTTTGTGAATCAATGTCACCTGTTACTTCGGTGATTTCTTCTTGGTTATAACCTGTGGTAACTGATACCTCATGGGCCTTATTATCTTTCACAACGAACACGTATTGCTGACCATCTCGATGAATTATTGCATCTGATGGCACCGTTAATGAATCTTTATGTGTATCAAATACTACTGCGATTTGCGCAAACATACCTGGTTTTAAGAGCGATTCGCTATTAGTCAGTGCCAAAATGACTTTAAATGTACCGCTTTTACTATCAATCACTGGTGAAATTGAACGAACGTGAGCATTGAATGACTGATTCGGTAGCGCTGAAAATGCCAAAGTGGCTAATTGATCGAGTTTAACATTGGCAAGTTGCGCTTCTGGCACATAGAGAATAGCTTGTAGATCTTGCTGATTGACGATGTGAAGTAACTGCTGATATGACTGACTAAAGTGGCCTTGCTTGACCATTTTGTTAGAGATGTAGCCTGAAATAGGTGCTTTTATTAAGCTATCTTCTAAATCTAGCGCTGCTAAATCATAGGCGGCTTTTGCCGATTGGTAAGAAAACGATAACTTATCAACTTGATCGCGACTGACTAAGTTTTTAGCTTGAAGTTTCTTTAAACGGCTTAGTTCTTGATTGATGCTTGCTAGTTCAGCTTGTGCTTTATTCAGTGCTAATTGATAACGACGAGAATCGATTTTTGCGAGTAGTTGACCTTTCTTAACATAATCACCTTCTTCAACATTAAGTTGCTCGACAATACCTGTCACGCGGCTAATAACTTGTGCGTCATCGCGAGATTCTAGGGTGGCAGTTGAATGGTAAGTTGAAGAAATTGGCTGCTGTTTTATTTGAGTAGTAACAACCGGAATGGCAAATTCTTTATCTTCTTTTTCGTCATCTTTGGCATTTGAATCGCCACATCCTGAAAGTAGGCTAGAAAGAAGAAGGGCGGCGATAATTGATGTTTTTGTAGTAGTTTGCATGATCCGATGCTCTTGTTATCAATAATAAAATATAATCCGAAAGAGCATAGCTTATGCCAAGTTATATTAACCTATACAAAACATATGGTTAATTATATATTGTACGAAATTTTATAATTGCGTTAGTGAATATTACTATTGCTGGTGGCGAGATTGATTAAAAAAGTGTGGAGAGTAAAAACAGTAAAACTGAAGGGATGTTCACTTTCAATAGGATCAGTGCTAAAAGCTAGCCGTTCAATTTTGAGTTAGTCAGTTAATTACTTTTCGCTTTGGTAGAAAAATATTAATAATAAAAAGCCCTTAAATATCTCTATTTAATGGCTTCAATTTTCTCTAAATTCTTTGAGCTAATCTATGTTTTATTTAGTAAAACAAGAATTTTCTAACCAATCAATCATAGCAGGATAGAATGCTGATTTATGTCGATAGTATAAAGTGCCGTAAAAATGGTCTGCACCCTTGAGTTCAAGGTATTTATGCGCCTTACCGAGAGATTTTAGCTTATCTACCATCAGTCGACTCTGTTTGACAGGTACACGTTGGTCAATATCACCATGAATGATAAATAATGGCATATTTAATTTTTCAGCGTGTTCAATAGGAGATAGTCCTGATACTGTCTTACCTTGGAAAACTCGGCCGTATCGACTACCGTTAAACAACGTAGCACTAATGCGGCTCAAGTCGGCAACACCAGCACCGGCAATTGAACATGCAAATGGACCATTTTCTCGAACTGATGCAGCAAAAGCGGCATAACCACCATAACTCCAACCAAAAATAGCTACTTTATCTGGATCCGCTAGGCCTCTATCAACAAAGTATTTAACACCATCATCTTTGTCGTCTTGCATCGTTTGCCCCCAATTGTTATCACCCAATTTCCAATGCTTCAGTCCAAAACCAGTTGAACCACGATATTGAGGTTGAACAACCATATAGCCATGACTAGCGAGTAATTGCGCCCATTCATCATAAATGATTGTGTCACGTACCCACGGACCACCATGAGGCATAAAGACTGTTGGATAAGGTTTTTTACCAATTTTCGGAATAGTCACATAAGCCGGAATTTTTAATCCATCACGAGCTGGATATTTGATGTATTTGACATCCCCTAAAAGGTCACGATTTATTAGTGGAAAACGCTCACCAATTATTTGAATTTTTTTGAGGTCACTCAATAAGTAAAATGTGCCAGGATCGTTACCAGCACTCGTACGTACAACTATTTGTTTGTCATCTTCTGAACGGCTCACTAGAGAGACAAACTTACTAGGAAACGCTGCTTTTATTGCATCCCTTAATTGTTGCTCATATTCATCTAACCAATGGACTTTAGGCTCTTTACCTGTGTAGGAAAAACCTAATAGTCGTCCTCGGTCAGCCTTTTTTCGACTAAGAACAACACCATCAACATCAACATTTTTTAACCCAAATAATCTGTCTGAATATTGTTTAGTTTTAATATTATACGTGTAGATACCAGTTGTATCCTGGCCTCTGTTAGCGTTAATGTAAATATCTTGCGGGTTTTCGGCTGAGAAGCTTAAAAAATCAAATCTCTCCCGATTCTCTGGGCGGTTTTTATAAATCAATTCCCATTCGTCATCTACTGATGCGCGGACGTACTGATCTATTGTATTATTTTTTAAATCGTATGAGCTTGCTGCACGCATTTTCCATTTGGTATCGGCAATAAAGCCACCCAATTTGCTGGTAGAACGTATTATCGTTTTAGTTCTGCCAGTATAAATATTGTATTTTATTACGTCAGGTCTGAAATCATCATCTATGTCGTATGACATTAAGACATGCTTAGGGTCATCGGGTAAAGTGCTTCGCAATGAAAATCTAGCTTGATTATCCTTTGGAAACGGAATGCGCCACTTGTCCTTTCCATTAGCATTTACTATAGCGAACTTACTGACCCAATAATTTTTATTACCATCTTGAATGTTTTGTGAAAAATTAACTGCCATTAAGTCGTTATTGAGCCAATAAGCGTTCGATATTTCCATGTGTTTTGCACCGAATAGCACAGGCTTTTTCTTTAAGTCTCTTGTCTTTCTCACTTCTAAGATGTAATCACCATCTTTGGTCGTCGCACGTCGAATGATTACGCGCTTTCCATCCGGGGATACTGTCGCTTGGGTAACTGCTGGTAAGACTGCAAAGGACTCAATTAAGTCTGAGTGCTTATAGTCTTTCGCCATTAAAGTGGTGGGCGTTAACATTGCAGCTGCTAATAACCCAATTAATTTTCGGCTTATAAACATAGCTTTTCCTTTAGTATTTATTAAAAAAGGCTCTCTAACTTACATTAGAGAGTCTTTTGACTTGAGAGAGAGGTTTCTAATTAAAATGAGTAATCAACTGACGCAAACACTGTACGGCCGAAAGTATCGTAGCCAACACCAAGCGGTATGTTACGAATGTTACCGCCCGCAGCACCGTCTAATTCCGGTGGTGCATCGTTAAATACATTTCTAACACCTGCAGTAACTGACCAATTATCTTGTGAATATCCCATCGAGAAAGTATGAAGAGTGTAGTCTTCAGTTGTTTCTTTAGGACGACATAAAACATCTAATCCATCACAGCCAGGATTAACGTCGTACTCAAATAAGTCATCATTCTGACCTCCACCGATAAATTGAGTTCTCCAGCTAAATCTAAAGTCTCTATAGGTTAAACCTAAACGTGCCGAGCCTCTCCATTCTGGATTTGCTATTTCACCGAGGTTATCATCTACATCACCTAAAATGTCAAAGTTGCGGGCTTTAAGTTGAGTCGCTTGAATATCAAGCTCAACACCTAGCTCGTTATCAGCAACAACGAATTTTTGACCGTAGAAAATGTTATAATCAATACCTTTCGAACCTTCAAAACCAATATTGATAAATGAGCCATTAATACCTGTAATTTGTTGAGTTTCTGCATCGCGATTGATGCTATTACAGAATTCACTTGAACCATCAGGCGATTCAGAGTTATTAAAACATCTTCCAACAATGAATGCCGAGCCAGGCTGTGCAACACCTTGAGTGATTTCAATGTCATACCAAGTTACGCCAAGCGTTAAGTCGAAGGCTTCACTAAACGGTTGCTCAACAACAATACCGTAAGTTTCAGATAAAGAGCGCTCTGGACTCAATTCTTCTGAGCCACCAGTTGTTATTTCTGCTGATACAAAGCTTGTAAAACCGCCATCATTTGAACCGTTATTTAGGCCAAGAGATGTCGGATCTACTCCATTTGCAGAACAAGAATCTAGAACACGTTGTTCACGTTCATCTTCAGCTGCGTTATATGTTTGAATCGCATTAGTATCCAATGGATCTGATACTCTTGCCGCATCCGGAACAACACATGGATCGGTGATTGAGCTAAAGCTCGAACCGCCGTTTAAGAAACGTTCGCGTAAATTAGGGGTACGGTATGAAGTACCGCGCGTTCCGCGGAATGTTAACCATTCGGTCGGGCGATAAATAGCTTTAAGGCTATATACGCGCTCTGGCGCATAAAATGTTTCATCAGTTACACGGCCAGACGCTGTAAACGTTAACTCTTCTGCCCATTCTTTACCACGAATAAGAGGCAACTCAGTTTCAAAGAAAATTTCGCGTAAATTCTTTGATCCATCAGCACCTAAATCTGCTGCTAGATTGTAAAGTCCTTCTCGAGCAACATCATTTAACGTAGTTTTGATTTTATCTTTGCGGAGTTCAGCACCTAAAACTAAAGGTACCACTTCATCGTTCCACGGTAATGTGAACATATCGCCAGATATGAACGCTGAGAACATTGTTTGCTCAATTTCAGTAGATACTTCACTATTAACTAATAGATAGGCAGCTTCTTCGTTAGTAAATGTACCACCGCCTTCAGTGTAGATGTTTGATGAAAATAAGTTTACTGGAACACAACCGTCAGTGCCATCGCCACAAGTAATCGTTCCGTCGTCATTTCGTACAGCAGCCAAAGATTTAGCAAAGTTGCTACGGCTTATGCCGCGTCTAGAAGACTCACCCTTTGAAGCGCTATGAGTTAATGCTACTTCATAAGACCAAGCACCCTCACCAAAGTTATCCAAAGCACCAAGATTACCATTTACGCCTGCAACTAATCGGTATTGATAAACGTCGACTGCTTGACGATCTCTATCGCCTCGAATGTTAATAATTGGTGTAGCGCTTTGTGCACCATAAGGAGCACCTACACCTGCACGACAGTCAATGCCATTGATAGGGTCACTACCACAAATGTTAAAAGGATTATCGGCAGAAACTGTTGGAAAAATTTGTCCTGTTCCTGCAATAGTTCCTGAATCACGTTTAGCATATAAACCTTCGTAGAAAAAACGAGTATCGTTATCATCTTGGAAAAGGTAATCACCTGTCGCGTAAATAGAAACGCGTTCTAACTTACTTACCCAATCTTGCTTATTTCTCTCACTAGAATTTAGGTATGAATAGAGTGGATCAGCAAAATCAAAGTCTAGTAGGCCATCGCCATTTCCATCCCAAATTGCTGTATCATTGATGCCATCGCCGTTACTGTCAGCATGAATTGCATTAACACCTTGACTTTGGAAGAAAGCAACATTGTCGGGGTTAAGCGTAGAATCACTGTAGTTAGGGATACCAATGTTTGTCGTACCTTCTGTTCTATATACACTACCAAAGAATGGAATAGACATTCGGTTAGTTAATGGGAATAACGCACAGTTAGAATGTGGCGTTGCAGATGGGCCATCACCACGTCGACCGCGATACTCATTTCCGTCCTCACCTTCAAAAATTCGTTCTTCACAATCACTTAAAAAGGTGTTCTGTCCGAATGTTTGTCTTTGACGATCATTGTACTCACCGCCTATAGTGAATGAGTAGTTATCACCGGTTGTGCCATACATCAGACCTAATGCAGTTTGTTCACCGCCATCAGTTGGGGCAGAAAAAGACCCATTAATTTGAAAGCCTTCAACGTTTGATTTTAATTTTACATTTGCTACACCTGCAATTGCGTCAGAGCCATAAACAGTAGACGCACCATCGAATAAGTTTTCAATTCGATCGATCATTATTGTAGGGATAAGATTTAAATCAGGTGCAACTGGAGCACCACCTACACCAGCAGGTGCGATTCTTCGACCATTGACTAAAACAAGGGTTCTATCAGCACCAAGACCACGGAATCCTACAGTTGCTGCACCTGGACCATTATCTAGGACGAAACCATTAAAAGTACTATCTATTTGCTGACCTGAAGCTTGTGAAGTACTTTGCAGCATTGCACTTGTATCAAATAACCCTAATTCACGAGAAACTTCACCGCTAACTACTTGTATCGGTGATGCGTTTGAGAATTCACTTCGCTTGATTCGAGAACCCGTAACTGCGATGCGCTCAACAACCTCTTCGACTTCTTCTTCAATTTCTTGTATAGCTGTTGTCTTAGCTTGAACTGCTACTTTTTCTATTTTTTCTTTTGTTTTTTCTTTGTCATTTGACGCTGTCGCAGTGCTTGAAACGACTATAGCACTTGATAGTAAAGCGAATCTTATCGCTTGAGTTAGTTTATTTACTTCTCTCATAAGTAATCCTTAAAGATTTTTCTTAAATACTAGAGTGAGTAATCCATAGGGAGGTATGCATGAAATGTTTTTTTCAATTACATAATGTTACATCCGTAAACATTTTTTAAACATTATCAGCGGTTAACGAATAGGACAATTGACTTTCAGAGGTAAAAGTGTGATCAACTTAACGTTAATTAATATATCTTAATGTGCCCATTTAAATAGGGTTTTAAGGTATATTTAATTCATTTTTGTTATATAGCGATGAAGATATTAGTGTGATCTGATTAGAAATATTTAAGTTATATTGTTTACAAAAATTTTACAATTGTAATGGGAACCAAAATAAAAAAGCCCGTTTGTAATATTACAAACGGGCTTTCATTAACTTATTTTACTAAGTCTTATTTTTTAGCATTTGATTCAAAATCACGTGCTGCTGCACCAGTGTATAACTGACGAGGACGACCGATTTTGTGACCTGGTTGACCCAGCATTTCTTTCCAGTGTGAAATCCAACCAACTGTGCGAGACAGGGCGAAGATAACAGTAAACATTGATACTGGAATGCCCATTGCGCGCATCACGATACCTGAGTAGAAATCTACGTTAGGGTAAAGTTTTTTCTCGATGAAGTATGGGTCTTCTAAAGCGATACGCTCAAGTTCCATTGCTACGTCTAATAGTGGATCGTCAATTTTTAGTTCTGAAAGAACTTCATGACATGTTTCACGCATTACTGTTGCACGTGGATCGTGGTTTTTGTAAACGCGGTGACCAAAGCCCATTAGGCGGAATGGATCAGACTTATCTTTCGCTTTAGCAACGTATTCTTCGATGCGATCAACACTGCCGATTTCTTCAAGCATTGTTAAACACGCTTCATTTGCGCCGCCATGTGCTGGGCCCCAAAGTGAAGCGATACCAGCCGCAATACATGCAAATGGGTTAGCGCCTGATGAACCCGCTAAACGTACAGTTGACGTTGAAGCATTTTGTTCGTGATCAGCATGTAATGTGAAGATACGGTCCATTGCACGAGCAATCGTTGGGCTAATTTTGTAATCTTCAGCAGGCACAGAGAACATCATGTTTAAGAAGTTTTCTGAGTAAGAAAGGTCATTCTTAGGGTATACGAATGGTTGGCCGATGCTGTACTTGTAGCTCATTGCAGCAAGAGTTGGCATTTTAGCAACTAAACGGATTGCAGATAAATCACGGTGACGTGGGTTATTAACGTCTAATGAATCATGGTAGAACGACGATAATGCACCAACAACACCACAAAGAATTGCCATAGGGTGAGCATCACGACGGAAGCCTTTAAAGAATTGGAACAACTGGTCATGAACCATTGTGTGATTCTTAATAAGGGCTACAAACTCGTCGTATTCAGCTTGAGATGGCTTATCACCATGAAGAAGAATGTAACAAACTTCTAAGTAGTCAGCATTGTTTGCAAGCTGATCGATTGGGTAACCGCGGTGTAATAAAATACCTTTAGCGCCATCGATGTATGTGATTTCTGATTCACAAGAGGCCGTTGCCATGAATCCCGGATCAAAAGTGAAGTTGCCGGTGCTGCCAAGCTTGCTGATGTCGATTACATCGTGACCTGCGGTACCTGATGAAATTGGAAGTTCAATAAGATCATTTCCGTCGATCGATAGGGTAGCGTGACGCTCTGTCATACGATTTGCTCCTGTGTAATTTTTCTGTCTATTTATTAAATTGGTTATTGTATTGACCAATAAATATTCAGGTTACATAAATAAATGGCCTGTATTTAACCTAATAATTGCATAACTTGTCAATTTAAATGAATGTTTAAAAATGGTTATGTTGTTTTTTTGTTCTAATTCTGTGTATTTTTTGTGTGTTGTGTGCAAATAATAGTCGAGTCAACTTGCGTCTATGTCAAGTTAACGAATAAATGTTATCAAATGATTAAATTTAATAATCTTTATTTCACTATGAAAGACGCGATTTATGGCATTACATTAATTGTATTTATGTAACAGTCCCAGTATACTTTCGTCGGATTTAACGGCTTGTAGACTTTTGACACAATTCGTAAGTACCAAACAAAGAGAAAGATAGGTAGTTAATGGGTGTTAGCTATTGAAAAAATTTCTTGTCGGAGCCCGAGAGGCTTTCTCTTTTATAAAAATAAATGGGCCTCCAATTTAGCTTAAGTGAGCACAATCGTGAAAAAGCAAAGACCTGTAAACCTCGACTTACAGACCATTAGCTTACCATTACCTGGATTGGCATCAATTCTACACCGTATCAGTGGCGTTATTATGTTCGTTGCAACTGGTATCTTGATGTGGTTTTTTGCTGAATCGTTATCAAGCCCTCTAGGCTTTGCTAACGTTCAGGACATTATGAGTAGCTTTTTGGCCAAGTTTGTCTTCTGGGGCATATTAACCGCGCTAGCCTATCATCTAGTTGTAGGTGTTCGTCATATCATCATGGATATGGGTTACGGTGAAGAGTTAGACTCTGCAAACACCACGGCACGTATCTCAATGGTTATCACACTAATTTTATCAGTATTAGCAGGGGTTTGGGTATGGTAAATAATGCCGCAACACTAGGACGCAGTGGCGTTCATGATTTTATTATCATTCGTGTGGCAGGCATTAATTTGGCACTGTACGCACTTTTCCTTTTAGGTTTCTTCCTGACAAACGACGTGAATTACCTTTCTTGGAAATCATTGTTTTCAAACCTAGGAATGCAAATTTTCACGATCATCACTTTACTTTCGCTATTGGCTCACGCCTGGATTGGAATGTGGCAAGTCCTAACAGATTACGTAAAACCTGTTGGTCTTCGTTTTGTTCTTCAACTAGCAATTAACGCGGCAGCATTTAGCTACGTGGTTGCTGGTATTGTTATTTTATGGAGAGTCTAAAGTGAGTATTCCAGTATTAGAATTTGACGCCGTTGTAATCGGCGCCGGTGGTGCGGGCATGCGTGCTGCACTGCAAATTTCACAAGAAGGCAAAACGTGTGCACTTATTTCAAAAGTGTTCCCAACACGTTCGCACACTGTATCTGCGCAAGGTGGTATCACCGTTGCTCTAGGTAACAGCCATCCAGATAACTGGCATTGGCACATGTATGACACGGTTAAAGGCTCTGACTTTATCGGTGATCAAGATGCTATCGAATATATGTGTGAAGCGGGCCCAGAAGCTATTATCGAACTTGAGAACATGGGTTTACCATTCTCACGTACCGAAGAAGGCAAAATTTATCAACGTCCATTTGGTGGCCAATCGAAAGAATTCGGTGGCGAGCAAGCGGCACGTACAGCGGCAGCAGCTGACCGTACAGGTCACGCATTATTGCATTTGCTATATCAACAAAACGTTAAAAACAAAACTAACGTATTTAGCGAATGGTATGCCCTAGATTTAGTTAAAAACGACGACGGCACTGTTGTTGGTTGTACTGCAATGAACATTGAAACGGGTGAAGTAGTTTACTTTAAATCTCGTGCAACTGTACTTGCAACTGGTGGTGCTGGTCGTATTTACGCATCAACGACCAATGCTCACATTAACACTGGTGACGGTGTTGGTATGGCAATTCGTGCTGGCTGTTCTATGCAAGACATGGAAATGTGGCAGTTCCACCCGACAGGTATCGCTGGTTCTGGTGTGCTAGTAACCGAAGGTTGTCGTGGTGAAGGTGGTTATCTTCTAAATAAAGATGGCGAACGTTTCATGGAGCGTTACGCACCAAATGCTAAAGATTTAGCATCTCGTGATGTAGTTGCTCGTTCTATTATGAACGAAATCCGTGAAGGCCGTGGTCTTGATGGTCCTTTAGGTCCACATTGTTTATTAAAACTTGATCATTTAGGTAAAGAGACTCTTGAGTCACGCCTACCAGGTGTTTGTGATTTATCACGTACCTTTGCTCACGTTGATCCTGTAGAAGCGCCAATTCCAATTTTACCGACTTGTCACTACATGATGGGTGGTGTAATGGCTAACATTCACGGTCAAGCATTAACACGTAATGACGCTGGTGATGATGTGATCGTTGAAGGTCTATTCGCTGTTGGTGAAATCGCTTGTGTATCTGTACATGGTGCTAACCGTTTAGGTGGTAATTCATTACTAGATTTAGTGGTATTTGGCCGTAGTGCTGGTAAGTTCCTAGGTGAATACCTAACAGGTGACTTAAACCACAAAGATGCTTCTCAAGAGCAAATTGATGGTGCACTTGCACGTCTTAACCGTTGGGAAAATAACAAAGACGGTGAAGACCCAGTACAAATTAAGAAAGACATGCAGCTTTGTATGCAGCTTAACTTCTCAGTATTCCGTGAAGGTAAAGCAATGGCTGAAGGTCTGGCTGAACTTAAGAAGATTCGTGAGCGTTTACAAAACGCAAAACTGTCTGACAATTCAGCAGAATTCAATACACAACGTATTGAATGTTTAGAGCTTGACAACTTGATGGAAACTGCTTACGCAACGGCTGTTGCAGCAAACTTCCGTGAAGAGTCTCGTGGTGCTCACTCTCGTGAAGATTTCCCAGAGCGTGATGATGACAACTGGCTATGTCACAGTGTTTACAATGCAAACACTGGTGAAATGACCAAGCGTGACGTTAACTTCACACCTAAGACGCGTGAAGCCTTCCCACCTAAAGCTCGTACATACTAAGGAGAGAGTGATGAAAAAAGTATTCTCAATTTATCGCTACAATCCAGATGTTGACGCGAAGCCATACATGAAAGATTACACGTTAGAGCTTGAAGAAGGCTCTGACATGATGGTTCTTGATGCGCTTATCTTGTTGAAAGAACAAGATCCAACGTTATCATTCCGTCGTTCATGTCGTGAAGGTGTTTGTGGTAGTGACGGTGTAAACATGAATGGCAAAAATGGCCTCGCATGTATTACGCCATTATCAGCCCTTAAAGGCAGTAAGGTTGTTTTACGTCCATTACCTGGTTTACCGGTTGTGCGTGACTTAATTATTGATATGAGCCAGTTCTACACTCAATACGAGAAGATCAAACCATATCTAATTAACGATGGTAAAGTGCAACCAGCACGTGAACATCTACAAACTATTGAAGAACGTGACAAGCTAGATGGCTTATACGAGTGTATTTTATGTGCTTGTTGTTCAACATCTTGTCCGTCATTCTGGTGGAACCCTGATAAGTTCATCGGTCCTGCTGGTTTATTACATGCTTACCGTTTCATCATTGATAGCCGTGATACGGCTACTGATGAGCGTTTGGGCGAGTTGGATGATGCATTTAGTGTATTCCGTTGTCACGGTATCATGAACTGCGTTAGTGTTTGTCCGAAAGGATTAAACCCAACAAAAGCCATTGGTCATATTAAATCTATGTTGTTAAACCGCGCGGTATAATGAATGGATATTGACCTTAGGTTAATAAAAGAATAAGAATTAAATAGCCGTATGCTCAATGGAGGATATGGCTATTTTTGCGTTAGAAACATTTAAAACTTTTGATTAAGTTTTCGTTAAATAATAAGTATTCTCGATTGAGTGTTATTTATCATCTAACGGTTGTTTTTAAGTTTATTGTAGCGTTTGGCTTAGACCAATCTGTTATTAATGAAACGGTGTTATACGCCGAATAAATCGATAAAGACAAGGCGCTTGATTGAGTAATAGCTTGCTATTGCGAATGAGAGCAACGCAGTATTTGACGGTTTAGACAAGTAAAACACGTTGATTTATATAATCGATTGGTGAAACTAAAAAGGGCAAAAAATGCATGAAGGCATAATGAAGGAGTGGCTTGAATCGTCACACCTAGCTGGTGCTAATGCGGGCTATATAGAAGACTTGTATGAAGCATTTCTTGAAGATGCAACATTGGTTTCTGATGAGTGGCGTGCTGTGTTTGAGCAGTTACCACGCAGTGAAACTGATGGCGTTGAAGAAGTAAATCATACTCAAATCCGCGATTATTTCCGTCGCGCTGCCAAAGAGATCCGTGGTGGTGGTGCAAGCGAAATCGATCCGCAGACTGCTTCTAAGCAAGTAAAAGTACTGCAAATGATCAACGCCTACCGCTTTCGCGGTCATCAGCACGCTAACCTTGATCCATTAGGATTATGGGAACGTGACAAAGTGGCAGAGCTTAATCCAGCATTTCATAATCTGGATAAAGATGATATGGACACTGAGTTTAACGTGGGATCATTTGCAGTAAGCAAAGATTCTATGAAACTCAAGGACTTGCACAAAGCGTTAGAACAAACGTACTGTGGCAGCGTAGGTGCAGAATACATGCACATTACCGACACAGAAGAAAAACGTTGGATTCAGCAACAGCTCGAATCAGTGCAAAGTACGCCAGATTATTCAAAAGAAGAAAAACTACGCTTACTTTCAGGATTAACCTGTGCCGAAGGTATTGAAAAATACGTTGGTGCTAAATTCCCTGGTGCAAAACGTTTCTCACTAGAGGGCGGTGGCGCACTTATTCCTATGCTTCGCGAAGTGCTTTATAAAGCCGGCGAACATGGCGCGAAAGAAATCGTACTTGGCATGGCTCACCGTGGTCGTCTGAACGTACTGGTTAATTTACTTGGTAAAAAACCATCAGAATTATTTGATGAATTTGCTGGTAACCACGACGAAATGAATGGCTCAGGTGACGTTAAATATCACCAAGGTTTCTCATCTGATTTCGAAACACCACATGGCGCGCTTCACGTGGCCATGGCCTTTAACCCATCTCACTTAGAAATCGTAAATCCAGTAGTTATTGGTAGTGTACGTGCTCGTCAAGATCGTCTTGAGTGTAAAGATGGCAGCCTAGTCATGCCAATTACCATTCATGGTGATAGCGCGATTGCTGGCCAAGGTGTTGTACAAGAAACCTTTAATATGTCGCAAGCGCGTGCATTTAAAGTAGGCGGTACCATTCGCATCGTTGTAAACAACCAAGTTGGCTTTACAACGAGCAATCCACAAGATACACGTTCAACCATGTATTGTACGGATATTGCGAAAATGGTTCAGGCACCAATTTTCCACGTTAATGGCGACGATCCAGAAGCGGTTGCTTTTGTCTCTCGTATTGCGGTTGATTACCGTAATAAGTTTGGTCGCGATGTAGTTATCGACTTAGTATGTTACCGTCGTCACGGTCACAACGAAGCCGATGAGCCAAACGCAACTCAGCCATTGATGTATCAAAAAATCAAACGTCATCCAACCCCGCGTAAGATTTATGCCGACAAACTATTAGGTCAAAGCCTGGTAGAGCAAGGTGATATCTCAAGCATGATTAACGATTATCGTGACCGTTTAGATCACGGCGATTGTGTGGTTGATGAATGGCGTCCAATGACGTTGCATTCAACAGATTGGTCTCCTTATATTGGTCACGATTGGGATATTCCTTACGACAATACTTTACCGTTAGATACGATTAAAGCATTGGCACACAAAATGTGTGAATACCCAGAAGATCACAAGCTACAGTCACGCGTTGCAAAAATTTACAACGATCGTGTCACTATGGCTAATGGCGACAAGCCAGTTGATTGGGGTTTTGCAGAAAACCTTGCTTACGCGTCTATCGTAAACGATAAAGCTAATGTTCGTATTATCGGTCAAGATAGTGGTCGTGGCACATTCTTCCATCGTCATGCTGTATTGCATAACCAAAATGATGCATCAACTTATGTTCCATTAAAGAACATCTCTGAAGACCAAGGTAAATTCCGTCTATTTGATTCGGTATTATCTGAAAACTCAGTAGTTGCATTTGAATATGGTTACACAACAGCAGAGCCTGCTGGTTTAAATATCTGGGAAGCACAATTTGGTGATTTCGCTAACTGTGCCCAAGTGGTATTTGATCAATTCATTTCGTCGGGTGAGCAAAAGTGGGGCCGTTTATGTGGTCTAACAATGCTATTGCCACACGGTTATGAAGGCCAAGGCCCTGAGCATTCGTCTGCACGTTTAGAGCGTTTCTTACAGCTTTGTGCCGACCATAATATGCAAGTTGTTGTACCTTCAACACCAGCGCAAATTTATCATATGCTTCGTCGCCAAGTGGTTCGCCCAATGCGTCGTCCATTAGTGGTAATGACGCCTAAATCACTATTACGTCATCCATTATGTGTTTCTTCACTTGAAGAACTTGCACAAGGCACGTTCCAAAACGTGATTGGCGAAATCGATGACATCGATGCAAGCAAAGTAGAACGTGTTGTATTTTGTAGTGGTAAGGTTTATTACGAACTATTGCAAAAACGTCGTGAAGACAAGCTTGATAACATCGCTATTATTCGTGTTGAGCAACTTTACCCGTTCCCACACGATGAAGTTGAGAAGCTATTAGAGCAATACAGCCACGTTACTGATTTTGTCTGGTGTCAAGAAGAGCCACAAAACCAAGGCGCATGGTACTGTAGCCAGCATCATTTCTGGTCTGCAATTCCAAAAGGCGCAAATCTGACTTATGCAGGTCGTGCTGCGTCAGCTGCTCCAGCGTGTGGTTATCCAGCAATGCATAAACAGCAACAGCAAGATTTAATTGATGCTGCGCTTATTATTAAATAATTATTAAGGGAAAAGTCGATGACTGTCGAAATTAAAGTTCCTGTATTACCAGAGTCAGTAGCAGATGCTGCTGTAGCAACTTGGCATGTAAGCGTGGGCGATAGTGTTTCACGTGATGACAACCTAGTTGACATTGAAACAGATAAAGTTGTTTTAGAAGTACCATCACCAGTTGACGGTGTTGTTGTTGAAATTCGTGAAGACGAAGGTGCAACGGTTCTTGGTGAGCAAGTAATTGCAATCATCAAAGAAGGCGCAGCAGCTGGCGAAGAAGTGAAAAAGGATGACGCGGCTCCTGCACCAGCAGCAGCGGCAGAATCAACTGACGAATCATCTGATGCACTAAGCCCATCAGTTCGTCGTTTGTTATCTGAGCACAATTTAAACTCTGACAACATCAAAGGCACTGGTGTTGGCGGTCGTTTAACCAAAGAAGACGTTGAGAAGCACATCAAAGGCGGCGCAGCGGCTCCAGCGGCAGCTCCTGCAGCGGCTGCACCTGCACCAGCGATTGGCGCACGTGACCAAAAACGTGTTCCAATGACACGCTTACGTAAAACTATCGCTAAGCGCTTATTACAAGCGACTAACGACACGGCAATGTTGACCACGTTTAACGAAATTAACATGAAGCCAATCATGGATCTTCGTAAGCAATACAAAGATGTATTTGAAGAGCGTCATGGTTGTCGTTTAGGTTTCATGTCTTTCTACGTGAAAGCAGTAACAGAAGCCTTAAAACGTTTCCCTGAAATCAACGCGTCTATCGACGGTGATGACTTGGTTTACCATAACTTCTTCGACGTAAGTATTGCTGTTTCTACGCCACGTGGCCTAGTAACTCCAGTATTACGCGACACTGACCAAATGAGCATGGCTGACATCGAGAAGAAAATTCGCGAATTAGCTATCAAAGGTCGTGACGGTAAACTAACGGTTGACGAAATGACTGGCGGTAACTTCACTGTAACTAACGGTGGTGTATTCGGTTCATTAATTTCTACGCCAATCATTAACTTGCCACAAAGCGCTATCTTGGGAATGCACAAAATCCAAGATCGTCCAATGGCGGTTGACGGTAAAGTAGAAATTTTACCAATGATGTACCTTGCTCTGTCTTACGATCACCGTATCGTTGATGGTAAAGGTAGTGTTGGTTTCCTAGTAACTATTAAAGAGCTACTAGAAGATCCAACTCGTTTACTACTTGATGTTTAATCAATAGTAGAAAATTTTTAAAATTGGTGTTGTAAAACACTATGAGGGTTGCCAGCAAAAGGCTGGCAACTTTTTTTAACTAACGTGACGGAAAATCATCATGAATTTGCATGAGTATCAAGCGAAACAATTATTCGCAGAATATGGTTTACCAGTATCTGAAGGGTTCGCATGTGATACCCCTCAAGAAGCTGCTGAAGCTGCTGACAAAATTGGCGGAGACATGTGGGTTGTTAAAACTCAAGTACATGCCGGTGGCCGTGGTAAAGCTGGCGGTGTTAAGCTAGTAAAATCTAAAGAAGAAATCAAAGAGTTTGCACAACATTGGTTAGGCAAAAACTTAGTTACTTATCAAACAGATGAAAATGGTCAGCCAGTTGCTAAAATTTTAGTAGAAAGCTGTACTGATATCGCTAACGAATTATACCTTGGCGCTGTTGTAGACCGTGGTACACGTAAAGTTGTATTCATGGCATCTACTGAAGGTGGTGTTGACATCGAAACTGTTGCTGAAGAAACTCCAGAGTTAATTCACAAAGCAGAAATCGATCCACTAGTTGGCCCACAATCTTACCAAGGTCGTGAACTTGGCTTCAAATTGGGTCTAAACCCAGTACAAATGAAGCAATTTGTTAAGATCTTCATGGGTCTTGGTAAAATGTTCAACGATTTCGATTTCGCACTACTAGAAATTAACCCTCTAGTAATCACAGACGAAGGTAACCTTCACTGTCTAGATGGCAAAATCGGCATCGATGGTAATGCACTTTACCGTCAACCAAAAATTCGCGAAATGCACGATCCTTCACAAGAAGACGAGCGTGAAGCACAAGCGGCACAATGGGAACTTAACTACGTTGCATTAGACGGTAACGTTGGTTGTATGGTTAACGGTGCTGGCCTAGCGATGGGTACGATGGATATCGTAAACATTCATGGTGGCAAGCCAGCTAACTTCCTAGATGTTGGCGGCGGCGCGACTAAAGAACGTGTATCAGAAGCATTCAAAATAATCCTTTCTGACGACAACGTTAAAGCTGTTCTAGTAAACATCTTCGGCGGTATCGTACGTTGTGACATGATTGCTGAAGGCATCATCGGTGCAGTTAAAGAAGTTGGCGTTAAAGTGCCTGTAGTTGTACGTTTAGAAGGTACTAACGCAGAAGCTGGTCGTGAAGTTCTTAAAAATTCAGACGTTGCAGTAATTGCAGCTGAGTCATTAACTGATGCAGCAGAGAAAGTTGTTGCAGCTGCGGAGGGCAAATAATGTCTGTATTAATTAACAAAGATACTAAAGTAATCTGTCAAGGTTTCACTGGTGGTCAAGGTACTTTCCACTCTGAGCAAGCGCTTGAGTACGGTACACAAATGGTAGGTGGCGTAAGCCCAGGTAAAGGCGGTCAAACGCATCTTGGTCTTCCAGTATTTAACACAGTTCGTGAAGCAGTAGAAGCTACTGGCGCAACAGCTACCGTTATCTACGTACCGGCTCCATTCTGTAAAGACGCTATCTTAGAAGCTATCGATGCTGGCATCGAACTAATCGTTACTATCACTGAAGGTATCCCAACTTTAGACATGGTTGACGTGAAAGTTAAGCTTGAGCAAACTGGCGTTCGCATGATCGGTCCTAACTGTCCAGGTGTTATCACGCCGGGCGAAACTAAGATCGGTATCATGCCAGGTCACATTCACTTACCAGGTAAAGTAGGTATCGTATCTCGTTCTGGTACATTGACTTACGAAGCTGTTAAGCAAACTACAGATGCTGGTTTTGGTCAGTCTACTTGTGTTGGTATCGGTGGCGACCCAATCCCAGGTACTAACTTCATCGACGTTCTAGAAATGTTCGAGAAAGATGACCAAACTGAAGCTATCGTTATGATCGGTGAGATCGGCGGTACTGCAGAAGAAGAAGCTGCTGAATACATCAAAGCAAACGTTACTAAACCTGTTGTTTCTTACATTGCTGGTGTTACTGCACCAGAAGGTAAGCGTATGGGTCACGCTGGCG
>OJBM01000246.1_pt1 | contig 18599 bp, 16 predicted proteins | sample 1591061 | NCBI WGS metagenome assembly OJBM01 (sample SAMN05416872, study PRJEB24817) | seawater metagenome | isolation source: Sea water | place: Canada:Atlantic | collected 2013-11 | reverse complement strand
GGATTCACTAGTTAAATATGAAAACGATTGAGCTTGAAGACGACCTATATCGTTATATTGCTAGCCAAACTGAATCAATTGGTGAAGATGCATCTGCAATTCTTAGACGCCTTCTAGGTTTGCCGCCAGTCGGCGAAATAGCAGTTGATGGCCCTTTAAAAGACCCTGTTGAAGTTAAGAAAAATGCAGTTGTTAAACAAGTTGCAAAGGAACTGAAGTCAATCGCGGCAAGTGTTATCGATCCAACAGACTTTGGCGCACTTGTAATGCCAAAAGCTATCGGTGAGCGTAAAGCAGCCGTTGGTCGTTTTTTGTTTTTGCTTGAGCAATTACACAACATGATGCCAGAAAACTTTGATGCGGTGTTGTCAATTAGTGGACGCGATCGTGTTTATTTTGCAAAAGATGAAGCAACGTTACTTGCGTCTAATGCGAGTACGAAGCCAAAGCAAATTGGCCATACCGCGTTTTGGGTTATTACCAATTCAAATACTGGCAAGAAGCGCTCAATGCTAACGCAATCACTGATCTTATTAGGGTGTGATAAAGCACAAGCTAAAATAATTGCCGAGCAAATTTAATCTGTTTATGAGCAGTTTTTGTTGAGATAAAAAAAGGAACCTAAATGGTTCCTTTTTTAATACGTTAATTATCGCTGATAATAATTAGCTTTCGCCGTCATCATCAATCGGTACACCGTATAAGTATAAGCTGTGGTTGGTTAATTTAATACCGTTGGCTTTAGCAATATCACGTTGACGTTGCTCGATGATTTCATCATGAAACTCAATAACTCGACCAGTGTTTAAACACACCAAATGATCGTGGTGCTCTTTACTGCTCAATTCGAATACTGATTTACCGCTATCAAAGTGGTGACGAGTAACAATGCCTGCGTCATCAAATTGGTTTAACACACGATAAACTGTCGCCAAACCAATTTCTTCACCTTGATCAAGCAGGATTTTGTAGAGATCTTCTGCACTGATGTGTTGATTAGCTGGAAATTGCAGGATTTCTAAAATTTTAATACGCGGTAGGGTAACTTTTAGACCCGCTTTTTTCAGTGCTAAATTTTCGTCAGCCATTATTGTCTCTTATATCATATGTTGAGTTGAAATTAATAATAACAGTGTAAATCCAAGATTTCATTATAAAATATCTGCACTGTTAAATTATTTAATGTAATTGATTAAATAATTTACCACGATTGCCGATAAAACTGATAAGCATAATTGTAATATAAGAGGTAGAGATGGTTGCTCACGGCAATGTGGAGTTTCAATGGAGCGGAAATATCCTGATTTATAAGTTGCAAGGAGCGTTTAATGAACAAGGCTTAATGCTTCTAGTTAAGGAGCGTCAGCAACAACTTGAAAGTAAGAATTATTCTCAGTGGTTTCGGATCATTTATTTGCACGATGATGCGTTAATGTCGGCTGATTTATTCAAAAAATCCGTTGCTTTGGAATTAAAATCAAAAAATGAAGGGTGTCTCGATACCATTTATGTAGTGCCTAACGAGAGTTTACGTAGATATCGTCAGCACTATGAAACAAGCTTAGGTGGAAAAAGTACCTATTGCGATAGCATAGAAGAAGCTATCGCAGTGTTTTCCACCCATGCTCAATTTTTTACAGCCTAGAAATTACGTTATACATGCCGCTACACAATCTCTCTAACTCTTCATTGGAGATAATGTATTGCGGCATGATATATACCAATTTACCAAAGGGCCTTATCCAAATGCCTTGTGCTACAAATGCTGCTTGAATCGATTCCATGTCAACGGGTTTATGAAGTTCAATAACGCCAATAGCACCAAGGACACGAACCTTGTTTACTTGCGGCAACGCTGAGAAAGGTTTGAAGTGTAGTTTTAATCTTTGCTCGATATTAGCCACTTGAGATTGCCAATTATTTTCTTGCAGCATCAAAAGGCTTTCATTTGCCACAGCGCATGCTAATGGGTTACCCATAAACGTTGGACCGTGCATGAAAACGCCTGCTTTGGTTTTACAAATCATTTCACCAATTGCTTGTGTAGTGATGGTTGCTGCCAAACTCATGTAGCCACCTGTCAGTGCTTTACCGACACATAAAATGTCCGGCACTATCTCGCTGTGCTCATAAGCAAAGAGTTTACCAGTGCGGCCAAAGCCCGTCGCGATTTCATCACAAATAAGTAATACATCGTATTTATCACATAACTCACGCACAGCTTTAAGATAATTTGGGTGATACATGCGCATGCCACCGGCGCCTTGAACAATCGGCTCTAAAATAATTGCAGCTGCTTGGTGGTGATGTTCTTCAAACAATGCTTCAAGTGGCGCGATATCGCTGTCTTGCCAAGGCTGGTCAAACCCAATTTGCGGTGCTTTGGCAAATAACTGTTGATGCAATACCGTATTAAATAATTCATGCATGCCATTAATAGGGTCACACACTGACATTGCAGCGAATGTGTCACCATGATAGCCATGTTCAATAGTTAGCATTTGTGACTTTTCTGGACGCGCTTGAGCAACCCAATATTGAATGGCCATTTTTAATGCAACTTCAACCGCAACGGAACCAGAATCAGAAATGAACACTCGGTCGAGCGGCTGTGCGGTCATTTCTACTAGGCGACGACTTAATGCGATTGCACTTGGGTGCGTAATCCCACCAAACATTACATGGGACATTTTATCAATTTGATCTTTTGCCGCCTGATTTAATCGAGGATGGTTATAACCGTGAATTGTGGACCACCAACTGCTCATACCATCAATAAGTCGCTTTCCGTCGTTTAATATCAGTTCAACGCCTTGAGCTTCAACAACCCCAATACAGGGAAGCGGTGATATTAGTGAGGTGTACGGATGCCAGATATGTTGTTTATCAAATTCAAAATCAGAAGGGTTCATAAGAAACTCAAATTAATCTGATTGAAAATTAATCAGATGTAAATTAAAAAAATATACTTTGGTTGACAGGTTAGCGCATTAACGTATCCTAGCCAAATAATTAATAGCAATAATAGAGTTAGCAATGAGCCCAGCACAAATTCGTCACGATTGGACGTTACAAGAAGTGGACGCGTTATTTAATCAACCATTCAATGATTTGATGTTTCAAGCACAGATGGTTCATCGCGAGCACTTTGATCCTAATGCCGTACAAGTATCGACTTTATTGTCAATTAAAACGGGAGCTTGTCCTGAAGATTGTAAATATTGCCCGCAATCAGCGCGTAATAAAACAGGACTTGCTAAAGAGCAGTTACTTGAAGTTGAAAAGGTTATTAAAGCCGCTAAACACGCAAAGTCAGTAGGTTCTACACGTTTTTGTATGGGCGCTGCGTGGTCTAATCCGCGTGATCGCGATATGCCAATTGTATTGGATATGGTACGTCAGGTGCGTGATATGGGTATGGAGACCTGTATGACGTTGGGCATGCTAACCGCTGAGCAAGCACAACAACTGAGCGATGCTGGCCTTGATTATTATAATCATAATCTTGATACCTCACCAGAGTTTTACGACCAAATCATTACCACTCGTACTTACCAAGATCGTTTAGATACATTGTCTTATGTGCGTGGCGCTGGGATGAAAGTGTGTAGTGGCGGTATATTAGGTATGGGTGAAAAAGAGCAAGATCGCTACGGCTTACTCATGGCGCTTGCTAATCTTGAGCAACACCCAGACAGTGTGCCTATTAACATGTTAGTAAAAGTTAAAGGTACGCCACTGGAAAATGTTGATGATTTAGACCATTTTGAATTCATTCGTACCATTGCTACTGCGCGGATTATGATGCCTAAGTCTCATGTTCGTTTATCAGCAGGTCGTGAAAATATGAACGAGCAAATGCAGTCGATGTGTTTCCTCGCCGGTGCTAACTCAATTTTCTACGGCTGTAAATTATTAACAACAAGCAATCCGGAAGAATCAACGGATGTTAACTTATTTAAAAAGCTTGGTATCAATACTGAGCGTACACGCCAATACTCTGATGAAGCTTTTGAAGCCTCTATTATGGATGCTGTGCAAATGAGTGAAAAGGACAGCTTGTTTTACGACGCAGCAAATTAATTTGGCGCGCCGAGCATGAGTTTTAACCATTTAAGCGATGCGTTAACGCGTTTGCAAGCCAGCCATTTACGTCGACAAGTTGTTGAAGTAAGTGGCGGCAATGATGTCCAATTATCTGCCAATAATAATGCTTATTTTAATTTTTCAAGTAATGATTATTTGGGGTTGGCGACTGAGTCATCCGTTATCGAAGCCACCGTTGAAGCAGCTCGTACCCACGGTATTGGCAGCGGTGGGTCAAGCTTGGTAACAGGGCATTCATCACTTCATCAGCGCTTACAAGATCTTATTTGTGATATTACTGAGCAGGAAAGCTGTATGCTATTTAGTTCAGGTTTTGCTGCCAATAGCGGTGTTATTTCGGCGCTGCTCGGTAAAGATGACTTGTTAATCCAAGATAAACTAAATCATGCATCATTAATGGAAGCGGGTATGCAATCAGATGCGACCATGAAGCGCTTTCATCATAACGATATGGCAAGACTATCGCAGTTGTTAACAATGCCAACTAAACAACCTAATGGAAGTAAACTCATTGTGACCGAGGGTGTTTTCTCGATGGACGGTGACGAGGGAGTTCTTCCTTCAATAGCGCCATTGGCGCGTCAATCTGATAGTTGGTTAATGGTCGATGATGCACACGGTTTTGGTATTAACGGCAATGGACGCGGAAGTTGCGCGAAAGCAAACATTCAACCAAATCTGTTGATGGCAACATTTGGCAAAGCCATTGGCACTAGCGGTGCTTTTGTTGTGGCAAATAGTGAAGTGATTGATTTTCTCATTAACACGTGTCGGCATTATATTTATTCAACGGCGCTACCAATGCCTGTGGTTGCGGCTACGATAAAAAGTATCGAGTTGTCACAACAGACATGGCGTCATGACAAACTCAATGAACGAATTGATCATTTTAGAGCACGAGCGCAGCAGGCTGGATTGCAGTTAATGCCGTCAAGTAGCGCGATTCAACCTATAATCGTTGGTGCCAGCGATAAAGCCATTGCAATGAGTGATTACCTTAAGAGTAATGGTTTATGGGTAAGTGCCATCAGGCCGCCGACAGTCCCTGTTAACACAGCGCGGTTACGCGTGACTTTGTCAAATAACCATCAACTGAGTCACATTGATACATTGGTTGATAACTTGGCCATTGCACAGGAGGTGGCAGCATGAACAAACCACTAAATGTGACCGATCAACAAAATTTAGCGCCAGCGAACGCCATTGACAAAAGTAAAATTAGCGCGGCATTTTCTAATAGCGCGGCGAGTTATGACAGTGGAGCGGCACTGCAACGTCGCGTCGGTAATAAGCTACTCGCACAGCAACAATCTGTGCAACATCTTGTCGATTTAGGTACAGGACCTGGTTACTTCACCAGCGCGTTGCATGACAAGTCACAGCAATTGACTGGTATCGATATCGCGCCGCAAATGCTTGCGTTTGCCAAAGAGCGCAATCAACATTTGTCTGTGGAATGGTTGTTAGGCGACGCTGAAGCTCTGCCATTGGAAGATAGTAGTGTCGATGGCATCTTTTCAAGTTTAATGTTGCAATGGGTGCACGACCTCTCGAAAGCGTTACGTGAAGCCTATCGTGTGCTTTCACCTGGTAGTGAATTTAACTTTTCGACATTGCTCGATGGTACGCTTTTTGAGCTCGTTTGTGCTTGGCAGCAAGTGGATAATTTGCAACACGTTAATACGTTTCTCACCAAACAGGTGCTTGAGCAGGTTATTGACGCTAGCGAATTTGAATTGTCATCCTTTGAGCAGGTACCTCAAACGCTTTATTATCCGAGTGTCATAGCACTGATGCGCGATCTAAAAGCCATAGGCGCAAATAACACGGCGAATAAAAGCCAAGGCCTCATGGGCCGTTCAGCCTTAAAAACGTTAGGTCAGGGTTATGAACAGTTCAGAACGCCAGCTGGATTAACAGCGACTTACCAAGTGGCTTATTGTCGCCTTATAAAACCAATTGAAAGAAGAAATAATGACTAAACAAGCAGTATATTTTGTTACTGGCACGGATACAGATGTCGGTAAAACTTATGTCTGTGCTTTGTTGCTTAAATACATGAGCCAGAGTGCCAGTGTGATTGGTTATAAGCCGATAGCAGCTGGCGCTGAGTATGTAAACGGTGAACTGCATAATGACGATGCGGTTACTTTGCGCAATGCAAGTAGTGAACTGATTGATTATCAGCGTATTAACCCTATCTGCTTTGAACCACCAATTGCGCCGCACATTGCCGCAGAAAAGGCCAATGTATCACTAACCGTCGAAACGCTTAACCAATGGTGGATTAAAGAACAGGGTCAGAGTGATATAGCGTTGATAGAAGGCGCTGGTGGTTGGCGTTTACCGTTAAATAACAGTGAGTATTTAAGTGACTTTGTGCGCGTTCAACACTGCGAAGTGATTGTCGTGGTTGGGATGAAATTAGGATGCTTAAATCACGCGCTGCTAACTATCGAAGCGATAAAGGCAGATGGCTTGTGCGTCAAGGGCTGGATTGCTAATCAATTACATGAACCGATGGCGTTTTATGATGACAACCTTGCCTACTTAAAACAATCGATTGATGTCCCATTTATTGGTGAAGTGAAATCTGATCAGCGAGTCGAGAATATCGACTTTTGCGGACTATAAAAATTGCGACAACACCTAGCTGCTGTCGCAAAATGACTTAATTGATATCTTCTGCCTGCATCACTATATTAGTGAAATCTGTTAGAGACACTTCCGATAGGTTGTCATTGATTCCCCAATTAATGCCAATGACAATGGCGTTATCTTGTAAATCATCCATCCAAAATTCTAACCAATCTTCAATCGATATCGCTTGTACTACAAATCCTTTCCACTCGCCGGTTAACTGAGAACTGGCAAGTTCTTTGGTTGACCATAAAGGAAGGGCATCTCCATCATTATTATTGGTCGCATCGACAATAACCCATTGTTGTGAGTTTTCGTCAAACAAACCATAAAATTCTTGGTGAAGTTTAATGGCGGTGGCAAAGTTATCTAGTTGTTGGTTCATCTGAAATATTCGCTAATTGGAAAGTCGGCAGTGTACCATGCAAGCTGTTAGTCTTTGTGAACAATTGATTTTTATCAGCTAATCATCTACTAAAGATATTCGTAAATTATGATGATAAGTGTCAATATAATTACCTATATAGTATTAATAAATTTTGATTAGCCAAATGGAGGAAAAACTGTGTCAACTAAGTCATTCATTTTTCCAGTTATTTTAATTGGCATTTTATTGTGTTTCAGAGCCTTACATAGTGTTTTACTGTTCCATACATTGGTTGAACTTATTACCATATTTGTTGGTTTGTTGATGTTAGTGGTGGTTAAGAATACGCGCTCTTTTATTAAAAACGACTTCTTGTTGTTTCTTGGGATTATGTATTGCGGTATTTCAGTTATCGATTTAATGCATGCATTTACAGTCAAGGGAATGCCGTTTGGTGGTTATCAAAATGCTGAAGTGACGGTAAGGTTGTGGGTTTGTGCGCGTTTTTTTGAGGCGTGTGTTTTACTCTACTCACCGCTTGTATTGGGTCGTCGCCTTAATCAACCTCTTGCTATTCTAACAGCGTTAGCTTTTATTGTGATCAGTGCGTTCGTTGGCTTTTACACCACATATCCAAAAATGTTTGACGCCAATGGCTTGTCTGACTTTAAGGTGGGTATCGAATATTTCATCATGGGTATGTTTGCATTAACCATGATTATTCTTCAACAAAAACGCGCAGACATTGCTCCTCATGTTCTTAAATATATTCAAGCATCATTGGCGTTAAAAATTGGTTCAGAATTTTGCTTTACGTTGTATAGCGATTTCCATGGAGTGGCTTTTGTTATTGGTCACATTGCTAAGTTTTTATCCTTTTGGCTGATTTACGTTGCCATTATCCGTACAGCGTTGAAGTCACCCATTAGTTTATTATCCAAGCAATCAAATAGTTATGATGCAATTCCAATTTCGGCGATTAGTGTTGATGAAAACGGGGTTATTCATCAGCTGAACCGCGAAGTGTTATCTGAGTTTAATATGACTCGCGAAAGTTTAATGTACCAGCCAATTCATGCTGTTTTTCATCCTCAAACGTTGATTGATGGACGTTGTCGTTACTGTGAAGCGATTGAAAATCATCAAAGTATTTCAAATGAGGAAGTATATTTAGAGCGCTACAACCGCTGGTTTTTAATATCGATCGCCAGTATTGATAAACAAGCGATACATAAAGGTATGGTTCAATCGCTGACGAATATATCAACCCAGAAAGCCCATGAAAGTCAGCTACAGCGGCATCAACGCGATTTAGAACAAACTGTGAAAGGACGGACGATCGAGCTACAAGAATCGTTTGATAAATTAGTAACGACCCAAGAGAAACTACTTGAGTCGAAGAAAATGGCGTCGTTAGGTGGTCTTGTTGCGGGTGTAGCACATGAAATCAATACGCCAATAGGCGTGAGTTTAACTGCCGCGTCATTTTTGGATGAATCAACCAAACAAATTACCCAAAAACTCGCTGCCAATGAAATGAAACGTTCTGAGTTCGAGCGTTATATTAATCAGGCGCAAGACGGCAGTGAATTAATCATCAAGAATTTACAACGGGCAGCAGAGCTTATTGGTAGCTTTAAGCAAGTTGCTGTTGATCAATCGAGTGAAAAAAATCGCCGCTTTTTGATTAAAGAATATATCCAAGAAGTCCTTACCAGTCTGAAACCTACACTACGAAATTATCCTGTTTCGGTGTCTTTCGAACTAGCTGATGATTTTTCGGTAACTAGCTCGCCCAGTGCGATTTCTCAAATAATTACTAATTTGATCATGAACAGTCTTAAGCACGGTTTTGATGACGGAAAATCAGGAACAATATCCCTGAGCGTCTCTAATAACGATGAAGTTGTTACATTGTTATTTTCAGACTCAGGCAAAGGGATCCCTGAAGAACACCTCGCTAAAATCTATGAACCGTTTTTTACCACAAAACGGGCACAAGGTGGCAGTGGTTTAGGAATGAACATTATCTTCAATCTCGTTAATCATACTATTGGCGGCACCATTACCTGCCACAGTCAAATAGGGAAAGGCACTCAATTTGAGATAACCTTTCCACAAAATATCAACAGCTCTGGTTAAAGCAAACAGTGACACGGTATTGATTATCGATAATCTCTTTTTCAAATTGCCAATTGAACCGTGTTATCAAATTTTGAATTAGTTGATTTCCTAGTCCAAAACCAAGCTCGCTGGTAAATTGCTCGGAATGATTAGCCGATTCAGTATTGACGATTCGCAAGCAATCGTTTTCTAGTAACAACTCAACGCTGCCTTGTTGCGTATGTTGTAGAGCGTTACGAATCAAATTGTTTATCACTAGGGTGGCTGGTGTTTTCGCTAAAACTAGCTGTGCTTTATCAACGTTTACAGTCACATCAATTGACTTTCCGGCAATGAGGTAGGATAGCTCTTCATAAGATTGTTTAACGATGGTGCCAAGCTCTACAGACTCAATTGGCATATCCTCAGCATCATCTCGGCTCAGCCACAACAAGGTTTCAGTCATTGACTTCATGGTCAGGCTTGCTCGATTAATGCGTTCTCTGATCATTCGCTCTTTATCAGATGGGGTCGCGTTAACCTTTTCTAACAGTGCGCAATTACTGCGTAACACCGCTATCGGTGTTCTTAATTCGTGGCTGGCATAACTTAAAAATTTCTTCTCACGTTCTACGGAAGCAGCCAGCGAGTTAAAATTGTTATGGATTAGAGTGGCAAGCGCGTTTAATTCTTTAAACCTAAATGCTGGCAGAGGTTGATTAATATTGTCGATAGTTAATTGATTTGCCCACTCGCGTAAAGACTCCATAGGCTGAGCTACTTTTTTAAAGACAAAAAGTAGGGTGATGACAAATAATATAAAAAACGCAATACCAACTAAAATGATCACCAACATCGGATCAATAAAGAAACCGCCATCGTGTTCATTTTCAATCTTTTGGCGTAGGTTTTCCTTAAACTTTGATACGTAAATTGTCATACCATCACGTTTTACAAACACTAACGAATAGATGTGATTAGGAGGTGAAATATAATTCCAATCGACAAAACGGGTGTGTAACTCTTCTTCTTCGATGGGAGGCTTAGGGAAATGTTGCTTTATTTGTGCAGGCACTTTATCCCAATCTGTTGTGATATGGTAATTGAGCACTTTCTGCTCTGTGAGGCCGTTTTCAGGGTATTCGTCACTTAATTTGAGCATAATATCTTCACTAGCCATATGGAAAGCACCAATAAAAATCGACGCACTTTGAAAAGACAAAAATGCCGAAATAAGCAGAACTAAACTGGCTAACGAAACAATTAAATAGGTCCGAATACTCATGAAATACCTTACGAAGTGTTAATCGACAGTGAGTTGGTCAATTTGATGCAAAATGAATCCATGACCTGCTTTATTAGTAATCGCAACACTGACGTTGTGTTGTTGAAATTGTTTGCGTAAATGATGGATATGTACTTTTAAACTGTTGCTATCTGGTTGCTCAGCACCCCAAACTGCTTGAATAAGCGCATCTCGAGACACGGGATGATTCTGCTCTTGCATCAGCTTGGTTAATAATTTGTAGGTAATTGGCGTTAGCTTTAGCATCGCATCATGACAGTGAGCACTTTTCGCCGTTAAATCTAGGGTCAAATCGGCAAGTTTGAGCATTGTCGTCTGTTTACTACGGCGCTTTGACAACGCAATTATTCTAACGATTAACTCTTCCATTTCAAAGGGCTTTACTAAATAGTCATCAGTTCCAGCGTCAAAACCTGCCACCTTATCCGCCAAAGAATCTTTGGCGGTCAGCATCAAAATTGGCGTATCGTTGCTGGCATTGCGCGCTTTTTGACAGACGCTTAGTCCGTCTAATCGCGGCAAATTAATATCGAGCAAAATCACATCGTAATAATTTTGCTCAATGAGTGTTAAACCATGCACGCCGTTGGCGGCATGGTCACAATCAATATTGTCAATTTCTAGGTAGTCAACGATGGTTGAGGCTAAATCAATATCATCTTCAACTAACAGCACACTAATGCTCATGCATTATTTCCTTTTCTGGGGAAAATTGTCCTTTGATGCGCGCAATTAAATTAAGCGTATCTTGATGAATCATTAACAACGATGGTACTAAAATCAATGTGATAACAGTAGCGAATAAAATACCATACCCCAATGACGCCGCGGCAGGAATAATAAATTGTGCCTGTGCTGAGGTTTCACTCAACAATGGCATTAGCCCGGCGTAGGTCGTAATTGAGGTTAGTAAAACAGCACGTAAACGGCTGGTACAAGCCATGGTAATAGCTGCATTAATTTTGTTTTCTTTCTTTAACGCATTAAAGCGAGATACCAACAATAAGCTGTCGTTAACCACAACGCCGCTGAGTGCAACAATGCCGTTAAAGGATAAAATGCTTAATACCATATCGTTAAACCAATGACCTAAGATAGCACCAACTAAGCCAAAAGGAATTGCCATCATAATAATTAGCGGCTGCACATAAGAGCGTAGTGGAATGGCTAATAAAATGTAAATAGCCCCCATTGCCATAATAAATAAATTCACCATTGAGCCCTGTGTTTCAGCTTGCTCTTCGGCTTCGCCCGCAAAATGAATTTTAAGATCAGGGTAGGTTGCAAGTAACTCAGGGACAATAGATTGCTCAAGCTGTTGTACTAATTCATTGGATGAGATGACATCTTTATCAACCTGCGCACTGACATAAACCGCAGGCAATCCTGAGATACGCGTAATTTCATTTTGTTGATATTCCGAATGAATTTTAGCAACAACCGTTAGCGGTACCGTTTGTCCATTGTTTAAACGAACCATCGCGTTCATGACATCATTCACTGACTGACGTTGTGTTTCTGGGTAACGAATTCTCACTTTTACTTCATCTTTACCCCGCTGATAACGTTGGACAACTTCACCACCAAAGGCTTGTAATACTTGACGTGACAAGCTTTGCGTCGTTAATCCAAGGGCTAAACCTTGTTCCGTCAAAGTGAACTTAAGTTGGGCTTGGCCTGAATCAAAATTGTCGTCAATAGAACTGACACCAGCAACTTTGCCAATAGCATCTTTGATTTGTTTACCCGCATCGCGAATGGTTTCGTTGTTCCACGCTTTTAACTCGACTTTAAAGTTGTCACCGCCGCCCCAGCCAGTGCGAATATCAAGTTTGCGAACGCCTTCGGGTTTATCGGCTAGTGTTTTCCATATACGGCTAAAATCATTCAAGGAATACGGCGCATTTTTATCGAGTTCAACGGCGATGGCGCCAGCTAGATCGCTCTCACCAATAACTTCAATCGTATCGATGCCTGTACCTTTACGGCCATGCTCTTGCATCAGTTGCTTATCGGCGATTTGTGCTTGTTGCTCTAACGCCAGTAAATTCTTGTGAGTTTGTCCAAAGCTCGCGTCATTTTGCATCGACAAACTTGCGCGAATAGTAGTACCAGGAATGTCCGGGAAGAACGCTAATCGTACGCTGCCGTGTTGCGTCATGCCAATCACTAAAATGAAAATAGTAATAAAGCCCGCTAACACACCGTATCGATAGTTAATTGCCCAGCCAATTGTAGGTGTATAAAGACGCTCGTTAACCCAATTAAGTCCATTGTCAGCTCCTGCTTGGATACGAGGCCAAATATTCTTCCAGCCTGTTGTTGGTTGACGATGCGTATTTAGGTGGGCTAAATGCGCTGGTAATATGAGTTTTGATTCAACAACTGACAGTAATAAACAAATCGTCACAATCACCGCAAATTGCGAATAAACTTGTCCCATACCACCTTCAACATTGGCCAGTGCAATGAAGGTTGCAACTGTTGTTAGCACGCCAAAAATGGTAGGTATGGCGACTTTGTTAGTTCCTGCGATGGTTGAATTTAAACTATCGCCATTGGCTTTTCGTGTGGCGTAAATGCTTTCGCCCACGACAACCGCATCATCAACCACAATCCCCAGTGCCAAAATGAAACCAAAGGTGGTCATTTCATTAATTGTCATGCCGGTAAAGTTACCCGTCATGAAAAATAACGTGCCGCAAAAAATAAATGGCAGGCCTGCAGTTACCCAAAAGGCAACGCGTAAGTTTAAGAAAATCGCTAATACGATGAAGACTAATGCAATACCTGACAGCGCATTTTTAATAAGTAGCGCTAAGCGATCGCGAATAAGTGCACCACCATCGTTCCATGTTTCAATACTGACACCTTGCGGTAGTAGGGCGCTTTCTTGCCATTTAGCAACGATTTCATCACTTTGCTTAATGATGTTAAGCACATCGCCACTTTCATCAACGTTGATTTCGACACCAATGCCTGGTTGCCCGTTATAGCGGCCGACAACAAATACGTTATCTGAGAACTCATCGCTGACTTTGGCTACATCACCTAATCGAACAATAGAGCCATCGGTAAGCGTTTGTAATGGTAAGTTTGCAAACTCTTGTTGTTTATAGGCTTGCTCGGCGACTTTAAGGCGCACAACTTTGTCTTTATTGCGCAAACTCGTTGAAATACCCGTGCTTGATTCGTTATTAACGATAGTCGCAACATCAGAAAAAGACAGATCGTAGGCTTGAAGTTTTTGCTCATCAAGCTCTATCGACATCATTGGCTCTGCTTTGCCTTTAATTGACACATTGGAAATAGACGATTGCGCCAATAAGTCGACTTTTAAGCGCTCGGCAATGGCTTGCAAAGCACGGCGATCGCTATTGCCATAAATCTTAATGGAATAAGCGTGCTCTAACGATGTTTGCTTAGCAATTACTGGTTTTTCTGCATCACCAGGGAAGCTGTAAATAGCATCAACCTTCGCTTTGACATCGCGAAGTAGGATATCTAAGTCGTAACTTGATTTGGCTTCAACCGTGACATTGGAACCGCTAGCGTTTGAGGTAGAAGTGACGCGTTTAATACCTTGGACTGTTGCGAGTGCTTCTTCAATTTTTATTGCAATGCCTTCTTCGGATAGCTTGGCATCGCCGCTATCATAGGTCATCGAAATATTGATGGAGTCAGTAGCCCACGGCGGAAAAGCTTCTTTTCTTAGCTGATTAAATGACAACAGCCCTAAAATAATCACGGAAACCATCAGTAAGTTTGCAGCAACGCTATTGCCAGCAAACCAAGCGATGACGCCGCGCTGTGAGGTTGTATTTTCCATTATAGAAGCTCCTCAACACTTGGTATTACCTTCATGTTCGTTAGGTAACTGGCTAATGGACGATTAACTATCTGCGCTTGTTGAATATCTGTCTGTGGCTTGACATATACACTGTCACCTTGAGAGAAGATAACGTCGATTGTCAATGGACGAAGCAAGTCGTTGTCGCTAATTTGCCACACAGTGTTATTGTCGATAAGCGCTGATGCTGGCAGCTTCCACAAATTGTCGATTTGCGCGCCAGCTACTGTTGCTTTAACAAACGTGCCAGGGAATAACGGCGTTGACAGTGATAAAGGATCGGCAATGTTTACTACCAATGCACGTTGGCGGCTATTAGTATCAATGTGTTGCTCAACGCGGTTGATATTTGCTTGCCAATGTAAGTTGTTCGCGTCATCGCTTAGGGTTACAACAGTATCTGTCAGCGCGGCTTGGTCACCACTGGCAAGAGCTTGCCACTGCGACACTGATAATGGTAATGTCACTTCAAATAATGAAATGTCGTAAATCATCGCAATTTCACTGCCTGCCTGTACGTTACTACCCACTTGAATATTCTTCGTCACAATGAGCGCATCAAAGGGCGCAATAATTTGTGTTTGTGCTAAATCATAAGCGGCTTTTTCAACAGCTTGCTGTGCTAATTCATGCTTTGCGTTAGCAACGGCAAGTTGTGGCTTACGCAACACCAAATCAGACGCTTCATGCTGCGCTAGCCCCGATTGTTGCCATTCTGTAGCGGCTTGTTTGGCATTTAACGCTTCTTGCGCTAACGCGAGTTTGGCATCAGCAAGCGACGCTTTTGCGTTGGCTAACGCTTGCTTGTATTCAATAGTTTCTAACTTGGCAATGATTTGTCCCTTTTTGAACACCTTACCCGTCAAGAAATTAGGCGCCAACTGGGTTACTTTTCCGCCCACTTGAGAGGTCAACGAGAGCTTGTTACGTGAGGTAATCTCACCATACGCACTGACGCTCGCTTGATGGCTAGTGGCTTGTACTAAGGAAACAGAAACCTTGGGATACTGAGTCGGCGCTTTAGGCGGAGGCGTATTTTGTTGGTTAGCTGACAGCGCGCCATTGATGCTGATTGCTAGGAAAATGCTAGCAACGCAACCAAGGGTGATGATGGTTTTTTTGTTGATAATATTCATGAAATTAAGCTCCTAGTCCTAATGCGAGACCCAGTGATACTCGGTTGGTAAGTTGTTGAAAGGTCAACTGAGTAACCTGTGTTTGTAATGAAAACGTTTGTTGTTGAATTTGAAGTAAATCAACTAGCGTTACTGTGCCTTGGCGATAACGGTTGATGTAGCTTTCTTCACTGCGTTTAGCACTGTTTAGGGCTTCTTTGGTCAGCGCTAACTGTGCTTCAAGGCTTTTTTCGTTAGCAATGGCGTTGTCAGCTTCGTTGATAGCCGTTAACAATTGTTGCTGGAAACCCCAATAGCGTTGATGGGCAGTGTATTTAGCGACCTGCGCTTCACTACTTATTTTGCCAGCATTAAAAATCGGCGCTGACAAACGGCCTAATAATTGCCACGTTGATGAACCAAAGAGCGCATCGTGTAAACTCTGATCGCTGTTGGTGAGTGAACCTGTAATCGATAAATTAGGCAGCAGCGATTTATAAGCCACTTTATGTTGAAATTGTGCGGCGACAATTTGTTGATATGCTTGTTGTAAATCTGGACGACGGCCAATGTTGCTGGTGGTAATTTCTACCGCTGGTAACGAAACCTCAGGAAATGCCTCTTGGTATTTCAATTGATGAGACGAGACACCGGTTAACAAACTGAGATTACGCAGCGCTTGTTGATATTGCGCTTGATAGCTCACCAAGGTAGCGCGACTGGTTTGTGTATTAGACTTGGCGGTGTCTAATTCTTTTAAATCAGTTAACCCCTGTTGGTAGCGGCTAATAATGATTGTTTCATTGGTCGCAAGCTTTTTGACGCGTTGGCTCTCAATATCAATAAGTTGTACGTATTGCACTAATCCTAAATAGGCATTGATAATGTTCGCTGCAAGTAAGTCTTTAGCACCTTGATAAGCAAAACCTGACGCCATCACATTGGCTAATGAAGCATCGCCCCCATCACTTAGCTGTTGCCAAATATCAAGTGTCCAATTGATTTCTAATCCCGCGGTGTAACCGGTATTAGCATCTTGTGATTTATTCGCCGAAAGGTTGCCAGTGACGCTTGGCCATAAGTTAGCATCAGTTACCTGTGCTTGCTCACGCGCAATCTTTAAACTGAGCAGTGTCTGTTGCAAGTTAGGATTATTTTCAAATGCCATTTCGATTAATTGGTTAAGTTCGTCGATAGCAATTAATTGAGCAAGCGTGATACTTGGCGCTTGATTCTCGGTTAATTTGCCTTTGGCAAGCTGCTCAAGATTCGTGTTGGCCTGCTGAGCGAATTCAACATCTTCAAAGGTTGAACAGGCTGATAGAGTCAGCGCACCGATGAGCGTGGCAATCGTTGTTAAGTTTTTCACTGGAACCTCACAAATTACAATATGAGGCAAGTGTATCTGGTGAGGAGTTAAGAGAGGGTTAAGAAAATTAACCGTGGATAATTCATTATCTTCAGGCAATAAAAAAGCCAGATTGGATCACAATCTGGCTTTCAAATGTAATGACTAATTCTAGATTAGATTCCAGCGTCGTCTTTTAATGCTTGTGCTTTATCAGTGCGTTCCCAAGGGAACTCTTCACGACCAAAGTGGCCGTAAGCCGCTGTAGGTTGATAAATAGGGCGGTTTAGATCAAGCATTTCGATTAGACCATATGGACGTAGGTCGAAATGTTCGCGCACTAGGCGAATTAATGTCGTTTCATCAACTTTACCAGTACCGAATGTTTCAATGCTGATTGACGTTGGATCTGCAACACCGATTGCATATGACAATTGAATTTCACAACGATCAGCAAGGCCAGCAGCAACAATGTTCTTAGCAACATAACGTGCAGCATATGCCGCACTACGGTCAACTTTTGATGGATCTTTACCAGAGAAAGCACCGCCGCCGTGACGAGCCATGCCGCCGTAGGTATCAACAATAATCTTACGACCTGTTAAACCACAATCACCCATTGGACCACCGATAACGAAACGACCAGTTGGGTTAATAAAGAACTTAGTGTCTTTGTTTAACCACTTTTCTGGCAACGTTGGCTTGATGATAGTTTCCATTACCGCTTCAACTAAATCATCTTGACCGATAGTGTCACAATGCTGTGTTGATAAAACAACCGCATCGATACCAGTGATAATGCCGTTTTCATAAGCGAAAGTAACTTGTGATTTCGCATCTGGGCGCAACCAAGGTAATGTACCATCTTTACGAACTTCTGCTTGGCGTTTTACTAGCTTGTGAGAATATGTAATAGGTGCAGGCATTAAAACGTCAGTTTCGTTGCTGGCATAACCAAACATTAAACCTTGGTCACCGGCGCCTAAATCTTTAGGATCTTCGCGGTCAACTCCTTGATTGATATCAGGAGATTGCTTACCGATAGCATTTAAGATGGCACAAGAATCAGCGTCAAAGCCCATATCTGAATGAACATAACCGATATCGCGTACTGTACGACGAGTGATCTCTTCGATGTCTACCCATGCTGAAGTAGTGATTTCACCACCAACCATGACCATGCCTGTTTTTACATAAGTCTCACAAGCAACACGTGCTTTAGGATCTTGCGTTAAAATCGCATCAAGCACAGCATCAGAAATCTGATCGGCAATTTTATCTGGGTGACCTTCAGAAACTGATTCTGAAGTGAAAAGGTGTTGTGCCATAGCAAAAAGCCTTCCGTTTAATATGAATAAGGGTGTATTTACGTCTAGACGTCTATTGTAATGAAATAAAATAAAGATGCCATAGCAATTTATTAAATAGTGGGACTTAGTACTCATTTAGTGAGTCTTATGAATAAAATAAAGACAATTGAACGTTGGCCGATATAAGTTATTGATGCTATATATTTGTAGTATATTGTTTAATTGTTAGTGGAAAGAAAAGGAGTAGGGCATGTCACAAGATTTGTTGTATTCAATATTACCGAGCCCCATGAGCAACCAAGTTACACCTGCTAAAGACGGTATCAAGAAAGTCGACAAAACCAACAAGAAGGGCATTGTCGAAGAAGAGCAAACCACCTTAACGGGTGAAGAACCAACTCATACCGTGGAAAAGCAGCTGTCTCTTATACACATCTCCGAGCCCACGAGACT
>OJBM01000244.1_pt1 | contig 18775 bp, 21 predicted proteins | sample 1591061 | NCBI WGS metagenome assembly OJBM01 (sample SAMN05416872, study PRJEB24817) | seawater metagenome | isolation source: Sea water | place: Canada:Atlantic | collected 2013-11 | reverse complement strand
AGCGTCAGATGTGTATAAGAGACAGATATAAACCAGCACACATACAAAACGAGCTTGTCGGCTATTGTCATCAACATCTTTCATTTCAACGAGTAATTTATCGATGTTAGTTTGATCGTTTGCATTATCACCACTATATCGCGCTGAATAAATACCAGGGGCGCCACCAAGTGCTGAAACCTCAAGACCTGAATCATCTGCAATGGCAGGCTTGCCTGTAATTTTGGCTGCGTGACGCGCTTTGATGATGGCGTTTTCAACAAAGGTAGTGCCAGTTTCTGGAACATCTGGCACATTGAATTCGCTTTGGGCTACAACATTTAAATTTAATGGGGCAAGCATTGCTGCTAATTCTTTTACTTTGCCTTGGTTTCCCGTGGCTAAAACGATTTGAGACATACTACAACCTAATTAGTCTACGTAAAACTGTTGAGTGAATTTCACAAGGCTATTAAGACCTTCGCTATTAACCGCGCGAACTTGAATTGTGAATTGTTCTTTGTGACGAAAGGGAATAGAGGCAATGTAATAAATTGCACTGCCTTCTTTAATTTCTTTGAATTCTAATTCAACAAGTTTACCTGTTAAATTGACCGCTTTGCCAGAGACCTTGCCTGATACCGCAGGATTTCCATCACGCAATGTGTCTAAAATCGAAATATTTATAAAGCCGTTATAACTCGAGCGTTTTATACCGTATGTACTGGCAACTTTTGGCGTCAACAACGTAGTTGGTAGTGCACTGTAATGTAGTTGATAACGACCTGATTGTTCGTATTGACCACCAGTTTGCGGTGTTTCTTTATCATTTGCGTTAACAGATGACACGGCCGTTATTCCCATGACTAATGCCATTAAAATTCGTTTTAAATTAAACATAATTGATCTCTATATAAGGTAACTACTAAAGGTTAATCCAAATGCCACCTAACAGGTCACCCATTAACATATTGATGAAAATAAGGCCCATAGACACAATCATTAATGATAAATCGATGCCGCCTAAATCAGGCATGCGTCGACGAATAGGGTGGAGAATAGGTTCAGATATCTGAGCCATTACTTGTTCAACAGGATGACGACCTTGGCTAATCCAACTCATAATCGCACGAATCAATAGAATCCAGAATAAAAGTAATCCTGTTTTTTTGATGGCAAATAAGAATCCGAAGATGAGTAATGGGATTGGATGAATGCCGCTGCTCATTAACATCAAGACAGACATCTTAGCGAAACCAACTATCAGTGCTAAGACAACACCTGCCATATCAATGCCAAACAAACCTGGAATAATTCTGCGTAAAGGACGCACTAATGGGTCTGTTGCTTTAACGACAAACTGACTAAATGGGTTGTAGTAATCGGCACGGGCTATTTGCAACCACACACGTAATACAACAATCATAAAATAGGTATTAAAGAGAATATCTATTAAAAAAGTGAAAGAATTCATTAACTGGTTATCCTAGTAATTTAAAATTTGAATTAAAATCAAAATTCTTTTGCCATTTCATCGGCACGTTTAACTGCATTTTTCATGGCATTATCAACCATGTTATCAAAACCTTGTTCTTTAAATGTTTCGATAGCGGCGTGAGTTGTGCCGCCTTTTGATGTCACTTGTTTGCGCAGTTCAGATAGCTCAAGGTGGTCATTGTGCCTAACCATTTCCGCTGCGCCAAGTGCTGCTTGCTGAATTAGCAGTCTTGCTTCCTCGCCAGTGAGCCCCATGTTGACAGCGCTCTGTTGCATGTATTCCATCATTAAGAAAAAATAAGCTGGTGAGCTGCCGCTACACGCCGTTACTAAGTCAATATGAGATTCTTTTTCAACCCACAGCGTTTGACCAACACTGGCCATTAATTGCGTAATCACTGCTTTATCGATGTCACTTACATCATCACTTGCATATAAGCCACTCATGCCCAAACCCAACAATGAAGGTGTGTTAGGCATTACCCTAATCAGCGGAACTTTTTGTCCTAAATAGCCAAAGTAACTCTCAATATTAATCCCTGCGGCTAAAGAAACAAAAAGCTTGTTAGAAACATCAATTGTTATCGCTTGGCAAACAGATGCCATTAGCTGTGGTTTCACGGCGAGTACCACAACATCAGCCCAATCTATGGCTTCGTTATTATTTATGGTTGTGTTGACACCATATTGTTGCTTTAAAGTATCTAACTTAGTCGTTGTTGGGTTGGCAGCCATGATTAAATCGCTTGGATAATGCTTTGCGACAAGTCCACTGATAATACTACGTGTCATGTTGCCTGCACCAATAAAGGCAATTTTCTGTTGTTGCATTTATTTACTCTCTTGAATTTTGATCGTTATTTAGGGGCGCGAGCGCCAAAGATTGCACTACCGATGCGAACCATTGTCGAGCCATTTCCTATCGCTTGCTCAATATCACTACTCATGCCCATTGACAGGGTGTCTACTGTATCAAATTCTTTTTTCAGTTGCTGTAATAGCTGGTGCATTTTATCAAATTGCTTATTGATAACAGACAAATCGTCTGTTTTTACACCAATCGTCATTAGTCCGCGTACGGTTAATCGGTCAAATTGTGCAAGCTCGGTCGCAAGTGCCATTACCTCATCAGGAGATACGCCTGATTTTGACTCTTCATCGCTAATATTAACTTGAATTAGAATTTGTAATGGTTTTTGAAAAACGCCTCGTTGCTCGTTTAGCCGTTTAGCAATCTTTAAGCGGTCAATGGTATGTATCCAATCAAAGTTTTCAGCGACAACACGGGTTTTGTTTGACTGTAACGGGCCAATAAAGTGCCATGTTAAGCTTGAATCATCAAAATGTAAGACTTTCTCTACGCCTTCTTGCACATAGTTTTCACCAAAGTGGCGCTGTCCGGCGGCAATGGCTTGCTCAATATCACTTATGGGTTTTGTTTTACTGACAGCGATCAATTCGACTGAATTTTCTACACGTTGAGACTTTTTCTCAAAAAAACGAATACTGTTAATTGCTGAATTTAATCGTTCTGTTATGTTAGGCATAATATTAACTAATTATAAATCGAAGGTTTTTTATGGATATTACCGAATTATTGGCGTTTAGTGTTAAACATGACGCATCAGATTTACATCTTTCTGCTGGTGTTCCGCCTATGATACGTGTTGACGGTGAAGTACGAAAGCTAAACGTACCACCTTTAGAGCATAAAGAAGTACACAATCTGATTTATGACATCATGGATGACAAACAACGTAAAGACTACGAAGAGAAATTAGAGTGTGACTTTTCGTTCGAAGTGCCTAATATGGCCCGTTTTCGTGTTAATGCATTTGTTCAAAATCGCGGGGCAGGCGCTGTTTTCCGTACTATCCCAAGTGAAGTTTTAACATTAGAGCAAATCAATGCACCGCATATCTTTAAAAAGATTTCAGAAAACCCACGTGGTTTAGTACTAGTGACAGGGCCAACGGGTTCTGGTAAATCAACGACCTTAGCGGCTATGGTTGATTATATAAACGAATCTAAACGTGAACACATCCTCACGATTGAAGATCCAATCGAATTTGTGCATCAAAATAAACAATGTTTGATTAACCAACGAGAAGTTCATCGTGATACACATGGTTTTGATAATGCGTTAAAAAGTGCGCTGCGTGAAGATCCCGATGTGATTTTAGTCGGTGAAATGCGCGATCTAGAGACTATTCGATTAGCCCTTACTGCGGCAGAAACTGGTCACTTAGTATTTGGCACACTTCATACAACCTCTGCCTCTAAAACTATTGACCGTATTGTTGATGTATTTCCAGCGGCAGAAAAAGACATGGTGCGAACCATGTTATCTGAATCTTTACAGGCGGTTATTTCGCAAACGCTCGTTAAGAAAATAGGCGGTGGTCGTGTTGCTGCTCATGAAATTATGGTTGGTACCCCCGCGATACGTAACTTGATTCGTGAAGCTAAAGTGGCGCAAATGTATTCAGCTATTCAAACCGGCATGGCGTTTGGTATGCAAACATTAGATCAATCGTTAAGTAATTTAATGAATAGCGGTGATATTTCGCGTGAAGATGCCATCTTAAAAGGCTCTGGTAAACAAGCGTTATAGGAAATTAGCATGAAAATTTTACCGTATTTAAAATCCTTGGTTGAACAAGATGGTTCTGATTTGTTCATCACTGTGAATGCTAAACCCAGCATTAAAGCCCATGGTGCAATGTTACCGTTGGGAGAAATTGATCTTTCTGAAGAGCAAGCGTTAGAAATTGTTTTGGGAACAATGAATGCAAAGCAGCGTCAAGAATTCGAAACCACTAAAGAGTGTAATTACGCTATTGCCGTTGACGGCGTAGGACGTTTTCGTTTAAGTGCATTCTGGCAACGTAATATGGCAGGGCTAGTTGCTCGCCGTATTGAAACAGAAATTCCTGAAATGGATGACCTGCAATTACCTGCGGTACTTAAAGATGTGATTATGAGTAAACGTGGCTTAGTCATCATGGTTGGGGCAACGGGTACCGGTAAATCTACATCACTTGCCGCTATGATTGGTCATCGAAATCGCCATAGTAAGGGACACATCTTAACGGTCGAAGATCCTATTGAATTTGTGCATGAGCATCGCCGTAGTATTGTTAATCAACGGGAAGTTGGCGTTGATACTGAGTCGTTTGAAGCGGGATTGAAGTCAGCACTTCGCCAAGCTCCTGATGTGGTATTACTCGGTGAGATTCGTTCTCCAGAAACCATGCAATATGCACTAACCTTTGCCGAAACGGGGCATTTATGTGTGGCTACTTTACATGCTAATAATGCTAACCAAGCTATCGAACGAATTATGCATTTAGTGCCGAAAGAAAAGCATCAACAACTATTGTTCGATTTATCGTTAAATCTTCGTGCAATTGTTGCTCAGCAACTTGTTCCTGTGAAAAACGGTAAAGGGCGACGAGCAGCGATTGAAGTGATGCTTAATTCATCGCGCGTGTCAGATTTGATTGCTAAGGGAGAGCTTCATTCGCTCAAAGAAACCATGGCTAAATCAAATGAACTTGGGATGCAAACGTTTGACCAGGCCTTGTTTAATCTTTATCAGCTTCATGAAATAAGCTACGCAGACGCGCTGCACCATGCTGATTCACCCAATGATTTACGTCTCATGATAAAACTCAAAGGTGGCAAAGATATTGATGCTGGCTTATTAAGTGAAGTAACGTTAGATATGGATTAATTGTTTTAGCGGTGAATAAGCTAAGCTTATTCACCGAATTTATTCGTCATGTTGGGCGGCAAACCAACTCTCTAGAATTAAAACAGCTGATACACTATCAATTTTTCCCTTATTGAGCTTTTTAAAGCCACCTAATTCAAATAGTCGCTCTTTAGCTTCAACCGTTGTCAAACGTTCGTCATGTCCATGAACGGGTATTTTGAATCGATGATAAAGACGTTTTCCAAACTTTTTGGCGCGGGCGGTAATTAATTGCTCACTGCCATCCATATTCGTCGGATAACCAACAACGATATCTGTCGGCTTCCATTCTGAAAATACATCATCTAAGGCTTGCCAATTGGGAATACCATCAACGGCTTTAATCGCACTTAACGGACTCGCGGTGCCCGTAACTTGTTGGCCAATGGCAACACCAATACTTTTTACGCCAAAATCGAAGGCGATTATACAACTCATAAAATCTCTTTAACTATGACCAGCTTGTGGCGTTAACTGCCAAACGTCAAAACCCAATTGTTGAGTCGCTTGTTGCCAGCGTTGATCGATGGGGGTAGAAAATAAGTGCTCAGGATCACAAGGGCTGGTTAACCAAGAGTTTTCTAATAGCTCTTGTTCCAGCTGACCTGGCTCCCAGCTCGCATATCCCAATGCAATAATAAATTGCTCGGGTGCATCGCCTGTGCCTAGTGCTGACATTATATCTTTAGAGGTGGTCATTGTAATGTCATCGGAGCAGGATTCGCTGCTTTTCCAGCCCGTCTGTGGTGAATGTAGCACAAACCCACGTTCTTGATTAACAGGCCCGCCGTTAAACACTTGTTGATGAATATTATTTGATGCAAAGTTTGTAATTGGCAATTCCATTTTTTCTAATAATTGCTCAACGTTGAGCTGACTAATAGGTTGATTGATAATAAACCCCATAGCACCGTCTTCGTCATGCTTTACTAAATAAATAACACTACGATTAAAATAAGGATCTTCCAAATTTGGCATCGCAATTAAAAACTGATTTCTCAAACTATCCATTGATGACATGATCCTCAATTACTGGCGTTAACCACCGGCCAGTTTAACGGTGTGCCCCTTTTTTTCTAAATAAGCTTTAATAACATCGCGCTTATCTCCTTGAATTTCAATGATGCCATCTTTAACTGCACCACCGCAACCAACAAGTTTCTTTAACTCCTTCGCTAATCCTTTTAGCGATTTCTCGTCCATCAACAATCCGCTGATTGTCATGACACCTTTGCCTTTACGGCCTTTGGTTTCACGGCGAATACGTACAACGCCATCGCCTTGTGGAATTTCTTTTTCTTGTGGGGCTTCTTTAATACGGCCTTGGTCAGTCGAAAAAACTAATACTGAATCATCTATTCTCATTTTCTTGCCTTTGTAACACGGTGAATCCATTTATTTTAACAGAGGGTATATCCCCATACTATTAAATTAAGGCAATTGGTATAAGTCTAATTGCCTGATAGAATGTCGAACACTTTGTATAAACTTCGTCATTTACATTGAAAATGACGTGAAGACTGAGAAAAGACATGAAATGGTTCGCTGCCGTTCTTATTGTATTGTTAGGCTTACTACAGCATAGGTTGTGGTTTGGTAAAAATAGTTGGCCTGATTACCTGCAATTAAAGCAAGAAATAATCAGTCAAACGAAAGAAAATCAAACGTTAACTGCAAAAAATGCACTGCAATACAAAGAAATTAACGATCTAAAAACGGGTCTTGATGCTATTGAAGAGCGCGCCCGAAATCAATTAGGTCTTATTAAAGACGGCGAAACCTTTTATCGGATTGTCGAGTAAATTAAAGAGCATATCTATTTTGTTATCACACCCTATTTACGCTGTTGTTCCAGCAGCTGGTATTGGTGCCCGCATGGGCAGCGACATTCCCAAACAATATCTCACGATTAATGATATCGCCATCGTTGAATATGCGTTAGCACCTTTGCTAGCCGATGAAAGAATTAAAAAGGTTGTTGTATCGTTAAGTATCAACGATCACTGGTTCCAACAACTCGCTGTTGCACAGCATCTTAAATTAAGAACGGTTATCGGTGGCGCACAGCGTGCTGATTCAGTATTGGCTGCGTTAGATGCCATTGACGAAGATGGCATTGTGTTAGTTCATGATGCCGCTCGCCCGTGTTTAACCAAACAAGACATCGATTTATTAATCGATAATGCATCAATGGAAAGTGGCGCTATTGTCGGTTCATTGGTTCGTGACACCATGAAACGTGTTACTAATGACGGAATCATTGAATCAACAGTTTCAAGAGAATTTCTTTATCACGCACTAACGCCGCAAATGTTTCCTATTAATCGCCTAAAACAAACCATGATAGATGCGCTGGCTCAAGGTGTTAATGTTACTGATGAGGCTTCTGCAATGGAATGGGCTCAAATGCCAATAAAAATGCTCAATGGTCGTAGCGACAATATCAAAGTAACTCGACCAGAAGATTTACAGTTAGCAGAAGTATTTCTTCAAGGGCAGGGCAAAATTAATCAATCACAGGAAAAATCATGATAAGAATTGGTCACGGTTATGACGTTCACAAGTTTGGTGGTCAAGGACCGGTTATTATTGGCGGCGTAGCGATAGAGCATAGCGAAGGCCTAATCGCCCATTCTGATGGCGATGTTGCACTGCATGCATTATGTGATGCACTGCTGGGTGCGTGTGCTATGGGCGATATTGGCCACCATTTTCCTGATACCGATGACGAATATAAAGGTGTCGATTCACGACATTTATTACGTCACGTATACGGATTGGTTAAAGCCCAAGGTTACCAATTGGGGAATTTGGATATTACTATTGCGGCGCAGGCACCAAAGATGGCGCCTCATATTGAATCGATGAGAGAGGCTATTGCCAGTGACCTCGATGCTGAAATTTCCCAAATAAATGTTAAAGCGACAACAACTGAAAAACTGGGTTTTGTTGGCCGCAAAGAAGGCATCGCAACCGATGCTGTTGTTTTACTAGTGAAGCAATCTTAATGGCATTACCTCATTGGCAGTACATGCATGGTCAACCGATAGCACAAGGCCAGATAAAAACATCAAATAGCGATTTCAAAGTGTTTGAACATCTTGGTTATGACATGTCAGATGAAGGTGAACATCTTGTTCTAGAGATAGAAAAAGATGGCCTTAATTCTGCCTACGCTGCAAAGTTAATTGCACGTTGGGCTGGTGTGACTCAGCGCGAAATTGGCTATGCAGGTAAAAAAGATCGCTATGGCATTACCAGACAACAAATCAGTGTTCATTTGCCCGGCAAAGAATCGCCTGATGTTGCTGAATTAGAGTCGTCTCAATTAAAAGTACTCCATGCAACCCGTCATAATAAAAAGATCAAAACCGGAGCACTCAAGGGCAATCGTTTCGAATTAATTATCCGCGGATTAACATTATCTCAAGCTATTGAAGAGCGACTTCAGGCAATTCAAAAACACGGAGTTCCTAATTACTTTGGTGCTCAGCGATTTGGGTTTGATGGCGAAAATATTGAGCGAGCAAATGACCTATTTGCTGGTCAAAAAGTTAAAAATAGAGATTTGAGAGGCATGTTGTTATCAGCCGCTCGTTCTTTGATATTTAATGATGTTGTGAGTCAACGAATTGCACAAAACAAGCATCAAACACCGTTATCAGGTGATGTCTTTATGCTTGCAGGCACTAAAGCGTCCTTTAAACCTGATTCAGATGACAATAATATTGCAGAGCGGTTTGACCAAGGTGATATCACCTTAAGCGCACCGCTGTGGGGTAAAGGATTAAATAAAAGCACCGATGAAGCATTGCTATTGGAGCAAAACGTCGTCGAGCAACACGAGGCGTTAGCCGCAGGGTTAGAAAACTTTGGTTTAAAACAAGAGCGACGTGCCCTTATTGTGATCCCACAAAATATGACTTGGCAGAGTGATAATAATGATTTAAAACTAAATTTTTCATTGCCATCAGGAAGTTATGCCACTAGTGTATTGCGAGAATTAGCACAAATTAGGGATCAATCTTTGGTTAATAATACAGGAGCACAATAGTTGAATATTTTAATAAGTAATGATGATGGTGTTCATGCGCCGGGAATACATGCACTATACAACGCGTTAAATGACAGCATGGACAGTATTATCGTTGTTGCACCTGATCGTAATTGTAGTGCTGCAAGTAGCTCGTTAACCTTAACTAATCCGCTCCGCACAACCACCATGGAAAACGGATTTATTGCCGTCAATGGTACGCCAACAGATTGCGTGCATCTTGCCATTAATATGTTGTGTGAAGAAGATCCACAGCTGGTTGTGACTGGTATAAATGCTGGTGGAAACCTAGGTGACGATGTTATCTATTCTGGTACTGTTGCTGCTGCCATGGAAGGGCGTTACATGGGACTGCCATCTGTTGCTGTGTCGTTAGCCGGCAAAGAATTAATCCATTACGAAACTGCTGGTGTCTACGCCGCAAAGATAGTTCATCAATTACGTGACTGTCCATTACCAGCGAATCAAATTCTTAATGTGAATGTGCCTGACTTACCACTTGAACAAATAAAAGGCATCAAAGTTACGCGACTTGGCGCACGCCATCGAGCAACCTCAATGGTTAAAACTCAAGATCCTGGTGGCAGGGATATCTATTGGGTTGGGCCATTAGCTAAGGCCGATGATGCTGGTGAGGGAACAGATTTCCACGCAATAGCGAACGGTTATGTTTCAATAACACCATTGACCGTAGACTTAACAGCACATCACAGATTGGAAAAGCTAAACCAATGGGCACAACAGATATGAGCAATATCTTAGCGACAACGACACTACATGGTCAGAGATTGGCACAGCGTCTAAAACAAGAGGGCATTACAGATCCTAATGTTTTAGCTGCTATTGCCGCCACACCACGTCAGTTATTCATCGATCAAGCATTGGAATACAAAGCGTATGAAAATACTGCTTTACCTATTGGCCATGGGCAAACCATTTCTCAACCCTACATAGTTGCAAAGATGACTCAGTTGTTATTGGCAAAGGGGCCTGTAGATAAAGTGTTAGAAATTGGAACTGGCTCTGGTTATCAGTGCGCAATCTTAGCGCAGCTTGTCGGCCACGTATTTTCCGTTGAGCGAATTAAAGCATTACAACGAGTTGCTACCAGAAGGTTACGTTCCGTTGATTTACATAATGTCTCTATGAAACACGGTGATGGCTGGCAAGGCTGGGCCTCTAAAGGGCCTTATGACGCAATTATGGTGACAGCTGCGCCATCAGAAGTGCCAGTCGACTTATTGCAACAATTGGTTGATGGTGGACAGCTTATAATTCCCGTTGGTGATGTAACACAAACATTGTTAATCATCACTCGAGAAGGTGAACGCTTTACCCAACAGAAAGTCGAAGCCGTTAAATTTGTACCTTTATTAGCTGGAGACCTTAGTTGAAAATTTTTAGTGCGATGTATGAGTGGACCATGAAAGCCGCTAGGCACAAATACTCAAGTTACTATTTAAGCTTTATGAGCTTTGCAGAATCTGTTTTTTTTCCAATTCCCGTGGATGTCATGCTTGCTCCTATGGCGTTAGCACGGCCTAAGTCTGCTTGGTATTATGCATTTTTAGCCACCGTGTTTTCAGTAATCGGCGGTGTGGTTGGCTATTACCTTGGATATGCCTTATTTGATAGTGTTGTATTACCAATTGTTGAGTCCGTTGGATATCAAGATAAATTAAAGACCGCAGAGTCATGGTTCAGTGAATATGGTATTTGGGTGATCTTTATCGCTAGTTTTACTCCTGTTCCTTATAAAGTCTTTACAATAACAGCGGGTGTCATGTCGATGGCATTTTTACCCTTTGTTCTGGTATCGTTTATTGGACGAGGGCTAAGATTTTTCTTAGTCGCAGGATTAATGCGTTGGGGTGGAGAGGCAATGGAAGAAAAACTCAAAATTTATGTTGATCGCATTGGCTGGAGTGTCGTTGCCATCATCATTATCGCTGTCATTGTCCTGAAGATGTAAAATAATGAAGCTGGGTTGGTGTGGAATAAGGATATTTTTAGCAATTGTCATCATTTTGACTGTGGCAAGTTGTACCACGCCGACAGGTCCAGCTCCTGTTTCTTCTATTTCAACATCTAAGAATGCTGCAAAATATCCGATAAAGTTAAGCGGAAAAAAATATAAAGTTAAAAAAGGAGATACCCTTTACTCAATTGCGTTCGCTGCGGGAATGCCTGCAAAAGAACTCTCAAGAATCAACAACATAAAACCTCCCTATATTATCTATCCCGGAAAGACGTTAAATCTGGTTAATAAAAAACCACCTATTAAGGTAGTCAAAAAAACCGAGGTGTCAAAAAAATGGCAGAAAAAACTTGATCGCCAAAATAAAGACACGTATTCTAAAAATGTAATTAAGCCAAAACGCTCTACAAACAAGCAGACGAAAAACGTAAAAGTTGTTTCATCTGTTAAAAAGAAAAGTAACTACGCTAAAAAGATCTCAAAATGGATTTGGCCAGCGAAAGGGCGTGTAGTATCGGCGTACTCTGCGACTAAGCAGGGAAACAAAGGGATAGATATAGCAGGATTAAAGGGAAGCAATGTAGTCGCTTCTGCCGCGGGCAAGGTTGTTTATGCTGGCAATGCCTTAAGAGGTTATGGAAACTTGATTATTATCAAGCATAACGATAATTACTTAAGTGCATATGCACACAATGATTCAATTTTTGTCAAGGAAAAACAACGAATTAAGCAAGGTCAAATTATTGCTAAAATGGGGAACACCGAGTCAGAACGTGTTCAACTTCATTTTGAAATTCGGTTCCGCGGTAAATCAGTTAATCCGAAAAACTATCTTCCTAAACGATAACTTATTTAATTATGCGCTTTTTCAATGCGGTGTCATTGTTAGCTATCAGGGAGAATATTATGGGACGTAAAACAGCAACTACAACTGCACAAACAGTTGAAACTGAAAAATCAAACCATTTGGATGCCACTCAAATCTATTTGAGTGAAATTGGTTTCTCACCACTCTTAACAGCCGAAGAAGAAGTATATTACTCGCGCCTATCACTACGAGGTGATGCCGCTGCGAGACGACGCATGATTGAGAGTAACTTAAGACTTGTCGTAAAAATTTCACGTCGATATTTAAATCGCGGACTTGCATTACTTGACCTTGTTGAAGAAGGTAATTTAGGGCTTATTCGTGCGGTTGAAAAATTTGACCCAGAACGTGGATTTAGATTCTCAACCTATGCTACTTGGTGGATCCGCCAAACAATTGAACGTGCGATCATGAACCAAACACGCACCATTCGATTGCCAATTCATGTCGTTAAAGAGTTAAACATTTACCTGCGTACTGCACGTGAATTAGCACAAGAGCTTGACCATGAGCCAACGGCTGAAGATATTGCACACAAGCTAGATAAGCCAGTGGGTGATGTGAGCAAAATGCTTAAGCTCAATGAAAAAGTATCATCGGTTGACTCTCCTATCAGTGGCGCTAACGAAAAAGGTTTACTAGATATCGTATCAGCAGGTGATCATTATTCACCAGAGCCTACAACGATGAAAGATGATATCAACGACAGCATAGTACGTTGGTTAAATGAACTGAATACCAAGCAGCGTGAAGTGTTAGCCCGTCGTTTTGGATTATTAGGACATGAACCATCAACGCTTGAAGTGGTTGGTCGTGAAATTGGTTTAACACGTGAGCGTGTTCGCCAAATTCAAGTTGAAGCGTTAAAGCGTATGCAAGACATTATGAAGAGCCAAGGGTTATCAATTGAAACCTTGTTTCCTGCGGGAACATAAACAAACTCAGTACAGCTCTCAAAACATAAAAGCCAGTGAACTTCACTGGCTTTTTTATTGCGTCATCATAAATAGCTTAAAGCATTATTTAACTTGAGCCTTTAATGAATAGAGCAAGTTAAGTGCTTCTTTTGGTGACAAATCGTCAGGGTTTAACGCTTTAAGCTCTGAAATTAACTGCTCGTTTTCATTGTCTTCAACGATAGTCGGCATTGCCATAGAAATCTCTGACGATTGTTGGCCTGTTAACTCTAACTCTGTTAATTTCGCCTTGGCAATTTGTGTTACAACCTTTGGAATACCTGCAAGTTGTGCGACTTGAATACCGTAACTCTTATTAGCCGCGCCATCAGCAACATGATGTAAGAATGCGATAGATTCATCGTGTTCAATTGCATCTAAATGCACGTTTTTGACTTGGTTTAGATGTTCTGAAAGCTGTGTCAGCTCAAAATAGTGGGTGGCAAATAAAGTCAGTGATTTCGACTTAGTCGCTAAGTAGTGCGCCGATGCCCACGCCAGTGACAAACCATCAAAGGTACTGGTACCACGACCTATTTCATCCATCAACACCAAGCTATGCTCTGTGGCGTTGTGTAAGATATTTGCAGTTTCTGTCATCTCAACCATAAAGGTTGAACGGCCGCTAGCAAGATCGTCTGATGCGCCAATGCGGGTGAAGATTCTATCAATACTACCAATTGACACGTTGGTTGCTGGCACAAAAGAACCAATATGCGCCATCAGACAAATAAGCGCTGTTTGGCGCATATACGTCGATTTACCGCCCATATTAGGTCCTGTGATAACCAACATTTGGCGCTCACTAGATAATTCGACAGGGTTAGCAATAAATGGCGTATCCATCACTTGTTCGACAACTGGATGACGAGACTCTTGCAATGAAATACCAATGCCAGCGTGAAAACGCGGACGGTGGTAACATAAATCCAAGGCGCGTTGAGCAAAGTTATTAAGCACATCAAGTTGTGAAAGGGCACTTGAGGTATTTTGCAATAACGCTAACTGAGGCATCAGTTGATCGAATAACTGCTCATAGAGCACTTTTTCTAACGCCAGCGCTTTGCCTTGGCTATTGAGTACTTTATCTTCGTGAGCTTTAAGCTCAGGAATAATAAAGCGCTCATTATTCTTTAGGGTTTGGCGTCTAACATAATGCACTGGCGCTTGCTCGGCCTGTGATTTACTAATTTCTATATAGTAGCCATGAACTCGGTTATAGCCGACTTTCAGTGATGATAATCCGGTGGCTTCGCGCTCACGTTCTTCCAATTGATCAACATAGTCAGTAGCGCCTTTACTTAAGGTGCGCCATTCATCAAGCTCGCTATTGTAGCCAGGAGCAATAACGCCGCCATCACGAATTAATGATGGTGGGTTTTCAACAACCGCCGCCGTCAATAGCTGATGTAGCTCAGGGTACACCTTAATTTCTTTAGCGAGCTGCATTAATCGATCACATTGTTTATTCTCTAACAGCAGCTTTTGAATGCTTGGTAAAAAGCTCAGTGCTTGACGCAATTTTGAAAAATCGCGCGGTCTCGCCGATCTTAATGCAATACGCCCTAACACACGCTCTATATCGCCAACGTGTTTTAAAATATCGTGAATAGGATCTATATTTTGCTGTTTGATTAATGAATCAATGGCGTTGTGACGTTGAGTAATTAAATGCTGATCTCTTGATGGCTGGTGGATCCAGCGCTGTAAGAGTCTAGAGCCCATCGCCGTGGCGGTTTGATCTAAAATCGACATTAAGGTGTTGTCAAAACCGCCGCTAATGTTTTGCGTTAATTCAAGATTACGACGAGTCGCCGCGTCTAAAATAATGCAATTGTTTTGATTGGTTAACTTGATTTGTCTTATCTGAGGCAGTGCCACGCGCTGCGTATCATTCACATATTGCATTAAACAGCCAGCAGCAATTAATGCAACTTTCGCTTTATTAACACCAAAACCTTCGAGACTGTCGGTCTTAAACTGACGATTGAGCAAATCATTCGCGGTGCTTAAATCAAAATCCCACGCCGGACACGCGCGTAACCCACTGCGCTGACCTAACAGCTCAAGGTTATCCCATTGCTCTAAATATAAAATCTCAGCAGGATTAGTGCGGTGAAGCTCAGACTCAAATTGCTCAGTAGTCGTTAGTTCACTAATGTTAAATTCACCGCTGGCGATGTCTAACGTCGCAAAACCAAAGACATTTTTTTGCTCGAAAACACAGGCAATAATGTTATCTTTTCTATCGCCTAACAATGCTTCATCAGTGATAGTTCCCGGCGTAACAATACGCACAACTTGACGCTCTACAGGCCCTTTGCTGGTTGCTGGATCGCCAGTTTGCTCACAAATAGCAACACTTTCACCAAGGTTTACCAATTTTAATAAATAGTTATCCGCCGAGTGATAAGGAATACCCGCCATCGGAATAGCATTACCGCCTGTTTTTCCGCGCGCTGTTAGGGTAATTCCCAATAGCTCAGAGGCTTTTTTGGCATCATCGAAAAACAGTTCGTAAAAATCTCCCATGCGATAAAACACCAGCGTATCTGGGTGTTCATTTTTAATGGCGAGATATTGCTGCATCATTGGTGTATGCGATGACATTGTTTCAGGCGTTAACGTTGGCGTGCTCATAAAAAACGATAAAATCTATAAAATTAAAATACCAGCTAAGGATACGCGAATGCGTTTAAAACCAAAAGTAGCTTGAGGGATTAATGCGGATTGTTAGATTTAAAGTTGGGTTGGTTTTTGTCTTGGTGATGAAAGTTAGGTAATTTTGACTAGTTTGGGGCAGGGGGAATTGAACCGAATATAAACCCACTGCCTACGACGATCTTAAAAAGCACCTGCGCTGAGGTAATCTGAAGCAAGCTTAATTGAACTGAGTTGTGCCGTCAATCTGTAGACAAGTCAAAGCTTTACATTGCTTTTTTGTTCTATAAAATTATAAAAAATGAATGCAAAGTAATGCTGATAGATTAACTTATACTGATGAAGAAATTATGGACAATAAAATTGATATAACACTTATTATTTATTCAACTGCTATTTTTTCAGGGATATCTTATCTCTGGGGATTTTGGATTTATTTTGATATTAATATTCTTTCATACATTGCTCTAACTGATATCGTCAAAGCATCGGTATATCCAGCATTACCAGCAATTGGAGTATTAGTTTTATACTCATCTTTAGACGGAATGAATGCTACATCGAAAGAAAATAATAAAGAAATTATTGAGATGGGAGGGTTCTATAAATGGTTTACACATTTTTATAATCTGTATTTTATGGTCCTATTCTTCTGCATAATTGGTTATTGGGTTTATCTTATTGTATCTGAGGATGGGTATAACAAGTTACAAGGCATCTATCCATTGGCCTCTGCTTTACTTATAGTGTTTTTCTTGACCAGTAAAAAAAAGTTTTTTAATTTTCCAGATAAAATTAGAGTGGGAATAATCACTTTAATTTGCTTTTTACCTACCTACTTATTTAATAAAGGCAGTGATAATGGGGCTATTGCATCAAATCATGAAGCTATTGGCTATTTCGTTAATGCTAAAGGGTATTGTAACTCGACGAAAAGTGAAAAGTTTCGCTATATAAGTGTTATTGGTAATAAGCTTTTTACATATTCTTCTAAAGATAACAGTATGTGTATCACTAAGGCCGAAGACTTCCGTTTGACTAAATATAACGAAAAGAAATTTGTTAAAAAGAATGACGAGGCAAAGGTACGTGAATCGATTAGTAAAGATAAGTAACAACAATTTTAAAAATCATTGTATGTATTTTTTTTATGACGGTTCGCCGTCATTACGTCGACATGATTTAACTAGACCTCAATTTTTAACAGTTGATTTTAGGTAAATTAGTAAGATTAGCGCAGAGGGTTTACTAACCCCAAATACTACTAAGTTGAACAGCTTTAAGTAGCTGCCTATTACAAATAGTCCTGAATTTCCGCGATTTAAAATCAACCATCTAAGTTAACCAGTAAAACTACTGTGTATCGTTATACAGTGGTTTTTGTTTTTACTGTATACCCTAAAATTTATTTTATTATTTATATTACATAAAATCAGAGACTTAAATTGTTATTTTACTCCTATTAAAAATTAAACAAAAAAAAACTTGATACTGTATGACTGTACAGTATACTAATTTGCATTAACTGAGTAACAGATTTTCTTACGGAGCAATTGATGGACGCTAACAAAACAAAAGCACTTGAAGCCGCCTTAGGTCAAATTGAAAAGCAATTTGGTAAAGGTTCTATTATGCGTTTAGGTGAAGCTAAAGCATTGGATATCGAATCGGTTTCAACAGGTTCTCTTGGATTGGATGTTGCGTTAGGCATAGGCGGTTTGCCGATGGGACGTATCGTTGAAATTTACGGTCCTGAATCATCAGGTAAAACAACCTTAACGCTACAAGTTATTGCTGAAGCGCAAAAGAAAGGCAAAGTGTGTGCGTTTGTTGATGCAGAGCATGCACTTGATCCAATTTACGCGACTAAGCTTGGCGTTGATATCAATTCATTGTTAGTTTCTCAGCCAGATACTGGTGAGCAAGCCCTTGAAATTGTAGATATGTTAACGCGCTCTGGCGCTGTTGATGTAATCATTGTCGATTCGGTAGCAGCGTTAACGCCTAAAGCTGAAATCGAAGGTGATATGGGTGATTCTCACATGGGTTTACAAGCGCGTTTGATGTCACAAGCACTACGTAAGTTAACAGCTAACATTAAGCGTTCTAACACGCTATGTATCTTCATTAACCAAATTCGTATGAAAATTGGTGTCATGTTTGGTAACCCAGAAACAACAACAGGTGGTAATGCACTTAAGTTCTATGCATCTGTTCGTTTGGATATCCGTCGTATTGGCGCGGTTAAAAATGGTGATGAGATTGTGGGTAATGAGACTCGCGTTAAAGTGGTTAAGAACAAAGTTTCTCCACCATTTAAGCAAGCTGAATTCCAAATCCTTTATGGTGAAGGTACGTCTAAATATGGCGAGCTAATCGACTGGGGTGTTAAAGAGAAACTAGTTGAGAAAGCAGGTGCTTGGTATAGCTATAAAGGCAGCAAGATTGGTCAAGGTAAAGCGAACAGCATTAATTTCTTGAAAGAGAATCCAGAAGTAACTGGAGAAATCGAAGGCCTACTTCGTGATGCACTATTGATCAAACCAACTGACCAACCTGATGAAGAGCCATTAGAAGCGCCAGAAGAATAAATTCGATATTGGCTATCTAAGCCATGATTGATAGAAAAATAGCAGCCATGTGGCTGCTATTTTTTTGCCCTAAATTTACTATTTTACTAGCCTGCTCTCAAATTAATCACTAGAGATCCTTCACCGCGCTCCTTCGTTGTTAAGAATAACTATCATTTCCTCATTTATTTTATGAAAAACTCGACAAAATTTAAGGTTATTACTGGCTCATTGGGCTGATGTGACCTTATAATGTGCGATATTTTTATTTTAGTGAAGCAGTTCAGGAAATGGCTATGCACATGACAACCGCAGAAATTAGAAACGCGTTTTTAGCGTATTATCAAAAGCAGCAACATCAGGTTGTTGATAGCAGCTCATTAATTCCCGGCACCGATGCCACATTATTATTTCTGTCTCTTATACACATCTGACGCTGCCGACGAAGAGGATAG
>OJBM01000243.1_pt1 | contig 18840 bp, 18 predicted proteins | sample 1591061 | NCBI WGS metagenome assembly OJBM01 (sample SAMN05416872, study PRJEB24817) | seawater metagenome | isolation source: Sea water | place: Canada:Atlantic | collected 2013-11 | reverse complement strand
TCTTTGGGCAGCTCCATAAAACCCAGCAAATCTTCCATTGAATCTAATTCCTTATAAGCTTTGGACACTATCCCACTTAATGTTCGTGCAGGAGTCTTGCTATTTGCCATTAAGGTCATAGCCCTTTTAGCAAACCATCTACTTGTACTTGCAGGTGCATCTAGTATCCCATCAAGATTGTATAGTTCATCTTCAGGCGACAGTTCACCACCAGCTATCTCATACATAATCCTGAAGTGGCATGAGCTGTAATCTGCTTCCACTACAGACTCACCATTAATCGTAAATCTAGCCCTCTGCCATTGCGGTGACTGCATATAAGTAGTGATAAATCTCCCGTTACTCTTAAGAACATCCTTCTTTAGATCGTCAGGCCCTATCTTGAATCTTCTAGTGACCTGAGTATCAATCACAACCCCATACCAATCACAAACCCGCTGAGCTGCCATATAGCTGTTATAGGCTTGAACCTCTTTGGTATAAGCTTTAACACCTGAAGCGACTATAGGAATCCTTCCGCCACCATAGGTTTCCTGAATACACTCAACCACCTTCAATTTCCTGATCTGCTTAGGTATTACTGGCACATCCACTGGGCTAGTGGCAGGGTACTCCTCCACCAACCCCAGCAACTTATCAGATGGTACAAAGATGCTCTTCATTCTATTGCCCTTGTTTATGTAGTCATCAATAGACTCCACATAAGAGTCCCCGAGATAGAGCGTGCCGTGACCAGTATCCACTAAGATTTGTAGGAAGTTCACCCATCTATTATATGAAGGTGGCGTGGTTGGATTGGCGAATTCTGACTTCCTGTTAAATGGAAGAGGGCTAACTGCCACAACAAATGGCTGACCATTAGCTGCTAGTAAAGACCTCATAAACAACTTAATGGCATCCATGAACTTATCACCTCCACTCGCCCTGCCGCCACACACCTTAACGAGCGCCTTAGCCAACCCTTGGTGCTTGCTATGGAGCTTATACCCCCCATTGAAATGCACATTCATCAACACACGCTCAGCCTGTAAATAGTGACACTCAACAAACTGATAGCCCATTTCTCGAAGCTTTGGATGTAATTTATTATCGTATGGAATATTCTTTTTAATAGTCAAACTGGTCCCCACTAAATCGCGTTTTAAATAGACCAGAATTCCTCTAAAAACCCCATGATAACTGGATATAGGTCTAAAATAATACATTATGGCATAGAACTATATACCACCCACTGCCAAGAGTCGACCCTTTGAGTGAGCGTTAGCGGAGGATACCTTAGAGGTGCTTACCCTTGGCGTAGTATCACACCACAACAAGACCAGTGAGGAATGGAGGTTAAGGATTATTGAAAGGCAAATCACATTCGTACAATCACACGAATAAAGAGACTCATATCTTTTAAAGAAATTACTGTGGCTAATGCCAGTGCTAAGGCATTAATAGTAGGTATTTGAAATAACCTCACTACTGAACTCCGTTCCTATTTGCACCAATCAGACCGACAGGCATTACAAATTAAGCTTCTAATGCTCTTTAGAGGTCACTGTGGCTATCGTCATAACGGGTTATATTTTGATTGCGGGTGCAATCCTATGGTACGTATGTTAGTTAGATGACCCCTAAGTTATGAGTTAAACAAATCATGAGTTAAAGCTATCAAGCCCTCAGACATTAAGGGCTCAAAAGCTATGGCATTAAAGCCTACGGGTGGTCTAAATTGTTAGCTTTTAAAGAAATTAAAGTAATTAAGGAAGTCCATTATGTATCCTATTGATTTCAGTATTTTCAATATCAAAGGCACATAGTCCAATATGTAGTGAATTGCATTTTTGATCTTTTTTAGTTTCTGCTTGATGTTCTTGAGTTTTTGTTTTGTCATCGTAGTTCCTATAGATGAAATTTAACCTGTAAAATTTTATTTCGGCGTACTGCCTTTATAACAAGGCTGTAAAGGGCCATCTGGCTCTCGTATATCTAAATAGGGAGGGGGTGCCCTGTTGGGTTTGGGTGTCTGCCTAGGTGACAATTTTGTAGCTGTATGCTGCTTTAAGTTGACTTTTCTAGTGGCTGTTAGAAACCATATAGGACTACCCTTCCCTTATAGGGCGTCTTTAATAACTCCACTAGATTAAATTCTGTAAACTAGGCACTCTCTATTCAACTTATATGCCCCATGAAACTAACAAGTCCCTTAATCAAAGCACTATTACTAACTCCCCTTACTAGCGCTTCTATAGCTGCGGAAAGTGAATCAAACATTTCTATATTGAATCAGGAATATAGAGCCAATCTTACGACTGCTCAAAATGAGGAAGTCAAAATAGACTTTAAGAGAATATCTAAGGAGTGTTTCTAACAATTTAAGATTGGTGTTGATAATTCGCTAGATGAAACATCTGAAGATGAACTAGCAGCATTGGCGGGCTGTAATCTTCTAAAGTTTAACAATTTACTCCTTAAATATGGCTTGAGTGAGAATGCAAGAGGGTGGGTAATTGTGAAAGCATTTACGCCAACTATAGGAGCATTATTATTTGATATAGATGATGAACCAGCTAGCCAAGAGAAGCTTGGCAAGCTAGAACTACCAATTGGAAATGAGGCTATTTGACTTAAGGTCAGCGATTAAAATTAATGTGGCTGATGCTAGTCCGTATTCTGGCTGGGTCATCGAACTTAATTACTTAAAAAGGTGCTCGGACATGGAAGTTCGCTTATCGAAAGAGGCTGTGCAGTGAGAAACTTAAAGTCTCATGCAGGTACCGCTGAAAAAGCCAAAGCCTGATATAAACAACTCAAATGGCTTGTTCAATTTTCCTACCCAAGTTTTTATTGTTAAAAGATCTGCTAAATAGCCAAACTCACCTCCACGAGTTGTCATGATAGAGACTGACATCTCGGGTCGCCCGGGATCAACCACAGTGGCCTTTTTATTCAGTGATTTAATGTTTCCCGCTAAGTACCCTGTGATCTCACCTGTAACCACATTGACCTCAAATTCCCAACCAATCATATTGATCTTATCTGAGGGCTGATGAATTCCATTATCATTAGTGACCGAATAGGATTTAGTTATGCAGCGTAATTGTTCTGCTTCGGCATTAACCGAGAATACGAGAAAATACAGAAGCCATATTAATGCCTTGTTATTCATACTCATCTTCATGGTTTAATCTTAAGATTCTGAGAGCATTCTCCCATGGGTTATTTCCATCACGATTCTCGCCAATATCTTCATCCCCTGCGATTTCTTGAGCCAAAGTATTGGCCCACAATAAATACAAATCCCGAGCTTTAGCTGCGTCTGTTAGTTTTTCCTGAAGCCTGTCGATCTTATCTTCGTACTGGATAGAGTTTTCTTTCGAATTTTCTTTTTCACTATTTAGGTCAGAGAGATAGGTTAAATTGAAAACTCCCAACAGAGACCCTAAGAAATTTCAAAGAACCACCTATAAAGCACTTTCGGAAGATATAACATGTCCATTGTAAATCACCTTCGTTCGTACACCCTGATAAGAGTAGCAGCTGATTCTCTGGGCTGGCCGGTTCAGCGTAAGCATATAAAAAGGAGTAACTTGGTTGCTATGGAACACTGGTATTTATTGCCTTCCTAATTCAATACATAGAGGTAACGTCAACACCTGCTTGTGACCCAATAAGTATCCTCTAACTAAAAGATTGCATAGCCAATATGTTCAAGTAATATGACCAAATTAAAGTCTTACAAACCACAGTAGCGACTGCACTGAGTCTTAGCAGTAAGCTCAAGGACGAGAGAATATGGAAGTAGTAGAGTTAATAGTCTTAATATCACTAGGTGCTGGAGTGTTGTTCTTAGCAATAAGGAGTATAGGCAGTGTAACTAAAGAAGCACAGAGTATACGTTCATCTTCTTATACACGTACTACTAGCGACTCATCAAGCCCCAATATTAAAGTTAAGCAGAAAGCCGCTACTACCAATTCACCCGCTCCTATAGTCAAAATAACAGATATTGCGACTGAAGAATCATCCTTAGAAAAATGGAAAGCTAGCCTACAACTAATATCAAAAGGGATGGGTGAAGCTATTGAATTCACGTATCAGTCAAGTGATGGTGAACGCTCAAGAAGAATTATGAACCTTGATGCTATTTTGAAGTCATCCCAAGGCCATATATATTTGTCAGGTTATTGTCATACGGAGAAAGAGGACCGGACGTTTAACATTGACAGTATTGCAACAATGGTGAAACACAAAAGTAAACGCTACGAGGTGTATGAATACCTTGATGAAAAGTATGGGTTAGATGCCTACTAATAAACTGAAAATATAATTTATATAAACTAATAAATAAGAACTAGAGATTCCAATGTTAGAAGTGAAATCAAATTTATATCCCTGTAAACATTGTAATGAAACAGGCACATGCACTTCAGGCATCAATGGTGCTAGCTGCATAGTATGTAACAAAAATCATGACTTAAAAGTTAATAAAATATATAACGGACTGGCTTGTGGTACTTGTGGCGGATTAGGGATTTCAGAACCATATACAGAAAAATTAAACAAACGAATCAAACCGCTATTAGCATTATTAATAGTTTCAATTTTACTTATTTGTACAATGGCCTTAGCACTAATCGATAGTAAACACTTTACAACTTTCATAGCTTTTTCTGGCACTCTGATAGGAAGTATTACTACGTTTTACTTTAGCTCCGCCAACAAGCATATTTAACTGACTTATTGTGTAGTCGTAATGGAACAACAATGCTTCGACTAATTTTATTTATTACATTGCTAAGTATTCAAGGCTGTACAACCTTAGAGGACATGATGAACCCTAGTGCAGCAGCCGTTACTTATGGATGTACATATCAAGACGGTCACTATAGTGAGTATGATATTTACATCAGTGCAGGCTACAAATGTCCTGTTAATAGCCCCAAGTTTTTTCTATATCATAATGGATGCACATGGGTAAACAGCTATTACCGTAAAAATGGTGATTATGTAATGGGGCATCACCGTTGTAGTATTCCAAGGTTTAATTATTCTTCAGGGTCTAATTGCCATAGTGTTAATAGCTATTATCGTAAAGATGGCACATTCGTAAGTGGGCATACACGTTGTAGGTAGTGAACAGTTCTCGATGGATCTTTAATACTCTAGCTTCAGTCCAGCTACTATGTCCAGTGAGGCCTTGAATTTCTATAAATAGCCCATAGTTATAATCGAATCGACATAACAAGGAGAGTAGAGTGTTTGAATTTAATGGAAATGGACAGCGACACAAAACATTTGTGAGTTATCATCATGCTAATGATCAATACTACCGTGATAAATTCGAAAAAATGTTCGCCGATAATTATGACATTTTAGTATCAAAGTCAGTTCAAATTGGAGATATAGATGAAAATTTATCATCCGAGCGAGTTAGGCAGAAAATCCGTGACGAATATTTGAGAGACTCTACAGTGACCGTTGTCTTAATTGGCAGTGAAACATGGAAAAGAAAGCATGTTGACTGGGAGATAGCTGCCAGCATTAGGGACACACAGTTTAATCCAAGGTCTGGACTTTTAGGTATTATCTTGCCTACCTACCCAAAGCCTAGATTTTCAAAATATGATAGCCAAACAATTCCTCCTCGACTAAATGACAATGAAATGCGTGGGTTTGCAGAGATACATGAATGGTCTGAAAATCCTAATGAAGTGCAGAGATGGATTCATGATGCCTTTAAACGCCGAAATATAGTAATTCCTGACAACTCGCGTGATACTTTTGGCAAGAACAGAAACACTGGAGTATGGGCTTAGCATGAAATTCTCCAAGTGGCTTGAAAATTGGGACCTGAGTAAGCTTCAATTAAATGTCGGCTTTCTTCAGATGGAATGGAGCCCTAAAGATGCTGATAAAGACGCTGCTTGGGAATTGTATATTGAATTGCTAACAAGAATAACTACTCAACCTTTGGATGATAGCACTGGTGATGAACAGACAGCTTTAGATAGTATTTATTCTATTTTCCCTATTACTAGAAGTGTTATTAAAACCAAAGGTCGGGATTGTATTCAATTTACGAAATTAGCAATTGTAGTTTTAAATCAAATAATCAGACCATTTACTGCAAAATGGCATAGGTTATCAGGAGAAGGTGCATTTCAGAAAGATGTGGCCCGCTCAATATTTCGTAAAGAACTAGAAGCATTGCAAAAAGATTTAAACGAATATAGTCGTATGCTGGCGGATATGGCAGGAGTTGAAGACTTAACTAATTTAGAATACTAGCACTTAACAATGAGATTGAGGCAGTTCAGTTAAATTCACTGAAGTGCTTGCTACTCCAACTTTAATTTCTACTCCGACCAGTTTCTTTTTCAGTACTTCCAATAATAAGAGTTAGCATGGTTAAATTTTTAATTAAAATTTTAAAAATCTTCACTTTCTATAGGCTGGGATATGTAGCGGGATATAAAGCGGGGTTAGAGCATGATAATGCCCAGAATCATGATATTAAAGCCTCTTTAGCAGCAGAAAGAGACTGTGTAGTTGCGCCTATAGAGTTTGATATTAAGAAAGAGTTTTTAGAGTCTTTTGAGGCTGACATTAAGCGCGCGGGTGCGTTGATGCCAACTCAGGATCAAATGGATATAATTCTCAACGCAGGACGAAATATTTACATAACAGCTGGCGCTGGGTCAGGTAAATCAACGACCCTACTCCGCCGCATTTATTTCATGTATAAATATCTTAAAATCCCATTAGAAGAGATTACAATATTCAGTTTCACCAGAGCATCTACGATAGAATTTAGAAAAAATCTAATATCCGTATTTGACGAATTTGGCATTCCTATATCAGAAAAGCAGGCTTCTAATGTTGTTAGAACATTTCATTCAAAAATATTAGAGTTTTCAAGGTATGGAAGGAAGACAGGTTATAAAATATTTGAGTTTATAGATGGCTCAGAACTTACCGAGTTAGAAGAAGAAAAAAAGGCACTGGAGTGTAACTCCAAAAATCGTCTGAATGATTTTCAAATGGATATATTAGTTAAAGCATATGATAGTGCCTACTTTAATAATAACAAATTTAAAAGCATAATCGATAGCATGTATCATAAGTACATAAGAGGTGAGTACTTTGTTAAGCGAGACATTAAAGCATATGACATCAAATATAACGAAAAGCGAGATAGGGATCTAGATAGAATTGTTAGATTAATTTTTGGAAAAATGTTATCAGGCTATGAATTGGTTGAACTAGGTCTTTCAGGTGAATACGCTCAATATAATTTAATTGCATATAAAAGCTCTAAATTTGATAGCTATTTAGTTTTGCAGCCATCAAAAAGGGAGATTCACGAACATCTTACCGAAGCAGATATTAAGCTTTTCAAACAAAAATACAAAGTTAATCCCGAGCATGCCTTTTCTGTTAAAAGAAGTCTTGCAATATCGTTTTGCAATAAAAGCATTTGGATTGTAAATAATAAAAGTGAGCTAAGATTAATAGAGGGGCTGCTGGCTTCAGATAAAGTGGGACATAAAGGTATTCCTAGGTTTATGTACATGCTGGAGGGTGAATTTGTTCCTGCACCCCTAGTTTCTTCTTTTTACTCTGTTGCAATATATATTGAAAGTATGGGTCTTGATGTTAATGATTTAATCTACCACTTGGATACTGCTGGCTTAAGACCCGAGGATGTCGAATTTGTAGATGCTTTAATTGAATATTGGGAGGAGCTCTCTAAGTTTTTAAAAAAATTGAAAATAGTTCGCTTTCCTGAATTATTTAAGAATTTCTCTGAAAATAACTCGGGTAACTTTTCTTCGGTGGGCAGGAGTGTAATGGACTCCATGAAGCATGTTGTTATTGATGAGTTTCAAGATATCTCACCTGATGTCGTTCAATGGATTAGAGGTGTTTCTCGATTTAATTGTTCAGAATCAAAGCTAGGGTCTTTGATATGTGTGGGTGATGAAGCTCAGTCTATTTATAGTTGGAAGGGAAGCTGTCCTGGATTTTTAAGAGATTACCCAGATTATTTTAATAGTAAAAATCCAATCAAGTTGATGCTGAAGCATAATTTCAGATCACCTGAAAGTGTAATTAGAATTTCGGAGGCTGCGATCCAAGGGGCTACTGATATAGATAATAAGCGTGTCCCTTGCAGGACTGATGAAGGGCAGATAAATGAGCACGTTGAAATAATCATGAATGAGAATATAAGTGAGATAATAAGCTATATATTTGACCTAATTACAACAATGCAAGAAACAGAGAATATATTGGTTTTATCAAGAAAGCGGAGTAAAGAATTTAATGAAATTAAGCGCCAAGTGAAGACAGAGTTATCAAAGAATGATTTTGAAAAGATAGAGTTCCATTCTTACCACACAAGTAAGGGCTTGGAAGCTACGTACGCTGTGTTAATTGGCGATAGTGGCTATTCAGGTAATTATCCGTTGAAAAACCATGTTGTGAATCTTTCAATGCTAAAAAAGAAAGAGTCTTTTGATAACCTGCAGACTAACGAATCAAGAAGGTTAATGTACGTAGCTTTGAGCCGTGCTAAGAAAAAAGTAACGTGGTTTGTAGAGCCTCTTAATTTAGCCTCAGTCTATAACGAAATAAAACAGGTTGATTGGAAATCAAGTGTTAAGAGGGAGGGTTTGGGCTTATAGCTGAAGGCCCATTATTTTAGATGATAGCATCACACCTTCTGAAGGATGCTATCAGAAAAATTTTACGTAAATCCCACGACTAGGCTTTAGTGACTGGATTATTAGCTTTTTTCTTAATGCGATAAACTGAAGCAACACCGATACCCAGCTGTAAAGCAATATCAGGCGCTTTATGGCCAGCCTCAATCAACTTAATAACCTCCTCTGACCTACTCATTGCCGTTGGCTGACGCCCTTTATATTTACCCTCTGATTTCGCTTTAGCTATCCCTTCACGCTGACGCTCGAGCATAAGGTCGCGTTCAAATTCAGCAATTGAACCCAGCATATTAAACATCAACTTACCCGTTGGAGTACCTGTATCTATATTAAGGGCGAGTATCTTGAGGCTCACACCTTTGGCATCTAACTGGGTGACGATGTCATTAAGGTCTTTTACGGATCTGGCAAGGCGATCTAACTTGGTAACAACTAGAGTATCACCTTTTCGTACATACTTAATTGCTTCTAGTAGCTTAGGTCGTTTCGCTACAGAGGAGAGCTGCTCGCTGAATATGTCTTCTTCACTACACCCTGCTTTCTTTAAGTCTCGTAGTTGGGCTTCAAAACCAGCATCTTGATCAACTGTCGAGGTTCTTGCGTATCCAATGATCATTACAGCACTCCTTGTATCAATAGAATTTAAGACTCAGTGATAATATCACTATCAAATTTAAAAACAACTTATGTGATAGCGAATTACTGGGTGATTGGAATTATCACTAGAGCAGGGGCTATTGATAAACCATTAACTTAAACTGGACATCCACTACAAGACCTTCTACTAAGGTCTGTACTTATTATTAAATGGGGGGGTGATTACCCTTAAATAGGGGGTGCTTTAACTATAAATGGAGGCTAATATATGTAATATGACCCGAAAGTAACAATGAGCCACCCCATGAGCATAAAGAAGCATTCAAATAGAAGGCACCTGAATGAGGTTGAATTTAGGGAGTTTTCTCAACATTTAATCAGAGCTATTGGTCTTCCCAACAATCTCGAGTTTAGGCTGCTGAAAAAGACCGAGAATAAATATGCCCGAAGTGATCGTTTAATTAAATACAATACGAGCATTACTAAAACTATAATTACAGAGCTAAAAGAAAACGAAAAATACACAGTGAGTGGTTTTATTCGCTCCGTGATTACCCCCTCTTTATCCATGAACTTAGAGACGAAAAATTGGAGCATCGTTTTATTTAACCATCAAATTAATGATTGGATGGAAGGAGGGCATCAGCTTAGCCGATTAATAAATTCAGTTAATAAGTCCAATGAATTTGACTTCTCTGAAGAGAACGAGAGTGCTATCGCAGCAAAAACTATTGACGCAGAACAGTATATAAAAGAATTATCTAGCCTAGTAGATGATTCATACTCCGTAGTTCCCAAGGCTGTTATTCTGGCATTAATTTCACAATTTGGTCGAATTTCAGTCAAAGAAGCCATACAGGGCGTGCTTTAACCAACCTTATTTTTTGAAACAAATAGTCATTAGAGCTATCTAGAAGCTTGTATAATCCCTTTCTAAAACAGCATTTAGTATAGCAACCCTGATCTCAGCTATTATTGTACGTGATATATGGAAGTGAGTTTAATCAGCATAATATACTGCTAAAAAGTTAGGCTTATGAAATGGCTCCTCAGTCAAACACTATTGAATTAACCTTAATTTAGAAGCTGCCATTTTACTTCCTTGAGCGGCTGCTTTTTGGTACCAGTAAATAGCCTGCTGGTAACTCTTCTCTACACCCTTTCCTTCGAGGTAAAACCCCGCAAGTATAAATTGCCCATCTGCTTGTCCCTGTTTTGCTGCAAGCTGGAGCCAATGCAAACCTTTGGTCTCATTTTTCTCAACTCCCACACCTTTTAAGTATGAAAAGGCTAAACTAAATTGTGCATTAGCATAACCTTTAACCGCTGATTTTCGGTATAAACCAATTGCTTTACTCATATCTTTTTTTACGCCGTGCCCATCAAAATACAGGGTTGCAAGGCTAGCCTCTGCCATCGCCAGCCCTTGCTCAGCTGATTTACTATACCAGTAAGCAGACATTGCCATATCTTTTTCAACACCGTAACCGTAATAATACATGTTACCTAGCTTAGCTTGCCCTACAGCATCCCCTTGATCCGCCGCTTTTCGATATAGATCCACAGCCTTTTCGTAATCCGCTTTAACACCCCTTCCATCGTAATAAAAATCAGCCAAATTAATTAGCCCATCCGTATTACCATAGCTTGCTGCTTTTTCAAACCAATAAATAGCTTGATCGTAACTTAGCTCCATTCCTCTTCGCGCTAAATAGTAATCCATTCCTTTTTGATTAAATTCGACTCCTGTAAGGTCTCGTGACCTTTCCGCATAAGCCAAAGCAAGTACTTTACTTTCTTTACGGAGAGTACTTTGCTCTATAGAGTTTCTTAGTGCCAACATATCTAATCTCAAATCTTCAAGCTCTTTAGCACTTTGACTCAGTTGGCTTTTAAGTTGAATCTTCTCTTCAGTATTTGAAGCAAGGTCTTTAATTCGCTTTAAGATTTCATTTGGGTCAACTGCCATCCTGACTTTTATGTAAAATTCATAGCCATTCCAATTCTCTTTCAGAATTTCTAGTCTCACAAACCCAGCAGTAATAGCCTTAATTTCCTGCTTAGTATTCATTTCTCCCTTTGAGTTTTCGGACATACTTATTACAGAATAGACGTGGGTACCAATTTCATTAAGTAGCTCTCGCTTTACTTCTTGCATGGCCATTTGCCTTGCTGAAATTTTGCTATCAGCCTCGCCTGAAACATAAGTGTAATCGCGAATGAACTCTTCAGTATTAGCCCAAGTGGTGAATGTTGAGATAAGTATCGCGCTCAGCAATAGCCCTTGCCTCATAGTTAGCTTCCATCTGTGTTTATTGTTCGGTTTATCAAATAGAGCATAGATCATTCGATGGGCTAAATTGAAAAATCATTCAGATATATGAAATTCATAAAGCTAATCTCAAGACCCAAAAGCACTAGATAGGTAGATGCTGAATATAGGTAGTAGCCATCATTCGCCCCACCACCTTACCCACAGACTTTCACCATAAACTCTACTAGCTTTAGCAGAAAAATAATCACTTAGTATGAGATACATTACTAGAAGGGGTTCCCTAGACAAAAATATGATACTAACTATTCTTTTGTTAACTCCTTAACTTCTAGTAAATAAATGACTCGAATACTATTCATCATCTTCATAATGCTAATTCCGTATCATTCTGTTTTACCGCATTCTGGGGGGCTAGATTCATCGGGAGGGCACACTAACTCCTCAACAGGCAATTACCATAAGCACCAGAGCTACTCTAAAAAAAGTGGAACAGCTAGTAAGTGGAGGGTCTTAATTATACCGGGTTTAATACTTTATATGATTGGCTTTTTTTGGTTATTGCATCCTACTTTTCATGAATGGCTTAATAGCTTATTAAAAGACATTTTTAGACAGAATTAAGTACGAAATACTTAGGTTGAATTAGGCTTTTGGATAAAGTTAATCAACTATATCTTTTGTTCAATCATCGCCTCACACTTCCAAGTCCACCACTGATCCATATCACCTCACCATCCAACCACTAATACTAATCAATCACTAAGTAGAGCTACTAATCCGTCTATACGGCACCTTTAAAAAGGTAAATATACTGGTTATTAATAAATTTAGACCTATGCTGGCCTTGTGAAAAGTCCTTATCATTTTTCTTTCGGTCTGGCTACGCCAGAATTTTTATTTTTGTTTTTGTGGGTCTAATCCTAGAGCATATTAATGCGAAGCAAGACTTCCTATTGTGGTGACCGGAATTGCCTCGTTAGCAATTACTAACACGTAGTAATTGCTAACCTTTTACACACACTTTATCCACAGGCTAACCTGTGCCAAACACTATATATGGGGTTGCGTTGATAACTAAACCACATATCATGTGTGGGTGTTTGATTTACAGGCACTACCAGACAGACATAAAAAAAGCACTCTACGCCAATAGAGTGCTTTTGGAATGCTTAGTTTCGTAGGCTTAGTTTGCCAAGGGGCAATTCAAGCTAGGAAAGCTAAATGCATGACATTGGAAACGTCGATGCCTTTATACCCTTCCTAATTTGATTTTCACACCCCTTGAAAGTGATTTCGTTCATGTTTTTTGTAACTGATCGGAACATTGTTGTGTCGAATTTCTAGCCTTATACGAGCCTTAATGGGCTCTACTGATGCTTGATAGACCCAATTAAGCGGTGCAGTTTGATTTTAATAGCGCCCAAACACAATCAATGAAAGTTAAAATTTAAAGGAAAGCTTTATGAAAAATACCAAGAAGACGTCTAAGTCCATTGCATCAAAGGCGTCAAAAATATTGCAGGATCCTTCTGCATCCAAAATCAGTAAAAGCCTAGCTGCCTCAGCTTTATCACAATCTAACTCGAATAAACAAACCAGTGCTGATATGGAATCTATCGCATCTATGGTTGAAAAAAGTAAGAAATACAGTAGTGAAACTAAGTCATTAGCTGGCTCAGTGCTTTCACAGTCAAATAAAAAACGCTGATCTCAACTCGACATTCCCTTTAAAGTTATTGGGGATGTTTCCATTGGAATCAACATATATTTTTTACATTATTCAGGTTTTTTCAATTGCAGAAATCATTTCACCCCTACGCAATATTTGACCACAAAAGACAAACTGTGGGCCGTTTATTAGGCATAACATCATTCATATTAGCTCCTGCATTAAGTAGCTTGCTTATGAATTTTTCACTACTAACTGGTTTAGAATTTCTTGGAGCCTTTGTTGTGAGTACGAGCATCATATACTTAGGGTTAGACTGGATTTTTGATAACATCCTTTGGAAAATAGGTTTTATAGGCAAGTTATTTTCAATCCCCAATTATTCAGGGAAGTGGGCTATTAGCGGGAAAACTATTGGAGAGTCCGGAGATATAAAGTTTAAATGGGCTGCTGTCATTACCATCTTACAAAAATGGGACGCTATATCTATTCAACTAAAAACCGATCAGAGTCAAAGTTATAGCTACACGGCCACAACTTTGAAGCTTCCAGATAATAATTGGCAAATATCTTATAGCTATAGTAATCAACCAAACCTAGAGCATGTACACGACTTACAATCACACAACGGTTTTTGTGAGCTTATTTTTGATTTAGAAGGCGGTACTGCAAGCGGTACGTACTTCAATTCTCATGGTAGACGGACAAACGGAAACTTATCATTAACTAAGATTATGGAGCGATAAGATGAATTATGATAATAAGCTTAAAAACCTAGAGGAGCGTCGCTCAGTTTCTCAGTCTGTTCGTAATTCCTACATATTTGATAGTGCAATAGCAAGTCCTACAAAAGAAACATTCCTTGCATTAAAAGAGCCATCTGCTATCAGATATGCAATTGGCGCTATGCAGCCTGTTACAAAACGATATACAGAAATTTGTTTTGAAGAGGGTGACCGAGTAGCAAATTCGTTAAAAGCAAGCTTAAAGCACTTAAACATTAATACTACTCACGAATTTCAAGGGTCAGTGCCTTTAGATATCCATATTAAGGGTGTAAGTGATGTTGATGTTTTAATATTTCACCCATATGTGACGACACAAGAACCTGTCGCAACACATACCAATTACACCACCATCAACGATGGTAAAAGTATGCTGGATAGAATTAAAGAACTAAGGGTCTATTCAGAGTCTATCCTCAAAAGAAATTATCCTGCTGCAACAGTCGATACATCTAAGGCTAAGGCTATCAACATGCAAGGCGGCTCATTGCAGCGAGAAGTTGATATAGTTCCGGCTCATTGGCACGACACTTTGGAGTATCAAAATAGTTACCTTAATAGTGATAGGGAAGTTAAAATCTATGATAAAGAGAACCATAAAACCATAGGGAATTGGCCCTTCAAACATATGAGCGCCATAAACTCTCGAGACTCACTGTATAGCGGAAATCTCAAAAAAGTTTGTAGGTTGCTTAAAAACTTAAAGTCTGATGCTCCAAACAACCTTGAATCCATTTTAAAACCCCTTAGTAGCTATGACATTGCAGGACTTGCATACCATATGTCCTATAACCTAAATAACCCTGAGTATTATGATTTAGGCCTTGTGAGTAAGACCAATAGCTTTTTATTGGATATATTAGTTAATGATTGTGCAAAAGGACGGCTATTAACGACACCCGATGGAAGCAGAAAAATCCTAGATAGCAAGAAAAAGGAAAATGCTGCTATTGCGCTAGTATTGGAAGTTAATGCACTAAATGACGACATAATCGAGAGTCTATCTCCGTACAATAAAGACATTGGCAAGGAGCGATTGAAAAATAAGGCTGTCAGGGTCAACTAAAAAGTATTCCGCTTTGACTCATTGCCAATACTACAATCTCAATACTACTTTGGCAGCTACCCAGCCATTTATGGGTAAGCTGCACCTATGGCTGTTATTAGTAATTCTAAGCAACTGCTAAAAGTCATGGGGTAGTATAAATAAAGTCCAAGTAAACTATGGGACCTCAGGTAAAAACTCTACCTGCACAGACTACTTCTATTCTAATCATAGAAGCCTATCCGTTTAGAGAGGTCAATACGGCACTACAGTAGATATTGTTATCAAGTTTGGGCCCTGACATGTGAGCATTTGCTACAGGGTAAACCGAGAATAAGTTGTTTATAATTCTTCGACAGGACGAATATTGACAATATTTTAGGTTAGGCGCGCTATTAGTATTAGGTCTACCCACATGCGGTTATGATGAATACCTGAACACAAATAATGGACTGCAACATGGAACCTTTCAGTGCAATTAGAATAACTATCTCAGTTATCATAATTGGCTTATGCCAGCCAACCTTTGCAAAGCCACCACAATATGAAGGAAAGATTGTGTTGTTTGGCAACCTCCACTCTCACTCAAATTTGTCAGGTGATATTAAATCCTCTAGAAAAGAGCTTTCTCCGAGTAATGCATTCAAGTATGCAGACAAACATGGAATCGACTTTCTTGCAGTCTCAGATCATCACAAAGGTATCGACGCAAATAATAAATTTAGAATGTCCTCATCCGAATATGAGGACCAACTTTACAAAGTGGCAATGAGTTACAACAAGAAACGAAAGGGGGAGTTTATTGCCATTCCAGCAATCGAATGGGGAACTATAGAGGTAGGCAACCATATTAATGTATTTGGGGCCAAGCACCTTCCACCAGATTCAATTTTAGATAAGGATTACAATAAATTAATTGAATGGGCTACAAGCCATGCTGATTTCGCTCAATACAACCACCCCTATTCTTGGAAAAATAGCGCAGAAGGGAAAAAAGTAGGCAACTTCGGTCGTAATTTATATAAGTCCACGAAGGACTTCTCAGTAGCTGCTGAGCCAATCGTAAAAACAATGACAATCATTGCAACTGTATATGGTGGACACATAAGCGGTGAAAATCGACATAGAGAAGATAAAACACATCGATCTATGCATAAAAAAGCATTCAGTAAATATAAAAAATTCCTTAACGACGGTTTCAAGCTGTCTCCGTCAGCAAATCAAGATACCCATGGGGAAAACTGGGGCACAGTGACGGCTGCGAGAACAGCTGTATGGGCTGATAACTTCACCTATAGCGGTTTAATGGCTGGTATGAAAGCTAGAAGAATATACGCTACTGAGGACGATGAACTTGCCTTGGCTGCCCAAGTTGAAGTTGAGGGGAAACGCTATTGGATGGGTGAAGCAGTCCCTCTTACTTCAAATGAACAAGACATCAAACTTATACTAAATATATCTCAAGGCATTGGCTCTGATGAAGATACTGTCAACGAAGGACCTTACACAGCCACTATTTATAGAGATTCAAATGGTATCGGAGGATCTAGAGCAAGCGCCTCTCTCGTTCGTACAGGTATTGAGTCAGGTAAAGACTTTGTCATACCATTGACTGTTAGTAACGGTGAGTACTTCTTTATTGAAGTCACCGAAGAAAATGGCAAGGACAACCCCATTGGTGATGGTGAAGATGAGTTTAATAGTGCGGGAGAGCATTTAAGCGATGGGAAGCGTGACAACCTCAATGACTCTGCATGGTCCTCACCATTTTGGTTTTCTGTAGAGGGTAAAACTGGGTCATATGCTTGGTCTAAAAACTCCAAGCTCTACCATGAAAAATTTTGCTGGGCCATTGACCGAATTGGAAAAAATAACCTGAGGAAGGGGAATCTAGCGCCAGAGGGGCACACAAAGCATGACTGCCAGACATAGCTTCGCTAATTAGACTGCTCTAAAACTTTAATATTAAGCGTTACAGGCTGGAACATAGTTAATTTACTGTGCAGATATTTTAAATTTACTAGAACTATCCATAAGGGCTGTGCCGATGCGCTCAGCACCTCCCTCAGATATTTTCATATATAGCAGGTGTGAGCCAACAAAACATTACTAGCTGTTTCCGACAAAAATCTAAAGTTTGTCACAAAACTTGTCCACTCAATATTTTGCCTATAGATGCACTAAGCCAATCATTCCAAACCCACCTCACCCCAGCTGTACTGGATTTTGTCTAAAGAGGCTTTTAACTTTGACATAAATAGAGAAAACTCCCGACCATATCTATCTCCTGTCGTTGAGTCTAAATTAGAGGACCATCCCCCTAGAAGGTTAGCATCCTCATTTGACACCCCATACTCACGACAATTCGCTCTAAACGTATGGCGAAAACTGTGGAAATCTTTCAATTGATTTAGAGATGGGTCTGGTTTTAATCCCAACTGACTTATCATCCAATTAAAACGCTTACTGTAGATATAACTGTATCTTCCATCATGAGAACGGGTAACGCACGGAAACAATCTCCCTTGCTCTACTTCCTGAACGAAATCTAGGAACCCAGACTTTAGCAGAGCATTTGGTATGGGGATTTTACGAATGCTATTGGTAGTCTTTAGCTTTTTCTTATGGCCTGTGTGAGGGTCTATCTCCTCGTTTATATCAAAATACCAAAGACCTTCATGACACCTAATGTCTTTTACAAGAAGCTGTAGTATTTCATTTGCCCTCATACCAGTAGTAATAGCAATTCTAGGCAGCCAATAGTCTGAGGGTCTTTTTTTATGGCATGTCGCCTTCATAACCACTTTAATCTCCTCTTCTGTATACGGCTTACGAACAGCCACAGTTCCCTCTGTTTTAACTTGAACACCTTTAGTTCTGTCCTTATCAATCCACTCTTCTTGGACTGCAAACTTAATCAAAGCCTTCACGAAAGAGAATTTCTTACGGGCTGTTGAAGCTGTAATCCTCTTAAGGCTCTCCTTTTCAGCTATCGCTATAACTTTCTGAAGCGAGCACTTAGCAAACCTCTTATTATTTGTGTAATAGGCTGGAAGCTTAGTTAACAACTCAATAAAGCTTCTAAATTGCTCTCTAGTGATGCCACTTGGATTCATTCCTTCACCCAACTCATCAGTTAGTAGGCTGTATATGTTGAGTACATCCTTTTCAGTTGTAGGTTGCCAATCCTTTCTGCGTTGCTTGTGAAGGACATAGTTACTCACCACTTCTCCCAGTGTTTTAAAGGTCTCTGGAGGCGCTACAGCCTGCTGAACGACTAACCTATCGCTGGGCGACATACAGTCACTTCCAGTTCTCTCTATTGAACCCATAAGCCAATCCATAGGTGAGTCAATTTTGATTGCTTGAGAGTCTTTGGGGTCCGTCCGAAGCTGGTTAAATAGTGTCATAACCTCAGCATATGCCACAGTAAACCGCTGCTTAGCTAACCAGTGATCTTTCGTACCTAAGGACTTCTTAATCATTGTTTTTCGGAGGGAGTTACGTAGTGTTTGAGGCACAGCTACCCTTAAATAATAGGTGCCGTGAATTGGGTGTTTATAGGGAGAAGCGATGCTAGGCATCTTGTAAATTCCTTCTGTTCTGTACCAGTGCTCTGTACCAGTACAAAAAGAAGGCAGTAAAAAGCCTCTAGATCGTCAAATCTAAAGGCTTTAAAGGAAGGTATTTAGCTTAAATTATTAACGTAAAACCGATACGTCTTCCGCTTGAAGTCCTTTCTGACCATCTACAAC
>OJBM01000242.1_pt1 | contig 18854 bp, 15 predicted proteins | sample 1591061 | NCBI WGS metagenome assembly OJBM01 (sample SAMN05416872, study PRJEB24817) | seawater metagenome | isolation source: Sea water | place: Canada:Atlantic | collected 2013-11 | reverse complement strand
ATTCTATCTTACCTGATGAATATTCTGATTTTCTCAGAATTTTTATTGAAGAAGTATTTAAGATAAAAGGTTTTGAAGTGATACTTCATCATTATAAAAGCGTTGATAACGATGAAGATGAAACGATTGCACTTAGGATTAATGCTGCTCTCGAGAGAACAAATTGTGAACAAAGGATTTTGATTTCGGATGACAAACAATTTTCTGAAATAGAGCCCCTAGACTTAAGTTTTATAGATGAGCATATTCAAAATAATGAATTAGACAAGTTTTACTTTAATGTTGAACGACATGCACAGTCAGATGTAGATGCATTAATTGATTTTGAAGAAGGAATAGTCTCACACAATTTCGTACGAAATTGGATAAAGTATTTCATTAGGTTATTTATAATTGAAAATACTTGCGCTGATACAAGCAAAGAAAAAGAAATTCTAGAAAATATTAAATTTTTAGCTAGCGATACAGATCGTTTTAAAGGAGAACCAAGAGCAGTAACTTTTACTCATACTCATAGTGGCCTAATTGAGCATACTATTGAGCGGTCTTTAAGATATATAGTATCAAAGCAATCATGGGAAGAAGCAATTTCAGATTTGATGCAAATACCACATCCAATAATACCCATAGTCGAGAAAAAATTCTTAAATGATAAAAATATTCATTTGGTTATTGATGCCTATGAGCAGTTTGATAAAGCAGAAAACGATGAATATTACGAGCATGCAGAATACTCATTTAGGAAGTCCATTTATTATGGAAAAGTAGGAATGATTAATGAAGCCAAAGGCGAACTGAAAAAGGCTCTTTTGCTAATTACTAGTTACACCTCTCGTAAAGATACGACCTTGACAGAGCTTATAGAGCCATTACCTGCTATTAATAACATTAATCCAGACTTCGCCAAGCAATACACTAGAAAGCTGAAGTACCTAAGTGATGCTGTAATGAAGCATACGGAAGACCGTAAAGGCATTAGATGGTTGGCTATAAGCTGGTTTGAGCAGCTGTTAAGTGTTGAGCATGAGCTAGCCACTATGTACTTAATTGATGAATTTTTAACGAATGAGTATTTTTGGAAGTTGGATTACATGTTTGTTGTATATTTACAACAAAGTCATTCTGTTGACCCTATAGTTCTTAATTTTTTATATAAATTGTCCCCAACAAATACTAGAGATAATTACCTTGATGGCTTTTTGGATGTCATTACTAAAATAGAAAATATAGATAAGAAGTTAGCTGAACTCTCTTTAATCAACTTATCAATCAGAGATTGGACTTATTCTGATAATGAAATAAGCAATAAAACGGAGGCTAAATTTTATCAATTGAAGGACCGATTCGGAATAACTCGTCCAACTTGTAATAAAAGGTCAAAAAAAGAAACATTAACTAGTACTTATGAAAATGAAAAACTAGGTGAAAGTTTAACTAAACAGCTTTGCATAGAGGTTTCATTGCGTGATAAAAGTGATTCTGAGTTAATAGAGTATTATGATAATAAAGATAAATTATGCAATACAGATTGTAATTACCTTTATTTTTATCTTCAAGAAAGTAGGAATGAACAACTTACTAAAGAGTTATTAATTTCAATTATAACAAAGAGGTTTCCAAGTGATACCGAAGAACATTTTAATAAAATACAGGCTTTAATTGAGCAATTGCCCCTGTCGAACGAAACTAAAATTTTTCTATTTGTTAATAACTTCGCTTATTCTAAGGACGGTTGGTTTTCAAGTTTCGTAAATAAAGTATCACTAAAAAATGCAGTAAAAATCGATAAAGAAGAATCACTAACTGTATTAGCAAAAGCTCTGCATGAAGTATTTTTAACATCTAATTATTTATATAAATATGTTGCCAACCTAATTATTGCTTTTGAATATGCAGGCTTAGAAGGTGAGTCTATTTTAGCAATGTACAGAAGTAGTTTTGATTTTATTGAAAATAGATTACCGGATACGAATGATTTTAAATGGGAAAATGTAGAGAGTACCGAAATTTCAGGCATGAATCATGATGAACTGGCGATAGTAATGATTCTTAGTAAAACTAAAAACTTAGATATCTTTATTCAAAAAGATATCATTGTAGCTATTAGCTACCTCATGAAGCATGATGATACGCTATTAATTAAACCCTTTAAGTGGTTTTTTAATAATATAGAGAGTTTTCATAAATTGTCAGTTACAGCTATATTGGAACTATTTGTAATCGAGATGGGTAACCACCCTTCATTATTGAATAGCATTAAAAGTGAATTGAATAATGCTCTTATTATAGACAACTTATATATCCACAGTGCTTGCCAAAATATTTTGAGTGAGGCAGAGCATGAATAGGCAAATATTAGATAATATCAATCAGAACAAATATCTCGTTTATTTGAGCAATATTGGTGTCGATATAAATTTAATAAAAGATAAAATAATAAAAAACGTTAACGAGGATGAATTGAACGTATTCGTTAATCGTTCCCACCAGAGGTTATCTCCTAACGCATATCTAGAAAGCTTAGTTTTTAAATACATGAATGAGTATTTATATAACGAACATAAGAGCTCATTTTCTCTTGAAAGTGAAATGAGATTGGATGTAAAAACAATTATCGCCACTTCTATATCTTTAATTCAAAGACCTTCTTACGTGCTAAAGCCTTCTGATATTGTCGCAGGTTTTAAAGAGCCTGATTATGAAAATGACTTTAGAATAATCTCAAGATTTGAGAGAGAGTTAAGTGAAAGTGAATACGATAAAGAAAGGAGCTGTAAAGGTGGTGTAATATTTGAGGGCCTACTTCCGTTTGAGATCGCTTCAAACCCTCTAATTGAGGTAGATCTATCCCATCATATTTGGGATAACTCTTATTGTATCGGTGTACCATGTATACAAGGTTTTAATTCAAACTTTAATAGTATCGAAACCCAATACGTATTGTGGATGAATAGTGAGCTGCTTAATACACTTGAGTTAAGATTAGATAGCTATCAACATGGGCTACGAGCATTAAATAACAATGATGAAATTGTTTTAATATTTAGATGTTGGAGGGAGCAGCTAATCGGTAATGGCGCTTCATTCGTAGGTGCAGACTCAAATATTGCAAAGTTAGAAGGTTGTGATTTGATATTAAGAGAGGACTATTTTAAAAAACTTAAAAAAATCATTCCCAATTTAGTTTATTATGCGGAAATTATGTAACTATAAAAATTAGCAAGAAACATCAAACAATGTTTCTCAATTCATTAGTAACTATGATGTGTAGCTAAATTTAGTAAGTTTACTACATATCATAATTAATGAAATTAAATATAAAGTTAGTTGTGAAAGCTTATGCTTCACTTTTATGCAAACATATGGTGCAAAGTTAAAGCTAACTTATTGATAGTTAACTGACGCTTATGAAAACTTATGGTGCAAGCGACAATTTCCCGTTTTATTTCTCTGGCAATTGCTTCAATAAAAAGTTTTTCATATTTTCTCCCATTACTCGTTTTATATCTGACGTTGATACTTCTAATTTTAATAATTCTTGAGTAATTATTGCGAGTTCTGATGTGTCAATTCCGGTGGTTACAGCACCGTCGAAATCTGATCCTAAACTGATGTGTTGAGCGCCGACAAGATCTATACCGTAGGCTATTTGTTTGGCGATTTGTTGTGGTGAGGTATCACAGGCTGCGGCAGGCCAATATCCTAATGCGATAATGCCACCTTTAGCCGCAATCTCTTTCATTAAAGTATCACTGATATTTCGCGCGCTAGGGCAAAAACCGTATAATCCAGTGTGGCTTACTACAATAGGTGATGTTGAAATTGATAACACGTCACTAACAGCCTGAGGTGATGAGTGAGAAACGTCGATGATTATTGATTGAGCGTTAAGCGCCTGTATAACCTCTCGTCCAAAAGCGGTTAGTCCGGCGTTAGATCGACCATGCAAAGAACCGCCCAAACGATTATCGAAAAAGTGCTGTAAACTCATCATGCGAAAGCCCTCGTCATAGAGCTTCTTAATGTTATCGATGTTGCCTTCTAAGGCATGAGAACCTTCGGTGCCCAGCATTGCGCCAACTATTTCATTTCCTTGCTCGCGCGCGTTGATGAGAGCGGCCAACTCTTGGCGGTTAGTAATTAGTGTAAATGATGAAGGGGAATTTTTTATGGCATTTTTTAGCTTGGCTGCTTGATAAATAGCACGCTCAGTTAAATTAAACCAGGTACGAAAAGGCCATCCTTGAACAATCGCTAGTAGGGTAATGTTGTCTAAACTATTCGCGTCATTATTGTTATAGTTTTGATTACGTGGGCTTTTAGTCGTCGTTGTGAACATTTGCAGTGCGACATTACCTGTTTTAAGCCTAGGTAAGTCCATGTGTCCGTGGTTAGCTTTCTCTAATAGATTGCGATTCCACAAAGTGCTATCGCTATGCCAATCGCCAATGAATAGTGATTGATGGAATGACTTGCTGCTGTTTGACAGTTTATACGGTTGGTGCTGCATTACGTGATTACGAGACTTATCGATATGCGTTGGCACAACGCTTCTGATACCAATCAAGATAGCCGCCAGTATAGCAATACCAATCATCAATTTTTTCATACGACGTTTAATTCTACTATTGTTGATGCTGCTCGAAGTCATTTTTTACGATCTCTAACGCTTTTAGAATTGTTTCTTTAGAAAGGTTTGCTTGTTCGAGAATATCGATTAAGTCAACGGCGAGCTTGATATGATCTGGTGCTTGCTCTAGCGGGGTCGGTTCAGTCATTTTATCTCCTAGAATGGACGTTTGCCTTTCTCAAGGTTTTCAATTTTTTGCTCGATGAAATAAATCGCTTTGTTACATTGCCCAAGGCGCTTTTGTAATTTGAGTATTTCTTGTTGTATAGGTAATTTATCAGCTGCGTTGATAGTACTAAGTTTCTGACTAAGCTTATGTATTTGTTGATTAAAGCGACTTCTATATTCGTGGTGTTTTGATAATTCTTGATAGAGCTGCTGACTGTTGCCAATAATTTTTTGAGCAAGCCATTTGAAACTATCACCAGGTGCTTGTTTTTTCTGAAATGTCCTTGCCTTGCTCTCTTTGTCAATTTTGTAACTTTGTCCTTGTAATTCTTGGCTTGTTAATGCTTTTTTTATGGCTTGGCATTGATCAACTAATTTATCGCACTGAAAAGCAATGATGCTATTGCCACTTTTATTGTCGATTAAGGTTTGAACGTGGTTGACGAGGGCTTGGCTTTCTTTGACGTAATGAATAAGTTGTCGTGATTGAGATTTAAAAAGACGATCTTCAAAGATTGCTTTACGGGCTAGATCTGGAATGACATTGGTTTGATCATAAAGGGCAGCCTCTTTTGCTAGTTTGTTTAGAATGTGCCGGACTTTTTTTAGCGTCTCGATCACAGCCAAGCACTCCAGGCAAGTTTTGCACTGATGCATAAAACAACAAAAATAAATATTGGACGAATAAAACTGCTCCCAAAACGGATTGCTGCTTTAGCGCCAATAACCGAACCAATCATCAAGCATACTCCCATCGTAACTCCGATAAGGTAGTCAACTTGGCCAAGAATCACAAAGGTAATTAACGCTGTGAAGTTACTAATAAAGTTCATCGCCCTTGCAACGCCGCTACTGAGTAAGATATCTATCTTGTAAAGTATTTGGCCAGATACCGTCCAAAATGCGCCTGCACCGGGGCCCGCAAAACCGTCATAAAAACCGATGGTGAGCCCCTGAAGCCATTGTTTTAATCGACAAGGTTTAGATTTTTTTAAGCAGGTTGTGGAAGGCGGAGATTTCTTAAACAAGGTATATACTGCGGTGGCGATGATTAAAATTGGCAGTATTTTTTCTAAGAATTCACCAGACACTAAATAAACAGCAAAGGCACCAAGTAAGGCTCCAATAAAAGTCGATACAGCACAATGGATCCACAATTTTGGCGAAAATAATTTATTTTTATAAAATGTATAACTGGCAGTCGCCGTGCCAAAGCTCGATGCAAGCTTATTTGTTCCTAACACCATATGTACCGGCATTCCTGTGCTTAACAAAGCGGGGACAGTTAATAACCCGCCGCCGCCTGCGATAGCATCAACAAATCCAGCAATCAGGGCAACACTAGATAAAATAAACCACAGCGGAATACTGTCTAAAAACTCAATCATTAATTAGTGCTCAATGGTAACTTTGTATGGTGGCAGGGAATCAATAAGTGATTGGCCGTAGCGTTTGGTCACTAATCGTCGATCTAAAATGGTGATAGTGCCTTTATCTCCTTCGTTGCGCAATAGTCGACCACAAGATTGGATCAATTTTCGTGATGCATCTGGGATTGTTAATACCATAAAAGGATTTCCGTTTTTGCTTTTAATGTATTCACTATGGGCTTGTTCAATCGGCGAATTTGGCACGGCAAATGGCAATTTGGTGATTATCAATTTAGTTAGGTAGTTGCCTGGTAAATCAAGACCTTCAGAGAAACTGCTAGTGCCGAAAAAAATACTGCCTTGTTTGCTGTCACATTTATCTTTATGCAGCGTTAGCAGTGCATTTCGAGACGCTTCACCTTGCACTAATAATGAGAATTTGTGTTGTTCACGTAATGTTTTGGCAACCTGATTCATCTGCCAGTAGGAGGAGAATAAAACGAGCGTTGCATCTTTCTTAGTAAGTCGCTGTGATAAATCTTTAATTACTTCATGGGTGAAACTATCACTACTTGGCTCTACTGACATCTTGGGAATGATTAATTCACCATTATTCTTAAAATCAAATGGAGAGTTTAATTTGATGTATTGGGTACCATCATTTGATTTTAAACCGGCACTGCGTCTAAAGTGATCAAATGAATTAAGTGCCGTAATGGTTGCCGAGCACAATATAGCCCCCATCGCTTGAGACCAGAGATAGTCTTCTAAAAAATAACCAACCTCTATTGGCGCTGCGTGCAAAACAAATTCGCTCTTTGTATCATCCGTTAACTCAATCCATCGTACGGTTGGGGCGACGTTTTTACTATCAACACGTTTATACATTGCCCATAGCTTATGGTTGTTTTCCATACGGGCGATTGTAGTGCCTAAATCGCCAAGAATCGCCTCAATCTTCCACGGACTTATATCACCATCTTTGTAGGAGTCCATGACTACTTGATGGACTTTATTGAGTGCTTTTAAGGCCATTTTACTTAATTCTTCACAATTGATAGCAAGCGGCATCAAACTCTCGGGAACAACACCATTCTCAAATCGATGGCGATTGTCTTCATTATTAAAGAGGGACTTATTATTGGTGAGCCACTGATGAATAAGTTTTAGTTCTGAACGTAACTCATTGCAATGGTCACTGAGTTTCATTAATGGGCCAATCAGTTGATCGCTTTTCATACTATCAGCGATCTTTTTACCTAAAAGATCCATTTTGGTTAGCCAATCCATTGTGGCAAGAACACTTGAAGAAGCACTAGAAAAGTCTCTTGCTTTTTCTGGTAGGTGATGAGCCTCATCAATAATGTAAAACATATCTTGAGGCTCGGGTAATATCTTACCGCCACCTAACTCTAGATCAGCAAGTAGAAGGCTGTGGTTAACAATGAGGACATCAAGCTTATCAATTTTTTCACGTGCTTTGTGAAAAGGACATTGGCGATGTGCGCTGAGTTGTTTATTACAGCCAAACTTATCGCACTGTATTTGGTACCAAATCACATCAGGAATTGGCGTCGCCCAACTATCTCGCTCTCCGTCCCATTCTTTATTCGTCCAGCTCTTCCATAGCTTTTTTACAAGTTTTATCGTGTTTTCATCTGGCGGTTGTTGCCAATTAGCTTGTGAGTTTGATGCATTTGGGTCGGCTAGTAGTTCTAGTTTACTCGCACAAATATAGCGTTGACGTCCTTTAATCAGCCCAAACGAAAAGTCTAAATCACTAATTCGCCTAAACAGAGGCAGGTCCTTTTCAAGTAGTTGCTCTTGCAATGCAACGGTTGCGGTAGATATACATACTTTTTTATTGAGTGATTTGGCGAGTACAATCGCACCAAGACAATAGGCGAGTGATTTACCTGTGCCTGTTCCTGCCTCAATGACACCAATACGGCGCGACTTTTCAAAATCACCGCCTAAAATTTTTGCTGTTTGAGCAACCATATAATTTTGTTCCTTTCGAGAAACGAAATTCGGAATATTGGTTTTGAAGTTTTTAAAGCAATGCTGGATCGATTGTTGAACTTTAGCTGAGAGCATGGAGGTAATAAACACAAGAATAATAGGCAGCAATGATAGCAAACTTACGCATAATTATCCGAATAAAGAGAGGTTTTAATCAGAAACTGCTGGTTTTGAAAATTAGTTCAGATATTTTAATAGCCGCCAATGCCAATTGTTTTTTATGTAACCATTTAAATATCAGTGGTTTACTGGTATTTTTGAACGTTCTTCTCAACGCTTTGTCATAAATAATTCAAAATTACATTAAATTAACATTTTGTTACGTATGGAAAACTGTGTGTTTTGGGGTTGGAAATGTATCTGAGTGTTTCATAAATTTAAGGCCTTAGAGCCAGTGATAAACCATTTGTTGCCATTAGTGCAGTAAACTTTGTTTTTAGATAATTCTAAGCTTATCAGCGGTTTAATGTTGTTATTTGAGGTTGTTTAGATTGTCGTAGATAACAAGTTCTATTCAGCTTTATGGATGAAATATAAAGTTGTAATAGGTTTTTAGTTTTATGTAACAGAACGTGTATTTTAGAAAATACTGGTGCGATATTTGACATACTATGTCAATTAAGTCTGAAGAATAATGTATCTCTAATGTGATCTTGATGTTATTTAAATGTTAAACTTATTTTATTTCATGAGTTTACGTGAACGCTTGGTAAGTCACTAAACCATGGATTTGCTGTTGACAGTGAAATAATGAATGTGAAATGATGGCATCGGTTTTGCCCCTTCAAACTGAAGGGATCAGGTATAAATAATATAATATTAAAACCTAAAGACGTTCTGTGAGTGTCATAAGTATGTACATTTGTACTTACGAGACTTCAGCAGTTTCCACAATAAATTTGGTTAGGAACTATGTCCAAGTTAAGTAAAAATAAAATCGCTATAGCAATAGCGGGAGCCGTTGCTCTTACAACAACCTTCGCCGCCACTGCCGCTGATGAAGTTAAAAAACTTCAAAATGCAGATGGTACTATTCAAAAAGCTGCAGCTAATTCACAAAAGAAAGTGAACACATTGCATGATCAAGCTGGTGATCTAGTATTCCAATATCGTCAAGTCGTTGATGATACTGATGGTCTTCGTTCATACAATGATTACGTTGCTTCTTTAGTAGCTGATCAGCAATCAAAAATTGATGCAACTCAACAAGATATCAATGGTATTGATAAGACTCGTCAAGGTCTTGTTCCACTGATGTTCAAAATGATTGATACAATCGAAGAGTTCGTTTCACTTGATTTACCTTTCGAAAAGAAAGAGCGTGAAGATCGTATCGCTTATCTAAAAGAAATGATGCTTGATTCTAATGTTTCTACGGCTGAAAAGTACCGTAAAGTATTAGAAGCATATCAAATCGAACTAGATTCAGGCCGTACTTCTAAGGTATCTCAAGGAAAAGAAAATATTGACGGTAAAGAACTTACTGTTGATGTTCTTCAGTTTGGTCGTGTAACGCTTGTTGCTCAAACTCTAGATTCTAAGCAAACTTGGGTTTGGAACAAATCTGCTAAGAAATGGGATGCGTTAGGTGATGAATGGCGTCGTCCAATTCGTAACGCTATTGATGTAGTTCGTGGCGATAAATCTCCTAACTTAGTTAAATTACCTGTACCAGCTGTAGGGAGCGCTAAATAATGAATAAGTTATTTAAAGGTTTAGCTATTGCTTCATTAGCAATGTCAGCTTCTTTTGTTCAAGCAGCAGCACCGTCTGTTACTTTGGACCAATTATTAGAAAAAATTAAAAAAGAGCGTATCTCTGAAGCACGTATCGATAAGAAACGTGAAGCTGAGTTCCGCAGTGCTCGCGCAGATAAATCAGCATTATTACGTAAAGCGAAAGCGCAGCGTACCGCTGAAAAAGCACGTGGTGCACGTCTTTTAAAACAACATGCTGACAACGAACGTCGCATGGCTGAGTTAGCGGCTGATCTTGCTGCTGCACAAGGCGATTTAAAAGAAGCGTTTGGTGTTGTACGTGGTGTTGCTGGTGATGCAACGGGTATCGTTGCTGCCTCTGTAATTTCTGCACAATACCCTGGTCGTGCTGAAGAGTTAGCTGCTATCGGCGCTCTAAAAGGTCTTCCTGGTTTACAAGAGTTAGAGAACTTGTGGTTCGCTCTTCAAACTGAAATGACTGAATCTGCAAAAATTTCTACATTTACAGTACCTGTATCAGATGTTGAAGGTAACACTGCTGACCGTAAAGTGACGCGTGTTGGTGCATTTAACTTATTAGATACTGACGGTTACCTAGTATTCCGTGAAGACGGTGTTGCTGAGCTTGCTCGTCAACCTGAAGGTCACATTGTTGGTACTGTTGCACCATACCTAGAAGAAACTTCTGGTTATACTTCACTTTATCTTGATCCTGGTCGCGGTGGTTTATTAAACCTACTAACTGGTCAAGCAACACTTGAAGAAAAGTATCACCAAGGTGAGACTGTAGGTTACATCATTACTGCAGTATTAATCTTAGGTTTATTAATTGCTCTTGAGCGTGTTGTTACATTAACGCTATTAGGCGGTAAAGTTAAAGCTCAACTTAAGAACCCTAATACACCAACGAATAATCCACTAGGTAACATTTTAAAAGTTTACCATAACTCTAAAGATACTGACGTTGAAACGTTGGAACTGAAGTTAGATGAAGCAATCTTGAAAGAGATTCCTCGTTTAGAACGTGGTATTTCTATTATTAAAGTATTAGCGGCAATTGCCCCTATGCTTGGTCTTCTAGGTACGGTAACAGGTATGATTGGCACGTTCCAAGCGATTACTTTGTTCGGTACTGGTGACCCTAAAATGATGGCTGGCGGTATCTCTACTGCATTGGTAACAACGGTTCTTGGTCTAGTAGCTGCACTTCCTCTAATGTTAGTACACGCTGTAGTATCAGGTCGTTCTAAAGCACTTTTACACATTCTTGAAGAGCAAAGCGTTGGTATCATCGCTGAGCACGCCGAGAAGGAGTCTAAGTAATGATCTATTACCTGATGGGCCTTTGGGAATCTATCAGGGACTTCATGGCCACTGGGGGCGATGTACTGTTATTTGTTGCAGTAACATTGTTCTTAATGTGGAGCTTAATGCTTGAGCGTTATATGTACCTTAGAGTCGTATTTCCAAAAGAGCGTAAGCGTATAATTGCAGCGTGGGACGCTCGAGAAGATACAACTTCTTGGTATGCCCAGCGCATCCGTGAGGCCTGGATTTCCCAAGCCAATGAAAAATTAACAGCGAGAATGACTATCATCAAGACGCTAGTAGCAATTTGTCCAATGATCGGATTGCTAGGTACTGTAACCGGTATGATCAGCGTGTTTGAAGTTATGGCAACAATGGGTACGTCGAACGCCCGCCTAATGGCAGGTGGTATTTCGATGGCTACAATGCCTACTATGGCTGGTATGGTTGCTGCGTTGTCTGGTGTTTTCTTTAGTGCACGTTTAGCTGGTCAGCTAAAAATTGCACGTGAAACGCTAGTTGATAGTCTGCCACATCATTAGAGAGAGAATTAATTATGGCACGTAAACGTTTTCATGAAGATGACGAAGCTGAAGTAGATATGACCCCGATGCTTGACATCGTATTTATCATGTTGATCTTCTTCATCGTAACAACTTCATTCGTTAAAGAAGCTGGCTTTGATGTTAATAAGCCACAAGCTGCCCAAGCGACTAAGAAGCCTTCTGCAAATATCTTTATTGCAGTTGATAAAGCTGGTCGTATTCACATGGAAAAACGCGTAGTTGATATCAAACGTGTCCGTGCGAACGTTGAGCGTATGCTTGCAGAATCACCTGAAGCTGCAGTAATGATCATGGCCGATGTTGATGCTAAACATGGCGTTGTTATCAAGGTTATGGATCAAGTTAAAGCTGCGGGCATTGATAAATTGATGGTTAACGCAGAAGGAGAGTAATTATGATAAGAGCATTGGTAGCCGTATTACTTGGTGCCGTTGTCACTTTCGCATTATTTGCCTTTATGTCGTTTTTGGTTAATTTAGGTGGTGAACGGATAGATAAAGGCGAAAAGTCTGAGCCGATTGTGATTAATCCTGATAGGGAAGAATCTAAGGCGAATACGAAGACACGCTTTAAGCCTAAGCCGCCACCGCCACCAGATGCACCGCCACCACCATCGCAAGTGGAGCCGGATACTTCTGACGCTAACACTGGTATGGATTTTAATCTTGGTGAAGTAGCAGTTAGTGGTGTATCTGCCGGAATGGAAGGTCCTGGTGTTGGTATGATGCAAGATGGTGAAGCAACACCAGTTGTACGTATCGATCCAAGATATCCGATTAAGGCTGCACGTGACGGTAAAGAAGGTTATGTAGTACTAAGCTTTACAATTAACGAAATTGGTGGTGTAGATGATGTTAAAGTTATCGAAGCAAAACCAAAGCGCTTATTTGATAAAGAAGCACGACGTGCGTTAAAACGTTGGAAGTATAAGCCGAAAATGGTTGACGGTAAGCCACAAAAAGTGCCTAACCAAACTGTTCGTCTTGACTTCACATTAGATAAGCAGGGGAGATAATTGATGAAATATTCAACTAAATTTGCTGCTTTATTCTTAACGTCGGTGATTGGACTATCTAGTGTATCTTCAGATGCATTAGCATTTGCTCAAGATAATTCGAAACGAAAAACTTACACGCTATCTGAACGTGTAGGTAAAAAAGTGGCGAAAATCTATGATTTGTATGCAGCTGATCAAATCGATGAAGCGTTAGTATTAGCTTTAGAAATTAAACCTAAGAAACCATATGACAAAGCTTATATGGCAAAGTTTTTAGGTAGCATGTATGCAGGTCAAAAAGGCAAAGGTAAAGAAGCTATTAAATATTTGCAAGCGTCAGTAGATGCAGATATTTTAAGTACTAATGAGCATGGAAATGCAATTCGTACGCTAGCTGATTTACAGGTTCAAGAAAAGCAATTTGAAGATGCGGTTAAGAGCTATAAATTGTGGATGGAGTTTACTGGTAAACAAGATCCTAAAGTTTATGTTCGTATTGGCGTAGCTTATATGGAGTTGAAGCAGTATCAGAATGTTATTGCTCCAGCTGATAAGGCAATTGCTTTACAAACCGAAAAACCAGAGGATTCACCTTATCGATTAAAATTAGGTGCTTATTATGAAAGTAAGCAACCTAAGAAAGCGATTGGTGTATTGGAAATTATGGTAGGACTGTTCCCAACTGAGGCCAAATACTGGGCACAGTTAGGTCAATTCTACATGTTAGACGAGCAATATAAGAAAGCATTAGAAACAATGCATATTGCTTACATCAATGGTTACCTAACAACTAAAAGTCAAATTTTGGTGTTAGCGCAACTATATACTAACAACATGATTCCTTATCGTGCCGCTGCCTTATTGGATAAGCACATGAAGGCTGGTTTAATCGAACGTGACGAACGCATGCTTAAACTAATTGCTTCTTCTTGGCATCAAGCTAAAGAGCTGAAGAAAGCAATTAAGTTTTATGGCGAAGCGGCTGCAATTGAAAACAACGGTGAACTTTACTATAAGCAAGGTACATTGGCGTTTGAACTTGAAAAGCATCGTGATGCAATTAAAGCACTTAAGTTAGCTTTAGGCGATAAGAAGCTTCGTAAAGCTGATAATGCTATGTTTACGTTGGCACAAGCATATTTTTATAATGGTCAATATAAGACTGCTCTAAAAACAATGCGTACTGTCCAGAAAGCGAAAACAAAAAGCGTAGCGAAGAATGCTGGCGTTTGGATTAAATATATTAAAGACACTGCAAAGCGTCGTAATGTTGCGATTTAATTCCTAATAGACAGTTAAAATCTGCTAGTATAAGCCCCGCCTCGTGCGGGGCTTTTTTTTGCATTTGAAAAGTTATTTTGTTGGGAAGATTATGAATTTGATAAAACCATTATTATTATGCAGCGCGCTAACATTGTCGGCCTGTGATAACAGCTATCAAGTAGCCCAACAAAATATTGCGGTGGAAATGCCAAATAAGGTTCAGAATGAAAATCAGAACTTTGCTACTTTGGCACAACAATATTTCGAACAACAAATGGCATTAAACCCGATATACGCTTTGTATATCGGCGACTATTCAAAAAATGATTTATTCGTGGACGATCTGTCAGATGATTATCTGAAAAAGCGCTATGAATTAACGTCAAAAACGTTGGCTTACTTAAATAGCTTGTCGGTGGATGCGTTGTCAGGGCCTAACAAGATCAGTTATCAAATACTCAAAGCAAACCTTAAAAATGAACTGCAAGGGAATGCGTTTCCCGTTCATTATCTTCCATTTACACAATTCGATTCTCTAATGAGTACAATGGCGCAACTGGGCTCTGGTCAAAGCGCTCAGCCATTTGACTCTGTTAAAGATTATAACGATTTCGCTAAACGATTAAGAGCATATGTCGCGTGGTTTGAAAGCGCTAAACAGCGATTGTCAGAAGGCGTTGCCAATAAAGTTGTGTTACCACGAGTGCTAGTGAATCGCCTGCTAAGCCAGCTGGAAGCACAAGTAGTTAACGATGCCAATGGCAGTATATTTTATCAACCGATTAATAATATGCCAGATGGCATCTCGCTGACTGATAAAACTCAGCTAACGAAAGAGTACGAGGCGCTAATTTCAAACGAGATTATCCCTGCGTATCAAGGACTCATCGATTTCATTAGTGAACATTATCTGCCATATACCCGTGCAACAGATGGCTATAGCAGCCTGCCAAATGGACTACCGTGGTATCAATATTTGGCGAACAGTCACACCACGACAACCATGGACGTTGCGCAGATCCATCAGTTAGGCCTAGGTGAAGTTGCAAGAATCCTAAAGGAAATGAACGGTGTTAAAGAAAAAGTGGCTTTCAAAGGTGATTTAAAGGCTTTTTTCAATCATTTAAGTCAATCACCTGAATACTTTTTTACAGAGAAACAAGATTTAATAGATGCCTATCAAGGCTATAAAAAACGCATCGATGGTGTTTTACCACAATATTTTGACATAATGCCAAAGTCACCATATATCGTTAAAGCGGTTGAAGCATTTCGCGAGCAAAGTGCAGCAGGCGCGTCCTATGCGTCTGGTAGCCCTGATGGCAGCCGTCCAGGTGTGTTCTATGTAAATACCTTTAATTTAAAGGCGCAGCCTAAATGGGGAATGATGACATTGTCATTACATGAAGCGGCGCCAGGCCATCACTTTCAGATTTCGTTAGCGCAAGAATTACAAGGTATTCCGGATTTCCAAAAGTTTGGTGGCCAAACTGCCTACATTGAAGGTTGGGCGTTATACAGCGAACAGCTTGGTATTGAAATGGGATTGTTTGACGACCCTTATCAATATTTTGGAAAATTAGCCGACGAAATGCTTCGAGCAATGCGATTAGTCGTTGATACCGGTTTACACTCAAAAGGATGGAGCCGAGAGCAAGCTATTGCATATATGCTGGCTAACTCAACGATGGCTAAGTCTGATGTGGTTGCTGAAGTTGAGCGTTATATGGCTATTCCAGGGCAAGCCTTATCTTACAAAATTGGTCAACTAAAAATTATGGAGTTAAGAGCTCGCGCGGAATCAGCATTAGGCCAGCAATTCGATATTAAAGATTTCCATAATCAAGTATTACTTGACGGTGCACTGCCACTAGCTGTACTTGAAACAAAAATCGACCGTTGGATTGCAACCGTAATCGCCACGAATAAATAGTAAGTATTGAAATGAAGTTAGTTTTAGCACCACTTGAAGGTGTCATTGATCATTTGGTGCGACAACTGCTGACCGAACTCGGTGGCTTTGATTTATGCATCACCGAATTTATGCGTGTTTCTGATACGTTTATGCCAGAGCGCAGTTTTTATAAGTTATGCCCAGAACTTTATCATGGCGGTAAGACATCTGCGGGTGTTCCAATTCGCATGCAGTTGTTGGGACAACACCCAGGTTTAATGAGTGACCATGCTAATCGTGCAATCGAATTAGGCAGTCACGGTATCGATTTGAACTTAGGTTGCCCAAGTAAGATTGTAAATACCAATAAAGGCGGTGCGGTATTGCTCAAAGAGCCGGATGTCGTTTATGAACTTGTTAAAGCAATGAGAGAAGCTATACCTCATGATCAGGTTTTCTCTGTAAAGATACGATTAGGCTGGGATGATCCTAATACGGTACATGAAATCAGTGATGCGATTGTCAGCGCTGGAGCGAATGAATTGACAATTCATGCCCGTACCAAAGTCGATGGTTATAAAAAAGATGCCATCAAATGGCAAGCTATTGCACCAGTTGCCGAAAAGGCGAAAATATCATTGATTGCTAATGGCGAGATTTGGAATGCGCAAGATGCGTTAACGTGTCAGCAACAAACCAAATGTGACAACCTAATGCTCGGACGAGGTGCTTTAGCCATGCCCAATCTTGCTGCAACGATAAAGCACGGTGTAAAGCCAATGTCGTATTCAGAGCTATTAACATTGCTTGGACGTTATACTACGTTTGAAATAGAAGGTGATAAAGGCCTTTATTATCCTAATCGCATTAAGCAATGGCTAGTTTATCTGCGTCAGCAATACCCTGAAGCTAAAGCATTATTTGGCGCAATTAGAACATTGAATAAGACGCCAGCAATCATTGATGTCTTAAATGCGGAACGTGATCTTTACCTATCTCATTAATTCCAATCATGCTTTGTGACTTAAGCCATATCTTTTTTTAGGCTACTAGTTTTCATCTGGTGGTCATTCCTTTATAATGTCGCGTCACAAAAAGAACCCTATGGGGATGGTTTTGTTGAGAAGCCTGCATTTATGCAGCTTTCACGCCCTCCCTCATTAATTTTAGAAAGCAACTTTAATAGAGTAAAACAATGGCAGATTTATCAAAATACAGAAATATTGGTATCTTCGCTCACGTTGATGCTGGTAAAACCACAACAACTGAACGTATCTTGAAGCTTACCGGTCAAATTCACAAAACTGGTGAAGTACATGACGGCGAGTCAACTACTGACTTCATGGAACAGGAAGCTGAGCGCGGTATTACTATCCAGTCTGCTGCTGTTACTTGTTTTTGGGATGATCACCGTTTTAACGTAATCGATACTCCTGGACACGTTGACTTCACAGTTGAAGTATACCGTTCTCTTAAAGTACTAGACGGTGGTGTTGGTGTATTCTGTGGTTCTGGTGGTGTTGAGCCACAATCAGAAACTAACTGGCGTTACGCTAACGAATCTGAAGTTGCACGTATCATTTTCGTTAACAAACTTGACCGTTTAGGTGCTGACTTCTACCGCGTTGTAAAGCAAACTCAAGACGTACTAGCGGCTAACCCATTAGTAATGGTTCTACCAATCGGTACTGAAGATGAGTTCGTTGGTGTTGTTGATCTTCTAACTCGTAAAGCATGGGTTTGGGATGACACTGGTCTTCCAGAAAACTACGAAATCAAAGATGTTCCTGCGGACATGGTTGACCAAGTAGAAGAATACCGTGAAATGCTAATCGAAACTGCTGTTGAGCAAGACGACGACCTAATGGAAGCATACATGGAAGGTGAAGAGCCTTCTATTGAAGACATTAAACGTTGTATCCGTAAAGGTACTCGTACAATGGACTTCTTCCCAACTTACTGTGGCAGTGCATTCAAAAACAAAGGTGTTCAATTAATTCTTGACGCTGTTGTTGATTACTTACCAAGCCCTACTGAAGTTGACCCACAGCCGTTAACTGATGAAGAAGGCGAAGCAACGGGTGCAGTTGCAACTGTATCTCCAGACGAGACTTTCAAAGCGTTAGCATTCAAAATCTCTGATGACCGTTTCGGCGCGTTAACTTTCGTACGTATCTACTCAGGTACGCTTAAGAAAGGCGACACTATCCTTAATGCTGCTACAGGTAAAACTGAGCGTATTGGTCGTATGTGTGAGATGCAAGCTGATGATCGTAACGAATTAACTAGCGCACAAGCTGGTGATATCATCGCTATCGTTGGTATGAAGTCAAACGTTCAAACAGGTCACACGTTATGTGATCCTAAAGATCCAATCATCTTAGAAGCAATGGTATTCCCTGAGCCAGTAATCTCTATCTCTGTTAAGCCAAAAGATAAAGGTTCTACTGAGAAAATGGGTATCGCTATCGGTAAAATGGTTGCTGAAGATCCAACGTTTAAAGTTGAAACTGACCAAGATTCAGGTGAAACAATCCTATCTGGTATGGGTGAACTTCACTTAGATATCAAAGTAGATATCCTACGCCGTACTTACGGTGTTGAGCTAGAAGTTGGTCAACCACAAGTTGCATACCGTGAAACTATCACACAGCCAATCGAAGATTCTTACACGCATAAGAAACAATCTGGTGGTTCTGGTCAGTTCGGTAAAATCGACTACCGCATCAAGCCAGGTGAGCCGGGTACAGGTTTCGTATTCACTTCATCTGTTGTTGGTGGTAACGTACCTAAAGAATTCTTCCCTGCTGTTGAGAAAGGTTTTGCCTCAATGATGGACGAAGGTGTTCTAGCTGGTTTCCCTGTATTAGACGTTGAAGTTGAATTATACGATGGCTGTCTCTTATACACATCTCCGA
>OJBM01000240.1_pt1 | contig 19009 bp, 15 predicted proteins | sample 1591061 | NCBI WGS metagenome assembly OJBM01 (sample SAMN05416872, study PRJEB24817) | seawater metagenome | isolation source: Sea water | place: Canada:Atlantic | collected 2013-11 | reverse complement strand
GATCTACACTATCCTCTTCGTCGGCAGCGTCAGATGTGTATAAGAGACAGTATTGATACAACGCTAGACTTCACTAACAACGATGCGACTCTGTATTGGGAATTATTAGACAACGATCTTGTTGCTTTTGATTTTGGTCTTACTGCTAAAAATATCAAGGGTGATTTTTTAGTTGAAGACGGTACTCAATCGAGCATGGAAGAAGTATCAGTTTGGCTTCCTATGGGTTACGTTGCTGCTAAAGTTCGTATTCCATTTGCTGGTTTGTATGCATATGGCGACGCAAACTTCGTTTCTTACGACGGTAGTAAAGTACATGACTATGAAGTTGGCATCGGTTATGACCTCATTGATAATCTTGCTGTCGACGTTGCGTTAACAGCAGGCTATCGTGAAGTGGTTATTGAGCTTGATGATGTTGATGATATTAATGCTGATCTAGAATTTTCTGGTTTCTTTGCAGGCTTAGAAGTTCACTTCTAAACAGCTAAAACGCGTTAATTTAAAGCACGTTTCTTGTTTTTGGGAAACGTGCTTTTTTGTGCCTAGACTCCTATATATCAAAAAGAGATAAAAAATCTATTTTTATTCTTTTATGTTATTCATAACGCAAGTTACCATGTTTGAATTCGCAATAGGGCGTCTTTCAGGTGATTTGCAATGTCATTACAACAATTAAATTCTTTGAGTAGTCCGCTGTCACAGCAGCAGGTCGACTCGTTAAAACAGCTTACTGCATCTATGTCTGCGGTGGAGTTATCGTGGGTTAGTGGTTATCTAGCTGGTATTAGTCAAGGTGGTAATGTTGCTGCTAGTACTGATAGTGCGCCTGCTGGAAAGCTAACTGTGTTATATGGTTCTCAAACGGGCAATGCTAAAGGTGTTGCTGGTGAAGTTGCTGCTAAAGCGACTGAGTTAGGTATCAATGTTGATTTGGTATCTATGGGCAATTACAAAGCTAAGCAGTTGAAGTCTGAAACGCACCTATTAGTCGTTGTTAGTACTAACGGTGAGGGCGAGCCGCCAGATGACGCGATTCAATTACACGAGTTTTTGGGTGGAAAACGCGCCCCTAAATTAGATTATTTGAGTTACTCAGTGTTAGGTTTAGGCGACACAAGCTATGAGTTCTTCTGTCAAACCGCTATTGATTTTGACGAGCGTTTAGCGGCGTTAGGCGCTAAATCTGTTGTTGCACGACAAGATTGTGATGTTGATTATGATGACGATGTTGCCAGTTGGACAGCTCAAGCGTTAGCTGCCGTGCAAGAAACATTAAGTGCAGCATCGACTAGTATAGCAGTTGCAAGTGCGGGTGTTGGCGCAACAAGCAGTCAATTTACTAAGAAAAATCCTTTTAAAGCAACGTTATTAGCGAACCCTAAAATTACTGGTCGCGGTGCTAATAAAGATGTTCGTCATATTGAAATTTCACTTGAGGAATCAGGACTGACTTATCAGCCTGGTGATGCATTAGGTGTTTGGTTTGACAATGATCCAACCTTGGTTAGTGAGTTACTATCACTTGTTAGCATTGATGCTTCAAATGAAGTGACTGTTAACGATCAAAGTATCGCTATTGAGTCAGCACTTATCGAGCATTTTGAGTTGACACAACTTCATCCTGGATTTGTAAGTGCTTATGCGGCGGCATCGAATAATGATGAGCTATTAACACTCAGTGAAGATAAAGACGCGACGCGTGAATTTATTGGTAACCGTCAAATAATCGATGTAATTCGTCAATATCCAGCAGCAATTACTGCTGAGCAGCTAGTTGGTGCGCTGCGTAAACTAACCCCACGTTTATATTCTATTGCATCAGCAATGAGTGAAGTGGAAGAAGAAGTTCATCTAACTGTTGCCGTTGTCGATTATCAAGCCCATGGTCATCAACACCAAGGTGCGGCGTCGAGTTATCTCGCCCATCGTCTTGAAGAAGACAGTCAAGTTCGTGTCTTTGTTGAGCACAATGATAACTTCCGTTTACCTGCACCTGAGCAATCTACCATTATGATTGGCCCGGGTACTGGCATTGCGCCATTCCGCGCCTTCTTGCAAGAGCGAGATAATACAGACGCTAGCGGTGAAAACTGGTTGTTCTTTGGTAATCAACACTTCACTGATGATTTCTTGTATCAAGTTGAGTTGCAAGATTTTAAAGAGCGCGGTGTATTAAACCGCATTGAACTTGCGTTTTCACGGGATCAAGAACAAAAGATTTATGTTCAGCAACGCATTGTTGAGCAGGGCAGCGATGTTTATCAGTGGCTAGAGAATGGTGCGTCTGTGTATGTGTGTGGTGATGGCAGCCAAATGGCAAAAGATGTTCACCAAGCATTATTAGATGTTATTCAAACTCACGGTGGTAAAACGCCGGAACAAGCTAACGAATATTTAATTAACCTACGCGATACCAAGCGTTATCAGAAGGATGTCTACTAATGAGCGAGACTAAATTAGCAGCAAACGAATATATCAAAGCCGATAGTAACCTTCTGCGCGGTACTATCGAAGAAGGTTTGCAAAATAACATTACCGGCGCGTTATACGTTGATGATACGCAGCTGTCGAAATTCCACGGCTTTTATCAACAAGATGATCGCGATTTACGTGCTGAGCGTCAGGCGCAAAAATTAGAGCCTCTGCATAGCTTTATGTTGCGTGCTCGTGTTCCTGGTGGTGTGTGTACACCTGAGCAATGGTTAGATATTGACAAGATTGCTGATGGTTTGACGATGAGCGAAAGTATTCGTTTAACGACGCGCCAAACATTCCAATATCACGGTATTTTAAAGCGTAACTTAAAACCGCTTATTCAAGCACTTGATACGTCATCGTTAGATTCAATTGCCGCGTGTGGTGATGTGAATCGTAATGTGATGTGTAATCCAAACCCAGTAGAGTCTGAGTTACATCAACAAACGTATGAATGGTCAGTGAAACTATCTGAGCAATTATTGCCTCGTACCAATGCTTACGCTGAAATTTGGTTAGATGGCGAAAAAGTAACAAGCAATGAATCTGAGCCTATGTACGGTGAAACTTATTTACCACGTAAGTTTAAAATTGCCGTTGCAGTGCCACCACACAACGATGTTGATGTGTATACGAACTGTCTGGGTTTTATTGCTGTTAGTGATAATGGCAAGCTTGTCGGTTTTAATGTGACTGTTGGTGGCGGTATGGGGGCAACTCATGGCGATAAGACAACATTCCCACGTTTGGCTGATGAGCTTGGTTTTATTGCCCTTGAAGATACTATTGAAGTCGCGAAAGCTGTTATCACAACGCAACGTGATTGGGGTAACCGTGAAGATCGTAAATACGCTCGTTTAAAATATACGGTGCAAAAACACGGCATCGAAGCATTTAGAGCAGAAGTTGCTAAGCGTTCAGACGTTGACATTGCTGAGCCTAAAAAGATTGAGTTCACTACGCGTGGCGATCGTTTTGGTTGGGTAAAAGGTACTGACGGAAAATGGCATTTAACGCTATATATCGAATGTGGTCGTATTAAGGATGTTCCGGGCAAAGAGATCCAAACTGGATTTAGAGAAATTGCTAAAGTGCACAAAGGTGACTTTAGAATGACCTCTAACCAAAATATGATTGTTGCCAATGTTGCACAAGAAGATAAAGAGCAAATTGAAGCACTGGCGCGTCAATATGGCATCTTAGGTGAGCGATTAACGCCACTGCGTAAGCATTCTATTGCTTGTGTGTCATTACCAACATGTGCATTAGGTATGGCTGAAGCTGAGCGTTATTTCCCTGAGTTCACTGATAAAGTTGATGAATTATTGGAGAAGCATGGCGTTGGCGATCAACCGATTGTGATGCGAATGACTGGTTGTCCAAATGGCTGTGCGCGTCCATATGCCGCTGAGATTGGTTTAGTCGGTAAAGGTCCTGGTCGTTACAACCTTTACTTAGGCGCTGCATTTGATGGTACGCGTATTAGCAAAATGGTACTTGAAAACGGTAATGAAACAGAAATACTAGCTGATCTTGATGGCCGCTTTGAGCGTTTTGCCAAAGAGCGTCAAAAAGATGAATATTTTGGTGATTTCCTAGTTCGCACCCAAGAAGTTAAAGCCGTGCTGACTAGCGCGGGAGACTTTCATGACTAACTCTTTTGATGATGTAGATTTTAAGGCGCTGGTTACTGCGCCTAAGTCTACTCAGCAGTCGGTATTAGCTCAGGTTAACGAAATGTTAGGTGAGTTATCACCTAAAGCACGTGTGCAGTGGGCATTAGCTCACTTACCCGGTAATCATGGTTTATCGTCGAGTTTTGGTATTCAATCGGCGGTAATGCTGCATTTATTAACGCAAGAGCAAAACGATATTCCAGTTATCTTGACTGATACGGGGCATTTATTTCCTGAAACTTATCAATTTATTGATAAGTTAACGCAGCGCTTATCATTGAACGTTAACGTGTTTCAAAGTGAATTAAGCCCCGCTTGGCAACAAGCGCGTTTTGGCAAAGAGTGGGAGCAAGGGCTAGATGGTTTAGACGCTTATAATAAGCGAAATAAAGTTGAGCCAATGCAACGTGCTTTGCAAGAACTTGAAATTGGAACATGGTTTTCAGGTTTGCGAAGTCAGCAAGCAAATTCGCGCAAAGATCTACCAATTGTTGAGCTGCGCGGAACACGTTATAAGTTCTTGCCGATTATTGATCTTAATAATAAGCAAATCCATGAGTATCTTACACAATTTGACCTACCGTACCATCCATTATGGGAAGAAGGATATGTCAGTTTGGGTGATGTCCATTCAACATCAAAACTTGAACTGGGAATGTCTGAAGAAGATACTAGATTCAATGGTTTAAAACGAGAATGTGGATTACATTTCGAAATTTAGACCCTGTTCTACGCTCCAACATTATTAAGCCGAAGTTATCTTCGGCTTTTTTATTGAATCAGATCACCTTTTTAATTAGCAATGCTGAGTCTCTCTGCTACACTTTTTTTATTAGCAAAATGTGTTTTTCCATAATTAAGCAGTCGATAGGAGTTGCCACCTTATATGCTAGAACTTTCTGAATTTGTGACTAAAGCTAATAAACTATATACGTTGCCAGACATTTGTTTGCAGCTAAATAGTTTAGTAAACAGAGATAATAGCTCTGTTGAAGATATAGCCTGTTTAGTTAGTCATGACCCAGCATTAACATTTAGAGTGTTAAAACTAGCCAATAGCGCGCTATATAGCAGAAAAGGCAATATCTCCACTATTGATGATGCTATCCAAAAAATAGGCACCGACGAGTTATGTAATATTGCTATCGCAACTTCTGCGGCCTTAGTATTTAAAGGTGCTGGACGCAATAAGATTAATCTAAAGGATTATTGGCAACACAGTGTCTTCACTGCCATTCTGGCTCGTGAGTTATATCAATTGAAAACTAAGAAAAAGCAAGGAACAATGTTCGTTGCTGGTCTTTTGCATAGTATTGGTTTTTTGATAGTGTTGGAACGTTTACCGTATTATATGGTTAAACTTGATGATGTTGTTGGTGATGAACACAAAGAACGAGGCTTCGAAAAAGGGACATTAGGTTTCACTTTTGTAGATATTTCTAGCGAGTTATTAAAAAAATGGCAGCTAGGAGACGAATTAATTGATATTGTTAGTAATCAGTATAGTGCACATAACAGTGAAAATAATTTTCTCAGTTGTTCATGCCTTAATGCAGCAATTGATATTAGCGATCATATATTTGAAACGAGCCATGTGGAATCGATGTCTATTATAAATAATATTTCAGAGCAGCATCATCTAGAATTAGAATCTGATGCATTGAGTACAGTAATCGGCCGTTCGGTTGATAGTGTTCACAACATTGTCAAGATTATCCAAGGGTAGGAGTGGTTATGGACGATATGTTTTTATTTTCAGACGAAGATGTGCAAACAACCACTATTAGCAGGCCTGCATGGAAAGTCTTAGTTGTTGATGACGAAAAAGATGTTCATGCGGTTACTACGTTGGCACTTGGTTCATTTGAATTTCAAGAGCGTGAGTTAACGCTATTCCATGCCTATAGTGCTGCCCAAGCAAAGGAAATACTGGATAAAGAAGACGATATTGCACTAATTTTATTAGATGTAGTCATGGAAACTGATCAAGCAGGTCTTGATTTAGCGGCCTACATTAGACAAGAGCTTAATAATCATTCAGTGCGTATTGTCTTAAGAACTGGGCAGCCTGGGCAAGCTCCCGAACACCAAGTGATTCGGGATTATGATATTAATGATTACAAAAATAAGACAGAACTTACTTCTGCCAAACTTTATACCATTTTGTATTCTAACCTTCGATCTTATAAAGATATCAATGCTGTCATTCGTTCTAAAGCGGCGTTAGAGCGTTTAATTATTGCGTCACGCGGTATCTCGTCGATGCATGGGCTTAAGTCTTTTGTTAGTTTAACGTTAACGCAGTTAAAAGAATTACTGCATATTTCGGATGACAAAGTATATGGCGATGAGTCTGGTGCATATGCCATTAACAACGATACTCAAAAATTTTCTCGTTTTTTGTTACATGATTCTGATGAGCTTGATGAACCAATTTCTCTAGAGACATTAGAGCCAAGCAAGCGAGATTTGATTGAGCAGGCGATTAATGAGCAAGCTAATGTATATCGAGATGAACATTTTGTGATGTTTTGTAAAGGCCAACGCGCTAGTTTGATTTTTTACGGCAAAGTAGGCAACCGTATTTCAAGTATTGATAGAAATATTCTTAATATCTTTACTGAAAACCTGATATCTATTATCGAAAATATTTACTTGCATGAAATTATTGATAGCTCTCAAAAAGAGATTATTTACCGCTTAGGTGAAGTGGTTGAATCGCGTTCTAATGAAACCGGTTACCATGTTAAACGCGTTGCGTATTATTCGGCGTTGTTAGCTGAATTGGTGGGTTTACCAGAAGATGAAGTCGAGTTGATAAAAAGTGCCTCTCCGCTTCATGACGTTGGTAAAATCGCGATTCCAGATGCGGTTTTAAATAAGCCAGGCCGCCTTGAAGGTGAAGAGTGGGAGATTATGAAAACTCACGCTCTAAAAGGCTACAATGTGTTGAATGGTGCTGGCTTAGTCTTGTTGGATATCGCTGCAACTATTGCACTTACCCATCACGAAAAATGGGACGGTAGTGGTTACCCGCGTGGTCTTGCTAAAGACGAAATTCATTTATACGGAAGAATTACGGCTATTGCTGATGTATTTGACGCACTTGGCAGCGACCGCTGTTATAAGAAAGCATGGCCGCTAGAGAAAATTCTGACGCTATTTAGGGAAGAGCGTGGTAAGCATTTTGACCCAAGATTGATTGATTTAATGATGAATAATCTCGATCGTTTCCTTGAGATACGAGATAGATATCAAGATTGATATTGATGACATTCTTTTAAAAGACCGCCTAGCGGTCTTTTTTTATGTTTGGGCATAGATAAATCATTTTTATTCCATAAAGTTATAAAAATGATTTATCTATTATTTTAGGAAATAAGTGAATAGGGGTATATTGCGTGTTATTAAATTTTAGTTAGTCTTAAGTGGAATAATGCTATGACCCAAGTAAATCTTACGCATTTACAGCAACTCGAAGCTGAAAGTATTCATATTATACGAGAAGTCGCCGCCGAGTTTGATAATCCTGTAATGTTGTATTCTGTTGGAAAAGACAGTGCTGTTATGCTGCATCTTGCGCGTAAAGCATTTGCCCCTGCGAAACTACCTTTCCCGTTGTTGCACGTTGATACGGATTGGAAATTCAAAGAGATGATTGAATTTCGCGATCAGCAAGCAAAAAAACATGGTTTTGATTTACTCGTGCATAAAAATCCTGAAGGGATAGCCATGGGTGTTGGTCCATTTACTCATGGTAGTGCTAAACATACCGATATCATGAAAACCGATGGCCTAAAACAAGCGTTAAACAAATATGGCTTTGATGCGGCATTTGGCGGTGCTCGTCGTGACGAAGAGAAATCGCGTGCTAAAGAACGTGTTTATTCATTTAGAGACAATCAACATCGCTGGGATCCTAAAAATCAACGTCCAGAGTTGTGGCATACCTACAACGGCCAAGTAAATAAAGGGGAAAGTATTCGAGTTTTCCCATTGTCTAACTGGACTGAATTAGATATTTGGCAATACATTTTCCTTGAGAGTATCGACATTGTACCCCTGTATTATGCCGCGAAGCGTCCTGTAGTTGAGCGTGATGGTGTTAAAATCATGGTTGATGATGATCGTATGCCAATCGAAGACGGCGAAGAGATCAAACAAGAGTTAGTACGTTTTAGAACATTAGGTTGTTATCCATTAACAGGCGCGATTGACTCTGACGCTGACACCCTTCCTAAAATCATCGAAGAAATGTTACTTGCTCGTTCATCTGAACGACAAGGGCGTGTCATCGATAACGATTCTTCAGGCTCAATGGAGCAGAAGAAACGTCAAGGTTACTTTTAGGTTAAGGGGTTAGGAATAAATTATGAATTCACATGTATCACAACAAATTAAAGATCTTGGCGTTGAAGGATATTTAGCGCAGCAACAGCACAAAAGTTTATTACGCTTATTAACTTGTGGCAGCGTAGATGATGGGAAAAGCACCTTAATTGGCCGCTTGCTTCACGATAGCGCGCAAATTTATGAAGATCAGCTAGCTGCATTAAAATCGGATAGTCAGAAAATGGGCACGACAGGTGACGCTGTAGACTTAGCGTTATTAGTTGATGGTTTGGCAGCAGAACGTGAACAGGGTATTACGATTGATGTTGCGTATCGTTATTTCTCGACAGATAAGCGAAAGTTTATTATCGCAGACACGCCTGGACATGAGCAATACACCCGTAATATGGCTACTGGAGCATCAACCTGTGATGTTGCTGTAATTTTGATTGATGCGCGTTATGGTGTGCAGGTGCAAACTAAACGTCATAGTTTTATTGCGTCATTATTGGGTATCAAGCATTTCATAGTTGCCGTAAATAAGATGGATTTAGTTGACTATAGCCAAGATAAATATGATGAGATTTGTAGCGACTATCGCGAATTTGTTTCAGGTCTTGGTGAGCGAGATGTGCAGTTTGTTCCGTTGTCAGCATTAAATGGTGATAACGTTGTAAATGTTAGCGAGTACATGGCTTGGTACCAAGAAGACACACTGTTAGCGCGCTTAGAACAAGTGAAAATTGCCAATGATATTACTTGTACTGGTGCACGATTACCTGTGCAATATGTTAATCGTCCACACCTAGATTTCAGAGGGTTTTGTGGCACCTTAGCGGCTGGCACGGTAAGTGTTGGCGATGAAATTACAGTATTGCCGTCGGGTAAGAAAAGTTCGGTTAAATCGATTGTTACCTTTGACGGTGAATTATCAAGTGCGAGTCAAGGTCAAGCGATTACCATTACGCTCAATGACGAAGTTGATGTGAGTCGCGGCGACATGTTGGTGACTGGCGATGCCCCTTTTGTGAGTCAGGGGGCACAAGCTAAATTGGTGTGGATGGGTGAACAACCACTAACCGAAAACCGTCAATATGATCTAAAAATTGCGAGTAAGAAAACCCAAGTTTCTATCTCAAAAATTAGTCACCTAATTAATGTTAATACGTTAGAGCAAGAACAAGCCAAGCAAGTTGCACTTAATGAAGTTGCCGCTGTTGAGCTGAATTTTGCAGAGCGTATCGCATTTGATTTATACCAAGACGTTCGTGACACCGGTGGTTTTATTTTAATTGACCGCCTGACCAATGTGACGGTTGCGGCAGGTATGATTGAGCAGTCGTTAGAAGATGATGTTGCAACACATGAGTTTTCTGAGTTTGAATTAGAATTTAATGCGCTTGTTCGTAAACATTTCCCACATTGGCAAGCGCTAGATATTAGCGCATTAAAGAGTAAGTAATGACTCAGGAAACAGCCGTTGTAGCGATGTTGACGGCACTGGTTGGATTATTGTTAACTAACAAGATCCGACCGGCCATTTTATTTGTCAGTGCGATTGCGCTGAGCTATTTACTTGGTTGGATAAGTTTTGAGCAAATGATGGGGAATTTTACAAACTCCTCACTCTTTACCTTAATTCTATTGCTTATAGTGTCTATTGCCGTTGAAAAAACAACATTGCTGCAATCTGTTGGTCGACATTTGAATCATGCTAATTTTAGCTGGGTAATTGCAAAGCTAGGATTAACCACGGCATTTCTGTCGTCAATCACGAATAACTCTGCGGTAGTTGCGTCCTTAATTGGTGTGTTAAAGCGTAATCACTTTCACTCACCGTCTAAATTATTATTACCATTATCCTATGCGGCCATTCTTGGCGGTACTTTGACACTTATTGGGACTTCTACCAATCTTATCGTCAATAGTTTTGTTATTGATGCAGGACTTGAGCCTATCGGCTTTTTTGATTTTACTATTATTGGTGTCACCGTTGTGGCTTGTGGGTTAGTTGTCTTAATTATTGGCGGTTACCGATTACCAGATCGCTTTGATAATCAAGACGCTGAACTGCCTTATATGCTAGAAGCGGTAGTGAGTGAAGACTCAATAATGATTGGAAAAACAGTAGAACAAAATCGATTACGTGCACTTCAACGCCTTTATCTGGTTGAAATAGAACGCGATGGAGAATTGATTCGTCCTGTTTGCCCGACTCAGAAACTTGAATCAGGTGATAGATTAGTTTTTGCCGGTGATACGCAAAGTTTACATATTCTTCAAGAAATGCAAGGACTTGAGTGGTTTGCTAAATCTCACTTGAAAGGTCAAGCCTTGGTTGAAGTGGTGATAAGTCATTCTGCATCAATTAAAGGAAAAACGTTAAAAGAATGTGCCTTTCGAGAAAAGTTTGATGCCGCCGTTGTTGCGATTCGTCGTGGCAATGAGCAACTAAGTGGTGGACTTGGGCAAATAACCTTGCGCGCGGGTGATACGTTAATGCTCGTCCCTGGTAAAGGGTTTGAGCAGCATCGTAAAAACGTTCGCGAGTTTGTTATGATTAGTGACGCTAATGTCAGTGCTCAGCTTGATAGTCGGCAATCTAAGCTTGTGTTGATTGGCTTTATAAGTACGCTAGCGTTAGCTTTTACGAGTACAATTGATTTAACTAAAGGGCTGCTCGCGTTATTGGTGTTATTTATTGTGAGCGGCGTTCTATCGCTCGATGAGATAAAACGCCGGTTTCCTATTGAGCTTGCGTTAATTGTAGGTTCGGCATTAGGCCTTGCTAATATTATGGTTGATAACGGCGTTGCGCAAACGTTGGGGGATAGTTTACTAGCGATGTTTGGCGATTGGGGCATTTTAGGTGCTTTCATTGCGGTTTATTTCTTTACCTTGGTACTCACCGAACTTATTACCAACAATGCTGCTGCAGCGTTAGCTTTTCCTATTGCTTATAGTATTGCAATTGGCTACGGTGTTGATCCTAGGCCATTTATTATGGCGGTTATTTTTGGCGCAAGTGCGAGCTTTATCTCTCCCTATGGTTACCAAACTAATTTAATGGTTTATAGCGCAGGAAATTATCAATTTAGCGATTATTTACGCATTGGTATTCCATTGTCGATAGTATATTCAGTGGTGGTATTAGTAATGATTCCCATGGTATTTCCATTTATGAGTTTAGGAAGTTAACAGGTTATGAAAGACGAGAATGTAATTTGGCATCAACATACGGTTGACCAAAATTTACGTGCAAAACAAAAATCTCAAAAGCCCTGTGTAATATGGTTCACTGGGCTAAGTGGCTCAGGAAAATCCACCATTGCAGGCGCATTGGAAAATGCATTGGTAGCACGAAACCAACACACTTATTTACTTGATGGTGATAATGTTCGCCACGGATTATGTGGTGATTTAGGGTTTAGTGATGACGACCGTAAAGAAAATATTCGCCGCATTGGAGAAACAGCAAAATTAATGAGTGATGCAGGTTTAATTGTTCTATCAGCATTTATTTCGCCTTTTACCCAAGAGCGTGACAGTGTGAGAAAGGTGCTAGCGGCAGGAGAATTTATTGAAGTTCATGTAGCTACATCGCTATCAGTATGTGAGAGTCGTGATCCTAAAGGGCTATATAAGAAAGCTAGAACAGGTGAAATTGCCAATTTTACAGGCATTTCATCTGACTATCAGCCACCGATAAGTCCAGAATTAATCCTCAAAACCGATGAGCTATCGATTGAGCAAAGTGTTGCACAATTGATTAACTTTTTAACGCAATCAGGATATATCAATGAGTGATAATTTAACCTCATTAGTCGACATTGCTCAGCAGGCCGGCAATAAAATTATGGAGTTTTACATACAAGGTGAAACTCAAACCTGGACCAAAAAAGATGACAGCCCAATTACAGAAGCTGATTTAGCAGCACATCACATTATCGTGGACGGTTTGCGCGAGTTAACGCCTGATATACCCGTATTGTCTGAAGAGTCGGCGGCTATTGATTGGGAAGAACGAAGTACGTGGCAGCAGTATTGGCTTGTGGATCCACTAGATGGCACCAAAGAGTTTATTAAACAAAATGGTGAATTTACCGTTAATATCGCACTGATTGATAACAATAGCCCTGTAATGGCTGTTGTGTATGCGCCAGCATTAAAGCAAATGTATTGGGCATCTACTGATAACGGTAGTTATTTTCAGCAACAAGATGAGGATGTGCAAAAGCTTGATCTTACACAATCTCTGTTACCGAAAACGGTTAGGCTTGTCGGGAGTCGTTCGCATCCCAGTGATGAAATGGCGCGTTTTGTTAATCAATATCCAGAACATGAAATTGTGCCAACGGGCAGCTCGTTAAAGTTTTGTCTTGTTGCTCGCGGACAAGCGGACATCTATCCGCGACTTGGCCCTACGATGGAATGGGATACAGGCGCTGGTCATTGTATTGCACAATGCGCTGGTGCAAAAGTGACGCAGATTGACAGTAATACACTTGCATACAACCAAAAAGAGTCACTATTAAATCCGTTTTTTGTAGTGACTCATCCAAAGCTTGGTTGGGAATTTTAGTCTTTATTTTTCATTAAGGTTGCACTGGTTTTTCTGATTCAACCTTTAAGTTTTCTAGGCCTTGTTCAAATGCAGGGCCTACCAATGTATCCATCAAAACAGCAAACAACGGACCGACTATATGCATTTGCATATCACCTTCAATCGTCCAATGAACACGGATTTTGTTGGCGGTCACTTGTTCAAATATCATGCTTGAAATAGCAGGGTGTTTTGCGTCTCCAAACCAAATATTATAAGTTAGGCGTGCGTTGGGTATACTTTCGATGAACTCTAATCTTCCGCCCCCACTTTCATCGCTCCATTGTTGGCTCGCTCCAACACCACTTGTAATATCGCCAACGGTTACAGTTACCGAGGGATCTAATTGCGCCCAAGGGCTCCAACGCGGCCATTGATTTAGGTCGTTTGATAACTCAAATGCTTGTTCTAATGAGCTGTTGATTTCCACTGAACGACTGATCCGATAGTCTTGTGGCATAAAAACGCCAAGCAGGAACAAGACCACAAATACCCAAAATATTACCCGTAATGCTTTCATCATTATCTCCGTTTATTGTTAATTTTAGTTGAGAGTGTGGGCCATACCCAAGCCACTTGAAGATGCATGTTTCAAAGTTCGGGTAGGAATCGAATACAAGGCATGATTTGGAATTAATGGTTATTCCCTGATTATGAATCATAACGCGGTAGTCGTTTTCTACCCGAACTCCCTTCGGGCAAGGCGATAAGCGACCAACTACGTCGTTATAAGATATTTATTAAGAATGACTTAACGACACATCTTATGCCTAGTATTTGGCGCGCTTCTCGACTTGCTGAAATCGAGCATCTTCATGTAGCTTGGGTATATATAAATGTGCAGTTGATAGCTGCATTTGTCAAATTTATCCCCATTAAACTGGTAATTGATAAGCAATTGAGACTATGATTAATAAATAGACATTGCTTCTCTCTATTCAATCTTTGGAGGTTTATATGTTATTTAAATCTTTATTGAGCATTGGCTGTTGCTTGCTGTTAGCGGGCTGTTCAGCAACCAGTGGTTCTCAAATTAATTCAAATCCTCAATCATTATTTGTTGACAACAGTTTTATAAAACCTAGTGATTTTAATGAAATAACAGATATCTATTATCTAACAGAGCAACAAAAAGCAATGTTAGATGAATCCATAAAACCGTCAGTGAGTAAGTCTTTTACTGAGCAAATCGTTGACAATCTGCTACACAAAGATTATCGCGCATTTGATTACGACAATAGTTTTACACGCACAGCCTCCCAAACACTTGAATCTAAGCAAGGCAATTGTCTATCTATGGTGATATTAAGCGTCGCTATGGCCAAGTACTTTAATCTTAAGTTTAAAATTTATGATGTCAAAACAGCGCCTGTATGGAATAGAAATGGTGGCCTATTTTTAGTTAATGGTCATGTTAACGTGAAATTACAAAATACTAATTTTAATAGTAAACACTCTGTTTATGAGTTTTTGCAAAACGAGTATTACACGTTAGATTTTTTGCCTCGAGAAACACGCCGTAGTTTGGCTAAACAAAGAGTTACGGAGAGACAATTAGCCGCTATGTATTTTTCTAATATTGCGGCTGATGCCATGGTACAGCGTGAGTGGGATAGGGCATATTGGTTGCTAAAAGAGTCAATTGCTTTTGACCCCTATCAAAGTGCCGCGTGGAATAGCTTAGCTGTGTTATATCGCTACAATAACCAAGAAGCATTAGCAGAGCAGGTGTATCATCATGCGTTGGCTTTAGCGCCCCAAGACACTAACGTGATTGCTAATTTGGCTATTCTGTTAAGTGCGCAAGGACGTTATCAGGAATTGTTTGAATATCAACGTCAAATTAATCTTGCTGAACTGCAAAACCCATTTCGTTATTTTGATCAGGCTGAGTATGCGATGAGCTTGGCTGAGTATGATAAGGCTGTTAATTTATACAAAAAGGCCATTAAATTGTCACCTCATGTCGATCAGTTTTATTTCGGTCTTTATAAAAGTTACCTTGCACTAGATAGAGATAAATTAGCACTTAAAAATTTAAAACTGGCGAAAGAGAAGAGTGCAACCGTTGATGATAGAGCACGTTATAACGATAAGTTAGCGCTAATCACTAACATGTAATTGAGGAATGTTTATTCAAATCTTAATTTTACGCACAAAAAAGCCATCGCATGCGATGGCTTTTCATTAAGTAGGCGTAATGTTTATTTTATTATGCTAATGCTTTCTCTAGCGGTGGTACCACTTGTTTTTTACGACTAAGTACACCTTCTAACCAGATCTTGCCTTCAACAGGTGTATGACCAAAGGCTTTTTCTGCAAGCGTTTCATCACCGATGATTAGTAGCTCTGAACCTTCTTTCATAATATCTGTTAGTAATAAAAACACGGCGTGTTGGCCTTCTTCATCACGTAATTTTGCAATTTCAGCTTCCAGATCAGGTTTCATTTCGTCGAAAATGGCAAGATCCAATACTTCTAGCTGGCCAATACCAATTTTATTACCATTCATGTTGAAGTTTTTAAAGTCACGCATAACAAGGTCACGCATTGGGGTGCCTAATACCGCTGATTTTACTTCAAACATTTCCATACCAAGCGCTTTGTAATCTTCAATGCCTGCAATTTCTGCCAATACTTCTACACAGCGAATGTCAGCAGTTGTACAAGTTGGTGATTTAAAGACAACCGTATCACTTAAAATAGCGCATAACATCATGCCAGCGATGTCTTTAGGAATTTCAACGTTGTGAAAATCGTACATCATTTTAATAACGGTATTACTACAGCCAACAGGGCGGATCCAACACTCAAGCGGTGTGTCTGATGTTAAGTCACCTAGTTTGTGATGATCGACAATACCTAGCAGTGTTGCTTGGTCAACATCATCTGGGGCTAATGCAACGTCTGAGTGATCAACAATATAAAGGCTGTCACCGGCGTAGCTCATTTTAAGTAGCGGTGCTTCAAAGCCAAATTTGTCTAAGATGAACTGAGTTTCAGGTGAAGGCTCACCAAGGCGCGATGGAATAACTTCTTCGCCAATTTGATTTTTAAGATGGGCCAGTGCGATTGCACCAACGATAGAATCTGAATCTGGAACTTTGTGTCCAACAGCATAAACAGCCATAGCGTTTCTCTTTATATAACCGGTAAATTAAATTACCGGCTATTTTATCGAGTCACAAAAAAAATGCTATGCGATTTTTGGCTAAATCATGCAAAGAACACTTATATTGACTATTTGTGATAGCTCAAACAGGTATTTACTTCGTTTTTAGAACCTAAAATGACGGCAACGCGTTGATGGATTTCTTGTGGATTGATTTCCATAATGCGTTCGTAACCTGTTGAAGAAACACCACCCGCTTGTTCAACTAAAAAGCTCATTGGATTTGCTTCATACATTAAGCGTAATTTATAAGGTTTGTTTGGGTTTTTATTGTCTGTTGGGTAAGTGAAAATACCACCACGGCATAATACGCGATGTACATCACCAACCATGGCGGCAATCCAGCGCATGTTAAAGTTTTTGTCGCGTGAACCTGTTTCGCCCGCTAGTAAATCTGCAATGTAATCTTGCATGGCTGGCTCCCAAAAGCGCTGATTTGACATGTTAATAGCAAACTCTGCAGTCTCTTGCGTAATAGACATTCTTTCTTGAGTAAGTAAGAACTCACCAATGGTATTATCTAATGTGAATAAACGGACTCCGTCACCAGTAGTCAGCGCTAACTGCGTCGATGCACCATATAATACGTAACCTGCAGCAACCTGTGCTGTACCTGGCTGTAAGAACATTTCTTCAGTTGCGCCTGTTTGCCCTTCTGGCACTTCCATGATTGAGAAGATTGTACCCACTAAGCTATTGATATCAATATTTGATGAACCGTCTAATGGATCAAAACATACAAGGTAACGACCGTTTTCAGAGCCAGCAACAATAGTGTCTTCTTCTTCTGAAGCGATTGCGCGTACTTGACCAGACTCTAATAGAATATCTTTAATGAGTTGGTTAGAAATAATATCTAACTTCTTTTGCGTTTCGCCTTGAATGTTTTCATCAAGCGTTGAGCCCAAAATACCTGCAAGTTCACCTTGATGCAGGCGGAATGATATTTCCTTACAAGCAGCCATTAATGTATTAATGAGTGAGATAAGTTGCGGGTCAACATTGTCTTGACGAAGTACTGGCACAAAGCGTTGCATGAGGAAGTCCTAAAGTGGGTTAATTTTGCCCGCACATAATAAACTAATCTCGTCTAAAGTGCATGGATAGTTTGATGTTAATCACAGTTTTTTCTAGGATTGATAACTTTATTTGAGCACGGCTATCGATGCAAATTAATGATTGAATATTAATCGGTTTTTTGTAATTCAAATCAAATCAAGTATGATGCCAATATCACCTTTATTAATCCTTGATTATTATGTTTAATTTCACTTACCGTCACAGTTTAGTTGGTCGAAGATTTGTGCTCTTTACAGTGCTTTTTAGTTCGATTATTACCTTATTGTTTACGGTGGTTCAGTTAAGTGCTGAATATAACAAGCAACTTGATCAACGCGCACTGTTCAACCAAATTATTGAAGATAGTTTGTTAGATAGCCTAAGTAAAAGTATCTGGACTTACGATGATGCTCAAATCTACTTACAATTACAGGGCATTGTTAATATTCCGAGTATTGAGCGCGCTGTTCTTAATCTTCCTGAAAATGTTGAATTTAATATTGGTGAAGTGAGTGCCAACAGTATCGTTAATGAACAGTTCGAAGTGAATTATAAACAGGCGGGTCAAGAGCGCAGGATGGGGCAATTAACTATCTATAGTGAAATGGATAGTACTTACAATCATCTGATAGCATTTGGCAGTGCCATGTTGATTTCTAATTTCTTAAAGACGGCACTCGTTGTTTTATTTATGTTTTATCTGTCAGATAGGTTAATTGGCCGCCACTTAATGCATATCTCAACGAAATTGGCTAAGTTTAGTGAAGCTGAAAAGGCTGAGCCGATAGATCTTAATCGTAAATATCACGATGAAAATGATGAAATAGACCTGCTAGTTGATAGTATTAATAACATGCAGCAGCGGATTTTCTTTGAACGCAATAAAGCATTCAATGAAATTCAAAAGAAAGAGCAAGTTCAGGTAGAAATAGTAGAGCAAAAAGAGAAATTGCTAAAATTAGAGCATAAAGTATCTATTTCAGAGATCGTCCGTAGTTTAGCGAATGAATTAAACGCGCCGCTCATTAACGTCAAAGCATTTTGTAAATTGACCTTAGAGCAAATGCAACAACCGTCGTTTGACCCCAAGCGTGTAGAACTAGCCGTTGATAAAATTATTGAAAACAGCTGTCATGCGTTAGATATTGTTAATCGTACTAAAGAAATAATGCAGCGTAACGAACCGCAAAAAGAAAAAGTTAACGTTAATGTATTGATTGAAAAGTCAGTATTTTTGCTTTCCCAAGAGCTTGAAAGTGTGCGCGTTGCAATCAATCATCACGCCCCTGAGAATAATGTTGAAATTCTCGCTGACAAGCTGCAAATGGAACAAGTGCTACTTAACATCATGCGAAATTCGATAGAAGCTTTGAGTACAATGGATAGGTCCAAGCGCTCTATTGAAGTCTCAGCGTCTATTTTTCAAGAGCAGGTAATAATACGTATTGAAGATAATGGACCTGGTCTTAGTGAATTGATTGCTGATAAGATTTTTCAACCGTTCTTTAGTACGCGAGATAAGGGATTAGGAGTGGGGTTATGTATCGCCAAAACGTTGGTGACAAGTAACGATGGGGATGTTGAAGTTAACTTAGATTATAAACAGGGTGCCTGCTTTATTATTTCCTTTCCTTATATACCCAAGCTACATGAAGATGCTCGATTTCAGCAAGTCGAGAAGCGTGCCAA
>OJBM01000239.1_pt1 | contig 19125 bp, 17 predicted proteins | sample 1591061 | NCBI WGS metagenome assembly OJBM01 (sample SAMN05416872, study PRJEB24817) | seawater metagenome | isolation source: Sea water | place: Canada:Atlantic | collected 2013-11 | reverse complement strand
AGATGTGTATAAGAGACAGGACGTATACAGAATATAAAGAGGATCAGTGGCGGCAACGTTAACGCAATCAACAGGCTCGGCGCTTGCGACAGCTTCTAGCCAATCAACATCGCGACCCGCTGTCATATCGGCAATTAACTGAGGTCGTTGCAAAATGATGGTATGCGCTGGTTTATTTTGTGACAACTCAATGGCTTCATCTAATAATGGTTTATAAGCCACTAAACGGTTTGGCTCAATGCCGCAGGAGGCGCTTAGAATTAGTTTAGGTTTTGCATCATCGATACGCGTCGCTAGCTCTGGCGCCGCAAAACCGCCAAACACCACAGAATGAATAGCGCCAATACGCGCACACGCCAACATACCAATTAGCGCTTCTGACACCATCGGCATATAAATGACCACGGTGTCACCTTTGCTAACACCTAAATTAACCATAGCGCCCGCTAATTTAGCCACTTTATCTTGCAGCTCACTAAAAGTCAGCTTGTATTTTATGTCAGTCACTGGTGAGTCATAGATAATCGCAACATCATCACCGTAACCATCTTCAACATGCCTATCGACAGCGTTATAACAGGTATTTAGCTCAGCACCTTTGAACCATCGATAAAACGGTTTATTGCTGTCATCTAAGATTTGCGTTGCTTCTTTATGCCAGCTAATTGCTTTTGCCGCTTCGCCCCAATACGCTTGAGGGTTTTCAATAGCTTGTTGTTTGAGTGTTTGATAGTCGTATTGCTCAGTCATTTTTTTATTCTCATTATTACGATCAAGATTGACTATAACTAACACGTAAAATGCGTGGTTAAATATTAGACTTATTGTTGATAGTAAGAAAAAACCGCTTAAATGCTTGATATGCACAGGCTATCTCCATTAGTCTAACCAATCAAAAGTAGTAGCGGAATGTGGAGCTTTAAATAAATCTTTACCTTTACGTAAACTTCAAGTACCGTATAGAAAATTCAGGAGCAATGTATGATCGATTCACAAAAAACATTTTCAATTAGCGATTTATCTAAGGAGTTTGATGTTACAACTCGTAGTATTCGTTTCTATGAAGATCAAGGGTTAATGAAACCAACCCGTCGTGGACAAACTCGCATTTATAGCCCGCAAGATCGCGTGCGCCTGAAACTAATTTTACGCGGTAAACGCCTTGGTTTTTCACTCGCAGAAACTAGACGTTTATTCGATCTTTACGACGCCGACCGCTCAAGCGTTCAGCAACTACATACCATGCTGTCTTTAATTGATGAAAAGAAACAACATCTACAACAGCAAATGGAAGATATTACCGTAGTGCTGATGGAATTGAGTTCGGTAGAAACTCGCTGTCGCAGCGAATTAAAAGAATTAAGCTAACGCTTAATAGTCAATGGAGCCCACTATGCTATCAACATTTAGTTCATTAAATTTCAATCACGGCGAAACAATCGATATGTTACGCGATACTGTTAACGCCTTTGCCCGCGACGAAATCGCGCCTCGCGCAGAGCAAATTGATATCGATAATGAATTCCCAGCCGATTTATGGCGCAAGATGGGTGACATGGGCTTATTAGGCATTACCGTTGCTGAAGAGTTTGGCGGCGTTGATATGGGTTACCTTGCACACATGGTAGCAATGCAAGAAATCAGCCGCGCGTCAGCGTCTGTTGGTCTTAGCTACGGTGCACACTCAAACCTTTGTGTTAACCAAATTCACAAAAACGGTACTCAAGCACAAAAAGAAAAATACTTACCAAAATTGGTCAGCGGCGAGCACATCGGCGCACTAGCAATGAGTGAGCCAAATGCTGGTTCAGACGTTGTTTCGTTAAAACTAAATGCGCGTAAAGAAGGTGACAAATTCATCTTAAACGGCAACAAAATGTGGATCACCAATGGTCCTGACGCAAACACCTATGTTGTTTACGCTAAAACTGACGTAAATGCGGGTTCTCGCGGCATTACAGCATTTATCATCGAACGTGGTTTTAAAGGGTTTAGCCAAGCACAGAAACTAGACAAGCTAGGCATGCGCGGTTCAAACACTTGTGAATTAGTATTTGAAGATTGTGAAGTGCCAGAAGAAAATATTTTAGGCGAGCTAAACGGCGGCGTTAAAGTATTAATGAGCGGTTTAGATTACGAGCGTGTTGTATTAACAGGTGGCCCACTAGGTATTATGGATGCGTGTATGGACCTTGTGGTTCCTTACATTCACGATCGCCAGCAGTTTGGTCAATCAATCGGTGAATTCCAACTTGTTCAAGGCAAGATTGCTGACATGTACACCCAAATGAACGCGGCTAAGTCATACGCTTACGCGGTAGCACAATCGTGTGATCGCGGTGAAACGACGCGTAAAGATAGCGCGGGTATTATCTTATACAGCGCAGAGCTAGCCACTAAAATGGCGCTAGATGCTATTCAACTTCTTGGTGGTAACGGTTACATCAATGAGTTCGCATCAGGTCGTCTATTACGTGACGCCAAGCTTTATGAAATCGGTGCGGGTACGTCTGAAATCCGCCGTATGTTAATTGGTCGTGAGTTATTTAACGAATCTAAATAACCCATTTCTACAGCATATACCTAACGGTGCTATCTTCTTTTAGCGCCGTTACCTTTAACAAGGTAAAGGAGCCCCCTCGTGACTATTATCTCAAGTAAAATCAATACCCGCAGCCAAGAGTTCATTGACAAAAGTAATGCAATGCAAGCCTTGGTTGATGAATTAAATACCAATGTTGAAACCCTTAAAAAAGGCGGCGGCGAAGTCGCGCAAGAGCGCCATCAATCACGCGGTAAAATGCTTGCTCGTGATCGCGTTAATACACTGATTGACGCTGGCAGCCCATTTTTAGAACTCAGCCAGTTTGCTGCATGGCAATGCTATGAAGACTATGTACCTTGTGCTGGTGTTGTTGCTGGTATCGGCCGTGTTGCTGGTGTTGAATGTATGATTGTTGCTAATGACGCAACAGTTAAAGGCGGTACTTACTACCCGCTAACCGTTAAAAAACATTTACGTGCCCAAGACATCGCTGAGCGTTGTCACCTGCCATGTATTTACCTTGTTGATTCAGGCGGCGCTTTCTTACCTCGTCAAGATGACGTATTCCCAGATCGCGATCATTTCGGTCGTATCTTCTTTAATCAAGCCAATATGTCTGCCCAAGGCATTCCGCAAATTGCGTCGGTTATGGGCCTTTGTACTGCTGGTGGTGCTTACGTTCCAGCTATGGCGGATGAGTCTATTATCGTTAAAGAGCAAGGGACTATTTTCCTTGCTGGTCCACCGCTTGTTAAAGCTGCCACGGGTGAAGTAGTTAGTGCTGAAGATTTGGGTGGCGCAGATGTGCATACTAAAATCTCTGGTGTGAGCGATCACTACGCGCAAAATGACGAGCATGCATTGCAATTAGTTCGCCAAGCGATTAAACGTATTAATCACGTTAAACAGCCAAACTTAAGCGTTTTACCAACGGTTGAGCCTCTTTTTGATGCCAAAGAATTATACGGCATTGTTGGTACCGATCTTAAAAAGCCATTTGATGTTAAAGAAGTGATTGCCCGCGTTGTTGATGGCTCTGACTTTGACGAATTCAAACAATATTACGGTTCGACGCTTGTGTGTGGTTTCGCTCGCATTCACGGCTACCCTGTCGGCATCGTGGCTAATAACGGGATTTTATTCTCAGAGTCGGCGCAAAAAGGCGCACACTTTGTTGAACTGTGTTGTCAGCGCAAGATTCCATTAGTGTTTTTACAAAACATCACTGGCTTCATGGTCGGTCAAAAATACGAGCACGAAGGTATCGCGAAACACGGCGCGAAAATGGTAACAGCGGTTTCTTGTGCCAAAGTGCCTAAATTTACCGTTCTTATCGGTGGTAGCTACGGTGCTGGTAACTACGGCATGTGTGGCCGAGCTTACGATCCAACCATGATGTGGATGTGGCCTAACTCGCGTATCTCAGTAATGGGCGGCGAGCAAGCAGCTGGCGTATTAACTCAAGTTCGTCAAGATGGATTAGCCCGTAAAGGCGAAAGCATGTCGGATGAAGAAGTCGAGAAATTCAAAAAGCCAATTATCGACCAATACGAAGAGCAAGGTAATCCATATTACGCCAGTGCCCGTTTATGGGACGATGGCATTATCGATCCAGCGCAAACACGTCAAGTACTTGGCCTAGCCATCAGTGCATCGCTTAATAAAGAAATTGAAGATACCAAGTTCGGTATCTTTAGAATGTAGGGGCTGGCGATGACTCAATACGTAAGTACTCAAATTGACGGCGGTGTTGCCACCATCACCATGCTGCGCGAAGATGTTCACAACGCCTTTGATGATGTGATGATAACGCAGCTTATTAATGCCTTTGACAGCGCGATAGCCAATGATGACGCGCGTGTTATCGTGCTGCGCTCAACGGGTAAAAACTTTTCAGCGGGTGCCGATCTTAATTGGATGCGCTCAATGGCAAAGAAAAACTATCAAGAGAACCTTGATGACGCCGGTGAGCTAGCCAACTTAATGAAAACCATTGCGCAATCGCCAAAGCCAACGATGGCCTTGGTGCAAGGTGCAGCTTTTGGCGGCGCAGTAGGCCTAGTGGCTTGTTGTGACATTGCCGTTGCTACCCAGCGTGCGAGTTTTTGTTTAAGTGAAGTGAAAATTGGCCTTATCCCAGCCGTTATTAGCCCTTATGTGGTTGCAGCTATGGGACAACGTCAGGCGCAGCGTTATTTCTTGACTGCTGAGCGTTTTAAAGCAGATAAAGCAAGCGAATTTGGCCTAGTCCATGAAGTATGTAGTGACGGTGAATTAGATAGTGCAGCTGCGCCAATCATTCAATCGTTGCTTGGCAACAGCCCTGCGGCAATGACCAGCGCTAAAGAGTTAATTGGTTTTGTAAGCAATGAAAATATTGACGGCGCTATCATTGATGGAACGTCACAACGCATTGCAACTATTCGCGTATCAGAAGAAGGCCAAGAAGGCTTGAGCTCTTTCTTAGAGAAACGTGCACCTAACTGGCTAATTGCCACAAGTGAATCGTAGGAATCATTATGTTTGATAAAATATTAATAGCTAACCGCGGTGAAATTGCTTGTCGCATTATCGAAACAGCTCAGAAAATGGGCGTGCGTTGTGTGGCGTTATACTCAGATGCCGACAAAGATGCCCTGCACGTGAAGATGGCCGATGAAGCCTTTCACATTGGTCCATCGCCTTCGAAAGACTCATACCTGCGTATGGATCGCATTTTAGATGCCGCTGAAGAATCTGGCGCGCAAGCCATCCATCCCGGTTACGGCTTTATGTCTGAGAATGTAGACTTTGCCAAAGCCTGTTTAGACAATAACATTACTTTTATTGGTCCTCCTGTTGAAGCTATCGATGCGATGGGCAGCAAAAGTGCCGCGAAAGAAATCATGACCGACGCTGGCGTGCCGCTAGTGCCTGGTTATCACGGTGAGAATCAAGACGAAGCGTTCTTAAAAGAACAATCACTAGCCATTGGTTACCCGCAATTACTTAAAGCTGCTTATGGCGGCGGTGGTAAAGGCATGCGCGTGGTATGGAATAGTGACGAATTCGACAGTGCCCTCGCCTCAACTAAACGTGAAGCAACAGCGAGTTTTGGCAACGACAAGATGCTAATTGAGCGCTACCTTACTAAGCCACGTCATGTTGAAATTCAAGTATTTGCCGATAATCACGGCAACTGTATTTATTTGTCAGAACGTGATTGTTCAATTCAACGTCGTCACCAAAAAGTGATCGAAGAAGCGCCTGCACCAAACTTAAGCGAAGACGTTCGCGTTGCTATGGGTGAAGCCGCTGTTGCCGCCGCTAAAGCCATTAACTATCAAGGTGCGGGTACGGTTGAGTTTTTGTTCGATGAAGACGGTTCATTTTACTTCATGGAAATGAATACGCGTCTGCAAGTTGAGCATCCAGTAACAGAAATGATTACGGGTCTTGATTTAGTTGGCTGGCAGCTCAAAGTTGCTAACAACGAAGTATTGCCATTGAACCAATCACAGGTCACTGTTGATGGTCACGCCATTGAAGTACGTATTTATGCTGAAGATCCTGATAATGAATTTTTACCAGCAACAGGTACATTAAACTATTTACGTCAGCCAGAGCCATCAAATCACGTACGTGTTGATACAGGTGTTATTCAAGGTGACGAAGTATCAAGCTTTTACGATCCAATGATTGCCAAGTTAATCGTATGGGATGAAACACGCGATCGCGCTATCGCTCGTATGAACCGCGCGCTAGATGATTATCGTATTGGCGGTTTAAAGACTAACTTAGGTTTCTTAACCAACCTAGTGAACGCGCAGCCGTTTAAAGATGTTGAGTTAGACACTGGCTTTATCGAAAAGCATGACAAGTTGCTCTTTAGCCCAAAAACAGAAATCTGTTACAAGTCGCTAATGCTAGCGTGTTTAGCGACACTGGCTAATGAAGATGACGCTATTGCGCCACATCGCACGAACAACGACCCATTTTCACCGTGGAATGTTAATAATGGCTGGCGCTTAAACGAACAAGCATCACACCTTGTTGAGTTAACTGACGAACACGACAATAGCCACAGTGTGCGCGTTGGTGTTGAAGGTAACAATTATGTCTTTAACTTTGACGGTGAGCGTTTTGAGGCAACTGCAAGTGTTAATGGCGATCATTTAGTGGCAACTATTAACGGTCACAAAACAAGCCTGTTGTTTGATGTAACTAGCGAACAAGTTACCTTGTTCATTAAACAAGACGTCCATCACTTTACTCGTAAATCAGCGACTAACGCCGGTTTTGATGTTGATGAAAGTGAAGGTAAATTAACAGCGCCAATGAACGGTACCATCGTTGAAGTGCCTGTGTCAGCAGGACAAAAAGTTAGCGAAGGCGACGTTCTAGTGATTATGGAAGCCATGAAAATGGAATACTCAATCACCGCAACTCACGATGGCGTGGTAAGCGAAGTCTACTTTGCCGCTGGCGACATGGTGAAAGATGGCGATCAACTTGTCGAACTTGCAGAGGAATAATCATGAGCTTACCAAGTAAAGTTCGCATCGTTGAAGTAGGCCCACGTGACGGCCTACAAAACGAAAAACAGGTGAGTACTGACGCCAAAGTTAAGCTGGTGAATGATTTAGCGGATGCTGGTTTAACCGTGATTGAAACGGGTAGCTTTGTATCGCCTAAATGGGTGCCACAAATGGCGGATAGCAGTGACGTATTCGCTGCCGTAACGCGTAAAGACGGCGTAACGTACGCCGCGCTTACGCCAAATGTAAAAGGTCTTGAAGCAGCTATCGCCGCTGGCGCTAGCGAAGTTGCCGTATTTGGCGCAGCATCAGAGAGCTTTAGTCAAAAGAATATCAATTGCTCAATTGACGAATCACTTGAGCGCTTTACACCGTTAATGGCAATGGCCAAAGAGCACGGCTTACCTGTTCGTGGTTATGTGTCTTGTGTCCTTGGTTGTCCGTATGAAGGTGATATCGATGTGGCGCAAGTAGCTCACGTTGCTAAAAAGCTATTAGATATGGGCTGTTATGAGATCAGCCTTGGGGATACTGTTGGTGTTGGTACACCAATGGCTGTAAAAGCAATGCTTGAAGCAGTTACTACTAAAGTGCCTGTTGAAAAATTAGCGGTTCACTTTCATGATACCTACGGTCAAGCATTAGCTAATATCTTTAGCGCACTGCAATTGGGTGTGGCGACTGTCGATAGCGCCGTTGCAGGCCTTGGTGGCTGTCCTTACGCTAAAGGTGCATCTGGTAACGTGGCAACTGAAGAGCTTGTTTACATGTTAAACGGCCTTGGTATCGAACATGGTGTTGATTTAAATAAATTAGCACAAGCAGGCTGGGACATTAGCGACGCGTTAAATCGTTCACCAAATTCGAAAGTTTCATTGGCATTAAAAGCACAGCAATAAAGAATAATAAAAATAAAAAACTATGCGTAGGAAAAATTGTTAAAGACAAGGTGATTAAAAGTCACGCTGTATTTGGCAATTTTAACAAGCATAAAATCAAAAGCTATTTAAAAGGAGCTCGAAGTGGCTGGTTTAAATAAAGTAGTAGAAACATATGACCAAGCATTAGCTGGTTTAACCGATGACATGACCTTAATGGTCGGCGGCTTCGGTTTATGTGGTATCCCTGAAAACCTTATTATCAAGATGCAAGAAATGGGCGTTAAAGGCTTAACGTGTATTTCAAACAACGCTGGTGTTGATGATTTCGGTTTAGGTTTGTTATTACAAAAGAAACAAATCGCACGTATTTATGCGTCTTACGTTGGCGAAAATGCGCTGTTTGAAAAACAAATGCTAAGCGGCGAATTAGATGTAATCCTTACCCCACAAGGTACGCTGGCGGAAAAAATCCGCGCAGGCGGTGCTGGTATTCCAGCATTCTTTACAGCAACAGGGTATGGCACGCCAATCGCTGAAGGTAAAGAAACCCGTGAAATTGATGGTCGTCATTACGTATTAGAACCATCGCTTACCGCTGACTTTGCCCTAGTTAAAGCATGGAAAGCCGATACCATGGGTAATCTTGTCTATCGCAACACAGCCATGAATTTTAACCCAATGATGGCGACTGCTGGCAAAATAACGGTCGTAGAAGTGGAAGAGATTGTGCCTGCGGGTACATTAGATCCAAACCACATCCACACACCGGGTATCTACGTGAATCGCGTTATCAAAGGCAGCTTTGAAAAACGTATCGAACAGCGCACGACGAGAGAGGCATAATCATGGCATTATCAAGAGAACAAATTGCTAGCCGTATCGCTCAAGAGCTACAAGATGGTTTTTATGTCAACCTAGGTATCGGTATTCCAACCCTAGTAGCTAACTACATTCCCGATGGCATGGAAGTGATGCTGCAATCGGAAAACGGCCTGTTAGGTATGGGACAATTCCCAACGGAAGACGAAGTTGACGCCGATTTAATTAACGCTGGTAAACAAACCGTTACCATGGCAACTGGCGCATCGCTATTCTCGTCAGCTGAGAGTTTTGCAATGATCCGCGGCGGTCACGTTGATTTAACCGTACTAGGTGCATTTGAAGTTGATGTGAGTGGTAATATTGCATCGTGGATGATCCCAGGCAAGCTTATCAAAGGCATGGGCGGCGCCATGGATTTAGTGGCTGGCGCTGATAATATCATTGTGACTATGATGCACGCGGATAAAAAAGGAAATTCAAAAATCCTTGATGCCTGTACCCTGCCCCTAACAGGCGCGCAGTGTATCAAGAAAGTTGTTACTGATTTAGCAGTACTAGAAATCAAAGACGGCGCTTTCCACCTACTTGAGCGCGCACCCGATGTGTCGGTAGAAGAAATCATTGAGAAGACTGCTGGTAAGCTAATCATTCCTGATGAAGTTAAGGTGATGAACGTTTAATTTCTCCCTTCATTAGCAGCGTAATTTTTAAGGGCGATATTTTTCGCCCTTTTTATCATCTGAACGATCCCACCACTCAATTCTATACACTGGCATATAATTTGCTTTACTCTAAGTAATCATTCAACGTTGCTCATATGGAGCCATAATGAACTTAAAAATGTCGATCATGGCCTTTGCCCTTCTCGCTTTAAGCGGTTGCCAAACCTTTGACACCATCGTTGGTAAAAAAGAGCCAATGGAGCAGCCTGTTGAAACGGCAATAACGTCAATCAGTCAGCAGCTGATCTCTAATTCAAGCTTTGACATAGCAGACAAACGCATCGTTTCATCGACATTTGTTTGGTCTGACACGCTAACGTCGGTCAGTAAAGACAGTGAGTTGATGGAACTGGGTACGATTCTACAAGAAAGTATTATCACTTCTTTAACCCAAGCTGGCGGTGATGTACGTGAAATAAAATCTGCTAATGCCATTCAATTAAACATGGGTGGTGAGTTTATTTTAAGTAGGGATATTGAAAGAGTCGCTCATAATACACAAGCTGATTATGTGTTAACGGGGATCATGACACCAACCAGTTATGGCACCGTAGTTAACGCTAAACTAATCAATTTGCATAATAAACGTGTTGTTGCCGCAGCTCGGCAAGTCATTGCCATTACACCGGATATTAGAACGTCAGAGAATTCATCTACGTTCAAAGATGGACTGCTTTATCGTAACCATCAAAGCCAAGGAAATCACGATGAATAAACTTAATTACCTACTAGTGGCTGGCGCATTATCTGCAGGCTGTACCCTAGCACCATCAGAAACGATGCATATGAAAAAGGAAATGGTTGCTGAACATCGTGCGAAAGAGTTATCGACTTATGAAAAAAAGCCCTTGGTTAATAACGTCAATCAATATACTAAATGGTTGATCCAAGATTTGTTTTCGAATGTCGATTCGCCTGATAATAGTCATGTGATTGCTGTTGCAAATTTCGCGCTACTTGATTCTGACTTAAAACGCACCAGTCATTTTGGTCGTCAATTAAATGAAGCCATTATGCATGAGACCAATCGAACTGGTTATTCAGTGGTTGATCTTAAATCGACTGGCCGCCTGCAATTTACTGATAAAGGCGACATATTCTGGCACAGTGAAGAAATCGACGAAGTAACAGGAAATCTTGATATTAACTTTGTGATTACAGGCACGATGACTAGACATCAAGGCGGTTATCTCATCAATGCACGAATTATCGATGTTAATAGCAATGCGCTAATGTCTTCATCACAGATCTTAATTCCTAATGATGTAGTCGATGCCGTGTTAAAAGAAGACGACAATGACGATAAAGGATTTCCAATTATCGCAAGCAGCGACACGCTCTAATTACCAATTTTAAGAGGCCGAAATGATGGCATTTAACATTCGAAATTTACTTGGTTTAGCATTTTTAATGAGCACTTTAGGGGCTTGTACTCATACAGTCAAACTGCAAACTGATAGTGAGCATCCACTGCGCACGGCAACGTCAGTGCAAACGACATCACAAATTATTCCAGAGCCTTCGTTTCATACTCACAGTCAATTCGAAGATTATACTGACTCAATCGCCGCTCAAATCATGATTCGAGCGACTGCTGACTTAAAAACTGATCTTATGGCAGTCACATCATTTGGCTACCGAGCTCGCGACGATGAAGACAATCATCAATTAAGCTATCAACTGAGTCAAAGTATTGGTCAGCAATTACAACCCTACGGCATTCGCGTCATTAACGCTTATCAAACGACAGATTTGGAATACTTAGACGCGACTGGCCTATTATTAAACGATGATGCCAAGAGTTCATTAAACGCGCTTGGTGCAAAAACAGCGTTAACGGGTGTTATCACCTCAAATGAACGTGGATTGTTGATTCAAGTTAAAGTTTTAGACATTAACTCTAAAGAAATGATTTCAAGCGCTAATCGATTTATTCCTTATTATGCATTTAATCAATAACTTAAATAACTAGGTTAGATTACGTCACAAAAAGCAGCACTTTATTACTACATACTATAGTTAAGTAAAACTTTATATTTAAATAAATTAGCTAAAAAGCTAAAGATTAAATATCTATTGTCGATATCTGATATAGCGAACGACTTCATATTCTTTTAGAAACTCGTTGGTTCATAGAATATTTTCTATTACTTTACTTAACATGAAAGGAAAAAATGATGATAAAGAACAAATTAACACGCATCATTGCCGCAACTGCACTAACAACAGCAGCTATTTCGGGCGTTTCAATTGCAGAAACGGGTAACGGCACAGCGAGTGTTGAAGTTAAAAACTCATTTGATGTAGCTCAGACTACACCACTAAGTTTTGGTCAAATTGTTGCGATTGCAACGGATTTAACTGGTGGTGCTGATAAAGCGACATTAACAGTAAACTCTGACGGTTCTACGGCAGATGTTATCGTTGATGGTACATTAGCTTCAATCGTTTCAATTACGGCTGGTACCGCAGGTACTTTCACTGTTTCAGGCGCTGCGCCAAACACAGTGCTAACTATTGGTTCAATTTCAGCTTTTAAACTAACTGATCCTTCAGGCGCCGATACGAAAGAATTTGATGTGACTAATTTAACAACGTCTGTAGTTACTTCTGGCTCACCATTCACATATGACACCGATGCTACTGGTACATTAGTGTTTAACGTTGGTGCAACGCTTGAAACTGACACTACAGGTACAACGGCTTCTGGTAGTGAAGTTGCAATTCCTTACGAAAATGTAACCTTTACTGGTACCTACACTGTTAGCGTAGATTACTAAGCAGGAATCATCTAAACTCTCATTACGAATGAGAGTTTAGATACCATTTATTTAACATTTTATGATTTTTAAATTACCAATTCACCTAGTCAATTTTACGCACAAAACAGCTATTTTATCCCTATTACTGTGTTTGAGTTTTTCTCTTAGTGCTGGCGATGTGCGAGAAGTTAAGCCACTTAGTTTTGGTGTTATTGCGTTGAAGGACAATAACGCAAGTTATAGCATGCGAATTACCTTTGCCGGACAAATTCAAACAGATCCAGCCATTGTTGTCATTGAACCGGGTCATCCAGCACAATATGAATTAACCGGGTTTACTGCAAATACTCCGTTGAATATCACCGTTATCGTCCCAAGTACACAGACACAGTTAGCCGGTGCAAGCGATCCCTCAACTAGCCAGTTTTCGATCACAGACCATCATACGTTTAGCCCTATCATCAATACTGATAATCTGGGTAGCGCAATTGTTAATGTCGGTGCAACTTTAACAACATCTGGCAGTGGTTTTTATAAAGACGCCACTTATTTCAGTCCCATGACAATCATGGTTAACTACTAGAATGCAACACTTTGGCTGTAATGGCCCATGTAAAACAAGGATATAATATATTATGTATGCATCGCGTGTTAAAACTCGCAAGAACAAGCTATCGACACTTGTTTTTTCAGTAGCCACTCTGCTACTTTTCACTTCAATTAACCAAGCGTTTGCTAATTTGCTTATCACACCAACACGAGTTGAATTCTCTGAACGCGACCGTTCAGCAAAAGTATCTCTTGTGAATACAAGTAACGAAATCAAAACCTATAAAATATACTGGCGTGAACAATATCAGCAACAAGATGGTCAATATGTCCCATTTAAAGCAGGAGAGCGAGATTTTCCGTCAGCCAATAGAATGTTGCGATATAGCCCACGTCAAGTAACGCTAAAGCCCGGTGAGCGACAACATGTACGACTAGGATTGCGACGTCCAAAAGATCTTGCGGCAGGTGAATTTCGTTCACATCTCGTTTTTGACGCTCAACCTAACAAAGCGCAGCTAGCTAAAAAAGAAAATAGTGGTGGTATTAAACTCCATTTAAACCTTTCGTTTTCTATTCCTATCATCGTTCGTGAAGGATTGATTGATACTCAATCATCTGTTGGAAAAGTCGATTTGGTTACACGAGAGCGTGATGGAAAAGTTTATACGGGGGCTTATATCGATATGAATCGCGCAGGTAAGTTTAGTACATTTGGAAACGTCAAAGTATTTTGGAAAGATAATGGTAACCAAAAAGAACGTATCATTGGCGTTCAAAACAACATTGCTATCTATCCTGAATTAGCCATGCGACGCTTACTCATCGGCTTTAAAGATCATCCCAAGAAGTCTGGCATCATGCGCATTATTTATGAAGGCGATGGCGAGTATAAAGGGCAAGTTTTTGCTGAGAAAACGCTACAAATTAACGAATTAAATTATCGCCGCGAAGAAAACTATAAATAATGATTACGTTGCGTTGTTTCTATTTTTCGGCTTTTCTAGCCTGTTTGCTATTTTCTAGCAACGGGCATTCAGAGACGGCTGATGAAAAGAAAACAACGCTCGGTCATCAGTTTTCTAAAAAGGCCACCAAGACAGCCCAATCAAAAAATGCTAAACAATCGACTTCTCCAGTAAAACAAAATACGACGACAGTTCAAACAAAATCGCAATACTTTAATTCGTTAGGTCATCAATACCGCAATCCTAACTTTCGACAATCTCAGCAACGAAAAAGCAATAAGACATCTGTTAATAGACAGTTAGCTCAACAATACTTATCAACCTTAGGCCATTCCTTTATTGGTAAATCGCTAAAAGGGAAACGCGTTAACGAACTCCCTACCGGCGAGCAAGATGACTCTTCATCTGGTTTCTTAGAAAACGAAGAACTTCTACTAATCGCGCAGGTTGAAGAACATGTGTTAGACACCGTCTTTGGCTATAAGCAAGGCAATGGTGCGATGATCGGTTTAGATAATTTGTTTTCCGTGATTGATTTTCCAATCATTGTTGACCTAGAAAAGCGACGAGCAGATGGTTGGTTTATTAATGAGAACCAAAAATTCTCGCTACTTGTGCCTGACGATGAAACAACACCGGCGAGAGTTATCATCAATGGCAGCGCCTTTCAAATACCACGGCATTTGATCAGTATTAAAGATGATGATATCTATTTACATAGCGCGTTCTTAAGTGACATCTTTGATATAGGATTTGAAGTAAACTTTAAAGATTTATTATTATTGATCAGCCCTAAGCAATTGTTACCTTTGCAAGAGCGTTTTAGACGTCGTGCGCGATTAGGTAAGCTGAGCATAGGCAAACTACAACCGCCACAACTCCCTTTTAGAAATACGCCCTATACCGCGTTTTCACTGCCGCTAGTCGATATTCAAACGCAGTATTCCTTCAGTAAAGATAATAGCAGTGGCAGCTATTCCATGGTGGGCATGGGCGATTTAGCATACATGACGGGCAGCTACTTCTTAGGCGGTAACGATGACGATCCCTTTAAAAACTTTCGTCTGAATTTGCAAAGAGAATCAATTAACAATGATTTGTTAGGACCAATTGGCGCATCAGAAGTATCACTTGGTGATATTTCTCCGGTTAATTTACCCTTACTTCGTGGAGCTGCTCAAGAAGCTGGCTTTAAACTGAGTAATAGAAACTTAACCACCAACTCACAGTCCAATACGACAGATTTCGTGGGAGATTTATTGCCGGGATGGGATATTGAGCTTTATCACAATGGCATTTTACTAGAGACAAAGACCGTCGATGATAGCGGTCGTTATGAATTTCGTGATCTGGACTTATCCTTTGGTGATAACATTTTTAAGATGGTATTTTATGGACCCCAAGGCCAGAAACGTGAGCGAATTGAAAATGTGCAAGTAAATGCAAACACACTACAGTCACGTAAACTAACCTACAATCTGTCGGTGAGTAAACAAAATGACAGCCTATTTAATGATGAGACAGCACAATTACCATTGGTTGATTCATATCGTACAGCCTTGTCGCTAGAACAATCTCTTAGCAATGACATTTCATTGCAATCGGGCTATACCAGCTATCAATTTAGAGATGGTGTTCGCCATAGCTTTGTGCCATTTACGGTCAATTACTATTTACCCTTTGCCAAAATCAATCTTGGTGTCGTCAAAGATCTTGACGCCGGCAACAGCGTTGAGTTTTCCACTAAATCGCGCTTTTCTAAACATTCATTTGATATGAACTACAAGAAACTCGATGAAGATTTTACCACCGACTCCCACCTTACAAACAATGTAAAAAATTCAATGGGAATACGATTGTCCGGACCTCTCTATAACACTGAAGGCAGAGCATTTACCTATTCATTAAACGGCGGTACGTCAACAACGTACAATGACGTAAAAACACAAGCCATTAATGCCTACTTAGGCATGTTCACCAACGAATACTCTTTAAGCAACACCCTGTCATACACCGATATCTCAATTTTAAATGCACCTAATATCGAAGTATTTAATGGCAACTCACAATTTACAAAAAATTTCGACAGCATGCGCTGGCGCACTCAAATTGGTTATGACATTAAACCAGATGTCGAACTCACCAATGCGTCTACAAGTCTATTCTGGTCAATGAGTGAGAGCCTTAGTAGTGAATTTGGTTTGCACTATAATAAAGCCGCAACACGCGCTAGTTATATCCTCAACTGGGATACCGACTACGCGGTAGTAAGTGCAAATGTATCGGTTGATGACAATAGCCAATACCAAGCATTTTTATCCTTACGTTTTAGTTTTGGACAAGATCCAACGACAGGAGATATTAAAATCGCCCGCGACCGTATGGCAACAACAGGCGGTATCTCAGCACGTGTTTTTGAAGATCTAAATCTTGATGGCATATATAACAACAACGAACCATTAATCGAAGGGGCTAAGTTAGTTGGTATTCACGCTCGCCGCGATACTCATACGAAGGAAAGTGGCGTTGCCTTCCTAACTGGACTTCCGAAAAATAGAATTACTGACGTGAAACTAGATGTCGATAGCTTAGACAACCCATTTTGGATTCCTGTGGATAAAGGATTTTCGTTTTTACCGCGCCCCGGCGCTATTGAATCGTTAGATATTCCCGTAGTCACCGCAGGAGAAATTGAAGGTGTTGTTACTGTACTGCGCTCAGGCAAAGAACTGCCTGGTCGATTTATTACCTTACAGATACTCGATGATAATAATAAAGTTGTGCAAGAAACAGATAGTGAATACGACGGCTTTTATTTATTTAGTGCCGTAATTCCTGGCAAGTACAAAGTCGTTATTGCTCCTGCTTATCTAAAGCAAAATAACTTGATGGTAAATAACACACATCAAGCGACAATCTTTGGTGACGGTACTGTTGTGCGAGGCATTGATTTTACCTTAAGCACTGATGCATTGGGCCAAGCAACAGTTCAAGAAAAAGCACCATTAGTAAATGGCCAGCAAGCTCATCTTAATCTTGGGAAATTTGCGTCAACCATCAATAAGCAGTTAACGTTAGGTTTGTTAAAACGTCGCTTTAAAGAGCTTAAAACGCTTTCTATTATTGAAGCCCCAGACAACCAATTAATATTAGGGCCAGTAATATTAACGCCGACAACTAAGCGTCTATGTCAACGTATTGTGACTAAGGGGTTATCTTGTGAGATTACCCCATATGGCAACAATCAATAATCTTTACTGCACTAACTTAGCGCTCGTTTTAAAAGATGTCACTAAGCACCCCATTTTGCGTGATTTGAGTACTTCACACTGGCTTGTAGCGGCACCTTTATTTGTAAATGGACCAATTTTCAAACGATAAAGCGCTCTACCAATATCAATTTGTTCGCTATACGCCTTAGTCGTGCTACTCAACGTTGAAAATTTTTGATAAAACAGTCCGCTGGCATTGGCTAAATCTTTGGCAGAAGCAAAAGCACCAATTTGGATAGCTATTCCCCCCGCGACATCATCACTCTTGTTAACATCTGCCATAGTTTGTTGCATTAGTTGAGGCATCATCTGTGCTTGTGGCATTTCTGGCATTGGCTCCTTTACAGCAACCATTGAATCAGATTCCATTGCAGGCTCTTCAGTCAGTTTTAATAATACTCCTTTAAGTTCTGTTAACTCTTTTTCCATCGCTATCAAGCGTGTAACTTCAGGCTGCATAGCTTGCCATTCTTTCACAGACGCATCGATTTGCTCTGCCGATAACCTTTCTTCATCAGCGACATTTGTTATTGTGCATCCACTCATCAACAACGTTGATGAAAGCATTAACGAAAGCGACAGTTTATTGATATTTTTTGAACGGAAATAAGGCATTATTGACCACTTTATTCTTATTTATTAATAAATAACACCTTACCTTACAAGCCCCTAAAAAACTATCTAATGTCCTGAATAAGGCCGCAAACTTATTTTTCAGTGTACTTGAACGGCCTATAACAATTTTTAAGATATTTTAGCGTCTTATGCAAATTCTCTCACCCGCCACTTGACGTCAAAGTAAGATACGCTTTAAACCTATAAAAAACGCATACATTAGCCTAAAAACCACTAACGCTCTGCATAAATATGCGGTAGTCTCAAGACTCAATAATTACACAATGTAGGAAGGTAGAAGACGATGAAAAAAGTAGGTTTGGTCGGTTGGCGCGGCATGGTAGGTTCTGTATTAATGGAACGTATGCAAAATGAAGGTGATTTTAATCACATTGAGCCAGTATTTTTTAGTACCTCACAAACAGGCCAAGCAGGCCCTGACGTAGGTAAACCGGTAACCACCTTACAAAACGCTTTTGACATTACCATTCTAGCTCAGCAAGAAATTATTATTAGCTGCCAAGGCGGCGATTACACCAAAGAAGTGTATCCAAAACTACGTGAATCTGGCTGGCAGGGATATTGGATTGACGCGGCATCAGCGCTTCGTATGGATGACGATAGTATTATTATTCTAGATCCGGTAAATCGTGATGTCATTAATGCAGGCATTAAATCGGGTGCCAAAACCTTTGTTGGTGGTAACTGCACGGTATCATTAATGCTATTAGCCCTCGGCGGCCTATTTGCCGATGATCTTATTGAATGGGTTAGCCCAATGACTTATCAAGCTGCATCTGGCGGCGGCGCTCGTCATATGCGTGAACTATTAAATCAAATGGGGGATATTAATGCCCATGTTGCCGATGAGTTAGCAAGTCCGAGCTCAGCTATTTTAGACATCGATGCCAAGGTATCTAACTACATCCGTAGTGGTGAATTAAATACCGATCAATTTGGTGTACCGTTAGCGGGCAGTTTAATTCCGTGGATTGATACTCAATTACCATCGGGTCAAAGCCGTGAAGAATACAAAGCACAGGCTGAAGCAAACAAAATTTTAAATACCCAAGAAAATCCAACACCTATCGATGGTTTGTGTGTTCGTGTCGGCGCAATGCGTTGCCATAGCCAAGCGTTAACTATCAAACTAAAACGCGATATTAGTGTTGAAGAAGTTGAAGCAAAATTAGCAGCTCATAACGAATGGGTTAAGGTTATTCCTAATGATCGTGAGCTAAGTATGCAAGAGCTAACACCCGCTAAAGTAAACGGCACCTTATCTGTACCCATTGGTCGTGTTCGCAAGCTAACCATGGGGCCAGAATACATCAGCGCATTTACAGTTGGTGATCAATTACTCTGGGGTGCTGCCGAACCATTACGTCGTATGCTTCGAATTTTAATTGACTAGGGCCTGTTGATCTTTGGTGAAGGTTTTTGCAGCGAATTGTTCGGGTTTTATACAAGGC
>OJBM01000238.1_pt1 | contig 19143 bp, 12 predicted proteins | sample 1591061 | NCBI WGS metagenome assembly OJBM01 (sample SAMN05416872, study PRJEB24817) | seawater metagenome | isolation source: Sea water | place: Canada:Atlantic | collected 2013-11 | reverse complement strand
GGCGTCAGCTTGCTCCAATGCTTGCGAGCGAATCCGTGTTTCATTGCTAAATTTGCGCTTTGATAACCCCGACCCCATTTGATCACTCACGGCAAACGACATTTCTTCCTGTGCGTTTTCCATAAGAGTTTGTTGGCTGGGCTGCAAAGCGACTACGGTCATGCCACGAAACTGGCCGCGCAGCGTTTGAGACGCTTCGATACCAATATTTACCTCAGCCATATGCTGGGCGGCGTTCGCAACTGCAATGTTATCTGGCACGGTGGCTTTTACCCGACATATTAATCCCCTGTTGAGCTGTAAGTAACAACCCCTACCCAAAGGTTTCAGTCCCTTAAGTAATGTTGCTTAAGTTCATACCTGCTTTAGTCGTGATGTGCTGGTGTTATCTAAGCGTCATGACGCAACCATTTGGGTTATCTCGTTACTCATATGCATGATTAGGCCGTTAACCCTGTTTTGGTGAATATGACTCAGTTCAATTACATAGCAGATCAAATGCAACGCAGTGTGCGTGAGACCGAGTGGATGTCTGTTCGCGGACGAGTTACGCACGTGACAGGCACCATCATTAAAGCCCATGTGCCAGGGGTGCAGACTGGTGAGCTTTGTTATTTGTACTCCCCAGACCAGGCTGAACCTGGACTGGCAGAAGTGGTGGGCTTTGCAAAGAGAGAAGCGCTTTTAACGCCTCTGGGTGAGATACAAGGCATCTCTAACCGAACAGAAGTGGTGCCCACCGGTACCCAGCACAGTATTGGTGTCGGGCCAGAATTATTGGGCCGTGTTTTAGATGGTATGGGGCAACCCATTGATGGTTTAGGTGAATTAGAGGTGGAGCAACAATACCCTGTGTACGCCGATGCGCCGGACCCCATGACAAGAAAAATGATTGAGCAGCCTTTATCTCTTGGGGTGAGAGCGCTTGATGCCATGCTCACCTGTGGCGAGGGTCAGCGTATGGGGATATTTGCGGCTGCAGGGGGGGGGAAAAGTACGCTGTTGGCTACCTTGTGCCGTAATGCCTGTGTGGATGTGACAGTTTTAGCCTTAATAGGTGAGCGAGGCCGAGAAGTTCGGGAGTTTATTGAACATGACTTAGGTCCAGAAGGGTTAAAAAAAGCAGTACTGGTGATTGCCACATCTGACAAATCGTCAATGGAAAGGGTAAAGGCTGCCTATGTGGCAACGGCCATTGCAGAGTTTTTTCGAAACCAGGGTAAGAGAGTGTTGTTGCTAATGGATTCGGTAACACGATTTGCCCGTGCACAGCGAGAAATAGGCTTGGCCGCAGGTGAGCCGCCCACTAGGCGTGGTTTTCCACCTTCAGTGTTTGCAACCCTTCCCAAGTTAATGGAGCGGGCTGGGAATAATGATAAAGGCTCCATCACTGGGCTGTACACGGTCCTAGTTGAGGGAGATGACATGACTGAGCCTGTGGCAGATGAAACCCGATCTATCTTAGATGGCCATATTATCCTCTCACGAAAATTAGCGTCACAAGGTCATTATCCTGCCATTGATGTGTTGGCCAGTGTGAGCCGTGTAATGAACCAAGTGACCGAATCTAGCCATCAGCAGCAGGCGGTAAAGGTGCGTAAATTGATGGCTAAATACGAAGAGGTGGAGCTGTTAATTAAAGTGGGTGAATACCAGCAAGGGTCTGACCCTGTCGCTGATGAGGCAATACATAAAGTTGACAGTATTAGGCAATTTTTACAGCAGAACACCCATGAAAAAAGTGAATTAGACAGTGCCATTGATGAATTAAACGACTTTTAAGCAAATGGCATAAGAAATTGGAAACCATTTACGACAATTTGTTATTCATAAAGGAAGCTCGCGAAGAGTCTGCTCTTAAGAGGTTGCGTCAGGTTCGTCAAACCTTAGTAAAGGCCCAGAACGAGGTAGTGCACAAAGAAGAAGCGCTGCAAACGCATATTGATTGGCGTGAAGCCGAAGAAGTTAGGCTTTACGAGGTGATCGATGATCAGCCCATTAAATTGAAGGAAATAGAAGCCTTTCAGGCCCGTATTGCTTTAATGCGTGGTCGAGATAGCGAATTTACTGCTGCCATTATTGAGGCTAAAGAAGCCGTAATGCAGGCCAGGGAGGCCCTGTTAGGAGCAGAAGCTGACTATCAAAAAGCAGCTGCAACCACCAATAAATTTGTTGAGCTATCGCAGCAAAACAAGGCGTTATTACTAAAAGATGCGGAATACAAAGAAGACCTTGAATTAGAAGAATTCACAGGAAAAGAAGTTAAAACAACAGGCTAATAGCATGAAGAATTTGGTAGATAACCCCACCGCTAAGCATGAAATTCGCCTCCCATCCGGCCCTGTGAATGAGGAGGCCGCTGTACCGGCTAGTTCACGAGTGGCCATGCAAGAGGATGTATCTAATTTTCAGCGGATATTGAATCAAAAGCCAGACACTGACCCACTTAAAGACAAGTACGGGCCAAAATCATCAGCAGGTTTTGCCAATTTTCCGCAAGGCAGAGCCTTAGACGGGCAATCGAATTTAACCGCACTTCAGTCTCCCTCGAACCATCAAACTCACAGCCAACAGTTGAATGATCAAGTAACAGCCGGTTCAGTGTTTAGCGAGTACCCGAGTGCTAATGCGGCCCCTAAAACCGGTCAGTTACCTGAAATGCCCACAGTGTTATTACAAAATAACAGGCTTACAAGGTTGGAGTGTGATTCAGTTGAATGGCAATCGTTGGTAGAAGAAACGTTGCCGGTTAAGTTAGAGGGCACTTTAAAAGTAGATTCAACAAGCCTATCTAAAGACGCCGTTTTAAATAATGGGTCACTATTTTCTGAGGTAAGGGGCATTGCTGGGAAGGACTTTCAAAATCTGGCATCCAGTAAACCATTCAGGCATCTTTCTGCAGAGGGCTTACTTTCAACACAGAACCAGAGCATCGAGCCCCAGCTTTCTCAAGGGTTTGATCAACCCGCTACGGTATTACAAAAACTAGGGGCACAAACTACCGAGTCAGTGGATGCTCAATTTAAGCCTTCACCTAGTCAAGATTTACCCGAAACTGTTGTGAAAGGGGCGGAGTTAGTTCAAGACGTATCCATGCAAGTTTTGCCTAATAATGGACTATCAACGGCTTCCTTCCCCTTGGTAGGCGCGACTTACGGCCAACAAAATAGCAGCACGGATATCCGTAATCAGCTAACAAAGCCTAACGAAATAAATAATAGCTGGGCCAATTCAGCTTTCGCTCAAAACGTAGAAGAGACTGCGGCGATTTTGGAATCCAAGCAATTTGTTAAAATGTTAAATGATGCTTTCACCCTTGACGCAATGGGAATGCCCATGGAGCCATCTAAAGGGAAGGGTGCGGCAGAGCAGCTAGCCTCTCATGCAGCTATTTTAGGTGAGCGACCTTATAAAGAAACGGCCGACAAATCCAGTTCTCTATTGCATTCAGATAAACACGATCCACTGCCTTTAAACCTTGCAGTTAGCATGAGTAGCGGTGGTGTCCAACAAGATATTAACCAAACTATAAACATTGGAAAAATCGCCACTAATATTGACGAGTTAGATAGGCTGATTCAAAAAATCACGCAGCATGTTTTGGTGAGTGATGCGCAGGCCGCTAAGTCGGCTGTTCAGTTTATTGTACAGGATGGTGCGTTAGCGAATACCGGTATTAGCATTCAAAGGAGCTTAGGAGAAGTTAGCATCGTACTTCGTATTCCAGACGCAGTGAACCAGAGCATGATGGAATCTTTACATGCTCAATTAAGTCGACATTTAAATGAACAATTACCTAATGAAATCATCACGGTGGAATTTGAATCCTACCCTGATGATGGCCAGTCCAGTGATGACTCAAACGAACACCAAGATCAACAGCAATCTTCTGACGAACAGTTTACTTGGCTCGAAGATGAAGAGGATAAACCATAGCTTATGCATGCAATTTCTTTTTTACCGGTAACTCAATCTCAAGTGGAATTGAATAATCGTTTGAGTCAATCGCCTGTGGTAGATGTCATTAATAATGGCGATACCCAGCTCAAATACTGCATTAACGCCAGCGATCAATTAGAGAAAGCCGTGGTGAAAGTTACGTTAAGGTCCGAGCAATTTTCCTCTTCCATTGTTAGTTATTTTGACGAAGGGATTGTGGCTTATGCCTGCTTGGATAAAGTGGCCATTCAAGCAATTCCCAGCGAAATAAAATTAGCATTGCTGTGGGCGCAATGGTCACAGTGGTTATCTGTTATTAGCAATGCATCTGGTTTTGAATTACAGCTAATAGACATTAGTTTTGTAAAAAATAAAGAAAAAGAAGAGCCCAAGGATGGGGCGGTTTATATAGGCATACAAGCAGATGTAGATGTATTAAATAATGAGCAATACACCTGTCATGGACAAATCCATTTTGACAATTCTGATGTACAGAATGTATTTCCATTGCTAATAAATAATGAATTCTCTTTGGATCTTTTTGATAAAACTGCCCTGCCTAATGGGGCTGTAATAGGCTGTATTAACCTTGCTCATACACACTTGCCTAGTGCTGAGCTGGCGGCTATTCAGTTACACGATGTAATTTTATTTGATGAAGCCCAGTTTATTCCCAATAGCTGTTCGCAATTTAATCAACAATTAACCCTGAATCATTGCATTCGCTTGCAACTGGATATAGAGGGGAATCACGCCACTATTCTAAATATAGAGAACATTATTATGCATAACACTAATACCCAGCAAGAACCCAACACTGAACCATTAGATGGGCAAAATAATCAGTTACTTGATTCGCAGGCGATGGCGCAGCTACCAGTGAATGTTGAGTTTTTAATGGATGGCATTGAAATACCATTATCACAGCTCACTTCATTGGCACCAGGTTTTACGTTCCCTCTTAAGGTAGACCCTAGTCGTCCTGTGACGGCTGCGGTTAATGGTCAGGCCATTGCCCGTTGTGAATTAGTTGATATTGAAGGGCAGCTGGGCGCACGTGTAATTGAAAAAATAGAACCTAGGGCCATGCCTGAGGAGATCACAACACAGATTAACCAAGAAACAGAAGAGCGTAACGATTATGAATGATCAATTTGATCCAGTCATACTCACCATTGGGCTTTCGATATTAGCGCTTGTTCCATTTTTAGCTGTAATGACCACCTCTTTTGTTAAAATTTCCGTGGTACTGGCATTGGTGCGTAACGCCTTAGGGGTACAACAAATTCCACCTAATATGGCACTGCATGGCTTAGCCATTATTCTTACGGTTTATATTATGGCACCGGTTTTTTTTGAAATCAGTGACATTATGAAAACTGAAAAAGTCGACGTGAATAACTTAGCGACATTGCAGCCGATAATTGAGAAGGGCAGTGAACCTTTTAAAGAATTTCTTTTAAAACATTCCAACGAATCCGAGCGCACATTTTTTAAGAAAAGCGCAGAAAAGCTATGGCCAGAAAAATACAGTGACAATATTACGGATGATAATTTTCTAATTTTGATTCCTTCGTTTACCGTATCGGAATTAACTGCGGCTTTTGAAATTGGGTTTCTGCTATTTTTACCCTTTGTTGCCATTGACTTAATTGTATCAAATATTTTGCTTGCCATGGGCATGATGATGGTGTCTCCCATGACCATTTCACTGCCCTTTAAACTGCTTTTATTTGTATTGCTTGATGGTTGGGGGCGTTTAATTCACGGCCTTGTTCTGTCATACCAATAGGGAGCGTTTCGTGGAAAATTCTGAAATTATACATTACGCCACTCAAGCCCTAACATTGGTGTTAATGCTGTCGTTGCCCCCCATTGTTATGGCCGCGTTTGTGGGTTTGATGGTGAGCTTGTTTCAAGCCTTGACCCAAATACAAGAGCAAACATTATCCTTCACTGTGAAGCTGTTAGCCGTGTCGTTCACTATTATGCTGACGGCTCGTTGGATGGGTATAGAACTATACAATTACACCTTAACCATGTTTCAACAAATCCCCACGGTCAATTGATCGGTTATGTTGAATCATGAGCTGATTGAAAGCCAATTACTGATTTTTATTCTTAGTTTGGTGAGGGTCTTGTCTGCATTTACCATTATGCCATTGCTGAGTAAAAGTTTATTGGGCGGTGCCATGCTACGCAATGGTGTGGCTATGTCGCTTACCATTTTCATATTTCCTTTGGTAGAACCCGGTTACTATATTCAAGAGTGGTCTAACTGGGATTTATTTATTATTGTTCTAAAGGAAACGTTTATTGGCATTATGATTGGCTACTGTATATCTTTAATTTTTTGGTCGGTTGATGCGGTTGGTTTTTTCATTGATAACCAACGGGGGGCAACTATGGCCAGTAGCTTGAATCCGTTGTCTGGTGAGCAAACCTCGCCCATGGGGATTTTTTTATCACAAACCGTGAACACAGTATTCTTTTCAACAGGCGGGTTTTTAATCTTCTTAAGTGGACTGTATACCAGTTATCAAGCCTGGCCATTATTTGAATTCTATCCTGAAATCAATCCGGGCATGGTTGACTTTTTTTTAAGCCTACTTGATCTATTAATGTTTTTTACCGCTGTGCTGGCAGCGCCTATTATACTAGCAATGTTTTTTGCTGAGTTTGGCCTGGCTCTGGTAGGGCGGTTTGCCCCTCAGTTAGATGTGTTCTTTCTGGCAATGCCCATCAAAAGTGCCATATCGGTGGCGATCATGATTGTGTATTTGTCATTTTTAGTTTACTACTTCAATCGCCATTTACATATGATTGATCAGATATTCTCCCGTATCGCATCCTTCATATAAGGTTAAATAAATATGGCCGAGAAGACAGAACCCCCCACACCAAAGAAGTTAAGAGACGCCCGTAAGAAGGGGCAGGTGGCTCACAGTAAAGAAGTGGTGAGCGCCACGCTTATTTGTTTTATTTTTATCTACTTATGGGTCATGTCTGACTACTATGTGTCTGAAGTGCAGCAGCTAATATTGCTGCCCACAACCGTGATGAATTTACCATTTAGTCAGGCCTTGAAAATAGTTTTAGATGGCATGATTTGGGGCATGATTAAATTAATTGGACCCTTCATATTAATGGTGTTTTCCTTAGGCATCGTGGCCAATGTGGCACAGGTTGGGATTTTATTTACCGGCACACCAATGAAGCCTGAGTTTAAGAAAATTAACCCTGTTGAGGGTGCTAAAAAAATCATTTCTAAAAAGAGCTTATTTGAACTATTAAAATCCATTATTAAAATATCCGTCTTAGCAACCCTTATATACCTATTAATAATCGACAGTTTAAACGATTTCACTAAAGTACCCTTGTGCGGTTTGCAATGTTTGCCGTCACTGATTGCTAATATATTCAAATGGTTATTTATCTATTCTGCCATTGCCTTTTTAATTCTCGCTATCGTAGATTTCACCTGGCAAAAAAGCCAACACATAAAACAGCTAAAAATGAGTAAGGATGAAGTCATTCGTGAACATAAAGAAATGGAAGGAGATCCACAGATTAAGGGTAAGCGAAAGCAATTGCATCAAGAGCTACTGAATTCTGATATGAAACCCAAAGTTAAAAAGTCCACCGCGGTAATTGTAAACCCTACGCATGTAGCTGTGGGGATTTATTATGAACCAGGTAAGGTGGATTTACCTGTTATTACCATTATGGGCACAGATGAAGTGGCCCAGCGTATTAAAAGTATTGCCCGTGATGAGGGCATTCCAATGATGGAAAATGTGCCTCTTGCCCGTGCCCTTTTAGCTGATTCCGAAGTTGGTGGCTATATACCTTCAGACTTAATAGAACCCGTTGCTGAAGTACTCAAGTGGGTGAAAGATTTGGAGCTTGATAAAAACTAGAATAAATAGAAACATCATCGACTTATTTGTTACTAATAAGAAATGACCTCACTGTATTTTTAAATTATTTTGAAAGTAAAGTGTACTTAATAAGCTGTAATAATTTAATGTGTTAGGTGATATACGAACACTGTGAACGGCCTAACTAATTCAAACTCCTTGTATTTAAATGAAGTTACAACGATACATTCAAAAAACATAATTTCGGTTTGAAAAAATGAAGATTATCTTACAAAAAATAGGTTCATTTTAAAATAATACTGAATCACTTAACAATCCTTATAAGATCATTTATGGCCCCTAGTACTGCGACGATGAGTTGGCTAAAAGCAGCTGGGCAGTGCCTGATTAGGACGATACCAGTTTTGAAACCGACTGTGGTACGGCGGGTATTCATGACTGTGTATTAGTAGATGAGCTTGATATATCTCAAGGCCTTGAGGAGGTGGTTTCTGGCAACACCTTTATCGCCAGTGTCGGCTTTTTCTATGAGGACTTTTAGTGAAGTTCAGCACTTACAGACTTGGGGGGTGACTACCTAGGCCAATAAGCGGTCATGATTGCGGTGACGATTTAGGCTATCACTATCATGTAACAATCACCGTGGATGATGAAGACCTGAAAATCCTAGTCTTCCCTTGCAGAATTGGGCTGTGCTTCTACGGAAATTGAAAGACAACAGCATCACCTCTACTGAATGGGAGTAATTTGGGGCGAAGGAAGCCCCCGGTGGTGAATTACCAGATTTACCCACCTGTGAAACAGTCCAAGAACCTGAAATGGGTGTGTACTCCTGCTATGTAGGAGTTAATCACCCAGTTTGGCCAAGTATAAAAATCAGTACTTGACCAGTATTTTAAAGCTAAATTATTTATAGGGTGTAACCATGAAATTTAAGCATGTTTTAAAAGATGTCTGTGTAATACTTAGCGTGATGCTTTTGCCCAGTTTGGCCAGTGCCAAACTGGAAATACCTGAGGGTATGCAGCATTATCATGCCCCTAAAAATCTACCTGATATTGTTTTAACGCCACGATTAAAAATTTCCATCAGTGAAGACGATATATCTGGCTATAATTTACATTTAGCCACCCAATATTTTCAATTGGAATCCCCAAACCAACAAGGCTCGGCTCCTGACAACATCGTAGAAGGGCACGGTCGCTTATATATTAATGGTACCAAAATACAGAGAATTTACGGCAACGACGTGCACATTCCGGGTAAATATATACATAAAGGTGTGAATCAAATCAGTGTCACTTTAAATGGACACGATCACAGAGCATGGCGTAAAGATGGTAAAGAAATTATTTCGACTATTTTTATTAATACCGAGAAAAACGAACCAATTTATGACCAGTTTTCTACTTTCCCAGTAATGGCCACCAACCCGTAATTTAGATGTGTAATGACTGGTTTTAAATATTTAATTACTAACGACATTGATAAACTGGTTGATTACATTTTGATTTATTAAACGAATTTTAAAAATAGCCGCTTGCCCCGCGTTGTCGCGTGGAAAAACTGTGTAGCGAGATGTCACTTTTAAATGATTAGGTAAAACCATTATGATGTGGGGTACCCCTTGATTAAGAGTAAGCGAAAGCAATTGCATCAAGAGCTAATGAATTCTGATATGAAACCCAAAGTTAAAAAGTCCACCGCGGTAATTGTAAATCCTACGCATGTAGCTGTGGGGATTTATTATGAACCTGGTAAGGTGGATTTACCTGTTATTACCATTATGGGCACAGATGAAGTAGCCCAGCGTATTAAAAGTATTGCCCGTGATGAGGGCATTCCAATGATGGAAAATGTGCCTCTTGCCCGTGCCCTTTTAGCTGATTCCGAAGTTGGTGGCTATATACCTTCAGACTTAATAGAACCCGTTGCTGAAGTACTCAAGTGGGTGAAAGATTTGGAGCTTGATAAAAACTAGAATAAATAGAAACATCATCGACTTATTTGTTACTAATAAGAAATGACCTCACTGTATTTTTAAATTATTTTGAAAGTAAAGTGTATTTAAGAAGTTGTAATAATTTAATGTGACAGGTGATATATGCACACTGTGAACGGCCTTACTAATTCAAACGCCTTGTATTTAAATGAAGTAACAACGATACAATCAAAAAACCATAGTGTCAGTTTGAAAAATGACAGTTCTCCTATAAAAATAAGTTCACTTTCAAATAATACTGAATCACTTAATAGTCCTTCTAAGATGAGTTTTGAGTTTACTTTAAAAAACAGAGAGGAATCAATTGACAATAATATTAAACAAAGTGTCGGTGAAGCAAAACATTACTATTTGTCAATTATTAAAGAATGTCGTCAGGCGATTGGAGGGATCAGTAAAGGGTTTTTGGGTTCATCTCATTTTAAACCAAAGGCAGACCAGATAATTGATGATATTAGTAAATTGGGAACTAATGGTGATCCTAATGTTAAGCAAAATATAGATACATTAGAGAAAGGATTGTTGAGAATTGAAAAAACACTCGGTGAACTCCAAGAAGTGTATAATTCAAAAAATGACAGTAGCCAAAATAAACTTAGGATTATTCAAAATTCAAAAGGACTTGTGTCTGAAATTAAAGAAAAGATAAAGGAAGCGAAAGGTAATTTAATTTCAATTGAGATAGACAAATCAATTCATACAGGTCATTTAACCGAAGATCTAAAATCGCTAATGAAAAATACTGATTTTGAACTTAGTCAAGATCAGCAAAAAACACTTACAAACTTAGTGCTGACTGGAAAATTAGCTGATGGTGTTGATGTAAGAGCTTTCGCTAAATTGATGGCTGAAGGCAAGATAACTAATAAGGTAGCTATATCTAATTTAGCAGAGGGCGTCAAAACTGGCGTGATAAAAGATATGGTTTTTCATGAATCTATAGCTAGTTCTGTTATAAATGGACATATTACAAATAAAGTTGATCTGCAAAATATCTATGAAGGTATTTCTCGCGGAGTAATTACTAGTGATAATGCTCTGAGCAATCTTGCAGAATCTATTAAGGATGGTGTAGTTCTTGATGAGAACTGTTCTAAATCCCTCTCTATTGGATTTAAAAGCGGTGTGATGAAGCGAGAAGGGATCTTAAGAACACTTGAGGCCCTTAAAGCTGGAAAGTTCAAGGATGAGCATTCTATAAAAAATATATCAGAAGGGATAAGCATAGGCATATGTGATAAGACTTGTAGATTAATTAAGTCAGGCCATAAAAATTTAATGAACTCAATAAAAGAAGGGGTGTTTGGTTCCAATATTGAAACATTGAAAAATTTAACCGAATCAAAATATGTTCAATCTAATATTGATAAAGAAATTGTATCGAGTTTTTATGTGGCAACTAAGGATGACCCCGAACATACTATTCTTTCAAATATTAAGCTAACGCCTGATTTAGTTACAGATTTAGATATCGACAAAACTATTCTATGTTTCGGAACTAAATATTATTCAGTTGAGGAGGCTGTTGAGGCTTTATCTAAAGAGCTTGAGAGAAGGGGTCTAGGGAATTCAGATCTTGCTAAGTATGGTCAATATTTGTTTAAGGACGACCATCAATATGCACTTCAATTAACTCCAGATAATAAGTTGCTTGTCTTTGATGTAACCACAAAAGAAGATAAGGATGATTTTGAAAAGTGGATGTCTAAGGATTATGGCAATGGTTTTATGAACTCGTTTGATAAAGTAAAAACCTTTGGCCTAGAGTCACGCCCTATAAACAATGTTACTTTAACTGAATCAAACCTAGGTTGGAGCAATATAGCGCTTGAAGATAATGCCTTTGACGTAAATCAATATAAACACAGTGAAACAATTAACTTTGTGCTGAATGAACTGTTATTGCCTATAACCAGCTTAAAAGATCCTGAAAGTAAAAGGCTATCTGAGAAGATGGTATCCATGATGAAGCAGATCGTGAAGGATAAAGGGATGGAAAAAATTCAGTTTGGAACAAATATGGAAGATAAGGAGCTAAAAGATAAAATAAATAAATTATGTGCCAATTCGGCTAGTAACCTTAATTTTGATAACTATAAGGAAAAGGTGGATGAGTTCCTTTTAAATAAGGAAGACGTAGATATAGCGAAGCTTGGATTCATGTTTGGTAATATGGCTGCACAGGGACAATTAGGTTATGAAATGACTGATCCTAATTTTGGAAAATTGAATGTATCAAATTTCATGTTCTATAAACTAGCTGAACACTGTTATCAAAAGCTTGAAGGTAGCAGTGAAATAAAACTATCAAAAAGATTCTCGAGTGATTTGAAAAATGGTGCTTGCATTCAATCTTTATCCAAAGATGTAGATCTTAAAAATAGAGGGCTCGATATAAAGGGTGTTTTTGATAAAATTTAATGCGTAGTAAATCACGGGGATCTTAAGGTTGTTCGTTTTTTAACGAAATCTGTCAGTTTGGATTATAGCTTAATTTTCGGGCTAAATAGCTTTACCGGGACTGTAGTTGTAACTGTGGAATGATTATCATAATAACCAGAAATGGCCAATGATAAACAGTATTGAGAAAAGAAGCACTTAATGCCTTTGGACGCGAGGCGACCAAAGGCATTAAAAACGAACAGGGTCTAATTGAGTGTCTGAAGATGCTCATCAATGTTACAGTAGAGCGAACTCTAAAAGCCACGCTAGACAACTCCTTGGCTATGACAGAAACGAATCATCAAGTAATTCAATTTTCCGCAATCTGTATTAGTTTCAACTTGATTTAACATATCCTCTTTCAAAAGAGAGGGTTACCCGTTTGGGAATTGCTATCAAATCATAATTCAAAAAAGTCGGTAACTCCCTATATTTCACTTTAAAAATTTCACTCATCAATACAAGACCGGTTTACTCTGTTTTAATAAGCAATTCTGGTAATGTCCCTCGTGCCGCTAATAGTATGAAATCTTCCATGACATTTTTTATGACTATCAAATCTGGTAGTTTTGATGCATTGTCAAATTTCCAATTCTAACAAGATAAACTTTACACATAGATGCTTAACTCATTTCGTAAACGAAGATGAGCTTTACTGCTCAGAGTGCCTCGCTCTTTAGCTATTTCGGTGTACATTTTCCTTAACCGTTGATTCACATCCTCAAGCTCTGTGAGGTTCGATATCATGGGTGCATCTATTTTACCATTCTTGGCGCATTACCATAAAAACGGTCTAAACTGTTCCGTATTCACGACATGACATGAGAGAAGGGACAGTATCGGCTTGCTTGAGGGTACCCATGATCTGAGTGCCGGATTAACGTGAATATACTATGTTGATATCTTGCATTAATACACGTTAAACCCTAACTTTCGGGGGGTTATTAGTTAAAGGATGGATGACCACCGTAAGGTTAGTTAATAGAGTCAGGCTTCCTTGCGATTTGATGGATATGGTTTTTTATCATTATAAAATAGTTCATGTAAACTTTTTATCAGCAAGGACGTTACAGTAAGTATTGTTAGAATATGTTTACTAGTCGATTGCTTTAGGCAAACTCCTATTTAATTGAATGGCAAGGAAGCGGTCGATGTATTTTGTTCAATTATTTGGGTTTTAAGTACTATGACAGATATAAACTGCGCTACGCAAAGTCATTCAGATACACAGGCTGCTCCAGAAGAATACAATGAACAGTTACTTATTGGGCAAGCTCAAGGTGGTTGCCAAGAGGCCATGATTTATTTGTTTGCATACAATGAGTTTAAAGTTAAAAAATTCATTCAACGCAAAATTAGTAATGTGAATACCGTAGAACATATTCTTCAAGAGTCTTTATTGCAGGCTTACCAGGATATACGGGAGTTTCATGGTAGACCAAAATTTTCAACTTGGATCATTGGCATTGCATTAAATATCGTGCGCAACCATTGTACTGGTTCTCCGGATTATAAGAGTTAATGAATTAATACAATAAGCTAGAGTCGATCTTACACTTAAAGTTATGGTATGACCCTTGAGTCACAGAAGCCACTATTTAATACGGCTGGTGAAAATAAGGATTACATTATATTTATTGATATTATTTCAAGGCTTGCTTGTCAATACTTGAAATAGTCAACCACTAGAATTATTTAAAGTATAGAACTTCAAAAATTTTAACATGAAAATCGTGAGTTGCCCCAAATTCACTAGGTATTCTTTAACAATATAATGTACTGAAAGAGGAGGCCGGTATGGCTGGTGAACGATACAGTGAAGAATTCAAAGTGGCGGCGATTAAATAGTTCACTGAAAATGGCCACTTTATGCCGATGTTGCTAAGCATTAGGACATCACCACAAAAGCCTTTATAGCTTACGGTAAAATGTACAAGCTTTCCATTTCCAAGAAAAGCAAACCTTAAGCGAAGAGCCTCGTAATCTAGAAGCTGAACTTAAGCGGGTCACGAAGGAACGTGACATATTAAAGGAGACTGCCGTGTGCTTCATCTAAAAGCGCCATGATGGGGTTGTTAGTATGAGGGTTACCTTTGTTTTGATGATTGATTCGTACCAATGTCAAAACGGGTAACCCTCTCTTTTACAAGACGCCATGTCAGATAAAGTCAGAGCTAATAAAAACAAGATATGAATTTTCCTCTTAACTTGTGATCATTGCAATATGTGAATCATCCCGCATAGTTGAGGTTACCAATGTTTAATTAGTCTATGCCATAAATAAAGTCATTTTCCATATCAATTTCTTTTATTGTATGTAAGTTCTCAGGCTCCAGAAACCCAAATTCGTCCTCGTTGGAACTCATGTAAGCCTCACGCAACGAACCTGTCATGCTATCCGCTAGGACCCAAGAATCAGGACAGTTAGCTTCAAGGTGACCCATTAACGTCTCATTTAAACCATGATGTTCCATTCCACCCGTAATCCAGTTATGTGCTTGGGCTATAGCGAAAAAACTTCTATCTTGTGGCTCTAGCTCGATACCATATTCTAATTCCATACGAATTGAAAACAAGGCAGTATCAAACGCGGTCATTGAAGGACCAAAACCACTGTAATACCCCGTCGATTCTTGATACTTTGATGGGTGATGGGGCTTGTCAACATTTTGAGGTGGTAAGAATGTTTTGATTCCTTTTGTGAGTAATTGAAGTGGGCCACCACCCAAAACTCGATTTTTTTGTATCTCTTTACTTTCGACTCTAAGTTTACCTTCAAACGCTTTTGAATTCATTAAAAAGCTCTTTGTCTCATTTTTTACTGCTCTAGAGCACATTTGAAGAACTCCTGCCATCTTACCAATAACTTCAGAAGTGAAATGTTTTTTCTCAATACATTCATTAATATCTTTGTCTAAAGCTAACATTGCTTGATGTGGAGTAAATTGATAATACTTAAGCGGGTTATTACTGTTTTTAGGAAAATCTTGATTTATGCCAACATAGAATAACCTTCCATTTTCTATTCCCATGTTGAGCATACCAAAGCTATTCACCCCACTGTATACATTGACTTTATCCATGTTAGGGTGGTCTTTTAGTTTACTGATTGTTTTTTGATAGCTTTCCATGAAATTCATGGCAAGCTCTTGGTGTTTTTCAAGGAATAATTCAGTTGACTTAATGTCTAATTCTTTTACTTTCTTGGCTTTCATTGATTGAATTGGATCTGAAATGAGTGCTGTTTTTTTCATATTTACGCCAACAGATTCAAGCATTAGACTAACTGTCAACTCGTTTTTACTTGGAGTTTTTACAATTTCATTTTGAGAATCAACTTCAATAATTTTATCTTCCAATTGACTTTTGACTTCATCAGTATTATTTTTTTTATGAGTTTTTTCATCCATGCGTGCGTTTAAAACCTGAAATTGAGAAAATTTTACATCCACATGAGTTGATGCCGATCTAAGGGTATTGGTTCCTACATTGGAAGGCAGTGTTACGGTAATGCTGACAGACCTGTTCTTAAGGTCAAATTTAGGTGTTAAGGTAGCATCTATGTTTTCGAATTTTTTTAGTGCATTGGTTTCCATTTCACAAAACTGTTTAACTTGATGCTCTTTCAGATTGACACCATTATAATTTTTCACAGTAAAGTTTATGCTAGACATTGGTCTTTCTCCATTCCAAAGAGTTAGCTGATGATATAGTTAATATATTTGTTCATTGATGAGTAACGATTATGATCGATAAGTTCTATGTATTTTTAAAAATTTTTTGCTTTTGAGCTTATTGTTAAGTGGCCAGATTGTGATGCGGGTTTACGGTTTCTCTTGCTTGGCCCCCTGCGCGAACTGCTCATAGGGCTACTCAACTTACAAATATGTTATTTCTAGATTCTTTAAAGTTTTTGTGAATACTTAGACATGTTTTAATTTTCGAAGTGTTTTTGGTTAATTGTATCAGGATTTATAATTAGAATTGGTATCTACGTAACCAGCCTTCAATATTTTCGATAAATTAAATTAAATTGGTTTGCGTCATCTTATTGTACATAATTAAACGACATTTCAAAATTTGGATAGAATATTTTGGTAGTTTTATGCTGTTCCTCTACCTATTTTATCGGAGTAGTGGCCGATGGAATAATATAGAGGAATAGTTTGGAAAGGCAGTTTCAGTAAACCATAGCTTATTATTTCTAGTGTGTTGTCACGTTTTTTAGTTGTCCTGTTATCGAAAATTCTGGTCCATATTAAAAAATACTTACAAGCTTAATTGCTAGGGTAAAGCGCACGATACATTTTTATAGTGTCACAGTTTACTATAATGAGTTCGCCTGTATGCCAAGAAAGCCTTTTATAAGTACACTTTTATTAAGCGCTAACTGCTTATCGAGGTCTTTAGTTTTAATGGCTATAATGAGCCAGGGCTTGTTCACATCACCTCATAGTTTTCAAATGAAAGCGATGGAAATACGGTGGGTTTTATAAACACAGCATCCGCCATATGTTTTGAGATGTTACGAATATAGTAAAGTCCCTGTGAATTTCCCCAGAAACCATAACTTATCAAACTGTGCTTGTGGAGTAAGGTGTGAAGCTATTGAGCCAGATATTTCTATTTCTAATTGTAATTAATATTTGGTGTGTCGTTACCCCATACTAATTAGATCGGATGATGGTGTGATGGGTGTTTATATGTATGGCATGATATTACACCCAAGATAAGAATGGATGCGCTAACCTTCTAGAGTTTTCAAAGATTGAAGCGGTCTCTGACACACATAGACCATGCTTAATCTTTAATTTCCATGAACTTATTTTCATAAGGAATCTAGGTTGACATAGTTTTCAATAGAGTGGTTTTGAAGAGTTTTTTTGGCTTTATTAATGATTACCATACTTGCTAGCAAGCTTAATAGTACAGGAAAAAACGATAGAGAATTCGGCTGTATAACGCCCATAACGGCTGGCCAGTGATTATGGATTTAGCATTGTTGGCATGCCGATATCTCTGGTTGATTTGATAAGGTTAGATCATAAAATTATTGGATTATAGTCTAGGAAATCAACAAATATTTTTGTAAGCCTTAAGTTATAATTTTTTTGTTGGTTTGTGAAAGAGGAACTCAAACAGATTAAAGGTTTACTGTTTGGTCGGGGCTTTACAATGGCTTAAAGCTGGTCTTTATGATTTTAGAACCCTAAGGATCAAGTCGTGCGCGCTTTCAGGTAATAAGTGAACCTCGATAGGTTCCAAGTCGGCCTATTGCTAACCCTTTAAAAAATCACTTGGTAATGATAGACCTGAGCTTTTAGAGGAAGGTTGTCCATTGGCTCACAACAGCCTTAACTTGTTAATCCGTTAAATCAGGTGCTTCAATACACAATATTACCTTATTGGGCCGAAACCTTCAGAAGCGCTGTGTTACTTACAAGTAATAAAATTAATTATGGTTCTTTAAATGGATAAGAACGAGCACTTAAATTGTTTAATGGCCGAGATTGGCCCTATAGTAGATGCAGAGTCGGTTATATCATTTGGTAATGATAGATGGGCTGTGCATATGGAGACAGGTAGGGTTGATGTACGCCATCTAGACTCACAGAGCAAGTTTGTATTGGAGTCTTCACTAGGTAAGCCTTGGCTAGATAATACTGCTTTTTTATCTGAATTGGTGCTTACCTACAATTATTTGTACGAAGAGCATGGAGGTGCACGCATTGCGCAAATTAGCCCTGAGATCGGGTGGGTGTTGTTATTTGATGTGTTTACTAGGGGGATTACTTCGAATGAGCTTGGTGAAGCGATCATGAGGTTCTATTTAGTCAGTCTTCAGTGGTCTGCGCTTATACAAGTTGAGCCCATGGACGATAAAGCCTGTTTAGAAGCCAAAAAAGCCATAGATTTTGGTATGTCTGCCATTAGGCCTTAAATAGTTAGGAGATTTACGTGCCAAATACAGTGAACAGTGCGCCAATGCAAGTTAACTTTAATAGTCAATTGGCTAAATCATTACCAAGTGATAAATCACTTTCACAAAATGGAGGGGTTGTTTTATATCAGAAGGATAAGCCTAATCATTTACCGAATAATGATCTGACACTCCCTGGTGTTGGTCCGAAGAATCAAATTGGTAATGAGTTACGAAGTGATATTGAAAACAAGTTCACTAAGTTAAATAACCGTTTATTAGAGGCAACTCACGGAACCTTTCAAATTTCTAATATACAAAAAATTCTTTCAGATAACCCCATATCTACCGAGGAATTTAGTGAGTTATGTAAAGCCTATGATAAATGTATGGCTGAATTTAATGTTCTTGTTTCAGAGGCGAAAAGCCATGGCAAGCCATCCAATACCCTTGCCCTTTCTGATTTTACAAAAAAGCTAAATGATAAATTAAATGAATTTAGGGGGAGCGGCCTTGAATTGAATAATGTACTCGTGACCCACGGTAATAAAAGCACAAATTCAAATATTGATGATAGTCTTAGTCAAAATTTATTGATGCCAATTCAAAACCCTGAAGTGAAAGATAAAGTAATTACATCAGATACCGAAATTAAAATTTATAGCAAAGGTTTAGATGACTCTATTAGTGAAAGTGAAATATTGTCATCAAATAAAAATCAAGTAAAAGAGAGTGGGCGAAAACAGGGTTTAGAAGAGTTTGGATCTAATCATCCTTATCTTAAATATGGCCGTAATGAAATAACTGATGAACCCGTTAAGAATATTATTAAGGGGGATAGCCCTTCTAATCAGATTGATTCTATTGGCAAAGGAATATTGTCTCGTAATTTTGAAAGCACTTCTAAAACAAAAGATAATGAGCGAGTAAGCTCTGATGATGGTTCTAAAGAATTAATG
>OJBM01000236.1_pt1 | contig 19257 bp, 17 predicted proteins | sample 1591061 | NCBI WGS metagenome assembly OJBM01 (sample SAMN05416872, study PRJEB24817) | seawater metagenome | isolation source: Sea water | place: Canada:Atlantic | collected 2013-11 | reverse complement strand
AGGACACCGCCCTTTCACGGCGGTAACAGGGGTTCGAAACCCCTAGGGGACGCCACTATTAACATCATCAAAAGTATTATGCTTATCTGAACAGTAAGCGCAGTGTGTCCCCTTCGTCTAGTGGCCTAGGACACCGCCCTTTCACGGCGGTAACAGGGGTTCGAAACCCCTAGGGGACGCCAACACTGTTAACAATCGTTAGCAGTTCCAAGTAAGTAAATTCCAACAAATTTAATCATTATTTTTTTAGCTTATACATTTGTATTTTGTTACGTTGTTTCTGTGCTAACATTTGTCCTATTGATTGCTTTATCCTATGTCAAAGGTATTAGTTGATACCTGATTCGATTATTAGCTGTTTACAAATGTTTTGAACAAGGAGTGTATACTTGATTAGTACTGTTGGTTTAGACGTTTTTCAGTTAGTAAACCAACGCTACTCAAAGGCTATTGATATATGCGTTTGTTGTCGCGTGTCGTTATTATTGTTTGGTTTTTCAGTTATTCATACAATGTTGCTGGTGTAGGTATTCACGAGCGCGAATATAATATTAAAGCTGCTTTTATCGCCAACTTTATTCGATACACACGTTGGCAGCATTTCCCTAACCATCAGTTTAGATTCTGCGTTAGCAACGCTGAAATTAATACTATATTTTCTCATCGCTTAGCCAATGAAACCTGGTTTGAGCGCAAACCTATTTTTAAATCAGTTAAGAGTAACGCCTCCCTCGATTGTGATCTGTTGTTCATAAATAAAAAGTCGGCTACTCAATGGCGTGACGCTTTAGACGATGTTGACATTAACAATGTATTAATTATTAGTGAAAGTAGGGGAATGAGCCAAGCGTTTAGTCACATAAACTTTTTTCTCGCAGACAATAAACTTAGATTCGAAATTAACACGATGCGTGTTGCCTCGTCACAACTCACTATTAATGCGAGCTTATTGCGCTTGGCGCGGATCACATCAAACACGGAGGCTGATGATGATAAATAAGCTCCTGTTACGATTGTCTATGGGACAAAAAATTGTCGCCTTGATTGTGTCCGTTAGTATGGTGTCAATCTTAATCGCGATTGCTGGGTTAAGTATTAATGAATATCGTGCTGCCCAGCAACGAATGACCAAGGAAGTGTCTGTGATCAGCGATGTCTTGGCAAACAATATGACGATTTAACGATACTTTGTCGGGGCAAGAGCTGCTTGATGCTCTTAAGACGAATGAATTGGTAGAATATGCGCAGGTTGTTAATGATAAAGCCGAGCTGTTTGTTTCGTATGGAAATGCTCAGTTGGCAGCAGTGAAAACAGTCAATGAAATGGGGTTTTATTCGATAACTACGGATCTTTATATTGATAAAAAACTTGCAGGGCAATTGACATTAGTCGTTAATAACAAGCAAGTGAAAGAATCAATACGTGTCTATCTAACAGTTGTAGTGGCGGTTATGTTCATCTCGTTAGCCTTTTCATTCTTGTTGTCGCTATGGGTGCAGCGTCGTTTTGCAACGCCAATTATAGAGCTTGCGACTTTAGCGAGTGATATTTCTGATTCTGGTGATTATAGCCAGCGCACTTCAACGAAGGCATCTGGTGAAATAGCGCTATTGCAAGATGTATTCAATGACATGTTAGCCAAAACAAATGATCGTGAATTAGCATTAGAATCACTGGTTGTTCAGCGCACGAAGGAGCTTGAATTACTTAATAAGCAGCTAGAAGCCCAAGCGTATTACGATAATCTTACTAAATTACCCAATCGCGCGTTATACGAAGATCGCTTAAAACAGTCAATTGCACAAGCGAATAGAGATAACATCAAAGTTGCGTTGATGTTTATCGATTTAGATAAGTTTAAATCGATTAATGATACTTATGGCCATGCAGCTGGTGATGAACTGTTATGCCAGGTTAGTCGACGTCTTGAAAAACAGTGCAGAGCAATGGACTCTGTTGCCCGTATTGGCGGCGATGAATTTACTATGTTGTTTATGCTCGCAGAGGATGAAGACGCTAGTGACATTGCGCGGCGAATTATCGATTTATTTCAAATTCCTTTTAATATTCTAGATCGCCCAATGTTAATGACGATGAGTTTAGGTGTGTCTATCTATCCAACTCATGGGCAAGATTTTGATGTGTTAAAAGCCAAGGCTGATGACGCTATGTATCAAGCCAAACAAGCTGGGCGTAACCAGTTTTTGATTTACCAGTAAGGACTACTTATGTTTAAGCGTTTTATCTTTAGTTTAAGTCTTGTGTGCGGCGTTGCCCATGCAAAGAACTTTCCTATTGAAGATGACTTAATGAAATTGATGTCTCTTGAGGTTCAAACAACATCAGCCATGAAACGACCACAATCAATTGGTGGCACGCCAGCCAGTATTTTTGTGCTAGAGCGACGAGATATAGAATTATCTGGTTATACCCGTTTGCCACAGTTATTAAAATTGTTACTTGGCGTCGATGCGCGGCGAATCGATAATAACCAGTGGGCTATTTCAGTGCGTTCGGCTGCTAGTCGATTTAATAGTAATGTGTTGGTGATGATTGATGGCCAAAATGTGTCTGATCCAATCGTTAATGGTATTTCGTGGGAAGCATTGAATTATCCCGTTGATGATATTGAACGCATTGAATTAGTGCGGGGACCCAGTGGTAGTTTGTGGGGAAACAGTTCAAATAATGGTTTACTTAATATTATTTCGCGTCATGGGGCTGATACACATGGCGTATCTGTGCAAGCCTCTGTGGGGAATGAAGTTGAGCAAGTGATTGAACTTCGTTATGGCGCACCAATTGACGACATTAGTAGTTTTCGCGTTTTTGGCGGTTATATTCGAGGCAATGAGTCACATGCCAAAGAAAAATTAGATATTGAGATACCGCCTAATGACTATACCCGTGGTCATCATGTTGGCGCGCAATATGATCTACAGTATTCGGAAAAAAGCTCGCTTAAGGCGCAAATATTACAACGAAAAAGTAATAATGGTATCGTCGAAAGATTAACAAATTTGGCTACTAACCGTTTGTACTTTGAAAACGGAGAAAGCTTTTCCCGTCACACCAGCTATAACTTACGCGTCGACCATACTTTTGATAGCGGTTTAAAATGGTATTCGCAGCTTTACGGTAATAACGTTGATTGGGACGTTGATAGTTCAGATAACTCGCAACGAGTCATTGCGTTTAACTCTGCTGCAAACTATCAATGGCAACAGCATCTGTTTTCTTTTGGCGGAGATTATGTCTCTAGCGAAGGTGATTTTCCTGATAACAGCTTGAATATAAGACTCAGTGCTATTAATCGCGGTATCTTTGTTCAAGATGAGCTTAAATTTTTTGATGAGCGTCTAAAACTGATTGCAGGTGTGCGTTGGGATTACATGGAATTGATGGATCACTGGGAGAACTCACCGAGCATTCGTACAAATTTTCAATTTAATGCAATACATTCTATTTGGGGAGCGTATTCCAAAGGTTATCGAATGTTGATAAACACGGATCAGGAGCTAGAATTTAGTGCACCATTTCCAAACGATACCAATAATACGGCGTTAATACTTAGAGCAAATAGTAAAAATGCCATTGATTATTCTACAACCACGGAATTGGGATATCGTTTCATTGAAGATAACTTTAATATCAATCTATCAGCTTTTCAGTCAGATCTAGATTCTATCTTTATCGGCAAAATAACTGGTGAATTGATTAATGGAGTGCCAACGGTTGTTAATACGTTAGTTAATGAAGGTAAGGCGACATCTTACGGTTATGATCTAGCATTAGCTTGGCAGATATCGCCGACATTTAACGCGCTAATAGGTTTTTCCTATCTCGATTATGATTTAGACGAATTAAGTTATTTAGAGGTGAATGTAACCTCACAAGACTATGATAATAGCCAGTTCTATACGCGCCTTCAATGGTCTCCTCATGAAGACGTCTCAATGCAAATGTTGGCGAAGTTTATTGATAAGCACCGTTGGTTTGATACACCTGCTTATGAAATTCTTGATATATCGATAAATTGGCACCTCCAAGATAAATTAACTCTAAGCTTGGTGGGCCAAAATCTTACTAACGACGAATTTGTTGAGTTTCCACGAGACTCTGAATTGTTCACAACATCGAGCGCTATAGGGCGAATGCTTAACCTGACGATTAAATATGAGTTTTAAGCATCTTTTAATGGTGCAATCGTAACAGCGCCATGAACCAAGGTGATCTTTATCGCCTTGTATTGTTGCAATGTTTGAGACTCTTGATCATCCATAGTGATTTTGACACCGTCATAGAGAGTCTGTTTAGCGATAATACTCATTGCGTCCTGCTCGGCTTGAATTTGCTGATTGGCTGTAGCCATCTTCTTTTTTAGATCGACGATAATAGCCACTTTTTTATCGATATTTCGCTTGAGTTTATTCAACAGTTGTTTTTGCTGAGCTGAGTTTAATGTATTGACCTTATCGTGCGCTGCAATCAATTGCTGTAGAACGGGGAATTCTTTATTGAGTGTTGATTGATGGGATTCAATGGCCTCACGAACAGTATCGAGATTTGCGGTGAGTGACAAAACCGTTTTACTGCCCGCGTTACCGCCAAGATCGATGCATGATATCTTATGCTTAGCCTCAATTGTACCGCCAAAAATGGTACCTTTGGTTAACGCTTTATTAGCGACTATTACACTATCACTTGCCGTAACCGCACAATGGAGTAATTGAGTTTGTGCTTGAACATTAATACCAGCGACCACTTTTGCATACTGCATGTATTGTGCGTTGACTGTGCCAAGCGCTTCGACATGACAAGTTAGAGACTCATCTTCGCTGCGTTTTTTACCAAATATACCTTGCTCAACAATAATATTGCCGCCGGCAATTAACGTTGCAGAATTGACACAGCCACCAATGGTAATATCGCCTTGAGATTTTACCGTCATGCCTTCACACACGTCGCCTTTAACAATTACATTGCCTTTGTAATCGATATTACCAAAACCAATATCGACATTTTTAACCTTCAGGACATCATTAATCGCGATAGAGCCTTGATGTAATCGCGGGATCCCTTCAAGTGAACTGACTAATAAATTGTTATTGTCTTTTGATACCTCAGTGCCATCTGTGGTTGGAAAGTCAATAGATTCGCCTGCGACTGCTGGCAAAGGCTTGCCTAGTACGGTAAATCCTTCAGTGCCTAATGTCGGCGGGATCCGCTCGATAAGCGGCGTATTAACGGCAACAGTGGCTACTTCACCAAGATCGTGCATATCAACCTTGCCATTGCCTCGTTGTTGAGGCTTAAGCTCTCGCTCTTCCATGGTGCTGATAAGGATCTTAAATTGGCTACTATCGCCATGGACAGCAGGTTGACCTAGCGCCGCGTCAAATTGATAAGTTTGACCTGGCTTGAGCTTCTCTGCGGCTTTTAAATGGTGAGGGAAACTCTCTGACAATAATCCAGCATTAATACCTTGGAGCTTAATAAAATGCGTTAAATCTTTCGCTCTAACGGCATTGCCTCCCCACGGCGCAGCAATTGTAATAATGGCTTTCATGTTGTCATTGACTATTTCGACAGAGAGGCTAGCGTCTTTAGCTTGAGCTATAACAATATCACTAATGACATCGGCAGTATGATCGCGCGTCAGTTGATTAATCATATCAGCCGCTTTGGCGATATTTTCATCTAGCTCCATAAAGTTATTATTTTTTAGACGACGTAATAACTGGCATATCTCGATAGCCTTTATTTCATTTTCTTGCGGGGTAATGGAAATTGAAATCTTGTCAGTTGATATCTCTAAGGTATCTTGGCTTAGCATGTAATTTGCGTCCGTAATTTGGTACTTTGGTGCTGCAAAATTAATGCGGCTAATCTTTTTGTGTTGTAAATGGCAAGATGCATTATTTTAGAGGCTTTTGTCAATTTAAAATCGTGAAAATCAATTGATTTTTGAACTTTCTCCGATTTGGCATGGATTTTGTTGATTTGTCACAAGTTGATATGAAAAAGCGTGTGATCAATACCGCTAAATATCAGTCAAGGCTTAATTAATTGTAATAATGACTATCCTATAACCACATTAAGCGTTATAATTTGCGCCCTTTTTTTAGCCCGGTACCCAAATATATGTCAGAATCGACTATCACTTTTAGCGAATTAGAGCTTGCTCAGCCACTTCACAAAGCACTTGCAGACTTAGGATACGAGCGTCCGTCGCCTGTGCAAGAAGCGGCAATTCCTCATATGCTAAAAGGCAAGGATGTCATGGCATTGGCACAAACGGGTACCGGTAAAACGGCGGCATTTGCATTGCCGTTGTTAACTAATATCGATGTGAACTTAAGCGAACCACAAATCTTAGTAATGGCGCCAACGCGTGAATTAGCAATCCAAGTCGCTGAAGCATTTCAAGCGTACTCACGTTACATTAAAGGTTTCCACGTATTACCAATCTACGGTGGTCAAGCTTACCCGCAACAAATCAAAGCCCTTAAACGTGGCCCACAAGTTATTGTTGGCACACCAGGTCGTTTGTTAGATCATTTAGATCGCGGTACATTGAAATTAGACAGCATCAAAGCACTGGTACTTGACGAAGCCGATGAAATGTTACGCATGGGATTCATCGATGATGTTGAAACCATGATGAAAGCAACGCCAAAAGACAAGCAAACTGCATTATTCTCAGCAACTATGCCTGATAGCATCAAGCGCATCGGTAATAGCTACATGAATAATCCTGAATTCGTGAAAATCGAAGCGAAAACAGCAACTGTCGAAAACATTGATCAGCGTTACTGGTTTGTTCGTGGTAACACGAAAATGGAAGCACTAACGCGTATCTTAGAGACTGAAACTTACGATGGCGTTATCATCTTCTCACGTACTAAGACAATGACTGTTGAAATTGCTGAGAAACTTGAAGCGCGTGGTTACAGCGCTGCTGCAATCAACGGCGACATGACGCAACAATTACGTGAGCGCACCATTAACCGTCTTAAAACTGGTGGTTTAGACATTCTTGTTGCAACAGATGTTGCGGCACGTGGTCTTGATGTTCCACGTTTAGATCTCGTTATTAACTACGATATTCCATATGACGCTGAATCTTATGTTCACCGTATCGGCCGTACTGGTCGTGCTGGTCGTACTGGTAGCGCAATCTTATTCGTCGCACCACGTGAAAAGCGCATGCTTTACACGATTGAAAAATTAACACGTCATAAGATCGCAGAAATGGACTTACCGACACGTGATGATATTTCAGCTAAGCGTATCGTGAGCTTCCGTGAAACCTTGCAAAATGTTATCAAAACAGAAGATCTTGATTTTTACCGCAATCTAAGCCAAGAACTTTCAGCTGAAGATGACGCCACTGTTGAAGAGCTTGCGGCTGCATTGTTGTTCATGGCACAAAAAGACAAGCCATTACAGCTTGAAGCTGAACCAGCTCGTCCACCACGTCGCGAACGAGAAGAACGTGCTCGTGATAGCGGTGAACGCGGTGACAGAGGTGGACGTGAGCGTGGTAGAGAGCGCGATCGTGGTCCTCGTCAACCACGTGCTAACGTGAACATGGATACTTATCGTATTGAAGTTGGTCGCGGTGACGGTGTTCAAGTGAAAAATGTTGTTGGTGCTATTGCTAACGAAGCAAACATCGATAGCCAATTCATTGGTGGAATTCGTTTACACGACAACTACACAACGGTTGAATTACCGTCTGATATGCCAAAAGAAACGTTAGATCACTTGTACAAATCTTACGTGTGTTCTAAAGCAATGAAACTGACTAAACTTCAGTCTGGTACGTTACCTGATGATCGTCCTCGTCGTGGTGGCCGTGATGGTGGCAACGCAGGTAATGGTGGTAATCGTCGTGATGGTAACGGCGGTGGTCAACGTCGTGAGCGTAGTGAGTCTCGTGGCCATCGCGGTCAACGTAACGATTCTCGTGGCGAATCACGCGGTAATCGCAGTGACAACCGTGGTAACCGTCGCGATAAGTAATCATTATTCGCTTTAATAAAAAACCAGCTTCGGCTGGTTTTTTTGTTTTTGTCGCTCCGCCATTGTCGTTGAAATGTCAATAGGGTAGAATTGTGCGCCTTTTGCTCCCGCCTACGTTTGGCGAACATTAGGATACGTTCAACGTGTTGAGTCAATTACCAATATCAACACAAGATAATTATTTAAGAAATAGCATGTGATCTTTGGTATAGGTCACCACTGTTAGGAATACTACACTCAATGAATACTCCAGTTACTATTACACTGCCAGATGGCAACCAACGTACTTTTGATAATGCTGTGTCTATTATGGACGTTGCAGCAGATATTGGCCCAGGTTTAGCGAAAGCTTGTATTGCAGGTCGTATTAATGGCGAGCGTGTTGATGCTTGTGAATTAATCACCAAGGATAGCGCTATTGAAATTATCACGGCTAAAGATGAAGATGGCATTGAAATCATTCGTCACTCTTGTGCGCATTTAATTGGTCATGCTGTAAAACAACTATGGCCTGATGCAAAAATGGCAATTGGCCCAACTATCGATAATGGTTTTTACTATGACATCGATATGGAGCATTCATTAACGACAGAAGACTTAACTAAGCTTGAAAAGCACATGTTAAAATTGGCTAAGACCAATTATGACGTTGTTCGTAAAAAAGTATCTGTTGAAGAAGCACGTGCTGTTTTTGAAGAGCGTGGTGAGAGCTACAAGCTAGAAATTATTGATGGCATCGACAAAGATGCACGCCCAGGTTTGTATCATCACGAAGAATACATTGATATGTGTCGCGGCCCACACGTTCCAAGCATGAAACACTGTCAGCACTTTAAAATTATGAAAGTAGCTGGTGCCTACTGGCGCGGCGATGCAAAGAATAAAATGCTACAACGTGTATACGGCACTGCATGGGCAGACAAGAAACAGCTAAAAGCGTACTTAAAACGTCTTGAAGAAGCTGAAAAACGCGATCACCGTAAAATTGGTAAGCATTTAGATCTTTACCATATGCAAGAAGAAGCGCCAGGTATGGTATTCTGGCACAACGATGGTTGGACAGTATTCCGTGAACTTGAAGACTTTATTCGTGAAAAGCTTACCCAATACGATTACCAAGAAGTGAAAGGTCCACAAATCATGGATCGCAGTATGTGGGAAAAATCGGGTCACTGGGACAAGTATGCCGACGGCATGTTTACGACGTGCAGTGAAAACCGTGATTACGCGATTAAACCAATGAACTGTCCTGGTCATGTTCAAATCTTTAACCAAGGCCTAAAGTCTTACCGTGATTTACCACTGCGTATGGCTGAATTTGGTTCATGTCACCGTAACGAACCTTCTGGCGCATTACACGGTTTGATGCGTGTACGTGCCTTTACCCAAGACGACGCACATATATTCTGTACAGACAGCCAAATTCTTGATGAAGTAACTGATTGTATCAAAATGGTCTTTGACTGTTATGAAACCTTTGGCTTTAAAGACATAGCTATTAAGCTATCGACCCGTCCTGAACAACGCGTTGGCAGTGATGAAGTATGGGACAATGCAGAAAATGCATTACGTGAAGCACTAGAGAAAAACGAGCTGGAATATGACTTACAGCCAGGTGAAGGTGCTTTCTACGGTCCTAAAATTGAATTTACTTTACATGATTGCTTGGGTCGTGCGTGGCAGTGTGGTACCATCCAGCTCGATTTTTCGATGCCTGATCGTTTAGACGCAACTTTTGTTGCTGAAGATAACGAGCGTCATACACCAGTGATGATTCACCGTGCTATTTTAGGCTCGCTTGAACGTTTCATCGGTATTCTAATTGAAGAATACGCGGGCTTATTCCCGACATGGTTGTCGCCAACGCAAGTTGTCGTGATGAATATCACCGACAAACAAAGCGAATATGTCACAGATATCGTAAATAAATTAAAATCTAGCGGAATTAGAGCCAAAGCAGACTTGAGAAATGAGAAAATAGGCTTTAAAATCCGTGAACACACATTAAAGCGCGTACCTTACCAAATTGTAATTGGTGATAAAGAGGTAGAAGCGCAAGAGATTGCAGTTCGAACTCGAAGTGGTGTTGATTTAGGTAAAATGTCAATTGAGGCATTTACTCAGTCATTAACTAACGAGATTGAATCGCGTTGTCTTACACAACTGGAGGAATAACCGATTAAAGGCGCAAGAAGAGGACAAGTGCAAAAGAAAAATTTGCACCAAATAAATGGTGAAATCACCGCAAGTGAAGTTCGTTTAACTGGCGCAGACGGCCAACCTGTAGGGATTGTTTCTCTACAAGAAGCAATGTCAGCCGCTGAAGAAGCTAACTTGGACTTAGTAGAAATTAGCCCAAATGCCGAGCCGCCTGTATGTCGAGTTATGGACTACGGTAAGTTTATTTTCGAAAAATCGAAAAAAGACAAAGAACAACGCCAAAAAAATAAACAGATCCAGCTGAAGGAACTAAAATTCCGTCCTGGAACTGACGAAGGTGATTATCAGGTAAAACTACGCAACCTGAATCGCTTTCTTGAAGACGGAAACAAAGTGAAAATTACACTGCGTTTTCGTGGTCGCGAAATGGCACACCAAGGTTTAGGTACTAAGTTATTGAATCGTATTAAAGATGATGTAGCGGAAATAGCTAACGTTGAGTCTTTTCCAGCAATGGAAGGGCGTCAAATGGTGATGGTACTAGCACCGAAAAAGAAATAGTTAGGGCAATTTAAAGTTGCAATACAGCCTCCGACCTTGGTTGGGGGCTGACTTTTGTACGCCTTACTATCTAATATTAACCCAATGCGAAGTAGAAGATTTAATTATGCCAAAGATGAAATCTAACAAAGGCGCTGCGAAACGTTTCAAGAAAACGGGTTCTGGCGGCTTTAAGTTCAAACATAACCACTTACGTCATATTTTGACTAAGAAAAGTACTAAGCGTAAGCGTCAATTGCGTGCTAAAGGTATGATCCATAAAGTGGACGTTCCTTCAATCAACCGCATGCTTCCTTTCGCATAAGACTTACTGGAGAATTTGAACAATGCCTAGAGTAAAACGTGGTGTACAGGCTCGCGCGAGCCACAAGAAAGTTTTAAAACAAGCTAAAGGTTATTACGGTGCACGTTCACGTGTTTATCGTGTTGCTTTCCAAGCTGTAACTAAAGCTGGTCAATATGCTTACCGTGACCGTCGTCAGCGTAAACGTCAATTCCGTCAATTATGGATTGCTCGTATCAATGCTGCTGCACGTCAAAACGAAATGTCTTACAGCCGTCTCATTAACGGTCTTAAGAAAGCATCTATTGAAATCGATCGTAAGATCTTAGCGGACATCGCTGTATTTGATAAGCACGCATTTAGCGTTCTTGTTGAAAAAGCAAAAGCTGCACTTTAATTCAACCTGTTGAATTAAGCTAAAGGAGCCCTAGGGCTCCTTTTTTTCGTCTTAAAGAAGCGCAACGTTGTTAATGCTGCAATTCTATAGTGGTCAGTAAACTGTTTTATTCCCAATGGTACCAAATAACTAAAGAATACATTTTTGCTACTTTAGTGCTAACTGGTGCGTTTCGTCTATCGCTAACGATTAAATACCTTGTGCCCATTGAGTAAAATTGTTAGTCTTCTCGCGTTAAAAATTTATCTTACTTTTCAACTTCATAGCAAAACATTTTGTTTATTTCATCCTAAAGTATTAGTTGATGTGGTGAGCTTTCCACCTATAGTGCCAATCTTTCTTTATTCATTACTTTTACGTATACAATGTTATTTAATGGTCTTATACTATTAGTTAGTATAAGCTTTAACCTGTTCTTATATTTGTAGTTGAAAGTCAAGGAAGATTTTTCGGTTGTTGAGTCATCATCATCATCATCATTTCCATCTTCCCGCTCACTCAGGCTATTCCTGAAAGTGCATCACTGCGCAAATTTAATCCAAATAAAGGTTGGAATGAATATGATGTTTCTGGTGGCGATTCGTTTGGAACTGCTGGTGCTATTTCAGAAGGTGTTTGTTCATCAAATGTTGCGGATTACACACCGCAATTGACCATTGGCGATATGTGTCTGTTATTACTAATTAGTGATGGTGGTGCCAATGACAGTGACGGTCAAATCAACGGGATGATTGTTGACCCGATTGCTATTTCAGCACCGAAATTGTCTGAGCCAGAGCCAACACCGAACCCTGAACCAACTCCTGAGTCGACTCCTGAGCCTGAATATAAATCAGGCACTAAAGGCGGCTCGGTATCAATCTCAACCTTTGTATTATTAGGGATGCTGTTTATGTTACGAAAAAGTCAATTACGCGCGTCACTGAATGCGTTTAGAACATTCAGTGTGATCGCTTGCGTTGTCGCTACTGTGGTTATTTCTACTCATTCAGATAAGGCATTAGCAAATGATAAATCAACCGAACGTTCAAGTCATAGTTTTGTGCATCTAGGCGCTGGTTCAGCGTCGTTAACACCACTAAAGAACGATGTGAAATTAGACACTCAACGCAATATTGCATGGCAGTTTTCTGCTGGCTGGCAGTTTAATGATTACGTTGCCATTGAAGGCTATTACGCTGATTTAGATACCTTTGAAATTAGCAAAACTCAAAGAATTGATTATAAAAGCTTAGGCATTCAAGTGACGGGGTTTTGGCCAATTATGGACAATGCTCGTTTACTTGCTTTTGTTGGAGCAAGTGAGCTAGATACGATAGGGCAAAACATACAACTTACCCAAGTTGAAGATAACTCAGTGCATGTCGGTGGTGGCTTTGAATATGATTGGGATGCCCATTGGTTTAGCCGAATTCAATGGACTGGTATTGATGATGATGCTGATATATTTACCATTCATTTTGGTCGTCGATTTGGTGTAGAGAACATTGACAAGCGAGCAAAACCAGCGCCGATTAAGCCGATGCCGATCGTAAAACCTGTGCCAGTAGCGACGAAAGCCACACTTGTTATTGAAAAAGCGCCAAGTACTCGTTATATCGAATATGTTGGGTTTGATCATGATGATAAGGGGCTTGACGCTAGAGGTACTGAGCAAGTTCAGCGCGCCATTGAATTAATGAATGCAAACCCCAATGCTCGTGCCGTATTATTCGGTCATACTGACAATGTAGGCAACAGTAAGTATAACTTCGAATTGTCATTGTCTCGTGCTAATAATATTCGTGACATGTTAAAAACTGCAGGTATTGACGATGATCGTATTCGGGTTAAAGCTTATGGTGATACGGCTCCTATTGCGAGTAATAATTATTATAAAGGTCGTGTCAAAAATCGCCGCGTGGAAGTGATGGTTATTGATTAACCATCAGGACTCATAAATTGGGTATTAATAAGTCCTGGCAGCAGTCGCGTCAGGGCTTTTTTATTTTAGGGCAATAAAAAAGCTCATAGAATTAACTACAGGCTTCGTAAATAGTTAGCAAGGGCTTTATTAAATGCCGCCAATACGCTCAGCTAGCTCTTTATATTTTTTTACAGCGTCAGCGCTAAATTTTGGATTTTCTGCATCATCGCCAACATTGTTTAATAAACTTTCACGAGCAAGGCGACGAACACGTGAGTCACTTATACCTAGAAATTCAGCAACTTGATCCACTGTTAATAATTCATCCATTGTTCTTTCCTTTATCAGATTCATTCATGAACTTTTTAAACTAACACATTACATTCTCGAAGAAAACTAATATAAATAGCTGACTTACTTACTTTTGTAAGTAACGTCTAAGCATTAGCATAACGCCGGTACCAAGTAAGAATATCCAATGTATACTGCCAGACTCATGAATGATCACATCAGTATGAACCGGCTGATCATTATAGTCAGACTCGACGCTCACATACCCTAAATCAAAGGTCGTTGTGTGTTCGCTATGGTGACTAATGATCTCGGTTACCTCAACTGTTAACTCGTAAGTGCCAGTATGAAACTGTGAAGGGGCTAACAAATCAAACGTTTGCACATCACTTGTTGAACTGCCGTAGATAGTAAAGGGGGCAGATGCGTAGAGCAGTCGACCATCTAAACGAATATTAGCCTGTAACTGTTGAACATCATAAATAGAATCAAGATCGAGGGTTAATTCAACACGTTGGTCATAGCCATCATTGTCCCGATCAATAGATGTGTTGTAAGAGTGATTGAATAGACTAAAGGTATCGTGGTGATCAAATTTATGCCCTTCGAGCCGTAAATTGTCGAGACCTTGGTTGTTGTGGTAATCGATAACGTCAATTAACTGATGGCTGTTAGCATCATAGATATTGATTAATAGTTGGTAATAGCCCGTTAATAGATGCTCATCGACTGTTATGTCAAAGCGCTGTTTGTCCGCAAGAGAATCTGAATTGAGAACAAAATCTGAAGACGTTGTTAACTTAGTTGTATGAAGTTGCTCATCAACAAGCATTAAATCAACGTAGACGGGAAGTTGCTGATAACTCGTATCAAAATCAAACGTGAAATTAATATCTTGTGAATATCCATCATTGTCTTCATCAAGAAGAGAAGTTGTCGTTAAAGAGTCTAGCCACACCACATTATGGCGTGACGTTTTTTTGATTTTTTGAACTGATTGCTGTGCTGTCGCTTTTTCTGAGGTAACCGCTTGTTGCTTGACACTGGTCGCAGCAAAAGAAAAACTGTTGGCGAGTAGTAGGGTAAACAGGATAAGTGCTCTCATGGCAATCCCTTAATAATTAGTCATGCCCTATCTTTGATTGCTGTGGCTGAATCATAACTGAACTTCTTTATTAAGCGTTCAAGACGATGTCGTCACATTTATGACTTATTGTTCAAGCATTATTGGTACTTAACGAATTTATCTCGTATAATGCGCCAAATTTTTTTAAACGTCCTTTTTTTGGAGAGCTAAACAATGGCTATCGAACGTACTTTTTCTATCGTAAAACCTGATGCAGTTGCTAAAAACTACATTGGTCAAATCTACAACCGTTTTGAAACTGCTGGTCTTAAAATCGTTGCTTCTAAAATGATCCACCTTTCTCAAGAGAAAGCTGAAGGTTTCTACGCTGAACACAGCGAACGTCCTTTCTTTGGCGCTTTAGTTTCTTTCATGACTTCTGGTCCAGTTATGGTTCAAGTTTTAGAAGGCGAAAACGCTGTTGCTAAAAACCGTGAAATCATGGGTGCTACTAACCCAGCTGAAGCTTTCGCTGGTACTATCCGTGCAGATCTTGCTGATAGCATCGACGAAAATGCTGCTCACGGTTCTGACGCTCTTGAGTCAGCTGCACGTGAAATTGCATACTTCTTCTCAGATGACGAAATCTGTCCACGTACTCGTTAATATCGAGCACGTTCAATAAATTAAACATGGTTTAATTTATGATAATATTCGGGGGTATTTACCCCCGTTTTTACGTTTAAGGATTGGCAAAAAAATGACAGTCATTAAACGTAAAAACAGTCGCCACCATGACTAACGCAGTAACTCTATGGAGTCAGTATGACTAACGCAAAAGTAAACTTATTGAATTTTGATCGCCCAGCATTACGTGCTTATTTTGAAGAGATTGGTGAGAAACCATTTCGTGCCGATCAATTAATGAAATGGATTTACCACTTTGGTATTACTGATTTTGATGAGATGAACAACATCAATAAGAAGTTGCGTGAAAAGCTAAAACGGTTAAGTGAAGTTAAAGCACCTGTCGTTAATACTGAGCAGCGCTCTACTGATGGCACCATCAAATGGTCTATGTTGCTGGAAGGCGGCCAAGAAGTAGAAACTGTTTACATTCCTGATGGCGACCGCGCAACATTATGTGTGTCATCTCAGGTTGGTTGTGCATTAGAGTGCACCTTCTGTTCAACGGCTCAACAGGGTTTCAATCGTAACTTATCGGTGGGTGAAATCATCGGTCAAGTTTGGCGCGCTGCACAAGTTGTTGGCGTTAAAGGTGATACTGGTGAACGTCCAATTACCAACGTTGTAATGATGGGGATGGGTGAGCCGCTACTTAATCTGAAAAACGTTGTTCCAGCAATGAAACTAATGCTTGATGACAATGGCTACGGACTGTCAAAACGCCGTGTTACGTTATCAACATCGGGGGTTGTGCCAGCGCTTGATATGCTTGGTGACCAAATTGATGTTGCTTTAGCTATTTCATTACATGCACCGGATGATAAATTACGTGATGAAATCGTGCCGGTTAACAAGAAATACCCGATTAAAGACTTTTTAGCGGGTGTTGCACGTTACATCGAAAAATCTAAAGCGAACCGCGGCAAAGTGACGATTGAATATGTGATGCTAGATCACGTTAATGATTCAACTGATCAAGCACATGAGCTAGGTAAGCTACTTAAAGACACGCCGTGTAAAATTAACTTAATACCGTTTAACCCATACCCAGGGTCACCATATGGCCGTTCAAGTAATTCACGCATCGATCGTTTCAATAAAGTGTTGATGGAATATGGTTACACGGTAACGGTAAGAACAACTCGTGGCGATGACATTGACGCGGCTTGTGGCCAGTTAGTGGGTGATGTCGTTGACCGTACGAAGCGAACTGCGAAAAAGCAGATGCAAGGTGATGAGATTTCCGTCACAATGGTGCGCTAAATCCTAATTTAAATCGACAGAGCAGGGAATAACGCCACATGAAAAAACACCAACAAATAGCATTACTCGCCTTGTTAGGCTGGGTTGGGGTAAGTGGTTGTGTTACGCAAGAGTTTGTAGCTGGGTCTGATGAAGTAGTTCAAGAGCGCGTTATCAATAAAAAAGAGGCGGCTCTTGCTCGACTAAAACTTGCACTTGAATATTTAAAGACCGGTAATACAGCACAAGCACAGCTTAACTTAGAGCGCGCAGAAAAACTCGATGACTCTGTCGACGGCATTTATTCAAGCTATGCCTATTACTATCAGACTGTAGGTGAGACTGCGCTTGCAGATAAAGCTTACTTACAGGCACTTGAAGACTTCCCTGATAACTTTAATACCCGTAATAATTACGGTGCATTCTTGTGTGATAATCGCCGTTATGATGACGCTGAAACACAATTTGTTTTAGCAATCAAATCACCGCTTAATACCCAAACAGCCAATAGCTATGAAAACGCAGGTTTATGCGCATTACGTGATAAAAAATGGCAGCGCGCTAAATCACATTTAAGTGCGGTGTTGCGCTATGAATCGATTCGTGCACGTTCTATTCTAGGTTTAGCAAAAGCTAATCTTGAATTAGGGTTAGTAAATGATGCTGCGCAACAATTACGGAACTATCGCAGGATTTATAGTCAAACATCTGAAAGTTTGTGGTTAGCAATTCAAATTGAAAAACAACGTGGTAGTGTCGATATCGCTAAACAATTAGCACGAGTATTAATTCAAAAATACCCTAATTCTGCAGCCACGAAAGCCTATTTAGCAAAAGAATTTTAAATGAGTAATACCCAAGAATCATCTAGTTCAACAACTGAAAACGATTGTGAAACAACGCCTTCTTTAGGCAATCAATTACTCAATGCCCGTCAATTGGCTGGGCTAAGCATTGATGACGTCGCTAAAAACCTATACATATCTAAAGCGGTGGTTAATGAGTTAGAGACTGATTCCGTCCCAGAATCATCAAATGCACTTTTTTATCGTGGCTATGTTAAGTCATATGCCGTGTTATTAGGACTTGATTGTGATGAGCTAGTCAAAATATTCCGCGCGCAATATCATTGCGATGATGACTTAAAAACAATGCAAACCTTTTCAAATCGTTCTAAAAACGATACTCACAATAATTACCTGAATTGGGTGACGAGAGGGATTGTCGTTGTAATTACTATCGCAATCGTCGTGTGGTGGCAGCAGCGCCAATCAATGTCAGAAATGCCAACGATTACGCAAGAGTCTATTGCCGTGGCTAACGAACCCTCACCGAGACTACCTATTGCCCCAATCGCCAATACAGTGGTGGAAGTTGATACAAAAAATCTTCAATCTACATTTACTTTTTCGCAAGATTGTTGGGTTAAAATAACAGACGCTACCAACGCTGTAGTAGCCATTGGTATCAAAAAGGCCGGCACATCAATCGACGTCTCGGGTGTACCACCGCTTGAAGTTATTTTAGGTGCGCCGCAAGGCGTTGAAATTACCTATCAACAACAAACACTTGATATCTCATCTTATATTTCAAATGAAACGGCAAAATTCACGTTGCCGCTGGAACAATAATTATGCATGCTCCTTCTCCTATCATCAGACGAAAATCAACACGCATTATGGTTGGCAACGTACCCATTGGTGACGGCGCTCCTATTGCTGTTCAATCAATGACGAATACCTTGACCAGTGATGTCGAAGCTACTCTCACACAAATCAATCGAATTGCGGCTGCAGGCGCAGACATTGTGCGTGTTTCGGTGCCGACAATGAATGACGCAGAGGCGTTCAAGGTGATTAAACAACAATCGCCAATTCCGTTGGTTGCTGATATTCACTTTGACTATCGTATCGCGCTTAAGGTGGCTGAATACGGGGCTGATTGTTTGCGAATTAATCCCGGCAATATTGGTCGTGAAGAACGTATTCGTTCTGTAGTTGACTGTGCTCGTGACATGAATATCCCTATTCGAATTGGTGTTAATGGCGGTTCATTAGAACGTGATATTCAAGAAAAATACGGCGAACCGACGGCGCAAGCATTACTTGAGTCAGCAATGCGTCATGTTGATATTCTTGATCGTCTGAACTTCGATCAATTTAAAGTGTCTGTAAAAGCATCTGATGTTCACTTAGCGGTTGAATCATACCGTTTGTTAGCTAAACAGATTGAACAACCACTGCATTTGGGTATTACAGAAGCAGGTGCATTTCGCGCTGGCGCTGTAAAATCAGCCATTGGTTTAGGCATGTTATTAAATGACGGCATTGGCGATACGTTGCGTGTTTCGTTAGCGGCTGATCCCGTAGAAGAAATTAAAGTTGGGTTTGATATCTTAAAATCGCTACGAATTCGTAGTCGCGGTATTAACTTTATTGCTTGCCCAAGTTGTTCGCGCCAAGAATTCGATGTGATTAACACCGTTAATCAATTGGAAAACCGCCTCGAAGACGTTGTAACACCAATGGATGTGTCAATTATCGGTTGTGTCGTAAACGGTCCTGGCGAAGCGCTTGTTTCAGATCTGTCTCTTATACACATCTGACGCTGCCGACGAAGAGGATAGTGTAGATCT
>OJBM01000235.1_pt1 | contig 19574 bp, 18 predicted proteins | sample 1591061 | NCBI WGS metagenome assembly OJBM01 (sample SAMN05416872, study PRJEB24817) | seawater metagenome | isolation source: Sea water | place: Canada:Atlantic | collected 2013-11 | reverse complement strand
ATAAATGTGACACTCACCTTCTTTTAATGTGCCTTCAACTTTCCAAACTCTATGTAATTCATAACGGCTAAAATTCTGATTCGCATGATTTGGCTTGACGATATCGTCATAAGACACTTTGGCATCTACCATTTTGTAAGCGCTGTAAGGAATATACATTTCTTGTTTGCCCACCAGTTTCCAATTGTATTTATTGGGCGCACTGTTATACATGTCTACTTGATCACTGATGCGAAGACCTGATTCTGTGGTGATAGCGGCGTCATAGGCAATTTGTGCGATATTAACCTGTACCGAGCACCCTCTAAAACGCGCGATATGATTCCACACCTTTTTTAAGCTATTTTTTGGAATAGCAAAGGGCATAGCATCATCAAAATTCAATAACCCATTACCGCCGACTGATAATTCTGTATTAGTGTGCCACGACACAGGCATCAGGTTTTTATACCTATAGAAACAGAAAAACGTCTTCTAAAAAATCAATAGCATTTTATTGTAATCACTAGGGTTTAATTCTCACACGGATGTGAAATACAAATCTCAATTTATCAAGAATATTATAATTTTATTGGGGGGGGGTTGCTGCTTACTTTTATCATTCAATGGGATTGTTAAAAATAGCGTTCTGCTTCTATTACATCGCGAGTCACAACTGCATTGGCCCCTATGATGGCATTATCCCCTATGCTAATGCCTGGTAATATTTTTGCACCACCACCAATCCACACGCCATTGCCAATGGTGACATCTTTAGCAAAACAGCCACCAGCGCGTCTCGCATCGCTATCTCTTGGATGATCCACCGTGTAAATATGCACACCAGGGCCCAATAAAACATCATCGCCAATATTAATAAATGCGCTATCGAGCAAGACACAATTAAAATTCGCGTAAAAATTTTGGCCAATATTTATATGGCCACCATAATCACACTGAAAACCCGGTTCAATCACGGCGCTGCCCAGCTGATTAAACAAACGACTTACGTGTTTAAAATTGCCTTTGCTAGGGTGGGCATTATATTTACCGCAAGCCAGACGGGCTTTTTCACGCAGTAACCTAAGCTCAAGGTCACTGCTAATAAAAGTTTGTCCCGCCAGCATTTTTTGTAATTCACTCACTCAACTTTTCCTAGTATTGCCTGCTCACAGCATAACAGCTCTGGCCACTGACACGGCTCATTTACAGGGCTGCACTTTCTATTATCTCTTGGCTTTCCACTTTTTCATCGGTGAAGATTAAATACAGAACAGGCACCACAAACAAGGTTAATAATGTGGAAACAAGCAAGCCACCAATAATGGCCGCCCCCATGGGTACCCACATGGCCGAGCCACTTAAGGTTAACGGTAATAACCCTGCAATGGTGGTAGTGGTGGTTAATAAAATGGGGGTCATACGGGTTTGCGCACTTTCTAAAATAGCATCACGAAGGCTCTGCCCTTGAATGTGCTTTTGGTTGGCGTAGTCAATTAAGATAATGGCATTGTTCACCACAATCCCCACCAAAGACGTTAAGCCTACAAATGCGGTAAACGAAAATGTATAGCCTGTGACAAATAATCCAAAGAACGCACCTGTGGCGGCAAATGGAATGGCGCTAAATACAATAAGGGGTTGTTTAAATGAACGGAACTGCATCACCAATACTGCAAAGATACCCAGCATGGCAATAATTAATGCTTTGGCCATGCCACCAAAACTTTCTTTACGATTTTCCTTTTCACCCCCTACTGAAATACGCACACCTTTTGGCAGATTTAACAGGGCTAATTTTTCTTCGATTGCCTGTGTGACTTCAGCGTTATTGTAGCCCCCACGAATATCGGCAGTAATACGAGCGGTTCGCTCCATATTGTGATGCTGATACCTTGGCATACTGGTAGATAAATTCACCTGTGCCACCTGCTTAAGAGGCACCATCACCCCACTTGGAGCGTGAATCATTAGGGTATCAAAGGCCTTGAACTCAGGTTGAGCAGACTCTGATGATTTTAAAATAATATTAAATTCATCGCCCTTATCGTCTTTGTATGTGCCCATGGGCAGACCCACCAGCGCCGCACGAATGTTTTGATCAATTTGATTAATAGGCAAACCCAGCATAGCGGCTTTGTCGCGATTAATGTTTAGCTTCACATCGATTTTATGTTTGCCAATGGGGTTATCGGTGTTCACCGTACCAGGGTTATCACGCACGATACTTTCTACTAGAGCAGCACCTTGACGAATGTTAATCCAGTCTTCGCCAATCACCCGAATGGAGATAGGCGCTTCTGCTGGGGGCCCTTGGTTAAACTCTTTAATGAATATACGCACCCCCGGATACTGATTTAATTGCTGGCGCATGTCTTCAACAAAGGGCTCTACCACACTGAGTTTACTGGCATTGAGTTTCACTAAAAGTTGGGCAAAATTTGGAGTTTGACGACTAGGGGAAACATTATAATAAATACGCGGATTACCTCGGCCCACGTTCACCACCACATCATTAACTAAAGGTTGTGCTGCCACGACCTTTTCCATTTGTAGGGCGCGCGCTTGGGTTTGCGCAAAGCTTGCCCCTTCTGGCAATTCTAAATTGATCAGTACCATGGGCTTTTCCGCTTTTGGAAATAAACTCACCCCAATAAAAGGAAACAAGGCAAACGCCAACATAAAAGTAGCGAGTGCTATGGCCATTATTTTTTTCGGATGACTCAAAGCCCAAGAAAGTCGTTGACTGTATTTACCTGAAGCTAAGATATCTAATTTCTTTTGAATACGGGTTTGCTTCATGGCGCCCTTGTTCATAAGGCTGGCCAATAAAGGTGTTAGCGTCAGCGCCACTAACAAAGAAGCTAACAAGGTTAATACCACCGTCACGGGCATAGAACGAATGAAACTGCCCGAACCATTTTGCATAAGCAGCATGGGCACAAACGATAAAACAGTCGTTAAGGTGCCACTGACGATGGCCATGCCCACTTGTGAACTGCCTTGCTCGGCGGCTTGCTTGGCACTCAAGCCTTTGCGGCGCAACCGTAATACGTTTTCAGCCACCACGATGGCATTATCCACCAGCAACCCTAATGCAATTACTAAACCCACTATGCTCATTTGCTGCAGAGCAAAACCGCTTAAATCTAACCAACCAATGGCAATAAAAATAGACACAGGAATGGCCATGACCACCACGATGCTAGGACCTCGGCCCAATACTAAAACCGTGGCCACTGCCACTAACACTAACCCTTGAATAAGGTTTGAGAAAAATCCACTGACCCGTTTATCAACACTGATGCTTTGATCATTAATCACATGCAAGGTTAATTGCTTAGGCAATTGAGGTGTAAATTCATCAATTACTTTATGAATATTTTCAGTCACATTAAAAATATTACTGCCGGGGCGCTGCACCACGGAAATAAACACACTGGTTTGATTTTTATAAAAACCACGGTAACTAGGTAAGCCATCACTAATAGAAACGGTGGCGATGTTACGCAAATAAATAGGCTGACCATTATTAGATGCCACCACAGTATTTTCTATTTCGGTGAGGTTTTTAAAATCGCCACTGGTGAGCACGCTAAAGCGGCGCTGCCCCGCATGCACGTGACCACCGGGAACATTTAAGGCGGCGCTGTTCACTGCATTTTGTACTTGCTCTAGACCCAAACCCAATGCATGTAATTTAGCAGGCTGCACTAAAATTTGAACTTCCATGCTGGCCATGGCTTCTATGTCGACTAATTTAACGCCGGGTACTTTTTCTAATCGGTTTTCTAGTTTTTCACTGTATTGACGTAAGCTGGAAAAATCACCTGTGCTGCTGCTTAGTGCTAATTGAACGATGCCCACGCCATTGGGGGATATCTTGGTGACATCAAATTTAACAATGCCCTGTGGTAAGTCATCCCGGAGGGCATTAACTGCCCCTTGCACGTCGTCATATTTTTCATCGGCGTCTGAGCCATACAAAAACTCAACCTGCACACGCACAAGACCATCTTCAATATTGGTTTTCACCACTTTTAAATCTTCAAGCTCGTTAATGGTTTCTTCAATAGGATCGGCAATGAGGGACTCCATGTCGGCTGGAATCGTGCCGGGGTTCACGACCGTCACACTGACCATGGGGAAATCTAATTGAGGGTCTTCAGCGCGGGGCATGGTTAAGTAAGACACCACACCCAGTAACACTAAAATAATGCTCATCAACCAAGTTAGCTGGTGATTGCGAATGGCCAAAACAGGTAACTGCATATTCAATCTCCTATTTTAGTGGGCTTATTGAGCCGGCGTTAAATTGTGGCTGTCTTTCATGGGGGTGATCCTCAAGGTGTTCATCACCGCAATGGCCGAGCCATCTAAGATAAACGGCCCACCTTGCACCACGATTTTCTCGCCCTCTTCTACTCCAGCCGACACCATGGCATAAGCGCCGTTTAAATAAGCGATGTTGATATTTTGCAATACCGCCTTACCTTGCTCATCTAGTACGTAAATGCGGGCGTGAGTGCCATTGGCTTCAATAAGAGAAGTCATGGGCACCTTTGCCAAAGACTGAGTGAAAGATGGAGTAATTTGGGTATGGGCAATTAAACCTGAATACAGGCGAGGGGCTTCATTGAGCAGCACATCCACTTCAAAGGTTTGCGAGCGTGCATCGCTGCGACCGGCAATTTCTCGAATATAACCACTAAACACCTGTCCTGGGTAAGCATCCATTTGAATGCTGGCAGGATCCTTTAACTTAAGTTTCACCACGTCCACATCGGCAACAGACAAGCGCACACTCCAACCTTGCTTAAGGTCGGCAAAAACAAACGCTTTTTGACCCGCTTGAATCAACTCATGATTTTCTATGTGACGGGTTAATACGCGGCCATCAGCGGGGGCACGAATCACGGCGTATTGTCGGTTAAATTTTGCAATGGCTAAATCGGAAGTGGCGATTTGAACGGCTGTTTGAGCTTGGCGTCCCCTTTCATCGGAGGCCAATTGGCGGCCTTTAAGCTCAGTAATACGCTCTAACTGGCGACTAGCGTCATCTAACACGGCATTGGCTTTAGCCACTTGCGCGTCTATTTCCTCCAATAGCAAAGAGGCCAATAGGTCTCCTTTTTTAACGGTTTGGCCTTCTTTCACCCACACTTTGTCGATAATGCCTGAGGTTTTAAAGGCCAACATTTGCTCTGAAATAGGGCGAATTGATCCACTGGCTACCACCTTCTTAGCGGACGCTTCAAAATGCACAGGCATAACGCTCACAGGCACCTCAATAATAGAAGGCACCGTGTTCGGCTGGTTTGTGGGGGGCGTGGTTAATGGATCATTGGCCAAAACATGGGTGCTTACTAAGCCAATCATCGCAATTTTTAACGCTCTTTTAGTCGTATTAAGCCAATTAGCATGCTGGTTAGCCAAGGTTTGCCACATGTCATTCTCCCATTTGTTGAACACACACCCTGTTTGAGTTAATCTGATACAAGGATGTTTACACTGATTACATCCTAGTTTCATATGTTAGCAGTGTCAACACTAAGGCCCAATTCGTCATGACTTTGGACAAAAATAGCCAGTACCACCACGGTGATGTTCCCAGTGCTTTAATGAGCGCAGCTTTGATTCGAATTAAGCAAGATGGAGTCGAGAAGCTGAGTTTACGGGCCCTAGCTCGTGATATTGGTGTTTCACAAACGGCTCCCTACCGCCACTTTAAAGACAAAACCCGCTTATTGGTGTCATTGGCTCGAGCAGGCTTTGCCAAGCTGGCCATGGAACAACAAGCCGCTGCCCACCATAAACTTTGCCTAGATAATCTTATTGCAGTGGGGGTAGCCTATGTGGAATTTGCCATGAATCACCCTGAGCAATACAAGCTTATGTTTGGCAGTAAAATAGAAAATCGCTGCCAGCACCCAGATTTAATGGAGTCCAGCATGGCGTCTTTTCAGGTGGTTTTAAATCAGGCGGTAATTGGCGTGGAATCAGGGTTACTAGTGGATAAAGACCCCCACTATTTAGCCAAGTGTTGCTGGGCCAATGTGCACGGCATTGCGTCGTTATTGATTGATGGGTTTTACGATAATTTAGACATTGAATTTAAAGATTTTCTAACTCAACAAATTACCTTTAATATTAGGGGCATTCTGAAAGAGCCTGCGCTTATTAAAGTTTAATCTGGCTTGACTAAATGAATTAAGGTTGCTGGAAGTATTTAATATAAAGCGCTTCTATGATGCCCTCTGTTTTTAAACGGCGAATAATTCTGTCGTAGTTTTTAATGACATATTGCTTATCTTTTTGCTTTGATGCTTTTGAAAAAGCCGCATAGGTTTTTTTATTGATTAAAGGTTTGGGTAGAATAACCACATCTTTTTGATGACCAAGGCGATTTAATTCGTATAAAGAAGCGTGCTTTTTTAATAGAGCCACATCAATTCGCCCTTTTAAAAGCTTATTAATATGCAAAGAATTATTAGTGGTCAGGTCTAGATTAAGGCCAGCTTCCCAAAAGGCCTTTGTATAAGTATAACTTTCTGTGGCCCCCACCATTAAGCCTTGCAAATCTGCCAATGATTGATATTGAATAATACCCTTGTCTTTAGCACGAATGAAAAAGCTGTATTGCTGTGAGTGATAAGATTCTTCAGGGTAAATATAAAGTTTATAACGAGATTTAGATTTAGAAAGGCTGAAATGCAACTCAGCATTGCCTTTTTCTATTTCAGTTTTAACACGCTTACTGCCCCACCCAACAAATTTAAAGTCATAAGGCACATCCAACTCTAAAAGGATAATTCTCCAAATATCTACATGTAGGCCAGCGGGCTGGTGTTGCTGGTCGAGATATTTAAAGGGCGGTGACTGAGTGGCAAGTATGGTAAACGGACGAGCATAGGTATTGATGGTCACACCCAAAAATATAAAGGCCGCCCAAAGCAATGTTTTAAGCATACTCGTCCCCTTAGAGGCCTTTAAAGCATAGCTGGGCCATCTATAACGTCAAAGTGTGCATTTGGGCTAAACGCCTTTTATCATCCAGTAGACATACAATACCGGCTAGTGTTTTAGGCACAAGGTTAACCCATCTGCAATGGGTAGATGGCTTAGGGTAATGCGCTTATCATTTTTCAGTTTTAGATTTAATGCACGGATAGCCTGAGTATCCATATCATTGACAGAAACATCACACACCCGCCCTGACCATAGGGTATTGTCGATTAAAATCAGCCCACCTGGGCGCATCAAGCGTAAGCATGCTTCATAATACTGATCATAATTTTCTTTATCGGCATCAATAAATGCCATATCAAAACTGCGAGCATTACCTGACTGAAGTAAGTCTTTGAGGGTATCCATGGCAGGGGCTAATTTTAAATCACATAGCTCGCTCACCCCTGCAAGGTGCCAATATTTTTGGGCCACATCAGTCCATTCACGGCTTACATCACAACACACAATCTTGCCTGGCTTTATGATATTTTGCGCCATACAGATGGCGCTGTAACCGGTGAAAGTGCCAATTTCGATAATATTACGCGCACCGATTAATTGAGTTAGCAGCCCCATAAATTGGCCTTGCTCAGGAGAGATTTGCATACGGGCCATGGGGTCTTTTGCGGTTTCTAGACGCAGCTTTTTTAACAAATCTGATTCGCGAGAGCTGGTGTCTAAGAGGTATTGGTAAAGATTGCTTGTTAAGTTCAGTGTTTGATTGCTCATGGGCGTTAAATCAAAAAGTTCGTTAATAAAGGATTTTTTATCATGACCCTTATAAAACAAAATGCAACTTACACAGTATTTACTCAGTCTTTACTATTGCTTAACACTTCTTTGCAGGCAACTGGGATAGGATGGAATCAACTGCTAAACATTATGTGGGTTAGCAGTTCATAGTCCCTTCGTCCCCATTGGTCGCCACCTTTGGGGATTTTTTACGTACAGGATGTACGGTATCCTATAAATGCAGGACGCAATTTATAGGGTTCTAATATCTGCAACAATCTAATTAAGGTCTACGAAAAGGAATTCCTTATCCACCACCCCCAATAACTAACTCAACTTGCTTATGAACTCACTGGTAGCCAATATTTTCAGTGTCCTTCTAATATATGAGCAATTCTATTTCTAAATTTCGGAATCTGCAGATAAAACCCAATATAAATGAGTCCTAATGGCGCTAACAAAAAGAAAATGATGAACAAAGCTCCAATATGCAGTTCGAGTAATAGATTAATGAACATTAAAAACAAAAAACCGACAAAGATAGACAAAAACAGCATTACCATAGCGTGCATACGAAAGGAAATTACTATATTAGTTCTACCTGCCTCCTCTTCAAATCGGCCAGTAGCAATAGGCTGAAAGGAATTACCAAGTTGCCGGGCTTGGCTAAATTTGAATTCGTCGCCGAACCTCTCTCCCATGAAGACTTTTCTCTTATTACCTAGATGAGGGCTCCATTGGCATAAATTATTATCCAACCTAGATATACACTCAGCCCTATTCAAGGCACTACTCATTGAAATTTTCAGGTCTGGCAGCAAAGCGACATCCTTATCATCCTAATATCCATTAAATATATACTCCAAACCCTAACCATACATCTTAACAAACGGATTGGTTTTCTTTTCGTGTCCTATGGTCGACATGGGACCGTGACCTGGTATAAATGCCGTTTCTTCTGGCAAAGTAAATAACTTATCTTTAATGGCATTAAGCAAAGTCTGGTGATCCCCTTTAGGAAAATCGGTGCGACCAATTCCCCCATTAAACAATACGTCTCCTACCACCACTAATTTGGCTGCTTCACTGTAAAACACCACGTGACCTGGTGTGTGCCCAGGGCAGTGCAATACACTTAATGATTGCTTGCCTATCTCAATGGTGTCCCCTTCTTCTAACCAGGTTGAAGGGCTGAAGGTTTTAGAGGGGGGGAAACCGAACATGGCACTTTGCTGAGGCAGCATATCTAGCCAAAACTGCTCTTCTTTGTGAGGGCCTATAATAGGTAGGTTTTGCTGCTGCGCCAGCTCACCTGTACCACCCACATGATCAATATGCCCATGGGTCAACCAAATAGCCTTTAAAGTGACGCCAAGCTCATCTATGGCCCTATGAATGTGGGGTAAATCACCACCAGGATCAACTACCGCCGCTTCGCGGGTTTCATCGCACCAAATGATGCTGCAGTTTTGCTCAAACGGGGTTACCGGTACAATTTTATATTGAAGTGCCATAAACAGTGCCAAAAAAGAGTGATCGTCTAAAATTGGCGACAGTTTAACAGGTCTGCGGCCACTTTCGCAGACCCTAGCCTATACGCTTATTTGCATGTAACGCACCAGAGCCTTAGTGAATGGCAGGCAATGTATGCTGTTTCTCATATTGCTCCATTTCCCATAAGCCATTATTCACCGTGCTTTCAAATTGGCTGCTTTTTAATTGATGCTTTTCACACATTAAACGGAACAAATGTTTAAGCTGAGCGATCTGCCATTTAATTTCATTATAGGTAATGGGTAAGCGTTCAATCACAAGGTAGTCTTCATTTTGTTGTGCGCCGAAACTGATCACCATCCATTCGATATGTTCATTTTTTAAAATACCCGATGAGATCAAACTGCACTGCAAACGATTAAACATATTGTTCAGCATTCTGGCTTCGCTGTTAAAAAATAAGTGTGGGCGAATGCATTCAATTAATTTTTCTATCATGGCGTAGTCAAAACGAATGCATTCGTTATCCAACATGATGCCACTGATTAACGTGGGCATATCCTCGTTTGCGCAAATTCGTTGCACACTCCAGTCAATGTCGTTAATGATGGATTCAATGGCGTTAAACACTAAAGGGTTAAATAAATTCTTATTTAAATTCAATACCGGCAACAGGGCATCAAAGCCCAGTTTATGACTGGACAAATCCCTTTTGTAAAGAGATAAGCAGGTATCGGCCATGCCAACCACTTGCCCCATTAAGCCAAGGTTAGGGCCTTTTGTTGCAAAGGGATAACCTGACCCATCAAAACGTTCATGGTGTTCCAAAACTGCTGTGGCCACATCGTTAGGAAGTGAAGGCACTTGCTGTAATATTTCATGGGCTATGCTGACGTGGCTATGCATGGTGTGCCATTGCTGAGCGTTGTAGTCACCTTTTTCTGTTAACACACGAGTATCCATGTGCAACATGCCAATGTTATGGATGAGACCGGCTAAAAACACTTCAGCTAAATTTATATTTTCGTCATTCATTTTTTGAGCAATGGCCAAACTAAAATAAGCACAAAATAATGATTGCTTAAAGCGCTGTGGCATCTGAATTTTAAGCACGGTCATTTTTTGTTTAATTAAGGGGAATTTCTCATAGTATTCACAGCCTGCCATCAAAGCTTCTTCCAGATCGCTATTCTTATGAAATAACGAAAAATTATTATGCTTTGAAAAAATAATATTATAAAACGACATTAATTGCTGTGCGCTCAATTGGTCATGTAGGTACACACAATTTTCAAGAGGCTTCTCAAGTTGATGATGAGATATTTTTTCAACTAGGTTGTCATCTAAGTGCTCACCCTTTGGAATTAAAACAGCCCCTTGTCTATTACACACATTATCGCTAATGGTAATACTAAAGCGTTGTGACATATTCATTAGGTGCTGCACATAACACACTTGGCTTTCAGCATCTTGTAACATATTAGCAACCTCTTTTTGTGAACCTGTTATCAGATTAACTGTGATGGCGTTCGATAAAAAGCCTAATTTGTAATGCCTTGTACTCAATTCACAGTAAAAATGTAATGAAAATCAGGCTTTGTATCTTTTGTTACCCGCCATAACACACCGTTAACAGCGCCACAAAAAAGACAATTATGTTTACAACACTCAGCTTCTTTACTTAAATATTTCAGTTATTTAAAAGTATTATTTTAATTACGTAGCGGAATTTGGTTTAAGAGTTTCTGAATAAAGTTGATGAGTTAAATTAAAAGCAAAGACAGAAAAAACACATTGAAAATTAAACCACTTATATTGACAGGCATAAAAAAGCCTAGACCAATGAGATATTTTCTCGTTAGCCTAGGCTTAGTCGGTAATTCTAATGCACTACCGCAATACTTTGTTGTTTATGGTATTGAATAATTTGAAACAAACCGTTCTTAACGATCTTATTCAATGCAGGCTGTTTAAACTGATGTTTTTCCCACAGCAAGAATATCAGTTTATTTAATTGCTTAATTTGCCACTTTATTTCGTTATACATAATTTCTAGTCGCTCAATGGCAAGGTAGTCTTCCTGAAGGTGGCCTTTTTCTGGCAACATCATCCAATCATTATGCTCACTTTGCAAAATGCCCGAACTTAACAAACACTTATGTATGCGATTGGCCATATTATTTAACATGATGGCCTTTTTATTATTAGGCAAGTGAGGGCGTATGCTGGTCACGAGACTATAAATCACGGTGTAATCGTGATGAATGCCTTCGTTATCAAGCATTAAGCGACTAATCACACCGGGCATGTTTTCATCGCTGTATACCCGCTTTACCGGCCAGGCAATCCCCCTAATTAATTCTACTGTGGCTTTAAAAACTTTACGGCAATAAATGTCTGGGTTTAATTGCAACACTGGCACTAAAGCATCGAAGCCTAACTCCTTATGAGCAAGGTCTCTTTTATAAAGCGCCAAACAGGTATCTGCCATGCCAATTATTTGCCCCATCATGCCAAGAGTTCTGCCTTGCTTAGCATATGGGTATCCTGAACCATCAAAGCGTTCATGATGCTCTAGTACCGCCATAGAAACTTTCCAAGGCAGCTCTTCAATGCGATTGAGTATTTTATGGGCAATAACCGTATGACTGTGCATGGCGCGCCATTGCTCTGGGGTGTATTCACCCTTTTGCTCGAGCAATTCTGAATCTAAATGCAAGATGCCTATATCGTGAATAAGACCCGCCAAAAACACCAGTTTGCAATCCATAAGACTGGCCCCCATTTGCTTAGCAATGGCCATACTCACATAGCCGCAAAACAGAGACTGCTGAAATAAATGAGGCATCTGTACTTTAAGCACCGTCATTTTTTGCTGAACGATGGGAAACTCTTCTAGATATTGGCAGCCACTTAACAGTAATTCATCAAGCTGCCAGCGCTGATTAAACATGGCAAAGTTTTTATGCTTTTTAAAAATTGCTTTATAAAAAGCCACCAGCTGCTGGGCATTCAGAGGATGATGTACGTACACATAATTCTCAAGTGGTTGCTCAAGTTGATGATGAGCAATTTTTTCGGCAAGGTTAAAGTCAAACTTACCCCCCTTAGGCACAAGGACGGCACCCTGTTGGTTACGCACATCATCGCTGATTGAAATATCATAACGCTGTGACATAGCCATTAGGTGGTGCATGTAACAATCGTGGTCATCAACATTGTGTAACATAGGCCGCCCTCTTTTTTGTGAACCTGTTATCACATTAGCCTTGGGGAACTTGAATAAATACAGTGAAATGTAAAGAGATGTAGTGCTTTATGAGGTGTTTTGTAAGTTTTCAAACCAAAAAAAGCCGCTGTTATCCCTTAATAACACTTGGGTAACAATGGCCTTTTTTAGATATATTTCATTACATTTACGACACACAGCGTAATGACTCTACTGCTATTTCAACTCTGCCTTTTTATAACCAATGTAAATAAAAGCTCACAATACACTTTTACTGACCGACTTCTCTTTGCGGATATTGGCATAACCTAAAAGGTAGTAAGACATTACTCTGCAGGTAAAATAGACAATGAACGCTGAGGTTAAAACATCACTTAAGAAATGCCCCCCTTGTACGATTCGCCCAGCACTCACCACCGTGCCCACCAACAAACCAAAAGCCAAATAACGACGTTTGCGAAATATCCAAGCAAAAACCATAAAGTAAAATCCCATGGCACCGTGGCCACTGGCAAAACTTTGATTTTTTCCTTCTTGTTCACTCATGATGAAAGCCGGTTTGAATTCGCGCTGACCATTAAATTCTTGTACGTCTCTAGGGCGCGGCCTGTCCCAGTTATCTTTTAATATGGGGTGAACAATTAAACCTGGGCCAATAAGCAACACCAGTAATAAGAAGGTTGATTTTTTACGGGTGCCCTCAAAAGACTTAATAAACCAGGGAGCAATAAGGGCCAGTATTAGCAATAAGATCACCGGCACCGGCATATAACGAAACACCACATACACAAACTGCACCCAAGACTGATCATTCAGGTAAAAGCCATTTTGCTCATGCCAAAACTGCGACGTGAGCCAAAGGTCCACATCGGCAAATGCCACACACAGCACTGCAAACAAGATAAACAGGGGGATTTCCCAGTTGTTCTTAATAAAATCCATGGGGCCTTCTTAGTGTAAAAAGTGTGACAAATAAATCGGCGCTCATTTTGCCACAAAAGCGTTTAAGGCCCTAATGCCTTTGTCACCTGATATTTATTGGTGTGCCGTCACGGGCTCATGATGGGCACTTTAATGACCGTATTCCTGCTGGTAAGCTATTGATTGGCCGAAATGTCGGTTTCTAGGCTTAACATGAAAAAGTAGGCACTGCCTAAATCCCCATCAGATCCCGCCACACTTGCCCGCCCCATGAGCTTGGTGCCCACTTCCAGTCGCACAAAAAAGGGGGATTTGGTTTTTTTACGCAACGACACCCCAAACAGCCAGTTAGTCATGCCCACAGCAGCACTGCTGCCATCGGCTTGAGTGATGGGCCAATAGCCCCCACTGGGGCGCACAAAGGCTTGAGCAAAGTGGTGGCGTTTAAAATTGACCTCACTATAGACATCAGGAAATACCCAATGGTGCAGCCATTTTTTATTAGGGCGAGACTCTAAACCAAATACAGGATAGAGCTGCTTGGATGCAAATCGACTGTCTTGACGAAGACCCGCCACCCAGTTGACGGAGTGACCCATGCTATACCGAGAAATGAACTGGTATTCCAATAAGAAGCGCTTTTCATCGATGAGGGTTTCATCGCTGTAATAGGCTGGCTCTAGGTGCCAATAATATTGCCAGCGACCATGCTTTTTGGGGTGATATTCTAACGGCAAGGAAAACCGATACAGGCGCCGGGTGGTATCGGTGCTGCCACTTAAAGTAAGCCGATTTTCAGTAAACTGCAGCCCTTGTAGCCATAAGCCAGCCGAAGTAGCACGCAACGCTAGAGGCACCACCAGCTCGGTTTCCCATTGGGACACCTCTAGGCCCTCAATGCCGTCAAAAGCCTGAGCGGTGCTCTGATGATGACTCACACTAACCTGCAAGACTTCCTTGCCATGTATTGCACCGCATAGCAGCCAAGCCAAAAGCCCTACCCAACGTACCAAGCCCTAGCCTCCATGCCTACATTTGATGCCTAAACAGCTTATCCTCCTTCAGTATAGTTGGCTTTTATGGGCTTAAAGAGAGGCGGGATAAGCCCACAAGTTCATCTGTTAAAAATGGCTACACATTCACTTTTAGCCACACAAATTGATAAGGTTTTAGTTTTACCGTTTCATAGATGTCTTGGTAACGTGTATTAGAGACAAGATCCTGCCATGTGCCATCGTGTGGCAGGTTCAAACAGGTCAAATCCAAGGGCTGCACTTGATTCGTCACATTAAAGATACAAAATACTTTATCTTTACGATCGATGCTCTGACGCCAGAATCCGAATAATTCATCATTAATATGTAAAACAAATTGCTCCGCATTAGGATGAAAGCTGCTTTCTTTACGCCTAATTGACAGAAGCTGTTTCATTTTATTGAAAACAACAGAATGATGGTTGTCTGCTGCCAATAATGCTTCTAACTCGTGTTCGTTCCATTTAAAGCGATTAATGGTTCGATTATGGTTAGTGTGTTCAACCCCTTGATAATAATTTTGAGTGCCCAAAAAACTGTGTATATAAATGGCAGGCACACCTTCTAACGCCAACATCACACCATGAGCACACATGAATCGCGCGATTTGCCACCGATCAGGGCCTTTGTTTGTGCCTTGAAGTGCATCAAATAAAGTAATGTTAATTTCATAGGGTTTGTCTTGTCCGTCGTCGCTGGTCCGCCAGGAAATACGCCCTCCAAACTCTTTCATGCAGTTTGCCAACTCATTAATTTCGCTTTGATCCAGTAACCCTTCAGCGGGGCGCAAACCAATGCCGTCATGGGAGGCGATAAAATTAAAATAAAAGGTGCCCATTTGAGAAGGGGGCATGGTCACAAGCCATTGTTTCAAATGCTGGCAGTTGCCACTATTAAGCGCTTGTAATAAAAGCGGTGGCAATGAAAAGTTATACACCGCATGGGCTTCATTAGCGTTACCTAGGTAGGATAAATTTTCGGTGTTGGGCACATTGGTCTCGGTAATGATAATGGCGTCTTCACTGTGATGTTCAATCAAAGTTCTAAACAGCCTGACCATTTCATGGGTTTGTTTTAAATGGATACTGGGGGTACCACTTTTCTTCCATAAAAAAGCTACGGCATCTAAGCGGAATATTCTGACGCCATTATCTAAGTACAACTTGATGGTCTTGATCATTTCCCATAACAGCTGCGGATTTTGGTAATTAAGATCCACTTGATCATGGCTAAAGGTACACCACACTTTTTTCTTACCTTCAAACGTTTCTACTGTTCGCAAAAGTGCAGAGGTTCTGGGACGCACCACTTGTGATACATCAAAGTCATCATCAACCGTAATAAAGTAGTCTTTCCCTGGATGCTTACATTGTTTGTAGTTTTCAAACCACAAACTACGACTGGAACAATGATTAACCACCAAATCCCCCATTAAATGAAACTCTTTGGAAATGGCTTCGATATCCTGCCATGTACCTAAACTTTCATTTACTTGTGAGAAGTTAATCACCGAGAAACCATCATCCGAACTGTATGGAAAAAAAGGCAATATATGCACACCATTAATTAAACCGGATAAATGACGACGTGCAAAATGAAACAAAGACTGCAAAGGCATACAGTTGGGTGATTGTATGCTGTCACCATAAGCAATCATCCAAATATCGGTTTCATCCCAACGGTTATGATGACTATTGGCTTTTACGCAATCTTCATCTAACTTCATTAAATGAATGAGCTCACCGGCTAATACGTCTACATTTTCATTAGGGTAAATGACCGTTAAATGGGACATCACTTTCAATTTTAATGCATCATTAAGTTTATATTTCATGGGACAGCCCTAATTCAATCGCTTTACTGATTACAAATATTCTTTCATATCATCTTCCACCGCTTGATGTATTTCTGTCAAAACATCAGGCATGGCACTGGTGACACGGTTCCAGCTTGGCATGAAGGGTTTTTCCATGGGGTTTTCTAAGAAATTTTGACCTGCTGATAAAATATTCCTTGCAAACATTTCAATGGCTTTTTCTTCGGCGTGAATATCTAATTTCAAACCATTCATGATGGCATCATTATTATAGGTTTCCACAAAGTCCAAAGCGATTCTAAAATACGTCGCCTTAATGGATCGAAATGTTTCGGTATTAAACACCACGCCATTAGTGGCAAGTTTTCGAAACAAAGCTTTGGAAATATCCACAGACATCTTACTTAGCCCTTTTTCAGCGTCTTCGGGGGATAAATCTTGGTGTTTATGATCATAGGTTTCGGCAATATCAGCTTGGCATAAACGATTATTGGCGTAATTTCGATTAACTTCAGACAATACACCAATTTCTAATCCCCAATCACTTGGAATTCGAATATCGTTAATCACATCGGTACGAAATGAAAACTCACCCGCCAACGGATAACGGAAGCTGTCGATGTAATCAAGGTATGGGTTATTACCTAAGGTTTTTTTCAAGGCACGAATTAAAGGCGTCACTAATAATCGACTCACTCGCCCATGAATTTTTCCGCTGGCCACACGAGCGTAAAAGCCTTTACAGAATTCATAATTAAAACTTGGATTGGCCACAGGATAGATTAAACGAGCCAACAAACTTCGATCGTAAGTTAAAATATCACAATCATGCAGCGCCACTGATTGTGAATTTCCAGAAGCCAATACATGACCCAAGCAATACCAAACGTTTCGGCCTTTACCCGCTTCCATAGGCGCAAGTCCTTCTTCCATTAAGCGCTTATCTATTGCCCTTAACCTTGGTCCATCATTCCACAATACTTTAAATTTTTGATTAAGTGGTTTAAAAAATTCGAGTGCTTTTATGTATTCTTCTTCTGTTGCGCGATCTAAACCAATGATAATTTCATTTAAGTAATCAACCTTACTTAATTCGTTAACAATATTCGGCAACGCGGCTCCTTCTAATTCTGAATACAAAGATGGCAGCACAAGCGTCATGGGGCGAATCTTAGAGAATGCTCTTAACTCAGCCTCCATATCTTCTAATGGTCGTTGGTTTAAGTTATGCAGTGTTGTGATAATGCCGTTCTGATAAAAATCAGCCATGTGAACCCTTATATCATTGATTAATTATTTGGATAGTAAATTTCTAGGCGTTTTATTAAATTGAGTACTTCTTCATTCCAGCCTTGCGGGCCAAATTGATGACTGTAGGTAACCTGCGAATTGCTCACATTTGGAAATTCATTGACAGGTGATTTAATACAAATGGCCAGATCAGCGCGGTTAAGCATGTCGACATCATTTTGATTGTCGCCCAAGGCAATTAATTTGAGGATATCTGCACTGGGAAATAGTACGTCTTTATGGGTGCTAAAAAAATCTAAAGCACAGGCTTTGGTAACAACACCTTGTAGGTGAAAAAAGCGTCCACCTTTCAAAACTGAATAACCTTGGGATTGTGCTTTGAGTATAAATTCAGATAGTTTTTCACCGGTATCAAACCATTGAAAGGGTTCACTGAACTCTTTTTTCTGAGACTCTAGAGCCTGACTCTCAGTTAAGCCTGTTTTGCTAATGATCGTTTCGGTTGACCAATCTTGATAGCTTTCCAACAAGTAGCCATCTTCATTTTTAATATTAATAAGCCAATTGCACAGTGATGCTCTACTTTCGCCAAACACCCAAACATGCTGATCATCTATTAATTGATATTGCGGCTGATTTTGAATCTTACCAAGCAATTCGCTGCTAATATCTGGAAATATGATGGCAGACCCATTCTCTACTACAAAGGGCTGTTTATTCAAAGAGAGGCGAGTTAATAGAGTATTGACTTCGGCACGAGTTTTACTGGTATTAATAACGACGGGGATATCGTGTCTTTTAGCTTCGGCTAGGGCTTTGCATGCTGGCTCCCATGAATAATCATAATGATTAAGTAAGGTGCCGTCTAAATCTGTAAAAATGACACACTGTTCAAACATTTATTCCAGCCTTACTTTATTTTTATTTCGGATTAATGATGTCATGTTGTGTTCATCGTCTAGCTCTATTATCCAACTAGCCTTTTCTGGTAATACATTAAGAGCATGACGAGTTAGACGTTCGTAATGAGATATAAAGCGTTCAATTTGTTTTGGAGTTTGTATACGCGTTTTTGAAACGCTTTCCAGTTCTCCAACCTGTCTGGTTAATTTTGTCTCCTGCAATAATCGCCACTGGTAGACACAATTGAAGTTAGGGGCCTGCAAGACAATTAAATCATCTAGCTTGACAAATAAACCCTTATAGTCTTTTTTCAAATTATCATTTACAAATAGTCGCCACAGGGCATTGCTATCTTCGTTTTTTTCAAGTTTGTTCACTGGTTTATTTAATTGGGTGTTTGTTTGATGGGGAATACCCATGCACCAGCCCTCGAATAAAATCACATCAACCTTGTTGGTAATAACAGGCCAATCATTTTCCTTGGATCTATCATCGAGAATTTTACTAAAGCTAGGGACAGAACAAAATTGACCATCAACTAAATTCGAAAGCTTATTTAAAGTTTCCATAGCAAGATCAACATCATGGGTTCCTGGCACACCACGAGTAATAAGAAGAGGGTGGATTTTTTTTGAAAGCGCCACGCGCTCTTGGTGGGTTTTATAAAAATCATCAATGGATAAGATAACAACATTTAAATCAAAACATTTTTCTAGCAAGGCCTTAACAAATAAACAAACAGTACTTTTGCCACTGCCTTGAGTACCCTGCAAGCCCACCAACCAAGGCGAGGTATTTTTATTGGCTAATTCGGTTTTGGTGCGTCTGTTATAAACCATTGCCATATCTTGAACCAATGGCCACAAGTAATCCTCCACCAGTGCTTTATATTCTAAAGGCAGTGCCTGCTGTTGAATCAACTCATCAATGAATTGCATTGCTTTATTCATTCTCGTGCCCTAATTTGATGCTCTTTCATATTTCGCACTTTCATTGTGCTTTTAATAAGACGCTTCGCATCATTTTTATTGCCATACAATGACATTGCAATTAGTGAACCAGTAATGGGCATGAATAAAAACTTACCATGTTAGCATTAATTTATTCGTGGAAAATATTGAGCTGATGAAATTAAAGTAGAAGTAAAAGTAGAAGTAGAAGTAGAAGTAGAAGTAGAAGTAGAAGTAGAAGTAGAAGTAGAAGTAGA
>OJBM01000234.1_pt1 | contig 19600 bp, 21 predicted proteins | sample 1591061 | NCBI WGS metagenome assembly OJBM01 (sample SAMN05416872, study PRJEB24817) | seawater metagenome | isolation source: Sea water | place: Canada:Atlantic | collected 2013-11 | reverse complement strand
TCAATTCGATGGTGAGAGATGGTGTCTATTGGGATCCTAAAATGAATTAATTATTGTCCTTACTAATTAGCTTGTTAGGTGAATACTTGCTCAAAGCCCATCGTTGAATAATAAGTCAACGAATACAAGTTGTTATTGATAATAAAAAACAGCTCATAAATAAATTGATTAGATTGACGCTTGTTTTTACCAGCGATAATAAAACCATTATAAATATTACCTGCCAATGAAAACCGAGAAATTCTAAAGTCTTGGGTTACATCGAGCGCCGGTGAAAATTTAGAAATTAATTCAATGTTATTCTTACCGCTCGGAATGTTACCTAATAAAATAGCAAACGGATTTTCATACCTAAGATCGTCAACATCAGTGAGGTAATATGATGAGTTCTCTGAATTCCCACCAATCACAGTATTTTTAAAAACACCTTCCTCAGCAATTAATTTTTCCTCAAAATCTTCCGAAGGGACTACGAATAATTCATTTTGCAACAAGGTGGTTTTGAAAACCGATTTGCTCAGCACCAAGGCATTTTCAAAAGAATATGTCGAAAGTGAGATAGCCCAAAATATTAATGCAACACCTAGCTTATACATATTCACCTAACGCCGCATTAAGCGGCGAGAAATAGTTTGATAAAATGTGAAGCGAAGCGGAACCGAGCAAACTGTTACGAGTCCGACTTGAATGCCCTTGTTAGGTTTCAACCAGCACAACCGACTAGACTTAGGTCAATTAAAAGTATTTTCATCTATATACCAACCTTCAATTCCATTAGCATAACCATCTCTAGAAGCCCAAATGATTATTGTTTGGTCATTTGAATAAGAAATACTACTTTGGCTTGGCTTTTGAGCTCGATGAGAAGAGATATTATAATTCCTAATACCCGCTATAGGAATAGCTCGAGAAATTTTATCTAAATTTTTAGATACTTTAACACCATAAACACCATCAACTTGCTCATAGGTTGTTGATGACCATAAAAGCATATAATTACCTTTATTGTATGCTAAGTTTAGATATTTTTTACTTATATCAATTTTATCCTCTTGATAAGGGGTATCTATGGCGGAAGAGACAATTTTAACTGGTAATTTAGAAGCGTTATCAATTAACTCTGCAGAATTAGAAAAGTGTTTTGTATAAATACTGGCTTCAGGATCATCAGGATCTTTTTCAAACCAAGCAACAAGAAAATTATCACCATCAGAAGCTATTTGTGGACCATAAGGTAAACTAACATTTGGGTTGCTATTAGCCCTAATTACAATAGGTTCAGGCTTTAAAGTGTTACCTGAAAGATCCAGTAATTGTCCTAATATTAAACCAGATGAATTAAATTGATCATATCTATATGGTGACCAAACAACCATAAATTGATTATTTGAATATGCTATTTGTGTAGTATAGCCATGAATATTAGAGTTATTATTGTACGTATTTGACAGATCCTCTGCTATCAAGAAGCTTGGAGTAATATTGCCGTTTAAATCAATAAACCTCCCTTCAATAACATCCTCATTACTCCAAACAATAAGAGTTCTATTTCCATCAAAAGAAACTGAGGGTTCTTTAGCTGCCCCTGTATCATTTTGAGATATATCAATAGGGTTATTATCTAAAACTTCTCCGTTAACAGAGATTTTTTTACCTAAAACTCTAACAGAATTATTGAGCTTTGTTGAATAAGTTACTAAATACTGACTTCCGTCAAAAACAACACCGTATTTCAGGCTAGAACATTCTGTTCGCTGAAATGGAAGGCTTTCATGAATGAAAAATTCTTCTCCGAGACTTCTACCTTTCTTTAATATTCTTCCAACCAAATCCATCTTTGCTGGTCTCGTTTTAATATTACGGCAGGATATAATTAAAAAATTTTCTCCATCGTTCGAAATAGCGGGTTTACCAGGTTGATCTTCATCTGAATTCAACTGAAAGTTAGTCATGATTTCTTGTCCTACAACAAGACTACCCGAGATAAAGTTAATTATTTCAGAGTTTTTGTTAAATTGACTTCTTTCCGCAATATATAGTAATGCATACGCGGTATTATTAAATTCGAATGAAATTTGCATCATTCTCAGCAGGGTTGATTTTGGTGCAATAAATTCATCGTCCTCGACTACTGCGTCATATATAGTTTTTACCCCTACCCCTCCCGATATGTGGGTTGATTCCGTAGATATATCTTGTGTTACAGTTATATATTGTCCCGTTAATTCTGGTATTGATTCTGCTTTTAAAAGAAAAAGCTTCTCTTGAAAGGTGTCTGCAGAACTATCATTCGGCTCTATAAAAACAGTCAGAACATTCGTACCTTTAAGGTTATAGTGCCCCTGCCGTCTCCAGTCTTTAGGGTACGACATAATTAATTTCTCGGTTTGGTCCAGATGAGTTAAAAACTCAATTTCATTTGGAGATACAGGTAAAACATCAGAGGTAAAGTCATCTGAAGTGGCTTCATCACCTTCACCCCCTCCACATGCAGTTAGTAAAAAGATAAAGACAGGAATTAATTTTCGGAGTAAAAGGGAGTTCATATAACATATACCATGAATATATTTAGATTAAGTTTATTTGAAAGCCGACATTATACGTTCAATAATTTTTGATTAAAACTTTGATAGGTTAACCCGATGTTAAAACAATATTAAGAGTTTCAACAGAGGATTTTTATATTTTCAAATTAGCTCCGTAAATAAATTCATATCTTCACTGAAACCTAACGCCTCGTTAAGAGGCAAATAATATGTTGGCTAAAATAAGCGACGCAGGAGCAAAAGCCAACTGTTATTTGTCCTGCTTTAACGACTTGTTAGCTGTGCTTTTATAACCAGCCTTAAGTTTGGTGATTTCTTTTGGGCAGTGCTTAAAAGCGACTTTATATAACTCCCTAAACTCTTTTTGTTCTTTAGTGTTTGTACCTAGTTCGAGAGTTATGTTCTCAATTACACTAGTCATTAATGATAGTTCTTTAGAAACAGTATGTTCAGGGTTTGTTATTTCACTGTCAGGGATGTTTCGCAAACACTCCATAACTTCTAATACAGGATTGACGCTTTTATTTTCAGGAGGGAGATTATTGCTATACCCTAAAAAAGAAAAGCTAAAAATAAAAAGCAACATCCAAATTTTCATCGAAACTCCTTGTACAGCTAACGCCCATTTAAGGGGCTGATAATTGTTTGCTAAAATGTGTAGCGAAGCGGAACCGAGCAAACTGTTAGCAGTCCCGCTTTAAATTCTTGTATGCTGTATCTACACCAATACTACTTAATGAAATAACCAACAGGAAGCCACTTACCGCTACTTTTACTTAGCGTTAAAGTTTCAGTTGCTGATTTTTTATTTTGAAAGTCGGTTTGAAATTGAATAACTAAATATTCACCTTCTGGAACACCAGGAAGTGTTGTGTATTCTTTTGCACCTAACTCTGAACGTGAATTTACTTTACCCAAAGGAGTACGAACACCTTTAAGGGCTGCATCCCATTTATTTTGTGATAGTTGTGATTGAAAAAATGAATCTGATTTTTGCCAGCTTTCCGAATAATTACCTGCATCAACTATGTTAAGCCATTCCTTTGCTGCTGTTGAACCTGAAGATTCATTTGCAGAAACAAAAGAAGAAATACACAGAGTTAAGATTAATATTAGTTTTTTCATAATAATTCCTTTTATTCTAAAGTTTAATGATATTGCCATACTTAAAATACAGCTAACAGCTTATTAGACAGATCAGATCTCACTTTCTCCGTGGAACACTAACCATCTAATGTTTATTTATTCATTGCAATATACATAGTTTATCTATAATACTCAAATAGTTACTATTTTTATACTCATCCTACTTATGTGGAAAGGTAGATTTAATCCATCTTTCTACAATAAATATGGATCTAACAGTGAACTGTATATTAAAACAGTACCCATTCGTTAATAAAAGCATCTAATTAAAATTAACAGCCTACGTAATTGCTAAATGCAAATGACTTGTATATTTGTCTGTAATGAAAACTGCTCGTTCATATTTAAGCTAAATTTTTAACACAAATAACTAACCTATATATTAAAAGAGCGATAAACTTGCTCATCAAAATTTATCCTTCGTTATTAATTTAATATTATTTAAACAGGAGCACTTAGTGCCTACGTCTTTTCACCAATCAAACAAGAATAATACCGCACCAATCGCTAAAAAAATTCCACATAAAATGACAAAACACAATCATCAACGAGTGGATAATTATTATTGGATGCGTGATGACCAACGTAGTGATGAAAAAGTACTGGCGCACCTTAATGAAGAGAATAACTATGCAGATGCAATGTTAGCCGAGCAAAAGCCGTTGCAAGAACAGCTTTTCAATGAGCTTAAAAACAGAATCGTCAAAGACGATAACTCTGTGCCTGCAAAAGATGGAAAATACTGGTACCACAGCGAAATAAGTGGCGAGCAAGAGTTTTCAAATTATTATCGAGCAACAAGCTTTTCTGGTGAAAATAAAGCCCTGCTATTAGATGTTAATGAGCGCGCGAAAGACCATGAATTTTATGAATTAGGTGATTTATCGATAAGCCCCAATGATCACATCATGTCAATATCTGAAGACACTGACAGTCGCCGTATATACACCATCTACTTTAAAAACTTAAACCAGCCTTCCAACTCAACAAATACTTATTTAGCCGATATTCTTGTTGAAACTGAAGGACAAATTGTTTGGGCTAACGACAATGAAACCGTATATTACGTAAAGAAAGATCTTGAAACCCTATTAGGCACACAAGTTTATCGTCATAAGCTAGGCACACCACAAACTGATGATGTTTTAGTGTATGAAGAAGACGATCACAGCTTTTATCTCAGCTTAGACAAAAGTCGAGATGACTCTCAAATTTATATTTGTTTGCATGCTACTGAATCAACGCATTATTTCGCACTCAACGCTGATGATCCTAATGGCGAGTTTATTGAGTTATTGCCTTATCTAGAGCAACACGAATATCATGCAGACAAAATGGGCGAGTACTTCTATATAATTAGCAACTACCACGCTAAAAACTTCAAATTGATGAAAACTGCCGTTGACCAAATCAACGATATCAGTAGCTGGCAAGAAGTTATTCCACACCGAAAAGATGTGCTAATTGAAGGTATTGAATTATTTAATCATTTTATTGTGGTTACCGAACGAGAAAATGGCCAAATACGTTTTATTGTTCATACCACTGCTGGTGAAAATGCTGGTCAGCAATACCCATTATGTTTTGATGACCCGTGTTACTTCGCCTGCCTTGGCGATAACCCTGAGCCAACAAGCACTGTTGCACGATTATATTACTCAAGTTTAACAACTCCTGGCTCTTTATTTGAGTTTAACTTAGCAACGGGTGAGCGAAAATTACTTAAACAACAAAAAGTATTAGGTGATTTAAACAAAGATGATTATCAATCAGAGCGTTTATTTATTACCGCTCGTGATGGTGTAGAAGTTCCTGTATCACTTGTTTATCAAAGCGATAGCTTTAAAAAAGATGGTACTAATCCCCTACTTCAATACGGTTATGGTGCTTACGGCGTTACCATAGACCCTAATTTTTCTAGTGAAACCTTAAGCTTGCTCGACCGCGGTTTTGTTTACGTTATTGCTCATGTTCGTGGCTCTGAAATGTTGGGAAGACATTGGTACGACACAGGTAAAATGGCGCACAAACAGAATACCTTTAACGACTTTATCGACGTGACTAAAGCGTTAATCGAACAAGGTTACGGCGCTAAAGATAAAATATTTGCCACTGGTGGCAGTGCTGGCGGCTTACTGATGGGCGCAGTGGTAAACCAAGCACCAGAGCTATATGTGGGCATTGGCGCGCATGTACCATTTGTAGATGTATTAACTACTATGCTTGATGAAACTATACCGTTAACCACCAATGAATATGACGAATGGGGAAACCCGAACGATACCCAAGCTTATCATGATATTTTAGCCTATTCGCCATACGATAATGTCAGTGCTCAAGCCTACCCAAATATTTTGGTTACCACCGGGTTACACGACTCACAAGTACAGTATTTTGAGCCAATGAAATGGGTAGCTAAAATGCGTGAATTTAAAACTGATGACAATTTATTACTATTCAAAACCGATATGGACGCTGGCCACGGCGGTGCTTCAGGGCGTTTTAAAAGCTTAAAAGAAAAAGCTTTAGAGATGAGTTTTTTTATCTCGTTGTTAACCGAATAAAATCAGCAGAACTTTATCGCCTTGTTATTCACAAGTTTTTTTCTAATACTTGTGAATAACGAGAAATCTTATAACCATTAGCTCATATGCTGTTGCTGACGCTTTAACGATTTATTTTTAATAACAGCTTCCACTTTCGGAACCGCATAAAGGTTGAGACTGCTGAATAGGCTTTTCAATTTAGCTGCTTCGTAATCGACTGCAATTTTTTCGATAACCAGTTGATGCTTTTCTGGGTATAACGCTTCTACCGCTTGTGAAATCAACTCAAACAATTTCTTCAAATTAATTTTGTGAATTTGACCTGTTTTGTTAAAAATCCACTCGGTAATCGCCATAAAGTCATCAAAAGGCTCATCTGACAATATATGCGGTAATGCGTATTTAAAACGACCAGAATTACCAATCATATCCCAATAGCGCGCAAAGCGGTTAATACGCTGCATAGTGGCAAAACTCACTCTGTCTGTACTTAAAATGTTAAACGGTGGTAGCGGGTTAAAGCGTAAGTCGTATGCTTGTGTGTGTCGGATTATCGGGCTACCTTTTAAGCGTTTAAGAATACCCATTTGAATTTCATGCGGACGACAATGATAAAGTTGATTAAAACTGTCTTTAAAACTCTCGAAAGTTTCGCCTGGTAAACCAAAAATAAGATCAGCATGGATATGTGCAGAGGTATTATCTCTTAGCCAAAGTAAATTTTCTTTCGACTTGGCATTATTTTGCTTACGGCTAATATTCTTTTGCACTTCAACGTTAAAAGTTTGAATACCAATTTCAAATTGTAAGCTGCCTTCAGGAAACTGTGCTAACAACTCTTTTAATTTTCTTGGTAGATGATCAGGCACCACTTCAAAATGCAGATAAAGGTCGTCAGTCATTCTATCTAAGAAAAACTGCATAATTTGCATGGTGGTATTAATGTTTAAATTAAACGTTCTATCGATAAATTTAAAGTTTCTTGCCCCACGCTGATAAAGTATTTCCATTTGCTCAAGAAATAACACTATTTCAAATGGTACAGAGTTTTTATCTAGTGACGATAAGCAAAATTCACATTTAAATGGGCAACCGCGTGACGCTTCAACATAAAGCAAACGCTGCTGTAAATCTTCATCAGTATAATACTGATAAGGTGACGCTAACTCTTTTAATTCAACAGGCTTGGAATTAAGCACTTTTTTAACAGGTGGCGTATTGTTGATAATGTCTTTACATAGTTGATAAAAACTTAAATCTGCTGGCCCTGTTAATACATAGTCTGCACTGGCAACAATGCTTTGCTGCTCAGTTTCATAACTTACTTCTGGCCCGCCTAAAACAATTCTGATTTCGGGTGCGATCACTTTTAACAGACTAACGACATCGGTGGTTTCAACTATGTTCCAAATGTAAACTCCAAAACCAACAATGTCAGGCTTTTCAGCCAGAATTTGTTCAACAATATCAATGGCGCGAGTTTGAATAATAAACTCTTTTATTTCACAAAATTCCTGCAAATCTTTTAAGTTAGCGTAAAGATAACGTAAACCAAAGCTGGTATGAAAATATCTTGCGTTAAGTGTCGCTAACACAATTTTAGGCGTGTCTTTATCTATTTCATGATTAACAGTTACCCGCTCTTTTACGAAATCTAATGAGATACTTTCAGTTACTGGAGGGGGCGTAACGGTTAATTCGGAATAATGTCTTTGCTCTGCCATACGAAGTGTTAACTGCCTTTAATAAAATATTTTTAGCGCTATTGCCGCAATTATACTGTGATTTCGAAGGTTATTCAGTAATCTTATTTGCTGAAGCCAAAAACGTTCGTTTTAAAATAAAATTTACAATGTGTCTCCTTTTTCAACACTGATACGTTATATATATAGATACCGATAAAGAAGTTATTGGTACTTAAAATATAAAGGAAATGTTATGAATGATTTTATGTTGATATACAAAGGTGGCGACCCTAAATGGATGGAAAATACCTCTAAAGAAGAAATGGCCGCTAGCATGGAAAAATGGGGAGCATGGATGGGCATGCTAGAACAAAAGCAACAGTTAGTTTCTGGTGGCTCGCCGCTAGCTTATACCGGTAATAGCATTAACCAAGACGGTATAGTGACTGACTTATCTTCTATCGAATTAAAAGAATTGGTAACGGGCTATTCAATAATAAAAGCATCAGATATTGATGAAGCTACGGCTATCGCCAAAGAATGCCCTATTTTTAACTACCCAAACATTACCGTAGAGGTTCGGGCTGTAATGTGCATTGATTAAAAATTTTTTAATTACATGTTATGTAATTATTAGCTATTTTTTAGTTAAGTAGGCGCTGTAGTTGCTGCATCATCAATCGATGTTCATGCTCAGTGCCGCCAATTTCTTTAGCATTATGCGCTTGTTGATAGGCAAGTTTTTCGTTACCGACTTTAGCATTTAAATACGCTAAAATAGCAAGTGGCATATGTGAGTTCGCTAGTGCTTTATTACTTTGCAATAATTCAACACTATTTATTGCTTCACGCAGCTTTCCCGTATGTCCTAATGCTATCGCGTGATTCAGTTTAGCTACAGGTGAATTAGTTATTTTGATGTAGTTATCATAGTAGCCAACAATTAATGACCAATTAGTTTCTGTAAATGTTTCTGCCGCACAGTGCTGCTGAGCAATTAACGCCTCAAAGTAAAATCGACCTGGCGAAATACTCGCCCTAGTACACATTTTTAGAATATGATCACCGGTATTAATATAGCCTCGTTGCCATAGGTTTCGGTCTTGTAAATCTAACGGAATATTAAAACCTTGTTTATCAACTCGAGCATTAATACGTGCAATATTAAAATGCATTAAGGCAAATAGACCTAAGGTATCTTGATTAGCAATTTTAGGTTCATTTATTAGCATCTTAACCAGCGCAATCGCTTCTTGACAAAACTCTACATTGATTGGCTTTTTAGCATCTGAACTATAAAAACCTTCATTGAAAAGTAAATATAATACCGTGTGTACCGTATCCATAGCAGCATTTAGTTTATCATCGCAGGGTAATTCAAAACTTAATTGCTTTAACTTTTCACGTGTTCTTAATAGCCTTTTTTTAACGGTTGATTCAGTTAATAATAGCGCTCTTGCAATAGCTCGAATGCTAAAGCCACATAACGTCTTTAAAATAAATACAATGCTATTTTCCGCTTTGATACTTTCATGACAACAAATGAAAATCATCCTAAGTTGATCGTCTTTTATTTTTGGTGTTGTGAACTCTTGTTCAATAGTAAAAGCCAGCGTCCATTCACTGTCTAAGTATTGAGTTAAGTCTTGCGAGAATTTTACTTTAGTTTTATTCGCTCTTATTTTATCAAGTGCTTGGTTCTTAGCTGTTGTCATCAACCATGCGGCAGGATTTTCAGGAACTTGACGTTGTTGCCAATCAATCATGGCTTTACTAAAAGCGTCTTGCAGCACATCTTCCGCTAAATCAAAGTTATGTACGCCAAAAATACGAGTCAATACCGCGAGTAACTTTGCAGATTCTGTTTTATAAAGTTGCTCAATAAGGGTGCCAACATCTGTCATCAATCCATACTTCTATTCGTATAAAGCTAAAAAAAAGATAACATTACCGCCCTTTCTCATCAACATGCAATAGCGCTAACAACTCATCAGCGCCTGAAAGCTATAAATTTAAACCGTTAAAGTAATTTTACCCACAGCTTTACCTGATGAAAGTAAGTCATGCGCTTTAGCCACTTCCCATACTGAGAAATTACTTTCATCAATAATCGGCGTGATTTTACCAGCATCAACAAGCTCTGCAATTTCAGTTAAAATACGGCCGTGTGATGAATGGTTAATACCGTGACACAATGGAATAAGCATTAATACGCTGTGAAAAGATAAGCTTTTAAGTGCCACTTGCAGTGGATCCGCAATTGGCAATGTTGTTGCTACATGACCATTGAACTTCGCAGCTTCAAATGATTTTTGTATGTTATCACCGGCAACTGGATCAAAAACTTTGTCAAAGCCAACGCCGTTAGTATAATTTTTTACGTAGTCTGAAACAGTCTCTGCGGTGTAATCCACTAAATTATCGGCACCAACGGTTTTAGCTAATGCTTCATTAACTGATGAGTAAGTTGATGTGACATTTGCCCCCAACACTTTTGCTAGCTGCACTGCAATATGACCAACGCCGCCAGTAGCGCCATGAATAAGTACATTATCACCCACTTGAACATCCATTTTTTCAACAAGTGCTTCATACGAAGTAATGGCAACTAACGGCAGCGCTGCCGCTTGTTTCATGGTTAATGTTTTCGGTTTTTTCGCCATTAATCGTGCGTCAACCAACATATACTCAGCCAAAGCACCATCAACACCGTTAATTCCACCCGCCATACCATAAACTTTATCGCCGATATTAAAATCAGTTACACCTTCACCTACCTCACTAACAATACCGGCAACATCACCGTGTAGTACCTCAGGTAGATTATTTGACCAAGGCAACTCAACTGAGCGCAGCATAGTATCAATTGGGTTAACACTGGTTGCCTTTACTTCAACTACCATATGGCCAGATTTGGCAACTGGCATTGCTTTCTCTACCTGTTGGAATACGTCGGTGCTGCCAATTTCTTTAATGATCATTGCTTTCATCATATCTACTCTTTATTTGTCAGTTAATTTAATAGTTTGTTTCAGTGGGGCTATTTTAATCCATGCCAATAAAGCAACCAATAACCTAACTAACAAATCACTTTTGTCTTTTTGGCAAAGCCAGTTAGACTAATACAAATATAAGTTTGGAAAACAACAAGGCTAAATAGGAATAATAATGAGTTCATTGAATCGATTACTGTACTTTAATTGCGTGGTAGAAACGGGCAGTATTTCTGAGGCTAGTAGAATATTTGATGTACAGCCCTCTTCTATTTCTCGGCAGTTAGCCGTTCTTGAACAAGAGCTTGGTGTTCGCCTGTTAAATAAAACCACGAGGAACACTGGGTTAACGGAAGCAGGATACAAATACTATGACTTCTCTCAGCGCATTGTTTCAGAGTTTGACGAAGCTAAAAGAGTTGTTAATGATTTACAGGAAAAGCCTCGTGGTAAGCTTAAAATAAGCATGACCGTAGGATTTGGCGAAAGCGTTGTGCTACCGCTTGTCGCTAAGTTTATGTCGCAATATCCTGATATTGATATAAAACTTGAGTTAACCGAGCGCATGGTTGATCTTGTTGAAGAAAATATTGATGTTGCCATTCGTAGCGGCCGATTGCCTGACTCAACCATGATTGCGAGACGATTAGCTTTTAATAACTTTTTATTGTGCGCTAGCCCAAACTACCTAGCAAGCAAAGGTATGCCTAATAGCCCTGCTGAATTAGTAGAGCATCAATGTATTCGATATGGATATTCACGTTGGAAAGATTGGTATTTAATGGCTGATGAGAGAACAAAACTCACCATTAACAAAGCGATTTCGGTTAACTCAGTAAATGGTCAAAAGCAGCTAGTATTAAATGACACCGGGCTAGCCTTAATGCCTTTCTGGGCGATTAAAAACGAATTAGCCAAAGGTTCGATAATCCAAGTTATGCCTGAGCATACTTTCAGCCCTTATGAAGAGCTCAGCGCCACCTACGCCATTTATTTAAAGCGAGATTTAGTTTCACCAAAAACTCGCGTTTTCTTAGACTTTTTAGCTGAACATATTGTTGGGCTTGATATGTAGTACTGCGCATATATAAACAACAGCCACTATTTATCAGGCACAGGTTGTTAATTAAAGTTTTTAATATTTATAATTTTATTATTATTATCAGTTTCAGCTTTGCGCTTACTTAATAAATGAGTGATTTCTTCTGCTGATAACGGCTTACTATACAAATAACCTTGAGCTAAGGTACAGCCTAAACTAGCCAATTTATTCGCTTGCTCAATTGTTTCTACACCTTCAACAATGGTTAATTTATTTAACTTTTGACATAGTACTAGCAAGCTTGAAATCACAGCTTCATCTCTGCTGTCTGTCACAACATCAATAGTGAATGATCGATCAATCTTAATATAATCCACGTCTAAATGTTTAATATAAGCTAACGAACTCATGCCGGTTCCAAAATCATCAATTGACAATTTCACACCCAATTTATTTAGTTGTGAAAAAACCTCACGTGTTTTATCAATGTTTACCATGCTGGCATTTTCGGTAAGTTCAATTTCAATAAGTTCTGCTGGAACTTGGTAGTGTTTTAATAAATCAGATAGGTAGCTGACGAGTTCTGGATCCATTAAGTTGTAAGGTGAAATATTTACCGCTATTGATAATTCTATGCCGTTGTCTAACCATTCACGACATTGCATGATAGCTTGCAACAATACGTACCGTGTAAACTCATGCACAAACATGCTTTGTTCAACAATATCTATAAACATATTGGGCATTAACATGCCCTCTTTAGGATGTAACCAGCGCACAAGTGCCTCTACACCAACAATATTATTCTCCGGCAGTTGCACTTTAGGTTGATAATGTAAAACGAATTGACGCTTTTCAAGAGCAGCATTAAGTTGCCCGCGTAGGCTTATTCTGAATTCAGAACGAGTAAACAATTCTTGTTGAAATACTTGATAACCAAGTCGATGTTTTTTTGCTTGGTACATGGCAATATCTGCATTTTTCAGAATATCATCAAGCTGTTGACCACTTTCCGGATAATAGGCAACACCTACACTAACGCTAGTTTCAAAAACGTAATTACTCACTTTAATGGGCTGGCGACATAATAAAACAATATCTTCAGCTAATGAAATAGCGTCACTTTCACTTAAATCATCACACCAGACAACAAACTCATCACCGCCATAACGCATTACCTGTGAATTTTTTTCCTTCAAGTTTCGTAAACGTCTTGATATCGCTTTTAAAAGTTCATCTCCCACCAAGTGACCCATAGTGTCATTGATGTCCTTAAATTTATCTAGGTCAATAATATAAATGGCAAACAATGTATCTAAATCTTGATGTTTTTTTACGTTTTCAGGAGTGAAGTATGACAGTGCATAATCATATAAGTAGGTCCGATTAGGCAAGCCCGTTAGCATATCGTGACTGGCGAGATATTTAAGCCGTTCATTACTTTGCTCGAATCGTTTACTGATCAACGCTGAAATAAATAGTGCGACCCAAACAGTTAGCCAAAATGTTAAAAAAGCAGTAATGAAAAGCCTATTTGAAACGTAACTTATTGCTTTATCTAATGCATGCGTTTTATTTACCATTAATATTGATAGGTCATCAAGAGGTGAGTTTTCATAAACCCAAATTAACATCTCGGCTTCATTTTCGATGAAATCATAGCTAGATTGCTTAGTGTTGATTGCAGTAGCGATCCCCTCATCTTGAGCGTAAAAAGAGGAGTTTCTTAATTTAAAATGTTTATTGTTAACCCATATTTCAAACCCGATCACATCTTTATCTAGAAGTGCTATTAGCTCGGTTTTTACACTTTCATTCAACGACAATTCATTAAGATCAGCAGTAGAAACAATTGCCTTAATACTTTTAGTCAGTTGTAAAAGCATTTTATTACTATGCTCAAGCTCTAAAGATTGCCCAAGGTCACGTGACAAGTTGAATGCAACACTAATGAAAATAGCGGATACAACAATAGCTAATCCGATTGAACTATAAAGTACACGTTTTCTTAAAGCTAAAGACAAATCAGTATTAGTCATATACTTTAATATTTAACCTTTTTTGCAAGTGTTTATATTCGCAATATTGTATACAGGGCACCATCCTAAGACGAAGGAGATCAAATTCATTAAGGCAAAAATTAAAATAGAAATTTGTAATAACATGTCGCCAATTTGATCAAAAAACACGACAACATAAACGATTAAGGCAACGGCAATTATCCCTCTTATTATTCTATCTATAGCACACAGGTTATGTTTAATATTTAGCATAAATCCTCTTATAGTGATTAATATTTCATATATACAATAAAGTATAGGATAGAATTCAGTTGTTTAAAGCGATTTATTAACAGGTGTTTCTGACATAAGAAGCATTTATGAATAAAATGCCAATAGCAACAATGAACTTGAGGTGTCATGTCATATTTAACAAGTCTCGAAAACTTATAATAGATAACATTTGCCTAAGTTAAAAAACGAGAGTAAAAAATAACAGCCATATTAATAACTAATTAATTTAGCCGTTAAATTGCTCAAACTTTAATAATAGCTCCGCTGCTATTTTATCTAGCCCTTTAAGCCTTAATACTTCGATTATACATTCGATGGTGCACAACCCACCTTTAGGTTGATTGGCTCTTAGTTTGTATGAAGAACTATTTGTCACATTCAAAGTAAATTGTGGCGCAGCTTTTAAATAAGTGCTTTGGTTGAATATTTTTTGTGCTTCCTGCCAAGTGCTATCAATAATGATTATATTTTCATATTCTTCAATTTTTGCCTTTGCAATAACCTTCGAAACGACCTTTGATATAGTCGCTGATAACTCAGTTGATTCAGCATGTTGCTCAGCTGTTGGCTCCGTCGCTGACAACTCTCTCTTCGAATATAATAATGCTGCCTGATTAGTTTCTATTAGTTGAATAAGCTCTTTATTAGGGCTTAGTCTTTCCCAAAGGATACGTTCAACAATATTATGAGCATTTTCTATCGCAATAGCACCAGTATTAGTAGCTCTACGCATTTCACGCTCATGGGTAAGCAAAAAAATTTTCATTTTTATTAATTGTTTCGCATTGGGTTGTTGCTGTAAGACAACGGTTCAGAAATTAAGAGGTTAGCTAGTTCAACACTTAGCTTCACAAGGTAGTTACTAACATCTTGAGGCATATATTAACTATGCCTCAAGATAAAAGCTCAAAGGGTTATTTCAGTTTGCAGACCTACTATAAACAACACTTCTTATATTTTTTACCACTACCACATGAACAAGGATCATTACGGCCAACAGTTGGCAATGAACTTACCGGCACACTGTTCTCTAGAATAGTTTTTTCATCATACAAAATATTAGACAATAAACCGCCCTCGCCCATTAACGAATCAAATACATCACCTTCGCCTGGCATGTTATCGAAACTTTCATCTGCAGCTTCATCATCAGCCCAAGACTTTAAAATAGCAATTAGATCAAATTCAGTTTGAATAGTACCCAATTCAATCAACTTAACTGTATTAACACTATCCCACGCTTTTACTTCATCTTGCTTAAAGCGTTCTTCATCCAATAAACCTTTATCGCATAAACCAACGAATTGAACTTTAAAATAATCAAGTTGATAAGCAATGCAAGAATCAGCCAATGCACTAAGTAAAAAACTATTAATTGAACTCGGAAATGCTAAAAATGCTGCTAACCAGCGTGTTACATGTGCAACTAACTCGGCTTTATCAATAACATTCACTTCGTATTGGGCAAATACCGCTTCAATAGCAGACGCTTTGCAATACATTGCTTGATGACCATCAACAATATAGTCAGACAATGCTTGTGTATTGCCATCTGCAACATTATAAAACAAGCTAGGTGTTAACTCAGTCAGTGCGTCACCAAACACACCTTCAATAGGTGTTAAATATGTATCTGTACGCGAAAAAAGCTGTAAACATTTTGACAATGCTGGCGTATATTTTAATTCCGCTAATAATAAGGTGCCAAAAAATAAAATGGCATTTTGCTCATCGGTTAGCGAGCTATCATCCGCAATAAACTGATCGGTAATCCGTTCTAATTCAGGATAAAATTCCGACCAATTCGTTTTAAGCTCTTCAATCGCTACAATAGGTAGTTCATTGCCATGTGCATTACCTATTTCCAATAAAGCTTGTTCTAAATTCATGTGTGTTCCGCGTTAAATTATCAATGTTGAGTGACAAGGGCCATATAGTAAACTCTTCCTATTGGCGTTACCAATTAAAGCACTAGCTACAGCCGAAAATTCATTCGATTCAAACCACTATATTTCTAATTATAGAGTGTTTGAATACGAGGCTAACTATATTACACCACCAATTTTCAATATTATGGCAGTTAGGCTTAGCAACCCCGCACCGGAGTAAACCATTTTCCCCGAATATGACGCTATATCCCAATGTTTTGCATAGTAAAGCAATGAAATAGGTAAGAATAGAATAATAGACCAACCAAATAAATGCTGCTTATTGCCTAAAGCCACAACAGCACTAAAAATTGAGCCTATAACAAATAGCATTAACCCAATAGAGCCAGTTAATAGTGTCGCTATTACAACGTATTGAATCATGTAAAATTACACACCTTTGTTTACGAGAATAAATGAAAATAAAGGCCTAGTTAAAAGGCGATAAATTGTCGATTAGAAGGCTGAAGAACGAAAACAATAAAGCCTAACTCTTGAACGGCCCATTATGTGCTTATTGTACTTTTTTGTAGTTCTTTTTTTAAAAACAATTCAACAGGTATAAAAGCAAAAGGAATAATGGCGGCGATGAATACAAATAGCCAAACAACTAACGACCAACCTTGTTTATGTGCAGCCAGAAAAGAAAGTAAAAAATACATGATAAATAAAATACCATGTCCCATACCAAGTACGTATACAAACTCTCGACTAATAATATTGAATGAGACAGATAATATGAGAAGAAAAGACAACCCTTCCACTAAACTCGCAATTCTAAAAAAATTTAACATCAATCACCAATTAAAATTTAATGCGTGAACAAAAGCCTCGTTAAGAGGCAAAAATTGGTGGCTAAAATAAGCGAAGTGGGAGTAAATAGTCAACTGTATTTTTGCCTGAAGTAAATTCTTTGTTCGGCATTTACTTATTGACGACATAAGCAACACTAATACCCCTTGTAACAACTCACGTATCATTTCGGTTTTCCCAAACAAATGTAAATTCTGAGCTAACGTTACACAGATTATTTTTTGTATCACAAAATTGATGGCTACCTTGTGTGATTGCCCCAAAATCTTTAATTGGACGCACCTTAAAAGAGTCAACTATTAATTCTCGTCGTAGATTACCGCAAACAGTACCGCGAATAGAATCAATTACTCTTTTCGGTTCCAAATTGCTCCAGCTGGATCATGATAAAATTCAAGGTTTCGGTCATAGAAAGACTCATGCTTCTTTAATTCTTTCTCGCTTTTTCATTTATTAAACGAATCAAATAGCCCAGTATCAAGTTTTAACATTGTTTGTTCAAGTAACTCTTCACAATGCGCCAAAGAACTCACAAAGATTAACAATATCGAAATAAATATTTCCACATAAACACCAAGGTGAATAACCCACTGATAATAAAGTAAATTATCAAAAAAGGAGCAAAAAAAAATAACTGTTATTTCTCCCACTTGGACAGCCAGTTATACGCTTATGGTTACCTATTTTTTTTAAACTGTCTTTCACATGGGATCCCATCGTTATCACCATCCATTTTAGTGTTCGGACAATGATTAATAAAATACTTAGCCTCAGCATAAGATTTCATTTGAGAGCAATGCTGCCTGCCATCGCAGTTAAAATTAGCTTTTTTCTGACTTGTAGTCGTAGTTTTTTTATTAGAAACCTCAGCCTGCTGATTAGCTATACTTATTGATGTAAAAGCTAAAAGACTGCATAGACTAATTAAAATAAATGGGTGTAAAATTTTCAATGTACACGATCCTTGTAAAACTATAATGTCGCAATAAGCGGAAAATTACAGTTGGCTAAAATGCTAGCGAAGCGGAACCAAGCAACTGTAATTTATCTTTATTTATTTTCTTATTATTTTTCGGTTAACTCCATATGGGTTAATGGGAAAGGGTTACCTTGCCCATCTAATTGCGAACGACCTACAACGCTAAAACCTAAATATTTATAAAAACCAACGGCCTCTGGGTTCTGTTCATTTACATCTACTTTATTGGCAGATTGATTTTCTATCGCGTTTTTAAGTAAAAGTGAACCAATCCCTTTATTTCGGTTCTCTGGCGAAATAAATAACATTTCTACGTTACAGTCTGCAACCCCAATAAAGCCAGCAATTTCATTATTTTTATTCTTAGCCACTCGCAAATCTACAGCATCAAAATAATGTTCAAGTATAAGCGGCTTTAACGATAAAATATTTTCATCACTTAAAAAGTCATGAGTGGCACGAACAGATGACTCCCAGATTTCAATTAACTTTGAATATTCGGATTTAGTAGTTGTGTCGATTTGCATGCTGAACCTTTGAGAAACATAACGCCAATTTAAGGAGCTGATTTATAGTTTGCTATAATGTGAAGCGGAGCGAAACTGAGCCAAGCTTTATCAGTCCCACTTGATTGCCTTGCTAGGTTACGGTTACTCCGTACTATGAAGTTGTAAAGTAAACAGTATAAGTAAAGCACCCCATATACCGGCAATGCCAGAGCCACTGAAGCCTGCAGCTATAACTAAAGGTTTTAAAATAAACAAGTGTACTAAATAGGATGGAACAATTAACCATGCAAACATTTTATAGTTTGGGGATAATTTGATTTTTTTATGACACTTTGGGCACGTTTTAGGATTACCAAATTTATTTAGTGCTTCGGAGAAAAAGTGTAATTTATAGCTACAGTGTGGGCATTTCATATACTTTCCTTAATCGCCTAAGCCTTGTTATGAGGCAAATAATTGTTGGCTAAAATAACAACGAAGGAACAAAAGTCAACTGTTATTTGTCCTGTTTTAATGTCTTGCTAGGTATACTGACGAGTTACAACTAAGCATACCGCTACGAGTGATATATTTATCAATGCTCGAATCAGCCAATGATATTCACGGAATGAAATACCTAAATTCTTTGTAGTTATAACTATAAAGCTCATTGAGGTAAACCATGGTGTAAAAAAAACGTTAATTTCCATTTTAATGCCGTTATAGCCAAATCATGTAATGCACCGCTAACAGCAAAAGTCATAATGATTGCTAGCCAGATAGGAAGTAGTTGGCTCAGTGGTTTCATTACTTTGCGAGAAAGGTAATACCCCCTTATTGGGTTCCAATATTGCCATAACAAATAAAACGAACTTGCACCTAACAAACGCTTGAGCATATTAGTCATTGAACCAGATGCACCAAGAGCTACGCCATTACGCTTTTTTACATACTCTGATAGTGTAATAGTTTTATGCATGCTGACCTTGTATGGCTAACGCTAAATTAAACTGGATTGTTTTTTACGCTCTTTGCAAAAAACGAGACAAACTTTATTTTGTCCGATTGAACTACCTGTTAGCATTGCCGAATTCATATACTAAGTGCGACACCCAATTTAATAAAAACGATGAACTGCTA
>OJBM01000233.1_pt1 | contig 19648 bp, 18 predicted proteins | sample 1591061 | NCBI WGS metagenome assembly OJBM01 (sample SAMN05416872, study PRJEB24817) | seawater metagenome | isolation source: Sea water | place: Canada:Atlantic | collected 2013-11 | reverse complement strand
GTCGGCAGCGTCAGATGTGTATAAGAGACAGATAGTGACGACTAGTGAAGACCAATTTGCTATCGCACCGGGCTATTTACAAAGCGAAACTGTTGAAGAAGGCCGCCGTCGTTTCCATTATAAAATGGATAACCCTATTGTTAATTTTTACTCGATTATGTCGGCGAAACTAGTTGCTAAGAAAGAACAATACAAAGGCATTGATATCGAGATTTATTATCACAAAAATCATCCGATGAATGTTGATAGAATGATTGATTCAGTGAAAGATTCTATCGATTATTTCAGTGAGAACTTTGGCCCATATCAACATAAGCAGCTACGTATAATTGAGTTCCCTGGTTATCGTTCATTTGCACAAAGCTTCGCGAATACGGTGCCATATTCAGAGCGCATTGGCTTTATTAGTGACTTACGAAATCCTGACAATATTGACCCAGCATACTATGTGACAGCGCATGAAGTGGCACATCAATGGTGGGGGCATCAAGTTGGTGCTGCCAATGTGCAAGGAAGCGCCATTATTTCTGAAACTCTCTCTCAGTATTCAGCGTTAATGGTGATGGAAAAAGAGTATGGAGAGCATAAGCTTCGTAAGTTCTTAAAATACGAGCTTGATAGTTATTTGGCTGGACGTGCGTCAGAATCTATTGAAGAAATGCCGCTGATGCGCAGTGAAGGACAAAGCTACATTCATTACCGCAAAGGTTCTGTGGTGATGATGGCATTGCGTGATCGTATTGGTGAAGAAGCACTAAACGAGCGTCTGAAAGCATTTTTAAATAAGTTTAAATACCAAAGTCGACCTTACGCAACAACACTCGATCTTGTGTCATTTTTAAAACAAGATACCGAGTCCAAAGATGTCGATTTCATAAATAGCTTGTTCGAGCATATAACGCTCTACGATTTAAAAATAACAGACGTTGAGAAAAAGCCGCTAGATTCAGGAGAGTTTGAAATCACTTTAACGATTGAAGCGAAGCTGATGCGTGCTGATGGTAAGGGTGAAGAAACCGATATTGAATTTAGTGACGCAATAGATATTGGATTGTTTAGTGCAAATCCAGAAGATCTTAGTGGCGACAATTCAGTTATTTACTTGCAAAAACACGAGCTAAAAACGGGTGAGAATAAGATTACATTAATCGTTAAGTCTGAGCCTACATTTGCGGGTGTTGATCCGTTCGTTAAGCTTGTAGACCGAGACAGTGAGGATAATATACGCAAGTTATAAGCGTTGAATTCGTCATTATAAAAGTCCATCAGTGTTGCCATTGGTGGACTTTTTTTTTGTCTTGAAATGACGGCAAAATGAAATGATTCCCTTAACTTTGATGTGTAATTGATGTTACTTAGTTATTTACAGCAACATTACCTATATAATGACGAATCTTCTTCATTCTATTATTCGGTTACTCCTTTGAAAAAAACCTTCGTTTTATCTCATCCTAAAATTAATTTAGCGCGTCTTGTCGAATCGATTAAATACGATATAAAGAAATACATCAAACGAGAGCGTAATAAGAAATTGCCTGAAGGCGTTGACTATTGGGACTTTGACTGTAAGTTTGGGCATACTGAAGAGATAGCTGAGACTATCCATATTTCTACCATTAACAAACACATCGACGAAGCTGAGCGCCTTGAACTTGAATCATTTTATATAGAAGTGATGGTAAAACCTGCGGTACGTGGGGAAAAATCAGTAGACTCTGAGTAATTTTTTCACTTTTATGGCCTCTATGAGTGTTCACCGAGGCCATGACTTAATTTTATGTTAACCAAAAATCGCTGGTTGTTCACCTAAGCTACTTAAATTAGGGAATATCTCTGCTAATTTATCTGGCTCTACACCGAACCACTGACCTAACGCCGCAGCATATTGATCGACTGATTGTGTTGGGATCAGGCGACCGCTTCCAGCATCTAACTCATGTCCTAACTCTGACACTGGAATATCACCATAAATTTTTTGGCCTTGTACAGCGCCACCGATAACAAAGTGATGAGCACCCCATCCATGATCCGTACCATCGCCATTCGTGGCTAACGTACGGCCAAAGTCAGCAGCGGTGAATAGAGTAACGCTATTTTGCAAACCAAGTTCTGTCATGGCTTGATAAAATGCAGCGACGCTTTGATCTATTTGATTTTGTAATTTCGGGATTTTTCTCGCTTGATCAGAGTGAGTATCAAATCCACCAAGCGCAATAGTAAATACCTGTCGGTTACTCTTCAGGTTATCTCGCGCTGCGATTGTTTTGGCGACAGTTTCAAGTTGTCGCCCTAAACGTGAACGTGGAAAGCTTGTCGTAAGGGGGGATGTATTTTCTGTCGCCTGATTATATTGAGTGTTGGCGCTAAAAGACTGACTTATCTTATTTCTTATATCTTGCGCAAATATATTGCTACCTTGAAAGTAGTCCGTATTAAAGTGATTAGTTAGTGGTGTCTTGAGTGCATCATCGGCCTCTTCTATGACATCTAGACTTAATGCGCGTCCACCGGAAATAATATAAGGCGCTGTATTTTTCCCCGTTAATAGCAACTCACCGTTTGAAGTAGTGACATTGGCAAAGGTGTTATCCCCACTGTTTAAAGAATCTGAGTATAGTCCGGCCCAACCGTATTGAGCGCCTTCTGTGGTACCAGACATCCAGGTAGCTTGTTGATCATTGTGAGAGAACAGCCTTGATGGCAGTGAAACGGTGTCATTTTCAAATTGTGTTGCAGTCAATGGTTCGATTAAAGGACCTACGTTACCGACAATAGCTGCGTTTCCCGATTGAAATAATTGGTGAATATTTTCAAACTCTTTTGGAAGTGCAAATTGTCGATTGCCAAACTGCGCCGCATTAAGTGGCGTTAATGGTAGTAAGTTTTCTCGGGTGCGTGGTGTAGTTTGATTGGCAATAATATCACTTCTAATTTCAGCCCAACGCTGATGGCTTGCCGTGTCATAAGGGATCACTGTGTCGTGATTATCCATGCCACCATAGAGAAAAAGACAAACCAATGCTTTGTAATCGCCTTTTTCTGCGGCATGGCTTTTCATGCTGGTAAGTAATGACGTCATGCCACCCAAAGATGCGCAGGTGAGTGTTGCTGAGGTCGCTTTTAAGAAGTCACGTCTATTAATTGTCATTGCGAGTCACCTACCGTTGAATTAAATAATCAGGAGAAGTCATTATCATCACAATGGCGAGTTGCACCTGATAACGTTTTTCTTGTTCTGTTTCTTTTGCTAGCGGTGCTAAAACACCAATAATATGCTGACGAGTTGCACTAGATAGCGTGCCATGAGTTAAGAGCAAGTCGAGATGGCTTAATAACGCCTGTGAATCGTTAACTAACGAAATCTCTTGTTGGTAGTCTGCGACAAAGCTTTGAGGAGCTCGACTTGTATCAATATCAATTTCTTCATCAGCAAAGAATTGGTTTACTTCATTTATATCTAATTGGGTTTGATCTAGAAATACAAAGTAAGTCATAAAATTACTATAACCTGCGACGGAGCTGGCATTAGCAATTTGTAATTCAGGCGCTTTTAATCCTTGTTCACCCGTTAATGAACCCGGTGCTGTGTAGCCAGGACGATAGAAATTAAATACTGAGGGAGCGCGATAAGGGTGCTGCATTAAGGTGGACGGGCCTGTAGTGTCCCATAGTAACTCCTGAAACTCAGCGGTCGCATAAGCGATATTAAAGGCTCTAGCCCAATGGGTAAAACGGATAATTGGCTCACGCACTTTACCGTCATTATCTCCTTGACTATTTCTTGCTTCTTCATCAAATAAAACAGCGGCAATCGTTGCACTTAAATCGCCTCGACGACTTTCTCCAATCTTGTCGCCATTGGGGAGTGTAAAGACGCCTGACTCAAATGCGGTACTGACACGAGAAACGTAAGCGGATGAAGGATTACTTGTTACCAATCGTTGAATGAGCTGACTACCAACGAATGGCGCAACATTGGGATGAGCAAAGATAATGTCCAATGCTTGATCTATGCTGTTAGCCGCACTTGTATCGGCAGCGATAGCGCTATTTAGAAAACGCTTTTCAAGTGATGAATGAGAACGATTGTAGATTTTCATCGGCGCTGAAAATGCAACGGAACGAGATTGTTCATTAAGAACGTTATCAAGATTTAGCCCCGTGAATACTCGTGCTAAGCCAGTAATATCAACATTGGAATAGGTTTCTATTTGCTGTTGGTTACCATCGAGCTTTGGTGTGCCGTCAAGGTTGAGCTCAACAACACCCAAGGTAAATAGCTGTAGTAACTCTCGCGCGTAATTTTCATCTGGCATACGACCAGTTTCTGGATTTCCTTTTTTACTGCCGCGATATGTTAAATACTGCCCCATGGCTGGCGAGTAGGTAACATCTTCGAGTAGATCACGATAGTTACCAAAAGCATGTTTAATCAATAAATCCTGATAATAAGCAACGGCACTTGGCACGTCAGTTAAAATCTCGCCGCCGCCATTAGAGACGACCAAAATTTGAGAGAGTGCAAATGCGATGCGTTGTCGTAATTGATCTTCACCTGTGATGGCGTGTCGCCAAAAACCGACCGTAGTTGCCTCTAGTTCTAATAAAGTTATTGCGTCCTCTGAGGTTGATAATGCCGTCATTTCGTTAAGAACAGGAAGTAAATAATTCGGTTTAAAAGTAAGTTGTTGTTGATACCAAGTCGACAAACTTTGATTAGTGAGTTCATCAATTGTGGTTGATGTTGGGCCAAAGGTCGCTTGTGTTAAAAAACGTGCAACCTGTTTAGGATCTTGATAGATAATATCCGCAGCTGGCGTATCGGTATTAGGTTGGCTCGACCCGCCGTCAGTTATTGGCGTAGGTGTTGGTTCTGGCTCGGGAGTTTCACTGCCACCGCCCCCACAAGCAACCAGCAGGCAAGTTAATACACCAATAGAAATAGTTTGAAAATGAGCTTTGAGTGACATGGCGTTCTCACAAGTTAATATTGCTACAACGCTAATATGGCATGATCCTAAATTACGCTTTTAGGTAACCCCGCTGTCTTTTGTAAGACCGGAAGCTTTGCGACCCAACCTCACGATTGGTGTGCCATTATCAGCAGATCAGATTAAATCTTGCCATGACGGTTGAGGTTGCGTCAATCGCATGGCTTGAAATATCCCACTGGTCTGAGGAACCCTAGTGACGATTAAGCTAGAAATGTTGCTCAGTAAATTGCGCTAAACTACTGCGTTCCACTTCATCAAATATCAACACTGAGCCTCTGTTGTAATGACGATAGATGTTTACTGCCGCACTGACTCCTGAGCTGGCAGGGGTGACGAATCTGTCATCAATTTGTGCCAAGTTGCCTAAGACGATAGTGCGACAATTGCGTCCGCCGCGCGATAACATGCCTTTCATTTGGGCGCGGGTCATGTTCTGTGCTTCGTCAATAATAAGTACCGCATCATCTAAAGATCTGCCGCGGAAATAGGCCATTGAGGTAAATTCGATATTGGCGCGTTCAACAATGTGTTCTACCGTTGCTGATGTTTGACGCTCGTCTTCAGTATTACTGTGCATGGAGACTAGCGCATCGGTAATGCCTGCGAGTAACGGTAAGGACTTTTCTTTGAGATCGCCGGGTAGGTAGCCAGGTTCATCATCCATAAAGTCACGACTGCGGACGACGACGATTTTTTTGTACTGTTTAGTTTCCAGTACTTGATGTAGCGCCGCCGCTACGGCGAGGAAGGTTTTACCAGAGCCAGCAGGGCCAAGAATGATATTGAGATCAAATGAGTCGTCGGTCATCTGGCGCAGTGCGACTTCTTGGCGTAAATTCTTTGGTGCTATTCCCCAGACCTTATCTTGGCGTTTGAGGAATAGTTTGGTGACTATCGAGGTGTCACTTATTTCTAAAATTCGGCCGACATGGCCTTGTGCGTCATACCAATACATGTTGGGTTGGGCGCTGTCGTTAAAGAGATGACGGTCGAGCTTGTAAATATTGTGATTGACTTTGAGCTTGGAGTTTTCATTAAGCGCATTAAAGAAATCACCTTTAAATGCTTGCACCCCAGTGTAGAGCATATCGGCATCACTTATGTCGTGCTCAATTTTTACATCTTCAGAAGCAACGCCAATGGTACGAGCTTTCAAACGCATGTTAATGTCACGGGAAACGATAGTGACTGAATGTCCTAGTTGTTTTTGTAGGTGTAAGGCGTAATTGATAATGTGATTATCTGCGTTGGAGCCAATGCCATTTTTTAACTCTTTGGCTAAATCTAGCTGAGTATCAATACCAATATAAAGACGACCGCGAGTGGCGCTTTCATTACAAGGTAATTCTATTCCGGCTTCCATGTCTTCTGCGCTATGACCATTGATAATGTCATCTAGCATGCGAATAACGACACGGGCGTCAGCACTGACGCTACGATCTCGACGCTCTTTTAAATTATCGAGTTCTTCTAACACGGTTAAACAAATATAGATGTCTTGCTCGTAAGCCATCAAGCTTTTAGGATCGTGCACTAAAGCTGAGGTATCTAATACGCGGGGATTTTTATTATCACAATGACTATTCATAAATTAAACCTCGTTGAAACTAAGACAGATAACGCAACAACACCGCTGTCTGTTGTCAGTCGATTTAAAGATTCAGCCTTTGGAAAAGGCAAAGATAAGGTAGTAATAACGATATTTTGAAGTGACAGAGTTGCTAATGCCTTACCGCGATAAGGAATTGAAAACAGGTAATATTTGACGCTAGCAAATTGGGATATCACGCATCTCTCTTTATGCTATGGCATTAACAATTATATTGTAGTCACAATTTTATGACAGATGCGAGACTTATTTGTGACAGTGCTTAGGGGAGGGCTTGGCCACGTGCGCTAACAAGTAGTTGATACCAATGCTCACGACTTAGTGATATTTCGTTGGATTGCGCGCAAGCCTTAATGCGCTCAGCATTCGTTGTGCCTAACACTGGTTGGATTTTAGCAGGATGACGCATCAGCCATGCAATGACTATGGCCTCAGGGCTTACGTTATATTCATTAGCCAATTTGATAACGAGATTGCTGGTATGAGATGTTGTCTGGTCGCCATTACCAGTGAACTTTCCTTGTGCAAGACAGCCCCACGCTTGCAGTTGAATGTCGTTAAGTTGTGAGTGTTCAATGGTTGCAGGGGAAAAATGACTGCGTTCATTGCTTATTCCAGCGTTAAAGCCTTCATTTACCCAGTCATTGTTGGCAAGGCTCATTTCGAGTTGGTTAATGATAATAGGAACATTGACATAGCGTTGAAGATAGTCAATTTGATAAGGATGCATATTCGACACGCCAAAGCATTTAATTTTTCCACTTTGTTTTAGATCATCAAAGGCGCGTGCGACTTCATCGACCTCCATCAAAGGATCTGGACGGTGTAACAATAGAATATCGATCTGTTCGGTGTTTAATCCTGCTAGGGATTGCTCAACACTGTGGGTGATCCACGAATGCGAGAAGTCATATCGACCGGGGACTTGTTCATCGGCAAATCGAATACCGCATTTAGTTTGAATAATCATTTTCTCACGTAAATGAGGACTCGCTTTCAACACGTCACCAAAGATTTGTTCGGCACGACCGTGTTTATAAATATCGGCATGATCAAATAAATTAATACCATGATTTAAGCAAGTATCTATAGCACGTTCTACCGTCGCGCTATCTTGGACATTATAATGGTCGTTACTCCAATCGCCGCCAAAACCCATGCAGCCCATAGCAATATTGCCAACGGTTGGAAAATGTTGTTTTAATCTTGAGGTCATTATTGTTCCCTTAGTGTTTTTCTAACCATTCTTTTGGTGACATGCCGAGTTTTTTTCTAAACACTCGCGCTAGGGCTGAGCCATTTTCATAGCCAACAGCATTGGCTACCAGCGCAACGGGCTTACTTTGCAAGAGCAATGTTTTAGCGACTGTAATGCGCCAATCAATTAAGTAATCACCAGGGCTTTGTCCAACAACTTTTTTAAATAAGTCGGCAAATTTAGAGCGCGACATTAATGCTAACTCTGCCATTTCTTCTAAACCCCATGCGTGAGCCGGCGTTTCGTGAATAGCCAGTAGCACTTTGGATACTTGAGAATGCGCAAGCCCTGCTAATAAACCATGATTCATGATGTTCTTGTTCATGACATGTCGTAGCACATGAATAATAAAAATATCCGTCAATGAGTTAATCATTGGCTGCTTGCCACATTTCTCGTCGAAGGCTTCGTCGAATAACCAATTAGCGGTTCGATTCATCTTTTCACATTCATTTAAATTGAAGCACAGTAACGGTGGCAATGCGTCAGCAATGGGGTTAGATGTTGTCTCGTTGTACACAATGTTGGCGCACACTAATTGTGGAGGGTTCTCTTCACTACCAATAATGCGGTGAGCATGCGGGGTAGGAAAGAACAGTACTGTCGGCTGATTAATAACTTGCGAGGAGCCTTGTTCATCGATAATGGTGAGCTCACCACTACGTAATAAATGAAGGTGTCCTTGATTGGGCTCTCGGTTAAAACTGGTGATGCCGCATAAATTGCCTGTGAAAAATACATCGGTATTCATCGAAAAGCGCTGAAGAATGACTGATAACTGATCCATTTTTACCTCATTTTAATCGGTTTTGGACGATTGGGTTCAAAGTTAGGACTATGTCATCCCTTTCGGGGAATTGAAAGGCCTATATTATCAACCAAGGGAAACAACCTTACTTAATTATCAAATTACATAACATTAATTATTTGGAGCAACAAAATGAAACTTAAAACTTTATTCAAAGCGACTTTAGCCTCAACGGCACTACTAGCAAGCAGCATGAGCTTTGCGGCAAATATTGAAGTTAACGCTAACGCAAATGACCTAGCGATCAAAGGATACGACGCAGTATCTTATTTCACTAAAGGTGCACCAACTAAAGGTTCTGACAAATTTACAGCGGCGTACAACGGCGCTGTTTACCACTTCTCAAGTGCATCTAACCGCGACATGTTTAAAGCAGAGCCAGCTAAGTTTGCACCACAATACGGCGGCTACTGTGCAATGGGCGTGGCGTTAAACAAGAAATTAGACACTGATCCAACTGCATGGCACATCCGTGGTGATAAATTGTACTTAAACTTAAACAAAGCAGTGCAAAAGAAATGGAACACTGACATTCCTGGTTACATCGAAACAGCACAAGGCAACTGGACTGATATTAAAGGTTTAACTGCTGAGCAAATCGATAAAGTTTACGAGTAATAATTAGCCCTTAGATAAAGAGATTGATTTATGAAACAACTAACATCAGCTGAAAACCTTAACGATTTTGTATCGAAAGATGGTTACTCATTATTGTTCTTTAGCGCGTCATGGTGTGGACCATGTAAGTCGATGGCGCCTGTAGTCTCTGGTGTCGCGAGCATGATGAATGAGCGTTTTAAAACGATTAAATTAGATGTCGATAACTCACCACAACATGCGGCAGAGTATGGCATTCGAAGTGTACCGACGTTGATGTTAGTTAAAGATGATCAAATTGTTGGTCAGAAAGTAGGTGCACTACCGCCACAGCAATTAATGCAGTGGTTAGATCAACAAACTTAAGAGGAAAAGACAATGAGCAATAAATTATTAGCAAGTGCAGCACTAGCTGCCGTGATCGCAACAGGTGTTGTAGCGCCAGCAGAAGCTGGTAGCAAAAAAGAAAAGTGCTACGGCGTAGCAAAAGCTGGTCAAAATGACTGTGCTAATCTCGCTGGAACACACTCTTGTGCAGGTCAGTCAAACGTTGATAACGATAAAGGCGAATGGAAATTAGTGAAGAAGGGTACGTGTTCTACACTAGGTGGTTTGTCTAAGAAAGAAGCCAAAAAGCTTTATAAAGCGAAAAACGGTTAGGAGCAGTTTATGTCGGTAAAGCGCAATAACGATGTGTTGGTTGGTGTTGGCCTGCGTCATCCGCACTTTACCGACATCTTAACCTCAGAAAAAGCAGTGGACTTTGTTGAAGTTCATTCTGAAAATTTCTTTTCTAGCGGTGGTGCAGCATTGTCAGTGCTACGCCAAGTGCGAGAAAACTATCCGGTTAGTTTGCATTCGACGTCGATGGGGCTTGGCTCTCACCATAATATCCCGGTCGATTACTTGCAGCGTTTAAAGCGCCTAACGGATGATATAGATCCTTTTTTGATGTCTGAGCACGCGTGTTTTACGTGGGGACAACAGCAAGGCCAGCTAATTCATAGTGGTGACTTGTTGCCAATTGCTCACACTCGGCAAAACTTAAAGGTGATTTGTGAACAAATAGATAGTGTTCAAAATTATTTAGGGCGCCATCTTGTTATCGAAAATGTCTCGGCTTATGTGCAGTTTGATGAAAGCTACTTGTCAGAGGCTGAATTCTTAGCGCAAGTCGCTTTGCAAACAGATGCCAAAATATTGCTCGATATTAATAATATTGCCGTTAATAGTCTTAACTTCGAACAAGGTAATATTGCCAAGTCAGTTGAAGATTACATCAATGTATTGCCTGTTGGCAGTGTTGCTCAGATTCATTTAGCGGGAGCGACCATTCCAGAGAGTGGTTTAGTGATTGATGATCATGCTTGTCCTGTCACTGATGACGTATGGCGTGGCTACGAACAAGCTATCAAACGTTTTGGTGCAATTGCAACACTCATTGAGTGGGACAATAATTTACCTGATTGGTCGGTATTAGTTGAGGAAGCTGAGAAAGCACGAGTTATTGCGCAGCAGAGTTTGTTATCTCAGGATGAATTGCGAGGTGATTCATGAATGAACAACAACGCTTATTTGCAGCTATTCGGGGAGAAGACGTAGGCGAGTTCTCAGCGCAAGGTATTGCGATTTATCGCCGTAATTTATTGGCTAATGCCCAGCGAGCACTTGCGATAAGTTTTCCAACCATTTTTGAATTACTAGATTCAAATGATAGCGAGCAATTAGTTGCTGATTTTTTACGTTTCTCACCACCATCGCAAGGTGATTGGGGACAATGGGGCGCAGTATTTTCAGCATTTATTTCGCAACATGAATTGAGTGATGATTATGCCTACTTAGCTGATTGTGCCGCATTAGACTGGGCTGTTCATCAAGCCTTACATGGGATTGATACCACGCTCGATAGCGCGTCGTTGCAACAGCTTGCTGATGTCGAACCAAGTCAACTAACTGTGGTGATAAACCCTAACGTGGTGATCATGACGAGTGAATTTCCGCTGGTGGATATTTTTGATGCGCACCATCATGAAAATGATGGAATGCGTGAAGATGCATTGAGCCGCGTACAAGCGCAGCTGAGCGATGAATCTGTCGCAAGTGCAGTCATGGTTTTTCGCCCTGAGTATCAGCCGCGTGTTTGTTCCATATCGAGCGATGAGGCTATATTTATGCAAGCGCTGCTTGCCAACAAATCCTTAGGAGAGACGCTAGATAAGATGAGCGATTTTCCTGATTTTTCATTTGAACAGTGGTTGATTAAAGCCATTGAAAACAACCTTATAGTACGACTCGCAACGCGATCGTAAGAGAGAATATTATGAAGCAACTTTTATTATCATTAAGCCATTTATATCGAAGCATAGCGTGTAAAGTTAGCATGTTAGAGCCTGTTGCTTTATTAGGTGCAAGGTTTTACGTCGGCTGGGCGTTTTTTTCATCGGGTTTAACGAAGTTAAATGATTGGGACAGCACGCTGTTCTTGTTTGAAGAAGAATATGCAGTGCCATTATTACCGTACGAGCTAGCTGCGTACTTAGGCACTGCAGCAGAGTTAATTTTACCCTTGTTATTAATGAGTGGATTGGCGAGTCGTTTTGCAGCATTAGGGTTGTTTTTCGTAAACATTGTTGCAGTTATTAGCCTTGAAGACATTGCTGCTGCGGCCTATATCGAACATGTGTTGTGGGGCACTTTATTAGCACAAGTTGTTATCTTTAGTGGTGGTAAGTTTACTTTAGACCGTGTTGTTGAAAACAAATTTATTGCTGGTAATACTGCTACTGGGAATACATAAACTCGCTGCATCGGATCTGATTTAATGATAGCGTGTATGAAAAATACACGCTAAAAGGACGATTCATGGCAGGACTATACCCCGATAAAATCAAAACGCTCGAATTATATGACGGGCGTTTTGACGCTTATAAACTCAAGGCCGACAATAGTGACGTATTATTTGCATCTTATCCTGCCGGCACCTCGATTGAACCACATACCCACGATACCGATAATCACGGGGTTATTACCCGTGGTGAACTGATACTTACCATGAATGGTGAAACAACCCGAATTGGTGTTGGTCAGTGGTATCACGTACCTGCACAGGTAGAGCATTCAGCTTCTTTTGAGGTTGATACCGATGAAGTTGAGCTTTGGTTTCATCAGTCAGAGCACAATGCGCTGTAATGGAGTTTAAAGCAGGTATTGGCTGTCGCTATCCATTATTTTGCGATATTGCAGGATGGCTGATTGGCGCTATTTTTCTGGGACTGATTGTTTGGTTCATCTTTTCATTAATTAAATCGAGCCAACAGCAGAAATCTAAAGTGCCACGACGCCATAAGTTGTCACAAGATGTTGCCAAACGCCGTAAAAAACCTTGAATACGTATGCAGCGCTCTAGCGCCGTGTGGTTGATTCATTAATAATGAAACCAATTGTTAAATCGATTGGATTAACTTGTGACTAAACTTAACGTCGGTACTATTTCAACGCCAACATCGAGCCAAGGATATTTTTCGACACTCACCGCATTACGCGGCATTGCCGCTATTTGGGTGATGCTGTTTCACATCGATGTCATTATTTATTATCGCGAGTTAGGCACCTTACTGCCCAGAGAATATTCTGGATTATTGACCCAAGGATATCTGTGGGTTGATTTTTTCTTTGTGCTGAGTGGTTTCGTGTTAATGCATGTGTACGGTTCTCGACTTGAGCAATCACTTTCTTTGTCGACCGTTAAACGTTATTTAGTCGCCCGATTCTTTCGAATTTATCCCCTGCATTTATTTACGTTATTGCTACTGGCTGTATTTGCGATGGCAACTAGCCATCTATTGCCTCAGGTGATGGATGGCAGTTGGGTTAACTATTTTGATGAGCAAGCATTTTTAAGCAATGTGTTGATGCTTAATGCAGTGGGGGTTCACGACACCTTGTCGTGGAATATTGTTGCATGGTCAATTGGCGCAGAATGGTGGGTTTATATCGCTGCCATTGGGTTGTTTTTTGCGGTTAACGCCAAGCATCCGATTCGTACTGGGTTAATTGCAATCATCAACATGGCAGCGTTAACGTTATTAGTTTATAGCTCGGCTAATCAAAATCTTGATATTACTTACGATCGCGGTATTTTTCGTTGTTTGTTCGAGTTTACGATTGGTACTTGCCTGTATGTCTTTTACCAGCGAAGTGTTGCCAAACAATGGCTTGGCAGTAATGTTGTTATCCTAACTGTAACAGTGGCGATTATTGCTGTGCTACATTGGCGATTCAATGATTTATTGGTTATTCCACTATTTTGCCTGCTAATTCTTAGTGCAATTTATAATAAATCGGTAGCACACTCATTGCTAATGGGGAAAACACTGCAATACCTCGGTAAAATATCCTACTCAATTTATATGATGCATGGCGTGTGTTTCATGTTGTTTTGGTTTCTTATGCCAGAGCTAGCACGTTATCTTAATATTACTCAATTTACACCACTGCAAACGACTATCTATTGTGTGAGCTTTTTAGCGCTAACCTTTGGTAGTGCTGCGTTGAGCTTTCGATTCATAGAAGTTCCTGGACGCACGTTGTTGCGCGTTAAAAACAAATCTTCGGAGAGAGATAATGATCTTAAAATCAATTCATAAATTATTGCTACCTGCTCTGGCTTGTGTTGTCACTAGCCAAGCAATGGCAGCAGACAAAGTAACTAAACCTATTGATCCTTATTGGAATAATGCCACTGTCTATTTCATGATGACGGATCGTTTTGCAAACGGTGACAAAAGTAATGATGTCAATTATGGCCGTAAAAACGATGCTGCGATGCTGCGTAACTTTATGGGAGGCGATTTAAAAGGTATTACCCAGAAAATTAACGAAGGCTATTTTAATAAGTTGGGTGTCAATGTTCTTTGGATGACACCGCTTAATGAACAAGTGCATGGTTATTGGGATGAAGATTGGGGGCGTAGTTACCCGTTTCACGGCTATTGGATCAAAGATTGGACTGCTGTTGACCCAAACTGGGGAACAGAAGCCGATATGAAGGCAATGATTAATGCGGCTCATGCTAAAGGCATACGTGTACTGGCTGACGTGGTTTTAAATCACACAGGGCCAAAAACCAATATTGATGTGCAATGGCCAGATGAATGGGTGCGTATTGATCCGCTGTGTCAGTGGAAAAACTATGAACAGGTCGTGAAGTGTAATTTAGCGACAAGCCTAAGCGATATCAAAACTGAGTCGGACGATGCCGTCGCGCTGCCACCATTTTTATTAAAAAAATGGCAACAAGAAGGACGTGTAAAAGAAGAGCTAGCTGAATTAGATGCGTTTTTTGAGCGCACTAAATTACCTCGCGCTCCGAAAAACTACATTGTAAAATGGCTCACTGACTGGGTACGTGATCATGGTCTTGATGGTTTCCGTGTTGATACGGCTAAACATGCTGAAGAAGAAATCTGGCAAGTATTAAAAGACGAGTCGGTATTGGCACTTAAAGAGTGGCAACAAAAGAACCCTAATGTGCTGCCAACTACTAAAGATTTCTTTATGGTGGGTGAAGTGATGAATTTTGGTGTGGATGGTCATGGTCAAACACCTAAAGGTACACGCCTATATGATTTTGGCGACAAACAAGTTGATTATTTTAACTATGGTTTCGATAGCTTGATTAACATGGGCTTTGCGCAGCACGCGAAAGGCGATATCAAAGAAATGTTTAACGTTTACGCTAAATCCTTAAATAGTGGTGAACTCAGTGGCGTTGGCGTGATGAATTATTTGGTTTCTCATGATGATGAACATCCATTTGATCAAGCGCGTGAGCATTCATTTGATGCTGCCAATAAATTGCTACTTGCACCTGGTATGGCACAAATTTACTACGGCGATGAAACCGCTCGTAACCTGACGATTAAAGATGCACTAGGTGATGCAACATGGCGCTCTTTCATGAATTGGCAAGAGCTTAACAAGCCAAAGACAAGTGCTGTTTTGACACACTGGCAAAAAGTCGGGCAATTTAGACGTGATCACATGGCTATTGGTGTTGGAGAACATCAAGAGTTAAGTGCTAAGCCATATGTTTTTAGCCGCGTTGATAAAGCAAGTAACGATAAAGTGGTCGTTGCTCTTGATGCGCCAACAGGTAAGAAAACCATTGTGGTTGGTAAAGTATTTAAAGATGGCCAGAAGTTGTTTGACGCTTACTCTAAACAATCCGTCAAAGTAAACAGCAATAAAGTGGTTATTGACAGCCCTTACTCGACTGTTTTGTTGGAGCAGAAGTAAAATCAAACCATAACTTTTTATTTAAGAATAGGGCGCGTGTTTTATCGGAAAGATTATTTTCTAATTCAAACACGCGTCTCTTATCCATATTTGCTAAGTTAAATACTGGATTTAAATAGGGGTGTGAGCATAGCAACTTTTCAAATGAACCATCTTCTATCGCCATATTTAATCCTTTCGTGATTCGTTTTTTTAGCATGGGATTATTGTTAGCAACAAAAAAATACATCGCTGTTGGGTAATGAAGCATCAACTCTCGTTCTATTTCGAATTTCTCAGATGATTGAGCTGTGAGTTCGGTCCATGGTTCCATAACACCGCGCGGAAAATAGTCAAAACGACCAATCTCCAACATTTCAAATAATGCACTGTAATATGAACTACTCACTACGGGTAAATCATTTTGTTTAAGAATATAGTAATCAGGCCAATCATTCCCTTGGCCCGCTACTTTCTTTTTCAACTCTTCTATAGTGTTAATTTTTGAAAATCTATTTTGCTCACCTTTTCGGATAATAAATATTCGATAACCTAATAATCCTTTGATAAGTGGAATATAAATGGGAGATGAATGTTTGAGAGACTCTCTCTCCTGAGATGTCATGGACCATACGACATCAATACTTCCTTTGCCTAGGTGCATCAAAGCACGTTGTTGATTCATAGCAAAAGCTATTGGCTCTAATTGATAATCTCCAAACTCTGGTTTTGTTTTTTCTAAAACTAATCGAAGCAATTCGAGATAGTAAGTGTCTCGCTGGTCATCTTGAGATTTTGCAGTCACCGTATAGTGCTTAATGATGACTTTATTATGCGGCTTGTTTTGATTGGCGTGAGCGTCAAAAAGTAGGCTGCCAATGAGTAAGAGTAATGTCAAACCGCTATATTTATTCATCGAATTATCCTCTAAGATTTGACGATGGAAGTCATTGTAAGTTAACAAAATGTTGAATATTGTATTTAAGTGTAACAGCGCTTAATAATAACTAGTTCAGTTTTTTTTCAGTGTTACAATATATCATTATTTATTTTTTGTTAGATTGTAAAAATATGTCTGTTAAAAAGCTATCCTATAGCCTTGTCATCGGTAGCGTATTATTAGCGCTAAGTGGTGAAGCGTTCGCTCATGGGAATAACCATGAACGTATTTCTGTTGTTGGCCGTGAGGTTAATCTAGTGGGCGAGGCTATTTCAGCATCTCAAGGCTATGTTGGCCAAGCTGAAATTGAGATCCGCCCAATGTTGAGAACAGGCGAAGTGTTAGAGCTAGTGCCTGGCATGGTCGTGAGTCAGCACAGTGGTACGGGTAAAGCGAATCAGTATTTCTTACGTGGTTTTAACCTTGATCATGGCTCTGACTTTTCAACGATGATCGATGGCATGCCAATCAATAACCGCACTCATGGTCATGGCCAAGGCTATACCGATCTTAATTTTATTATTCCTGAAGCTATTGCTGGTGTTAGCTATAAAAAAGGCGCTTATTACGCTCAAGTTGGAGATTTCAGCGGTGCTGGTAGTGCCCATATGAGCACGATGAATAAAGTAGATCACGGACTAGTATCGCTAAGTTTAGGTGAAGATAATTACCAGCGTTTAGTTGCCCTTGATAGCATTACCACTGAATCAGGTGAGTGGTTTGTTGTTTTTGAAGGCAACAAATATGACGGCCCATGGACCGATGTCGATGAAGACTTGTCGAAAACGAATCTGATTGTAAAGCACAGCCAAAAAGTAGCGGACGGTCAACTAACGCTATCATTTATGGGATATGACAATAGCTGGAACAGTGCAGATCAAATTCCACAGCGGGCCGTGAAATCGGGACTTATAGATGAGTTAGGGTCAATTGATAAAACCGTTGGCGGTGAATCAAGTCGTTATAGTTTCAATGCCCAGTGGCAAAACGAAGCGTGGACGGCATCAGCTTATGTAATTAGTTATGACATGCAGTTGTGGTCAAACTTTACCTATTTCCTCGACGATCCTGTTAATGGCGATCAATTTGAACAAGTTGACGATCGTATGATCTACGGTGGTCAAGCGAGCTATCAGCAATTTACTGAGCTTAATGGCATGCCAATGACTAACTTGTTTGGCGCGCAAGTACGCGTTGATGATATTGACGAAGTTGGTCTTCACTCATCTACCGCACGCGTTCGCACGGGCACAGTCAAATCTGACGCTGTGGAGCAATCAAGTGTCGGTATCTATTGGGAAAATCAGCTAGCACTTAGTGATGAACTAAGAACCGTTTTTGGTTTACGTTACGATCGCTATGATTTTGATGTGCGTTCATTAGTCGATTTCAATAAACATGGTGTTACCTTGACGCCAAATGGTGGTAGTGCCAATGATGATAAAGTATCTGCAAAAGCGAGTGTGATTTATACGCTAAACGATGAATGGGAAACCTACGCGTCAATCGGTCAGGGTTTTCATTCTAACGATGCCCGTGGTACCACGATTAATGTCGATCCTATCTCCGGTGAACACGCCGATAAAGTAGATCCATTAGTTGATTCATTAGGTTATGAAATTGGCTTGCGAGGTTTTTGGAGTGAACGCTTCAATACATCGATTGCCTTGTGGTCATTGTCATTAGACGAAGAATTACTATTTGTCGGTGATGCGGGCAATACAGAAACAAGTCGTGAGTCTGAGCGCTACGGTGTTGAACTAACAGGCTATTATCGCCTAAATCCGCAATGGACGTTAGATATCGAGTACGCTTACACCGATTCTGAATTTAGTGACTTCTCACTAGATGGTAATGAAATTCCTGGTGCATTAAAGCATGTGGTACAAACTGGTTTGAGTTACCAAGGGCAATCAGGCTGGTTTAGTACACTGCGCGCTCGATACTTTGGCAAACGCCCATTAGTTGAAGATGGCAGTGTGAAGTCTGACTCAAGTCTCGTAAGTAATTTCCGCATTGGTTATAAAACACATGAATGGAGCGTTAAAGCCGACATTCTGAATCTGTTTAACAGCGATGCCCACGATATTGATTATTTGTATGAATCGCAATTAAGCGGTGAAACTAGCCCTCAGGAAGATATTCATTACCACGTTATCGAACCTAGAACGGTTAGGGTGTCTTTTAGCTATAACTTTTAGAAAGCTATTAGAGGCGTTTAGTGATGTGCTATTAATCGAGTTCATGGATTAATAGCACATCATTACTTATCTCTTATAAGCTTACTTAAAGATATTTCCCGCCCAACGTGCTAGTCCCGCAGTAACACTACCAAAATGATCGCCGGTGACTAATTCCACTGGGTGATCCTTAAAATAAGTATTTAAATAATCCTGTAATACTGGTGATTGTGCACTGCCACCGGTAACGAAAACGACATCTGGTTGGCAGTTAGCGTCGACAATCGTATTGTCGATGAGCTTACCGATGTTCTCTAAATGACGTGCATTGGCTTTGAACAATGTCTCGCGGTTTACTGGGCTAGTTAAAGCATCGCTTAAATAATCCAGTGGCACATTGATATCATTACTATTGGTTAAGGCTATTTTTGCACGCTCTGCACTATTTACTAGCTGATAACTTAAGCGCTCTTGCTGAACTTTCAATAAACGTTCAATAAGGTGTGGCTCTCCAGCATCTTTGATTAACTGCTTGAGGGCGCGCTCGTTTTTGTCGCTGTAAAAGTCAGTTTGATCGTTAATATTGTTAATAGAGGCTGCTTGCCAATGGAAACTTGTTGGCATGGGCTTGCCCGTCGCCGCTAAACTGTCTAAGCCAAGTGCTGGCATTAAACCGCGCATACATAGTTGAATGTCTAGATCGTTACCGCCGATACGCTGCCCGCTGTGTGCTAGCAGCTGTGCATTACGATTATCGAGTTTGGTAAACTCTGGTCCCATTAACAACATAGAAATGTCTGATGTACCACCACCGATATCAACGACGAGAACACGGGTTTCTTTAATTAGTGTAGCTTCAAACTCGAATCCTGCGGCAACAGGTTCATATTGAAACTCGACGTCTTTAAATCCAATGCGTTTTGCCGCATTAGATAAGATATCTATCGCTTGCTGGTTGCTCTTTCTGTCTCTTATACACATCTGAC
>OJBM01000232.1_pt1 | contig 19670 bp, 23 predicted proteins | sample 1591061 | NCBI WGS metagenome assembly OJBM01 (sample SAMN05416872, study PRJEB24817) | seawater metagenome | isolation source: Sea water | place: Canada:Atlantic | collected 2013-11 | reverse complement strand
GCACGAGGTCAGGGCAAAGAAGCTGACCTAGGTTATCAAATTCTGTAAGACGATTAATTGATGTGCGAGCTAAAGCTTCAGAGAGTTCCATAAAAAAATCCAGTACTAACGATATGTTAGTACTGGATTCTGACGCCTCAGGCGGTTCGGTCAACCGATCATTTTATTTCTTAACTGATCGGCATTACCCTGCTGGGCGCTTTTTTTATGTCTACTTTCGGCGCATTTTGTGACGAGTCTTTCGGCGCGTTTTTGATCGTTGGGGATTACTTCCTGTTTCCCACCATGCAGGCTCATTATCTGGTTCTTTATGTAACACTTCTTTTAATATGGCAACAAGATCATAAGATATTAATCCATCGATGTGTTCATGAAGTGACGGATCGATGTTATTTCTTAAAGCATCAAGAACAAAATCTATTCCACTCACTCTTGCAAGCTTTGCCGCTGGCACAAAATCACTATCACCGGCAATAAGTATGATTTTGTCTACTAATTTATTTTGGGATAAAGTTGATATATCAATACCCAGCTTTATATCTACGCCTTTTTGCCTTGCACTATAATAAAAATCATCATTTGTTAGTTGGTCAAATTCTATTTCTTTTTTTATCAGCTTATTAAGTGCGTGGTCAGCAAGTTTCCATTGTTTATCGTGCTTGATATGCCCTAGACGTAAAGCAAATTTACGCTGTTTCTTTAGCTCTTCTAATATCAGTTTTCGCTGAATGGTTGATTCTTTCTTAGCAAAATCAATTGCCCGTTTATTAGTTTCACCTTGCTCAACAATTGGATAATGAGCTTTAATATCTAACGGCGGAGCATCGTAATAAAAGACACGATAGAGATATTGATAATGGTCATCATTATTATTACCTTTCAGGTGCTTCCGAATAACTTTATTTAATACTTGTATAATTTCTAAATGAGTTAGCTCAGGGGATGAAGCGTAATATTTTCGCTTGAAAAATTGTAACCGATTTAAATAAAAAGAGCCGTCAACTAAAACTGCAACACTAAGATCCATATAGTAAATTCCAAATATAAAAAAACCCGTGGGTTGGGCATAGCTGTTACGAACAAGCTAAGCGTGGCCACGGGTGTTATTTTTCTAATATAACGTTTTTAAATTTTAAGTCAACATAAAAAAGCAATTCAAATCGACTCAAGGCAACTCAAAGATAAGACAAAGTACGCTTTACATTTTAAAAAAAAGCAATAGTACGCCCAATATAAATAAAACCTCAAAAACAGACGAAACCCGTCCAATCGAGCATGGGTGCAATGGAGATTCTATTTGAATTCATGTGGTCTAACTCTTAACGATAACACGCCAAAAAGCGGCGCTATTTTTTAATGGCTGGGATTGTAATGGAAAGGTTGTTGAGGCACAAAAATAATTAACAATTATGCCTGTTGAAAGCCGCCTAAAAAATAGGACGATGACATAGAATTGAAAATTTCATCAATGATTTGAATAGCATTCACAACCGCATTGATTTGTAAGGCCTAATGTCGACATTTTATCGACGTTAGGCCTCTTTTGTAATTTGCGTAAGTTAATCAAAACCTAACGGTTCGTTTTCCCAAATAACCACATTACGACCACTTTCTTTGGCTTGATATAAAGCAACGTCAGCATTGTTAATAAGATCGTCAAGCAATTCCACCTGACCAATATTATTCGCAACACCAATACTCGCCGTAAAGGAGATTGTATGCTCATCAATATCAAATTGCTGGCTAGCAAGAAACTCACGAAAAGCGTTTAACAATGTATTTACTTTGCTCGCGTTGAGCTCTTGGATAACGACAATAAATTCTTCACCGCCGTAACGAGCGACTAACATGCCATCAAACCACTTGTTGAGTACAGCAGCCATTTCAATAAGCACAGCATCACCAACATCATGCCCATAGTTATCGTTAATCTTTTTAAAGAAATCGATATCCATTAACGCCACTGAAAAATTAGAATTTTCAGATTGCGCTTGCTCAAAGGCTGCTTCACCGGTGTTGAAGAAATAACGACGGTTATAAAGCTTCGTTAAATAGTCACGGTTTGCCGCATCACGAATTTCACGAATTAAAGCAATCTGCTCCATCGCTTTAATAATTCGCCATTGAAACTCTTCTTGCATGAAGGGGGTGACCAAAAAGTCATTTGCCCCATGCTTAATAAATCGAGCCGATAAGGTTGGATCGTTAGAAGATGATAGCCCAATGATTGGAAATTCATCACGTAAACGACTTTGGCGTACATGGCGAATTAATTCGATACCATTCATCTTTGGCATATTATAATCAGTGATTAACAGCTCAATATCCGTATGTTCAGTTAATCGCTTAATGGCATCGACACCATTTTCGGCTTCAACAACCTGATAAAGTAACTTGGACAATTGAGCACTAATATAACTACGCAGTGTTTTAGAGTCATCAGCTACCAATACCTTAATATCCTTGTTGAGGATTAGCTGGTTTATGAGCTTAATTGCACTCACATACGAATCGCGATTTTCTTTAAAGATATAATCAAGCACGCCCATTGAAAGGAGCTTTTTGCGCAACTCTTCATTAGTCGTAGCCGTTAAAACAATGGTTGAAATACCCTTTTCCATCGTCAACTGCACGACTTCGCCATTAGGAGCATCAGGCAAGTTCAAATCGGCAAGTGCTAAGAAATAATCGTTCTTAGCGATCAGCTCTTTTGTTTGGGCGAGGTCTTCCGCAAAATCAAATTCACAACTTAATTCAGTTGCAGCTAAATGCTTGATAACTTTGCGAATTAAAGGACTATCTTCGATAATCAATAGTTTTGACATGTCTATTCGTAATTTCCAGTTTACTTGTGCAGCACATTTAGTACTAAGTTACTATATTCATTACACATTACAACTAAAGAATTAGGTAAATGATAAATATTGCTGCTCAGTTAATTTGACCCACTGTCCTTCTTGCAGTGACTCATCAAGAACAAGCTCACCAACGCGCGAACGGTGCAATGTTTTTACATGATTGCCAACGGCAGCAAACATGCGCTTAACCTGATGGTACTTACCTTCACTAAGAACTAGCTTAGCGCGATATTCACTAAGAATAGTCAATTGAGCTGGTTTTGTTAGTTTATTTTCATTATTTAGCATGATCCCATTTTCAAACTCGGCTATTAGCTCATCACTCAGTGGCCGTTCAACCGTTACTAAATATTCTTTGGTGCATTTCGCATTTGGTGAAGTCACTTGATGCGACCATTTGCCATCACTTGTTAATAGCACTAATCCTGTGGTGTCCTTATCCAATCGACCGGCAATATGTAACTGTTCACGCCAAGGCGCATCAATGAGATTAAGCACACTCAAACCATCATCATCATCAACGGTTGAACACACATAGTCAGCAGGCTTGTGTAACATGATATAGAGATCGCCAACGATCTCTATCAGATCCCCATTTAATCTAACCTGTTGATTTGATATTTTGATGTCAGGTTTCTTTACCACCACACCATCAACCGTCACATCACCGCGATGTAATGCATGCTTGGCGGTTTTACGCGTTAAATTTGCGTTATCACTTAAGAACTTATCGAGTCGAATCATTAATGACTTCCAAAAAAAATGCTAATGACGGGCATTAGCACTATATGATTAATATATATTACAGAGCTTATATATGCTCGATAATCAAGCAGCCTGCAGAGTACCCTGCGCCAAATGAACAAATTATTCCTTTGTCACCTTTTACCATGTCATCATGAAAACGGTGGAATGCGATAATCGAACCGGCAGAAGCTGTATTTGCAAATTCATTAAGAATAATTGGCGCATCATTGCCAATAGGATCCCTTCCTAATACTTTCTTTGCAATAAAAGTATTCATATTAATGTTTGCTTGATGTAAAAATAGACGTTTTAAGTCATCTTTCTCAATACCTGCTAGCGACATCTGCTCATCGATGAGTTTAGATACCATCGGCAGAACTTCTTTAAATACCTTGCGACCTTGCTGCACAAAAAGCTTATCGCCTTCAAAGGCTTCTTCTGGTGTATGACGCGCTAAATGACCAAAGTTACTACGAATGTTATTTGAGAAGCTCGTCATCGGTTTTTTAGCTAAAATTCTAAATGCGTGTTCACTAGTTGCCGTTTCTTCTTTTTCAACAACTACAGCCGTTGCTACGTCGCCAAATATAAAGTGGCTATCACGATCACGATAATTAATTTGTGGCGAAGCAATTTCAGGACTAATCACCAAGACTGATTTAGCAGTGCCGCCCTCTAATGCATTTGACGCGTTCATGATGCCAAAAGTCGCAGATGAACAAGCCACCAGCATATCAAATGCCCAGCCGCCACAGCCTAATTGTTGTTGAACTTCAATCGCAATGGCAGGATAAGCACGCTGTGTGTATGAACAAGCGACAATAATTAAATCAATATCTTCCGGCTTTTTATTCGCTGCTTCTAACGCTTGTTTTGCCGCGCCAATGGCCATCTCTGCTTGAATAGAGATTTCATCATTACTGCGCTGCGGCGTTAATGGCATCATTTTTTCGGTATCTAAGATGCCTTCTTTGGTCATCACATAACGATTTTCAATACCAGATGCTTTAGTAATAAACTCGCTACTTGATGGTTTAAGCGCTTCTAACTCACCCGCTTCAATAGCTTGCGCATGTTGTTGATTAAACTCAGTAACATATTGATTGAATGCGCCAACCAATTCATCATTAGATATTTTATGAGGGGGTGTATACAAACCCGTTCCGCTAATCACAATAGACATTTAATTAATTCTCCAACCGCTCTGGCGGTGTTTCACTCGACCCATTTGATGATACTGACGTTGCAGCTTGGGCCTCTTTATTTTTCTTTATAATTTCTTCATGCTGACGCATTACAACAAGCTTGTCTTCTTTGGCTGCCAACGTTAAATCAACAACAACCGTTGCAGATATTTTATCTTGAATAGCTTGTCTATTGGCATCCCAGTAGATCTGAAAAAAGCCTAACAACCCCGTTGCTAAGCCAGCACCATATCCACCGTAACGACCAAATGCATCCCACAAACCCATCGGCTCATTACTTAATTGTAAAACGCGTGTATTAAACAGCATTTTACCTAAAGTTTGGCCGTTAAACCATGCGGTAAAGCACGTAAAATAGATCGCAGCAAAACCAAATCCTAATCCCAAGTCGTCAATAATCCCCATTATCCATTGCATTGGTGACGACGCTTCACTTCTTGCACTAGGTTCACTACTGTCAGTCGTTGTGTTATTTGAGTTTGAATGAGTAGGCACACCGTTAGATACACTATTTGGGGATGTAACGACGACATCATGAACTTTCCATTTAGGATTATCTTTAGCCCACTGCATAAGCTTTTCTTTTTCTTCTTTAATTAATCCACTATTTTCAGTGAAAGTTTCCACAAACTCCACTGGATTTAACGCATTGAGTTGGTCACTACTCTTCAAGCTCTCGTCTACGATTGGCTCTAATATTTCCTGCCAACATTCAGCTGTTTGACACTGACTGCCATGCAGAGCGCCCAATGCGATCATTGCCAAGTCGCCCACCAATTTAGAATCATCATCGGATGTAGAATCATTATCTAAAAAGAGCACGCTACTAGCATAAAAGCCCGCGATAATAATCAGCAAACTCCCTCCGCGAATCGCCCAAACACCATAACGTCCTAACATACCCAATAAACGCCATTGTTTAGCCTTATGTAATAACCAAACCACCAGTAGTAAACTTATTAAAAAGACATCATCCATGGCGGTCAGTACGGCAACAATCATCAAATCACACAACATGGCACCACCACGGCGCCATGGTCTTGCGAGCGGTAGATCAAATAATCGATTATCAGGAGCAAAGGCCACAGGAGTGATACGATCTTTCGTATCATCTTTACTCAAAATCTCAGTACTCACTGGGCTTTCTCCTTATTAACTATTTATCCCAAACTTAGGCTATTTAACGTAACGACTTAATTGCACTTTCCAAACCTGCAATCGTCATTGGAAACATATTGTCACTCATTAGCTGCTTAATATAGTCGATACTCACGGTATATTGCCAATGCGCTTCTTTAACAGGATTAAGCCAAGCCACATTATCAAAGTGGCTAGTTAAACGATTAAGCCATGCTTCACCAGCTTCTTCATTCCAATGTTCGACACTGCCACCGGGATAACTGATTTCATAAGGGCCCATTGACGCATCGCCAACGAAAATAACTTTATAGTCACGACCGTAGGTTCGAATAAGCTCCCACACCTCTTTTTTATCGGTATAACGGCGACTATTGTCTTGCCATACCGTTTCATAAACACAGTTGTGAAAGTAGAAATACTCAAGGTGTTTAAACTCTGTTTTAGCGGCGCTAAAGAGTTGTTCGACTTGTTCGATGTAAGGATCCATCGAACCGCCAACGTCAAAAAACATCAATACCTTAACGGCATTATGACGCTCGGCTTTCATTTTTATATCAAGATAACCGGCATTATTGGCAGTTGATTTAATCGTCTGCTCTAGATCTAACTGATCTTGCGCGCCAGCACGGGCAAACTTTCGAAGACGGCGCAGCGCCACCTGCATATTACGACTGCCCAATAACTCAGTATCACTTAAATTGGCAAACTTACGTTTATCCCACACCTTGGCAGCACGATTATGACGATTTCCCGCCTGACCAATACGCACACCTTGAGGGTTATAACCATAAGCTCCAAATGGCGATGTACCACCAGTGCCAACCCATTTATTACCACCTTGGTGGCGCTTTTCTTGCTCTTTTAAACGCTGTTGCAGTGTATCAAGCAATTCATCAAGCGAGCCTAAGGCTTCAAGTTTGGCTTTTTCTTCGTCAGTTAAAAACTTTTCCAGCTCTTTACGTAGCCAGTCATCGGGAATGTCTTTATCAAATAAATCTATCGAGCTAACACCTTCAAAATAATCGGCAAAAGCGCGATCAAATTTATCGTACTGGCTTTCATCTTTGATCATCACAATACGTGCCAGTTGATAAAATTGGTCGATATCACCAAACACCACTTGTTTCTCAAGCGCATTAATCAAATCAAGTAATTCACGGACGCTTACTTTTAATTCGTATTTACGTAACGTGAAGAAAAAGTCTACCAGCATTATTGTTGCCTACGCGCCAAAAACGCGATTTTTTCAAATAACGTCATATCCTGCTCATTTTTTAAAAGCGCGCCATATAACGGCATAATTGATTCATCATGCTGTTTGTCGCGAAGCACTTCAGGCGCAATATCTTGTGCTAATAACAATTTAAGCCAATCGAGCAATTCAGAAGTCGACGGTTTCTTCTTAATGCCACCTAATTGGCGCATTTCAAAAAAGCGCGTTAATGCTTGCTCAAGTAACTTAGGCTTCACATCAGGAAAATGCACATTCACGATTTCTTGCATTTGCGCTTCGTCAGGGAATTGAATGTAATGGAAAAAACAGCGGCGTAAAAATGCATCAGGTAGCTCTTTTTCATTGTTTGAAGTAATAATAACGATTGGACGAACTTTTGCTTTTACAAGCTCTTGAGTTTCATAAACAAAAAACTCCATTTTATCGAGTTCTTGTAATAAGTCGTTTGGAAATTCGATATCCGCTTTATCAATCTCATCGATTAATAGTATTGGACGCTGCGCACTTTCAAAGGCTTGCCACATTTTTCCTTTAATAATGTAATTACCGATATCTTTAACGCGATCATCGCCAAGCTGTGAATCACGTAAGCGCGATACGGCGTCATATTCATATAGACCCTGCTGCGCTTTAGTTGTCGATTTGATGTGCCATTGCAACAACGGTGCATTCATCGATTTTGCTAATTCAAGGGCTAACATCGTTTTACCGGTGCCAGGTTCTCCCTTGATTAACAATGGCTTTTCAAGAGTAATAGCAGCTTGTACGGCTAAACGAAGTTCATCGCTTACCACATAGTTTTCAGTAGATTCAAAAGACATAGTAGATTTTTTATTACAAATTAAACAGATGTTTAAACACTAACACAAAACGGCAAGTAACATAAAATCATCCTGCGTAAAAAACACCGCAACAAATTGGAATAAGAACTTAGTTTTTTATTACATATCGTTATAACAAAATATCATTTCACTTATTTGCTCAATTCGATAATCTAGGCATAACAGAAAAAATTTATTCAAGTATGACCAATTATGACAGGGTCCTGTCGTCTAATAGAGTGAGAAAACACATGGCTAATATCGTAGAAGACAATTCACAAACTATTGGTAAAACACCACTAGTTCGTTTAAACAAAGTATCAAATGGCAAGGTGATTGCGAAGGTAGAAAGCCGCAACCCGAGCTTCAGCGTTAAATGTCGTATCGGTGCCAACATGATTTGGGCTGCAGAACAAAATGGCGAGCTAACCAAAGATAAAGAACTTATCGAAGCAACTAGTGGTAACACTGGTATTGCACTAGCATTCGTTGCCGCTTCTCGTGGTTACAAACTAACACTTACCATGCCAGACACTATGAGTTTAGAACGTCGCAAATTACTAAAAGCATTAGGTGCTAATTTAGTATTAACTGAAGGTGCTAAAGGCATGGGCGGCGCTATTGCTAAAGCACAAGAGTTGAAAGACAGCGCACCTGAAAGCTATGTATTACTTAAACAATTCGAAAATCCAGCAAACCCTGAGATCCACGTTAAAACAACAGGTCCAGAAATCTGGGAAGACACTGATGGCGAGATCGACGTATTCGTTGCTGGCGTTGGTACGGGCGGCACCATTTCAGGTGTTAGCAAATACATTAAACAAATCCAAGGTAAAGCAATCACCTCAGTAGCGGTTGAACCGACCAATTCGCCAGTAATCACTCAAGCGAAAGCTGGTGAAGAGCTGACTCCTGGACCTCACAAAATCCAAGGTATTGGCGCTGGTTTTATACCGGGTAACTTAGATCTTGATCTTGTTGACCTTGTTGAGCAAGTAGACAACGAAGAAGCGATTGAAATGGCTCAACGTTTGATGGACGAAGAAGGCATTTTAGCGGGTATTTCTTCAGGCGCTGCTGTAATTGCTGCTAATCGCATTGCAGCATTACCAGAGTTTGCAGGCAAAACTATCGTTGTTATCTTACCAAGCTCAGGCGAACGTTACTTATCAACAGCATTATTTGCTAACGTATTTGGCGAACAAGAAAACGTTCAATAATTGCATTAAAAGGAAACATAGACTCTAGTATTTTTCTGATAAAGAATTTGAAAGTCTATCAGCGCGGCATAGCCCCGTCGTTTATCGCCTTAAATTAGAAATTAACCAATACAAAAATCAGGACGATTTTTGAGTATTTGCCGCAGGACGCGGATCAAATACGGTATTGAAAAGTAAATTTATCATTTAAGAGCAAGAGATAAGCCACGGGTCGCCTTTCTTTTGGTTACTTTTCTTTGGCGATACAAAGAAAAGTAACTGGTGTGCTTTCACTTATTTCAATCAGATAAATAAAACCAATAGCACACCAAATACACCTCTAAAATCAATGTATCCGCTTAACTGAACAGCATTAGAACTTAGGTTCCCCTTTGTTGTATTAAGAGGTAGACTAAAGCGCTCAATGGACAGCAGTATTTCGTGGAGCAGATTGAATGCCTAAGCAGACGTTAGCAGAACTACAAGTAGAATTTACTATTCACAGTTTTACACCAGAAACGCGCCCTGACGGACGTATTTTTGATCAAGATATTTATTTCCTCGCTAAAACTGAAGACGAATTATCTGTTGTTGTTCCTTCATCGCTTGCTCTAGAAAGCCATGACCAAGAATCAGGCTGGCGTTGTCTCGAAGTTATGGGGCCTTTAAACTTCTCACTGACTGGTATTTTATCGGGTATCGCAGGCGCGTTAGCCGAAGCTGATATTAGTATTTTTGCTATCTCTACATTCGATACCGACTATATTCTTGTCAAAAAAGACACCTTTGCGCAGGCGATTGCAGTGCTAGAGAAAAATGACTACAAAGTTAATCAATTAAACAAACCTCAATAACAATATGACCACGCTAGACAAACCATCTTCACAACTTACAACGCTCGATTTAGTGGCTCCTATCAGCGGCGAAGCACTGCCGTTAACCAAGCATTACGAGCCAGTTATAAGTCATGGCTTGCAAGGTCAAGGCATTATGCTAAAACCATTAGGCAGTCGCTTAGTGGCGCCATGCGATGGTGTGATAACGGAAATTGCAGCGACTAGTCACCAAATAAAATTACAAGCCTCTCATGGTGTCATCGTAGAACTTACATGCGGTTCTAGCGCAATAACGACTCATGGCGTTGGCTTCACTCGAAAAATAAATGTTGGACAACGTGTCAAGCAAGGCGATCCTTTGATTGAACTTGATCTAATAAACATTAGAAAACAACTTCCGCATCTCGATATTGCCCTACTCATCAGCCATGGTGTCTTAACGACTAAGCCACAATATGGCAATGTTAGAGTCGCAGAAGAAACCGTGCTAACCGGCATCATCAAACAAAAATAAATTTAGGAAATCTCATGAGCACCACTATTTACGGCATCAAAAACTGCGACACAATTAAAAAAGCACTAAAATGGCTTGATGCTAACAATGTTCAATACACTTTCCATGATTACCGTGTCGATGGTTTAGATAGCACATTATTAGATAGCCTGTGTGAAATCAGCGATGTTGAACAAATGCTCAATAAACGCAGCACAAGTTACCGCGCACTAACTGACGCGCAAAAAGCCGATACGACACCAGCGGCATTAAAAACCCTTTTCTTAGCCACACCAACATTAATCAAACGTCCTTTATTAGTGAAAGGCAGTGACGCCTTGTTGGGCTTTAAAGACGCTCAGTATCAAGCCTTTTTTGAATAACCGCTTAGGTAAGTGAAATCACCATGTCTGACGTAAACACCATTAACGATCAAGCGCTATTTGATTTATGCATCGATATCTTGTCGCGCCCATCAATCACCCCACTTGACGAAGGTTGCCAAGCACTCATGGCTAGCTATTTAGAGCCATTAGGTTTTAACATCGAACCAATGAACTTTGAAGACACGCAAAACATGTGGGCACGTAAAGGCAACACCGGCCCATTATTCTGTTTTGCAGGCCACACTGATGTTGTTCCTGTTGGCGAGATAAGTCACTGGGACAATCCACCGTTTGAGCCAAAGCTCATTGATGGCATGTTACACGGACGCGGCGCCGCCGATATGAAAGGCAGCCTAGCGGCTATGGTGATTGCAACTAAACGCTTTGTTGAGCAACACCCTAATCATAAAGGCTCTATTGCTTTTCTCATTACCAGTGACGAAGAAGGCCCGTTTATTAACGGAACGACGCGCGTAATAGATACGCTTGAAGCGCGTAACGAGAAAATTCAATATTGTATTGTTGGCGAACCAAGTAGCACAGCCAAGTTAGGAGACGTAGTTAAAAACGGTCGCCGTGGTTCATTGACGGGCGATCTCATTATCAACGGTAAGCAAGGCCACGTAGCCTACCCTCATCTCGCTAATAATCCCATTCACAAAGCCATGCTTGCGCTTGATGAGTTAGCGAAAACGGTGTGGGACAACGGTAATGAGTATTTCCCTCCAACGAGTTTTCAAATATCTAATATCAATGGTGGTACAGGGGCGGGCAATGTCATTCCAGGACTGTTAAAAGTGCAATTTAATTTGCGCTTTTCAACTGAATTAACATTCGATTTAATCAAAGCACGAGTTATTGCGATCTTAGATCAACACGGCTTAGATTATGATATCGACTGGACCTATAATGGCTTGCCATTTTTGACGGATCACGGCGATTTATTAAACGCTGTCCGTTCATCGATTAAAGAAATCACTGGCTATGATACCGATCCACAAACCAGTGGCGGTACATCTGATGGTCGTTTTATTGCACCAACCGGCGCAGAACTTGTCGAATTAGGACCAGTGAACGCCACTATTCATCAAGTGAACGAATGTGTGAAATTTAACGATTTAGAAATTCTTACTGATGTATATCAGCGTTTGTTAGAAAAGTTACTTCTCGATTAAAGGGTTATGCAGATGTCATTTGAATCTTCGCTAACAAACAGGGAAAAAATAGCACTAGGGCTAACAGAATCGCACCTGAGTCCAGTGCAATCTAATGGTCATCAGCAGTTACTACACTCTGAAATTCTAAGTGACTGGCAACGTCTTGTTGCCAGTGCTAAAGACGATAATATCGATCTGTGCATTGCCAGCGGCTTTCGTTCATTCGAGCGCCAACAAATGATTTGGAACAACAAAGCAAATGGCTTACGCCCAGTCAAAGACGCCAATAATCAAACGATTAATATAGCGTTTGTGACTAAAGCGCAGCTGCTTAAACATATTCTTCACTGGTCAGCGTTACCGGGTGCAAGTCGCCATCATTGGGGCACTGACATTGATGTCTTTGCGCCAAGTATGCTAAACCAGCCGTTACAACTCGAGCCTTGGGAATACGAACATGGTGGACCAATGGCTCAGCTAGGACAGTGGCTTAGTGAAAATTTAACTGCCCATGGCTTTTTTCTGCCCTATCAACAGTATAACGGCGGCGTAGCTAGAGAGCCGTGGCATATCAGCCATATTTCACAGTCTCAAGCATTAACAAATACGCTGTCATTTGATTTACTTGAGCAAACAATTGCTAACCACGATATCGGTTTAAAGGCAGAAGTGTTAGCATCACTAGATAGCATCTACACCCAATATATTACCAACATAGAGAAGCACTTATTATGATTTGGATTATTCTCATTATCGCCGTCGTTCTAGGTATTGTGTTATCACAATTTGCGCTAATTAAAGCGAGCAACAAGGTTAAAATGCCACCACCTAAAGAATCAACCTACGATGATAAATGGGATGAAGACGAAGAAAAGTGGTAATTATTAACCAATCAAATTAAAAACAATAAGAGAGATCTCATGAAGAAAACTTCAATTGCCCTGATTATTTCAGGAATTGTCGCGCTAAGCGGCTGTGGCGAATCTGCCAAACCAACGACTGAAACAACACCAGCTAAGAAAGAAACCGCAACAGTTCAAACTGGGCCACAACTACTGCCAGCATTTAGCGATCGTTTAGGTATTTATCAAGAAGTGACGTTAAACACTGACTTATCCCATCTTTCTGCCAATCAAAAAATGATGTTAGGCAAACTTATTGATGCCAGTAAAATCATGGACGATCTGTTTTGGAAACAAGCTTATGGCGATGACAAGGCAGGATTTTTAGCAAGTATTGACGATCCTAAAGTGCGTGAATATGCCAAAATCAATTACGGCCCATGGGACAGATTACAAAGCGATGACGTATTCCTAACTAAAAATGCAGAAAAAGCTCTTGGTGCTCAATTCTACCCGCACGATATGACTAAGGAAGAATTAGAATCAGCACCAGATTCAGTGGACAAAACAGGTCTTTATAGTGTTATTCGTCGTGATGACAAAGGCGCTTTAATTTCGATTCCGTTTTCAAAAATCTATCAAACCCAACTACAACAAGCGAGTAAATTACTCCTTGAAGCCTCAGCACTAGCAGACGATAAAGAATTCGCCAACTACCTACAAATGCGCTCAGTAGCCTTATTAAATGACGACTTCCAAGCATCTGATTTTGCCTGGATGGACATGAAAAATAACCCAATTGATGTGGTTATTGGTCCAATTGAAACGTATGAAGACCAATTATTTGGTTACCGCGCTGCCTATGAATCTTACGTACTAGTAAAAGATTTGGCATGGTCACAACGTCTTGCAAAATTCGCGAGCTTTTTACCAGCACTGCAACGCGGTTTGCCAGTTGATGAGAAATTCAAGCAAGAAACTCCAGGCACAGATGCAGACTTAAATGCCTACGATGTTATCTACTACGCTGGTCACTCAAATGCAGGCGGCAAAACAATTGCCATCAACCTGCCAAATGATGAAGAAGTGCAGCTGAAAAAAGGGACTCGACGTCTACAACTTAAAAATGCAATGAAGGCTAAATTCGATCATATTTTAGATCCAATCGCCAAAGTTTTAATCGCACCAGAGCAACGCAAACACGTTACCTTCGATGCATTCTTTGCTAACACCATGTTCCACGAAGTTGCCCACGGTTTAGGTATTAAAAACACCATCAACGGCAAAGGCACTGTACGCCAATCGCTAAAAGAACATGCGTCAGCACTAGAAGAAGGTAAAGCCGATATTTTAGGTCTTTACATGATTACTGAGTTATTCAAACAGGGACAAATCTCACAAGGCGTTGTTGAAGATAACTATGTAACCTTCATGGCTGGCATCTTCCGCTCAGTGCGTTTTGGCGCAAGCTCAGCACACGGTAAAGCCAACATGGTTCGCTTTAACTACTTCCAGCAAGCGGGTGCATTTGAACGTGACGCTAACGGTTTATACGCGGTTAACTTTGAAAAGATGGCTAAAGCCATGGCGAGCCTATCTGAACTTATCCTGACCATTCAAGGTACAGGCGATTACGCTCAAGTAGACCAATTGATCAAAGACAGTGGTCTAATCAAACCAGAACTAGCGGCCGATTTAGCTAAATTAACTAAAGCCAATATTCCAGTGGATATCGACTTTAAACAAGGTAAAGAAGTATTAGGGTTAAATTAACCTAAAGCATTCTTGAACAAACGAAAGCACGCTATTTAGCGTGCTTTTTTGTCTATAAAAATAAATGGGGTCAGGTTAAATTTATTTACACATGAAAAAGATCGAAGCTCTCATCAAAACAGATGTTGAACGAATGGAAATATTATCTATTGTTAAAAAACTAGATTTGCCAGATTGTTACGTCGCAGCAGGTTTCATTCGCAATCTTGTTTGGGACCATATTTTCTCGACCTCGACGCCACTCAATGATATCGATATCGTATTTTTTGACCCTTTAGATAAATTAAATACTAGAACAAAAGAAATAACAGCACAGTTGAATAAACAATTTCCAGACTTTGAATGGCAAGTGAAAAATCGAGCTTTCATGCATCATCGCAATCAGGATCGCCCATACAAAAATACTTCAGACGCAATGAGTTTTTGGCCGGAAAAAGAAACTGCTATTGGTGTTTCTATAGATACCAATAGCGCATTAACATTTATCAATGCATTCCCAAAAAACAACATATTCGATGGAAAGATTACATATAATCCCAAACGAAATGAGCGTGTTTTTAGACAACGTATTGTGCAAAAGCAATGGCTAAAAATATGGCCTCATTTACAGGTTGTGATATAACAAACTTATAACTTATTAAGCTTCATATTTTTCTAATAATAAACAGAAGATAAAAACTCATGGATACAACTGAAGCAAGCTGTCATTGTGGCAAGGTAAAAATAACGGTTCCAAGTACGACAAAAACAATCACTAGTTGTAATTGCTCTGCATGTGCGAAATATGCAGCGTTATGTGCATACTTTTCCCCAACAGACGTCAACGTATCGGTACTATCCGATTCATTATCGTCTTATTGCTGGGGAGATAAAACCATTAAATTTCATCACTGTAAAAACTGTGGCTGTGTCATTCATTACACACCAACAGCATTAGGTAATGAGAATAGAATGGCTGTCAATTTTCGGCTCGTTAATACTGACATCGTAAAAAAATTAGACATTAGATATTTTGACGGCGCGGATACGTGGCAGGAAATAAAACGATAAATAAATGGGGTCAGGTTAGAATTAAATTTTAGCCTTTCTCCAACCAACTGGCCGCCCTCTCTTCGCGGGTTGCATCCGCTTTCCAGTTAATTTTTCAATTTGCAACTTAAACTCCCGGCTACCTATGGCCATTCCTCGATTTGTACTTTCTCTAATATCAGTAATAAGCTCAGTATCAACGTGACCTTTAAATAACTCTCGATAAGCCTCTAATCTGGTAACCTTACTTTTCCCCAATTCAATATACTGAGGGTGCGGCGTACACAAAGGAGATTTCTTACCCAAAGCATTAATTTGATAACTAGACCATGAATAATCAGCAGGATCGCTGACCATATCCGCCCTTACTGGATTGTTTTCTATGTAGCGATAAAGATGAATTAGATAGCTTTCTTCCTCGACCAAGCAAGACTTAAATCGACCTTCCCATAACGTTCCAGTGCGTTGATAAGTATGATTAAAATACCTTACATACTGACGCCCTAATCCTTGCATCATTTGACTTACGGCGTTATGTTTTCGAGGAGTACACAGTAAATGAACATGATTAGTCATAAACACCCAAGCGTGAATTTCAACTTCAAACCTCTTTGCATATTCCGTTAACCAATTTGCATATGCTTTAAAGTCGTGTTCGTTAACAAAACAGACTTGATGATTATTCCCGCGCTGAATCACGTGCTGTGGAACGCCGATAGGACATACTCTAGGTAACCTTGCCATTTCATACTCCTTTAACATATCTGTTGTGACCTGAAGTATAGACGCGTAAGTTAAACTTAACCTGACCCCATTTATTTTGGTAATTAATATTTACAAATTAGCAGTTGTTCATTTTTTAGCAGTCTTTATCCTACTATGTTGAAATTTATCGAATAAAAATGAGAACAAACAGTGAATAATTTAAAATCTATTATCCTATGTTTGCTGGTATTTACTGGCTCAGTAAGTGCAGCGAAAAATCACATAAGCTTTAATTATGGTGTCGACAAAACGGGCGCCGTCACTAACGCTTGGCTGACACAAGACACCGAGAAAAAGACACTAACAGCCAAAGAACAAGCATGGGCTGATTTGATCAATAAGAAACGTACAATTTGGACAACTCAATTTGATTCAATTGCAGTGCCGTTTACCAACACCAAGATACCGCGTGATATTTCAGTTGTCATCGGGAACCGTGGCGGCAGAGATGCCTTTACTTTTACCAGTGAATATCCAACAACAATATTCTTTAACGTCAGTGTTCTAGCACGCTCATACGGTGATGCCACAACCATCAAAAATGAAACACGAATAGACAGAATATTCTCCCACGAATACACTCACCTGCTGCAACATCAGTGGAGCTTAAATAATCCATATCCGCTAACAACTCCTTTAAAACAAGCGCTTAATCAATCGTATAAAGAAGGCTTTGGTCATTTCAGATCCATCTCTACCAAATGGAAAGATGACAATGGAAAGATTACTCAGCGCGCAGAACATGCACTTATTAAACTAGAAACCGTCTTTGTTGACCGTATTATCGCGCTGAATAAAGCCAATGACGTTGATGCAAAAAAACTTATGCGAGGATTATCCACCGGGCCATTTAATAAAAAATGGGGAGCGTTAACCGTTGCACTATGGCTAACAAAAGAGGCACAAGGCGATGACGAAAAACTACAAAAGTGGGTTAATAAAGGCCCACATGGCATTCTAGCGTTGGCGAATTTACACCTACCTAATTCACTGAAGATGAAATTGAACCAAGCACTAAATCAGAACCTAAGTAATTAACCTTTATTTAAATTTTCTGATACAACAAGCTATCTTGATAAGGATATTAATGAAAACAACTATTATTGTAATGTCGCTATTCACATTGCAAGGCTGCTCATTAGCCGGTGCGATAATCGACGACGGGCTGAATATTGATAGTGAACATCAATACTCTTTGGCAAATGCAGGGGCAGAAATAGACGGCGCAATAATTAAGGAAGCGATAGCTAATCAAATTTCGCCAACTGCACCGCCTCGAAATTGCAACGATGTCCACATAGACCAGCGTGCCGACTGCCGAGATAAAGTCAAACAGCTCAACCAGCACTTAAGAAAATACACAGAGAAAAACTAATGCCATTGTGCTTCATTAGTGCACAATGGCAGCGTATACCTACTTTAATGAAGCTAGTTTCACTGAAGTCACAGCAAGCTATTTTTCCATATAATCAACAACCAGATTACTCATGGTTCGCACGCCGAGTTTTAGCCCTGCATCGTCAATGACAAAGTCAGGGGTGTGGTGGCCAGCTGTTTCGGCAAGTGGTTTTGACGGTGTTTTGCCGCCAACAAATAAATATAACCCAGGAATCTTTTGCTGGAAAAACGAAAAATCTTCGGCGCCCATCACGGCATTCATGTGTTTAACATGATCTTTACCAGCGGTTCGATGCAGTGTTGGCAGCATTTTCGCCATCAAATCATGATCATTAAACGTCACTGGATAGCGATCACCATAAGGAAGAATTACATCTGCTGTTGCTCCCATGCTTTGAGCAATATGAGAGGCTTTGCGTCTCACTGACTCATGCACATGGGTTCCATGTCATCGTTTAAGGTACGGATTGTGCCAACCAGCTCGACTTTATTTGGAATGATATTCGAGCGATTTCCACCGTGAATACTACCAACAGTTACCACCGCAGCGTTATCGTCTAGCTTAGCTTCACGACTCACGGTTGTTTGTAGCCCCATAACAATCTGCGATGCCGTCACGATAGGATCAACACTTAACCACGGATAAGCACCGTGGGATTGTTTACCATTCACAGTTATTTTAAATGAGTCAACCGCCGCCATAATGCCACCAGCGCGATATTTAACAATGCCAACATCCGTTTGAGAATTTATATGAATACCAAAAATTACATCAACTTTAGGATTATCCAGCACGCCTTCTTTTACCATCAATTCAGCGCCGCCCTCTTCGCCATAAGGTGCGCCTTCTTCGGCTGGTTGGAAAATAAACTTCACCTTACCTCGTAGCTTATTCTTCATTTTAGTTAATACAGACGCGGTTCCCATCAGCATAGCGGCATGCGTATCATGCCCACAGGCATGCATTACACCAACTTCTTTACCGTTATAGGTAGATTTAACTGTCGATGCAAACGAAACACCACTAGTTTCAACAATCGGCAACGCATCAATATCGGCACGCAGTGCGACAACGGGCCCAGGTTTTCCACTATCTAATATTGCAACAACACCAGTATGTGCAACATTAGTTTTAACCTTCAGACCCAATGAGCGAAGATGTGCTGCGATATAATTAGCCGTTTCAAATTCACGATTTGATAATTCAGGATGTTGATGAATATGATGTCGCCACGCAATGACATCTTTTTCAAATTTATTTGCCAGCTTGTCCACATCATCACTTGCCATTGTTGGCGATGAGATCATCAGGGATGTTATTGCCACTGTTAAAAATTTAATCAAAATAACTACTCCATTATTTAAACGATTCAGTAACACTGCTTCAGTTTATTTATATTCGGTATATCCAAATAGCCCTGAGAAATGTAATACATAATCCAACAGTTCGCCATTTTTGATTAATCGTAATGGCAAGTTAGTCGATGCGCACAATTTATCGATTTAAAAAAATGAATAACTGTTGTACTCTGAAGAATATGAAATGGAATCAAGTTGTTGCAATTAAAATAAAGTGTATATTTCTGGCATTAGCACTGTCAGCGACACAGGCTTTTGCGTGTGATAAAACACTCAGTTTTGGCGTAAGCTACGAGTCATGGGAGCCCTATTACTTCAACAAGGGCGAGCAACAAACCGGCGCCGAAATAGACTTTCTAAAACTCGTCTTTTCAGATGCTAACATTTGCTATAAAACGATTAGAATTCCGTCGAGTGAACGTGCGTTA